>OGIE01002833.1_pt1 | contig 20232 bp, 19 predicted proteins | sample 1571581 | NCBI WGS metagenome assembly OGIE01 (sample SAMEA2582021, study PRJEB24529) | metagenome | biome: Human gut stool | place: China | collected 2011
TCTCCTTGGTGAAGCCGGCTTTGGCACCGCAGTGGGGGCAGGCGAAGCCCTCCGGCAGGATCTCCTCCGCCTCCTTGGCGAACCAGGCGTTGGAGCCTTCGGCGGCGAAGAGCTTGGAGATGGCGTCGATGGTCTCATCGGTGCAGATGGGCTTGCCGCAGTCCTTGCAGTAGAACACGGGAATGGGCAGGCCCCACTTGCGCTGGCGGGAGATGCACCAATCGTTGCGCTCTCGGATCATGGACTTCATCCGGTCAATGCCCCAGCCGGGCACCCAGCGCACATCGTCGCACGCGGCGACGGCCTGTTCCTTGAAGGACTCCACGGAGCAGAACCACTGGGGCGTGGCCCGGAAGATGATGGGGCCCTTGCAGCGCCAGCAGTGGGGATAGCTGTGGATGATGTCCTCGCTGGCGAAGAGCATGCCGCTCTCCTTCATGTCCGCCAGGATGACGGGGTTGGACTCATCGGTCTTCATACCGGCGTACTTGCCGGCGTACTCCGTGTGGCGGCCCTGGTCGTCCACGGGAACCACCATCTCCACGCCGTAGCGCTTGCAGGTCTCGTAGTCATCCGCGCCGAAGCCGGGGGCCGTGTGGACGCAGCCGGTGCCGGAGTCCATGGTGACGTAATCCGCCAGCAGCAGGCGGGAGGTCTTGGGCAGGAAGGGGTGGTCCGCCAGCATGTTCTCAAAGAAGGCGCCGGGATGGGTCTCCGCCACCTCCCAGGTGTCGAAGCCGCCCAAGTGCATGACCTTCTCCACCAAAGCCTCGGCCATGATATAGGCCTCGCCGTTGGGGGCCTTCACCACAGCGTAGGACTCGTCGGGATGCAGGGCGATGGCCAGGTTGCCCGGCAGGGTCCAGATGGTGGTGGTCCAGATCACGAAGAACAGCTTGTCATAACCGGAAAGCTTTCCGCAATCGTCGTGCATGGGGAACTTCACATACACAGTGGTGCAGGGGTCGTCCTGATACTCGATCTCTGCCTCCGCCAGGGCGGTCTCGTCGTGGGGGCACCAGTAGACGGGCTTGAAATCCTTGTAGATATAGCCCTTCTTGTACATGGCACCGAACACCCTCACCTCCTCAGCCTCAAAGCCGGGGTTCATGGTGAGGTAGGGGTGCTCCCAGTCGCCGATGACGCCCATGCGCTTGAAGGCGTCCATCTGCACGCCCACATAATGCTGGGCAAAGTCATGGCAGGCGGAGCGGAAGTCCGGAATGCTCATAGCCTTGTGGTTCAGCTTGTTCTGCTTGATGATGGCGGACTCGATGGGCATACCGTGGTTGTCCCAGCCGGGGATATAGGGGGTGTAGTAGCCCCGCATGGCGTAGGATCGGGTGATGATATCCTTGAGGGCCTTGTTCATGGCGGTGCCCATGTGGATGCCGCCGTTGGAAAAGGGCGGGCCGTCGTGGAGATTGAAGAGGGGCTTGCCCTCGTTCTTCTTCAGCAGCTCGTTGTACACGTCCTGCTCCTGCCAGCGCTTGAGCATCTCCGGCTCCCGCTTGGGCAGGCCCGCCCGCATGGGGAAGTCGGTCTTGGGCAGATTGATGGTCTTGTTGTAGTCCATATCTTTCCTCCTATTTCCATTCTGTTTGCTGAATTTTTATTGATATTGGGTAATGACGGTTTTACAGCTCCGGCAGAGGTAAGCCCGGGGGCGGACAACCAGCCCCAGCTTTCCACCCAGAAGCAAATCTCCCTTCCTGGCGGGAAGGGGAAGGCCTGACACCTCCTCTGACCAGAAAACGGGGGAGCGGCTGCTGAGAAAGCCCTCCTGCATTTGCTGCTGACAATAAGGACACTTCATAAAGCTCCTCCTGTTCCAGCTCCTATTTGCTATCTTTTTTGGAGGTTTCAATCAAGCTGCACGGGAAGGTGACAAGGCCGCATTCCCGGCAGAGCATGGCATGGGGAAATTCCGGGAACGGATCCCGTGTAAACACGCTGGTGGTGTCATCGCCAATAGGGCCCAGCTCCACGGTGTCTGTGGGGGCCCGAAAGAATCGGAGCTCCTGCTGCGTCCAGAAAGGGTAATTCCGGGTGTGCAGAGTTCCCTCTTCCATGTCCTTTCCGCAGTTTGGGCATTTCACCAGAATACACATCCCTTCAGAAAAAAAACGCCTTGCCTCTTTTTCAAGAGACAAAGCGTTTGCAAACACTCTGCGGTACCACTCTCGCTGCTGCGCCCTTACGGGAAACAGCCCCTCACAGCCCGCTGCCACGGGCCGATGCTGTAACGGGCATCAATCGTCCACGCTTACTCGCGTCGTCTTTCAGCAGGAGGCTCCAAGGTGATTTTCGCCGCAGCTCCCGTCCGCCTTGCACCAAACGGCGGCTCTCTTTGCAGGAGGGATGCCGGTTACTCGTCCTTTTCCACGCCGGAATGTTCCATTTACCGGACTATCGTATCACATTTTCGCCGTTTGTCAAGGCGGTTTTTGCAAAAGATACCCGTTTTAGCCCGGGGCGACCGTATCCGGGACCAAATCCCATCCCAGCCATCGGCCCTGCGCGTCATAGTTCCGGGCGGTGCGGCTGGCCCGGCAGTAGATCTCCAGCACATCGTGACAGTATGCGGGCAGGGAGCCGACACCGGTGGACACCATCCGGCAGTTGCCCTCTATGCCGTCCAGGCGGCAGATGCCCTCGGCGTCCAGGGACCAGGAAAAGGAGTTCCCGGTCTGCGGATCGGAGAAGGTGACGGTATAGGTGGTCTCCGCATCCAGCGGCGCATCGGTGGGGACGATCACCGCCCCCTTCGAGGAGGGATATGGGCTGTTCCAGAGAAGGGACCAGAGATCCAGATAAGCCGCCTCCCCGGCACCGTCCATGGTCCAGCCGTCGGGGCCGGTAATGGACACATGGGGCAGAGCGGCCCCGCCTGCTGTGGGATCTGAAAGGGGGACTGTGTCTTCCAGCGAGGCCGGGACATAGACAAGGTCCATCTCAATCTCCAGGGCGCCGTCCCGAAACGTCACGGCGCAGAACTGTTCCTGATCCTCGTCCGTGCCGTGATAGCGGTAGATCAGCCGGACCGGGCCGGGCCCCTCCTGCTCCACCGCAGCCAGGAACAGGCCCGATGCGTCGATGTATTCGGACGGCGTCACACAACAGATGGCGCCGTCTGTCCGCCGGAAGTAAAAGGAAAACGCGCCCTGCCACTCGGCGATCTCCCAGGCCAGCTCCGCCGTTCCGTCCCCGTCCAGGTCCAGGGCCACCGGGTCCATCCTGGCGGTAAGGACCTGCAAGTCCCCGGCAGTGTCGAACCAGTAGTAATCATAGGAGTAAACGCCGGAGCAGTGCCCGTCGGTCCGCAGCAGAAAGCCATCGTGCCCCAGAATACCGGAGCAGGCGGTAAGGGCGGCGGTTTCCGCGTAATTGGGGCCCTGGTCCGCGCCGCGGTACAGGCGGGCAAATCGGATCCACCCGGCGCCAGGGCGCAAAAAAGCGCCATCGATCAGGCCCTCCGCTGTAACGTAGAGCCTGACGATGGTGTTGTCTTTTAATGTACATTCCGCCAGAACGGATGCCATCTCCGCCTGGTCCACAGGGTCCAGGGTGCCGCCCCCCACCCGGACGGGATTGGCAGACGCCCGGGTATCCACCGGCTCCAGGTCCAACAGGGAGATAATCTGGACCGGCGTCTCTTCATAGAGCAGGGATTCCTCCTCCAGCGTCTGCGGAGGAGGGACTTCGCCGGGCGGAGCGGCGGCAAAGACCGTCAGTGCGGTGGCCAGCAGGAGACACAGCAGTGCTGGCCCGCGTTTTTGCCACATGGATCAAAAAGCCTCCTTAGGCGGCTGAAGCCGCCGGGATATGGACGAAAAGGCCCCGCAGGGTCATTGATAACGGTATTGCTTGCAGGCGTATTGGTCCACGCAGCTCAAAAACATCTCGTGGCTGCGGAACTCCAGCAGCTGGCAGTCCTTCTCCTCGTGGAAGGAGACAATGCGCCGCTTGGTATCCACCCACATGCGCCAGAGCGTGGCGGCAGCCGGATTTTGCTCCATGGAAAAAGGCCCCCTTTGATGTAAAATCTCCCTCTGCTTTATAAGACGATCAAGAATGCCGTTTTGTTTCACGGAGGACCAAAAAATTTTTGAAGCTCCGTGTCAGGAGACTTCGGCCTGGCGCTCCATCTCTGCTGCAACGTCTGCCCGAAAGGCATCCCAGGCATCCGGATGCTCCACATAATAGAGGGGACACAGCTTCTCCGTCACGTCGTAGTGGCGGATCACATCAGTGTCCGGATCCAGATCGAAGGTCCGGCACAGCCAGGCCGTCAGCTCCACCACCTGCTGGTAGGCGGCCGGGGAGAATGCCCCGGTCTCGTCCGGGTGGCAGACCTCGATGGCCACGGTGTCCTCGTTGCGGATATTGGAGGCGTAGGCGATCTCCGTCAGGGGAATGCACTGGATGACCTCACCCTCCAGCCCCACGATGAAGTGGCTGGAGGCGTATGTCTCCGTCTCCCCAGAGGACAGGGATTCAAAGTAGTTCCGGTTGGCCTTCGCCGTGGTGCCGGGGTTGCCCACGTAGTGGATCACAATCCCATCGATCTTCTCCAGGGGCGTGCCGGGCCGGGACCAGGGGTTCACGGTGAGGAGGTCCGCCTGCACATAGTCCGGCACCTCCACGCCCTCTCCCGGAAGGCCCCGGCCGGCCCACAGCCAGACGGCGGCGCCCACAGCGGCAAAGATCAGCAGCAGGCATAAAGCGGCAAAACGGGGATTCCGGCGCCGCCGCGTTCTTGCCCCCCTCATGCCGGGGAGACCATGGCGGAAGTGGTGTCCTCCGTGTAGACCACCGCATTCTCACCCGTGTGCGGAACCTCCTGCCAGAGGGAGGAGCCGTCCGCCCCATAGTCCTCCGGATACAGCTGCCGGTAGGTGACGAGATCTGCCCTCGTCACCAGGCCGAGGCGCTCCAGGCAGTCCACCGTCTCCGTCATGGCAGGGGTCACATGGACAGAGATCCAGTCGTAACGCTCCTTGTCTGCACTTTCAAAGTCCAGCCCCAGGTCCATGGCATAGCTGCTGCCGCTGTCGCCGGAGAACCAGTCGTAATCCCCCCAGTTCCCGGCGGTCAGATCCCGGCCCACTGCCTTGAGAATGGCGTCACCCTCCCGGCTGCCCAGTTCGTAGCCCTCGCCACGAGTGTCAATGTACAGGCTGCCGCCGCTCACCGTCCAGAAATCGTCATCCAGATGGAGGCGCCGGGCTTTTACAGTATCGCTGTTCACGAACTGGTCCAGCAGATAATCATAGGTCTCTGGCTGGGCCAGTCGGTCCCGGGTAATGAGCAGGGAGTACCAGCGGTCTATCCGGATGCCGCTTTTCAGAGTATAGGTGAGATTCAGGCCGGTGTATGCCGTGTTGGGGGTCTCATCCTCAGACCAGGTGGAAGATCTGCGGGCCTCCATCTCCCGAACATAGGATTCGTCGGCAACCACCGTTTGATGGAGGGCCCTGACCTGCTCCAGCAGGTCCGCGTCCTTCTCCGGCGTGAGCGTGTAGGTGTTGTCGGCAATCCGGATCTCCAGGGTCTGGATCTGGGAGGCCTCCGGCACCCGGTCCGCCACACCCAGCAGGTCGAAATGCAGCACACAGCAGACCAGGGCACAGCCCGCCAGCACAATGCCCAGGCCCTTCCAGCTGCCCCGGAACACCTTGAAGGCCTTGGCCAGCAGCATGGAGGCGCCGTAATACCCGATGGCCCCTGCCGCCAGCAGGCAGACCACCATGGGCAGCGTGTCGTAGTATTCCCCCTGCTGGAAGCCATACCAGAACAGGGAGTAGAGGAACTGGCCGCCCAGCAGGGCACAGAGCCCTGCCACACCGTACCGGAACACCGGCCGCAGCCAGCCCACGGCCACCACGTCGCCGGCGGTCTCACTGCGGCGCCTGCGGTAGAGGATGAGGGCCAGGGCAGCCAGCGCCAGTCCTACCAGGGCGTAGACGCCGATCAGCCAGAAGCTCTCCAGGTCTGCGGAGGTCAAAAGGCGGGAGGTGTAAGGCGTTCCATCGGGGAACGTCTGCTGGACCTCCACATACTGCCGGACGCACCGGACGTTGTTGACCAGATACACGGTGGGGGAGAGCCACTCCACCACCCCGGTGTAATAAGTGGAAAAGCCGAAGATGAACCCTTGGGCGAAGGAGGAGATCAGCCAGTCCAGCAGCACCGCCAGGAAGTGGAGCAGGGCGTACAGCGGCGGCATGGTGAAGGCGTTGCCGGTGATGAAGGCCACGAAGGTGGCGCTGGAGAAGTAGAAGAAGCTCTCACCCAGCACTGCCAGGACGGTGACGGCCAGCCCCTTGGCGTCAAAGGCCCCGCCGCACAGGGAGACCACGACGCACAGGACCCCGGTGACCGCGTAGGGAATCAGGGTCATGGAGAGGCCGGAGAGGAAGTTGGTGAGGAACAGCCCTTCCCGCCGGATAGGCAGGGTGTGCATCAGCCCCACGCTGCGGGCGTTGTATAGATAGCTCCACACCGCCATGGCACAGAGGGCGGCGTAGACCAGATTGATGACGGGCACGGCGCTCACCGCATCATAGTACATACCGGTGAAGTCCGGTGCGGAGAGGACGTTCCAGCCCCGGTGCACCATATCCAGCAGCACCGCCAGAGGGAACAGAGCGCCGACAAAGGACGCCAGGCCCCACAGCGGCCAGAACCGGGTCAGGTTCTTGCGGAACAGCGTGGCGTTAAAGTACGATGTCTTTGACTGCATAGTCCGCACCTCCCAGCTCATAAATAAAGATCTCCTCCAGGGTCAGGGGCACTGCGTCCACCAGCAGGGGACTGTACGCCGCCAGACGGTCCTCTGCCTCCTGGGCGCTCATCCGCATGATGAAGGTATGGATGCGGCCGATTTGGCTGGCGTGGAGCACCGGCAGGTCCGACGGCACCTCCGTCATCCCGTCGGGGAACACCACCTGCAGCTTTACCATGTTGTCCTGCAGCTGGGCCAGGGACCGCTCCAGCAGCACGCGGCCGTGGTCCATGATGCCCACGTGGTCGCAGACGTCCTCCAGCTCCCGCAGGTTGTGGGAAGAAACCAGCACCGTGGTGCCTCGCTGGGCCACATCCGCCAGCACCAGAGACCACACCTGCCGGCGCATCACCGGGTCCAGACCGTCCACCGGCTCATCCAGGATCAGGTAGTCCGGCATGCAGCACAGGGCCAGCCAGAAGGCCGCCTGCTTCTGCATACCCTTGCTGAGGCGGCGGATAGGCCGTTTTTCATCCAGCTGAAAGACCTCCTTCAGCTTTTCATACCGCTCCATGGAAAAAGCGGGATAAAATCCGCGGTAAAAGCGCATCATATCCCGAATGGAGGACTGAAGGAAGTAGTACCAGTCGTCAGGGATGGCGGCGATCCGCGCCTTCAGAGCGGCGTTCTCCCACACATCCTCGCCGCCGATGCGCACCGTGCCCGCGTCCTGGCGGAAGATGCCCGTCAGGTGGCGGATCAGGGTGGACTTACCGGCGCCGTTGGGACCCACCAGGCCGTAGACGCTGCCCGCCGGCACCGACAGCGCGGCGCCGTCCAGGGCTGCGAAGCCGTCGAACCGCTTCACCAGGCCATTCACTTCGATCATGACGGACGCGCCTCCTTCACCAGATTCAGCAGCTCCTGCTGGCTTACCCCTAGATACCGCAGCTCGGAGAGGAGCTCCCGCACCTGGGTCAGCAGCTCCGCCCGCCGGGCGGAGTCCGCCGCCGCGAACGCGGCGGCGAAGCTTCCCTTGCCGGGGACCGAGTAGATGTATCCCTCGCCCTCCAGCTCGTTATAAGCTCGCTGGATGGTATTGGGATTGATGGCCAGCTGGGCGGCCAGCGCCCGCACTGAGGGCAGCTTTTCGTCCGCGCTCAGCGCACCGGTGACGATCAGCTTCCGCAGTCCGTCCCGGATCTGCTCGTAAATGGGCCGGGAGTCCCGATAATTCAGGCTGATCATCCGCTCACCTTCCCTTCCGCGGGGCTGCGGTGCAGCCCCTGCAACTGTATTAACCGTATTAGTACGGTTAGATTATCATGAGAAGAAGCGGTTTGTCAAGCCCATTCGGGGGACAAAAACGGGGAATTTTCCGCCGATCCGGGGAAAACTCCACATTTTTATCTTTACAACTGGGAATTTCTGTGGTATCATGCAACAGCACGTGTATGTGCGGCCCCAGCCCTTCGCTCCGTGGACTTTCACCGATCCCGGGGCGCAGCCCTGCGGGTATATATGAAGAAAGGTGGAAATTTTCATGCTGCGCAAAGAACAGAAGACCGCGATCATCGACGCCAACCGCACCCACGAGGGGGACACCGGCTCTCCCGAGGTCCAGGTGGCCATCCTCACCGAGCGGATCAACGTGCTGACCGAGCACATGCGGAACAACCCCCAGGACAAGCATTCCAACCGCGGCCTGCTGCAGATGGTCGGCAAGCGCCGCCGTCTGCTGGACTACCTCCAGAAGAAGGACATCGAGCGCTATCGTGCCCTCATCGCCAAGCTGGGCATCCGGAAGTGAGTCAATGTGGAGGGTGGTGCGCCTTTGCCGCACCACCCTCTTCCCGCATTCTTTCAACGCCCGCGGGCAGGCCGATCTTTTAGCAGTTGAAGGAGGGACCGGGGATCCGGCCGTTGCTTCAAGTGCTAAATGGTTTGGCTCCCGCGGAGATCATACGAAAAAGGAGACCAGACATGTCAACCATTATCACCAAGAGACAATTCCCCAACTACCACAAGTACGAGATGGAGCTGGCGGGCCGCCCCCTGACCATGGAGGTGGGCAAGCTGGCGGAGCTGGCCAACGCCGCCGTCATGGTGGGCTACGGCGACACCCGGGTGCTCTGCTGCGTCACTGCGGCGCCCCGCCCCCGGGACGGCATCGACTTCTTCCCCCTGAGCGTAGATTTTGAGGAGAAGCTGTACTCCGTGGGCCGCATCCCCGGTTCCTTCAACCGGCGGGAGGGCCGCCCCGGCGAGAAGGGCATCCTAACCAGCCGTGTCATCGACCGGCCCATCCGGCCCCTGTTCCCCTCCGACTTCCGCAATGACGTGTCCGTCATGTGCACGGTCATGAGCGTGGACCACGACTGCACGCCGGAGATCGCCGCCCTGATCGGCACCTCCGCCGCCCTGGCCATCTCCGACATCCCCTGGAACGGCCCCGTGGGCGCCCTGAAGGTGGGCCTTGTGGACGGCAAGCTGGTGTTCAACCCCGACAGCGAGCAGCGCAAGGTCAGCGACCTGGACGTCACCGTGGTCTCCACCCGCAAAAAGGTGGTCATGATCGAGGCCGGCGCCAACGAGGTCCCCAACGACAAGATGTTCGAGGCCATCAAGATGGCCCATGAGGAGAATCAGAAGATCATCGCCCTGATCGATCAGATGGTCTCCGAGGTGGGCAAGCCCAAGTTTGAGTATCCTCACGCGGATTTCAACCAGGAGCTGTTCGACAAGATCGTGGCGGACTTCATGGACGAGGCCAAGGCCGCCATGGACACCGACGACAAGAACATCCGGGAGGCCCGCTGGAACGCCATGATCGAGAAGTGGCACGAGAAGTATCTGGAGGAATATCCGGATATGGACCAGTACCTGGAGGAGTTCACCTACAAGTTCCAGAAGAAGATCGTCAAGCAGTGGCTTTTGGAGGGCCACCGCGTGGACGGCCGCCAGAAGAACGAGATCCGGCCCCTGGCCGCCGAGGTGGGCGTGCTGCCCCGGACCCACGGCTCCGGCCTCTTCACCCGCGGCCAGACCCAGGTGCTTTCCGTCTGCACCCTGGACACCCTCTCCGCCAACCAGAAGCTGGACACCATCTGGGAGGAGACGGAGAAGCGGTATATGCACCACTACAACTTCCCCGGCTACTCCGTGGGCGAGGCCAAGCCTGCCCGTTCCCCCGGCCGCCGGGAGATCGGCCACGGTGCTCTGGCGGAGCGGGCTCTGGTGCCCGTGCTCCCCTCTGTGGAGGAGTTCCCCTACGCCATCCGCGTGGTGTCTGAGGTGTTGAGCTCCAACGGCTCCACCTCCCAGGGCTCCATCTGCGGCTCCACCCTGGCCCTGATGGACGCCGGCGTGCCCATCAAGGCCCCTGTGGCCGGCATCTCCTGCGGCCTGATCCAGGACGACGACGGCTCCTTCACCACCTTCATCGACATCCAGGGCGTGGAGGACTTCCACGGCGAGATGGACTTCAAGGTGGCCGGTACCAAGAAGGGCATCACCGCCATCCAGATGGACCTGAAGAACGACGGCCTCACCATGGAGATCATCAAGGAGGCCCTGGACATCACCTATGACGCCCGGTGCGAGATCCTGGACCAGATCATGCTGCCCGCCATCTCCGAGCCCCGCAAGGAGGTCAGCAAGTACGCGCCCAAGATGCTGACCATGCACATTGATCCCTCCAAGATCCGGGAGGTCATCGGCTCCGGCGGCAAGGTTATCCAGAAGATCGTGGCCGACACCGGCGCCAAGATCGACATCAACGACGACGGCTCCATCTTCATCGCCGGCGTGGACGCCGCCAGCTGCGACGCCGCCAAGAAGTGCATTGACGACATTGTGTTCGTCCCGGAGGTGGGCGCGCTGTACTACGGCCGCGTGGTGCGGCTGATGACCTTCGGCGCCTTCGTGGAGCTGGCCCCCGGCAAGGACGGACTGGTCCACATCTCCAAGCTGGCGGACCACCGGATCGAGAAGGTGGAGGACGCCTGCAAGGTGGGCGACATGATGTGGGTGAAGGTCACCGACATTGACGAGAAGGGCCGTGTCAACCTTTCTCACAAGGATGCTGTGAAGGAGATCAAGGCCAAGGAAGCCGCCGGCGAGCGGATCAAATAACGAGGTCTCCATCCTGTTCCATTCCCTGTCAACTGGAAGCGTCCGGGCGCATCGTGTACCCGGACGCTTTGGACGAAAGACGGCGGCTGCCAGAGGCAGCCGCCGCCTTTTTTCGTTGCCTGCAGTTCATCGTTCCCTACTTCGCGGAAGTCTCTGCCTGAGCGGCCCGATACAGGAATGTGGCGATCTGGCCCCGGGTACAGGGAGTGCCCGGGGAAAATGTGGTCTCCGTGGTGCCGCTGGCGACGCCGTTCTCCACCGCCCACAACACCGCCTGGTCAGCATACCGGTAGAGGGGCTGTCCGTGTCCGTCTCCGTCCCCGAAGGGGACGTCGGCAAAGGGAAATTCTCCTTCCATATCCGGGCTGCCGGCGGCGCGCCACAGGAAGAATACCGCGTCCAGCCGGGTACACACCGCATGGGGCGCAAAGGTCCCGAATCCCCACATATCCTTCTCTGCAGCCCACTGGACGGCTCCGTAGTAGTAGGCGCTGGGATCCGTCACATCCATGAACTGCTGTTCTGCCAGCGCGGGTTTCGGCTCGCCGGCCGCCCGCCATAGGAACACGGCCAGCTGGGCCCGGGTACAGGGCGCATCGGGGGAGAAGGTGGACGCTGTGGTGCCGTTGGTGACGCCGGTTTCTGCGGCCCACAGAATGGCATCATAGTAGGGGGAGGTCTCCTGCACATCAGTGAAGGGGCTGGCAAAGGCCAACGCGGGCAGGGGCAACCCTAGGCACAGGGACAGCGACAGACAGAGCGCAAAAACGTGCGCTTTCATGCTGTATTCCTCCTTTTCTGTATCTTTGCGGCTCGTTCGGCGCGGCTGTCAGTCGTGAAAGCAGAACCGGCGGGCGGCATCATGATTTCCAACGGCATTTGGTTTTGATGGCTGCATTATATCACCGCGTACCCGAAAACACAAGGAGGCCCCAGCGCCCGTCCTCGTTCTCGTCAGGACAACTGCGGGGCGGTCACAGCGCCGCGCCCAGTTGCCGGGCGGCCTCCAGCTGCTCCGGATGGGCCTGGATATCCCCGACGGCCATGTTCCCGCCGGCGTATACAATGCCCGCATCCTTCCAGCCCAGGCAGTCCAGCAGCGCCTTGTAATAGGCCCGCACCGGGGCGAAATTCTCTTCCGTGTCGCCTTCCGCCGCCATCAGAAGCACCGCGTCCTTGACCGGATTTGCCAGATCGGGGCCCAGCTCCGCCACCGCGAACAGCCGGTCAAAGGCGCATTTCAGTTGTCCGGAGATGCTCCAGTAATACATGGGCGAGGCCAGCACCACCACATCCGCGGCCATGTAGGCCGGATACACGGCGTCCATGCCGTCCCGCTGGACACAGGGGTGCCGGGGATCCTTTCCGCCGCCCAGGCAGCCCCGGCAGCCGTGGATGTCCAGAGCGGCCAGATCGAACCGGGCGATGGTGTGGCCCGCCGCCTCCGCTCCGGCAATAAACGCGTCGATCAGCGCCGCAGTGTTTCCGTGGATGCGGGGGCTGCCGTTGAGAATCAGAATCTGCTTTGACATCAGAATCGCTCCTTTTTTCTTGATGTCCCCAGTATCCTATGATATTCTCTGTTTGTAAAGTACGCACATCGGTGTAAGATACTAACCAAAAGGAGAGCATAAAATGGAGCCATGCATCACGGCGGGCACCGGGATTGAAGAGACGGGCTTCGGCTACACCATGTCCCTGGTGAGCGGTAAGTACAAGATGATTATTCTCTACTGGCTGGCGGAGTACAGCGTTCTGCGGTACAACGAGCTGAAGCGGCGCCTGGGGACCATCTCCCACAAGACGCTGAGCCTCTCCCTGAAGGAGCTGGAGGCGGCCGGCCTGGTGCAGCGGGAGGAGTATCCCCAGATTCCGCCCAAGGTGGAGTACAGCCTTTCGGAGCGGGGGCGGTCCCTCATCCCCATTTTGGACGCTATGTGCATCTGGGGCGAGGAGAACCGTCCCCGCGGGAAAGGAGCGTGAGGCAGATGGATGTGATCGCGGCAATCGCCACTGGAAGCGCCGCCACCGCCATCGGAATCGTCCGGGTGTCGGGAGACGGGTGCTTCGCCCTGTGCGGGCGGGTGTTCCGGGCGGCTGGCGGCCGTCCCTTTGCCGCCCAGGAGCCCCGGAAAATGGTGTTCGGAGAGATGCTGGACCGGGCGGGCCGGGTCATTGACCGGGGCCTTGCGGTGCGGTTCCCGGGGCCGGGCAGCTACACCGGGGAGGACTGCGCAGAGTTCCACTGCCACGGCTCCCCCGTGGTGCTGCGGGAGCTGCTGTCTGCCCTCTTCGCTGCCGGGGCCCGGCAGGCCCAGGCGGGGGAGTTCACCAAGCGGGCGTTTTTGAACGGCCGGATGGACCTGACCCAGGCGGAGGCGGTGGTGGACCTGATCGACGCGGAGACCGCCGCCGCGGCCAGAAACGCCGCCGCCCAGCTGGACGGCGGCCTGCGCCGGGTGCTGGAGCCGGTCCAGGAGGAGCTGCTGGAAGTCACCTCCCGGTTTTACGCGGTGGTGGACTACCCGGACGAGGACATTCAGGATGTGCGGCCGGAGGAGATCGCCGCTGCCCTCCGGTCCGCCGCTGGGCGGCTGGAGCGGCTGCTGGACACCTGCCGCCGGGGACAGGTACTGAAATCCGGCGTCCGCACGGCTATTGTGGGCCGGCCCAACGCGGGCAAGTCTTCGCTGCTCAACGCCCTGGCGGGGTATGAGCGGGCCATCGTCACCGACATCCCCGGCACCACCCGGGACACGGTGGAGGAGTCCGTACTCTGCGGCGGGGTCCTGCTGCGGCTCATCGATACCGCCGGCATCCGGGCCACGGAGGACCCGGTGGAACAGCTGGGGGTGGAGCGGAGCCGGAGAGCCATCGCCTCCGCGGAGCTGGTGCTGGCGGTGGTGGATGGTGCGGTGCCGGAGGACCCGGAAGAGGGATCTCTGCTGGCGGATGTGGCCCGGTGCGGAGTTCCTTGGCTCCTGGTGTTCACTAAGCGGGATATGGCGGGGGGGCTGCGGACGGCTGGGGCGGTCTTTCCCGCCGGAGAGGGCCCTCTGGCCCCGCCTGCCGCCGTGGTGTCCCTGTCCTCCGTCACTGGCGAGGGACTGGAGGACCTGGGAAACGCCGTAGCAGCCCTGTTTCCCGCCGGGGACCCGGGGGAGGCGGGCAGCCTGCTGACCGACCGGCGGCAGGAAGACGCCGCCCGCCGGGCCCTGGACGCAGTCCGCCGGGCTTTGGAGGCCCTGGAGACCGGAATGACCCCGGATGCGGTGCTCACAGACGCGGAGGAGGCCCTGGATGCGCTGGGAGAGCTGACAGGCCGCACGGCGAAGGAGGAGATTGTCTCCCGCATTTTTTCCCGATTCTGTGTGGGAAAATAACTGCTAACAGAAAATGCAATACCGGACCCTGGAAAACGTGATTTACAAAATCAGATTTGCGTGGTATACTACCTCTGAATAAAAGCCGTGCCGCACGGCGGAAGGAGTGTATCCGCATGTATGATCTGACGGCCCTGCGGGAGAGGCTGCGGACCCAGCGCCCGGTGCCCTGGGACCAGCTGCCGGACTTCTCCCTATATATGGACCAGGTGCTCAGCTATATGGACCGGCAGGTGATCCGGTTCGACGAGGATGACGGCCTCACCGCCGCCATGGTGAACAACTACACGAAGAGCGGCCTGGTGCCCCGGGCGGAGGGGAAGAAATACAACCGGGACCACCTGGCCTATCTCACCGCTATCTGTGTGTTGAAGCGGGTGATGTCCACCCGGGATATGGATCTGCTGATCCGGGAGGAGCTGCAGGGGGACCGGCCCATCTCCGACGGGTACGCCGCCTTCTGCGGGAGCCTCAACAAGGCGCTGAACGCCGTGGCCGATGAGATGGAGGACCGCACCGGGGAGGAGGAGCTGGCGGATGCGGCCATCCACTTTGCTCTGATGAGCTACGCCGCCGGCGTGGCCAGCAGCCGGTATGTGACGCTGCTGCGCCAGCGGCAGGAGGCCCGGGAGGAGGCAGCAAGCGCCGCCCACGCCAAAAGCAAAGAACGGGCCAAAAAGGAAAAGGAGAAGGACTGAGCATGGATGATTTTGTGATCCTGACAGACAGCTGCTGCGACATGACCGCCCGGATGGCGGCGGATCTGGAGCTGGAGGTGCTGCCCCTGAGCCTGAATATGGAGGACCGGGTGTACCACAACTACCTGGACGGCCGGGAGATCGGCTTCCAGGACTTCTATGCCCGGCTCCGCGCCGGCGCCCTGGCGACCACCTCCGCCATCAGCGTGGGCGTGTTTGATGAGGCTATGCGGAAGATTCTGGATAGCGGCAGGGACGTGCTGTACCTGGCCTTTTCCTCCGCGCTCTCCACCACCTACCAGTCGGCGGTGATCGCCGCCGATGACCTGCGGGAGGCATACCCCGGACGGAAGATCTTTGTGGTGGACACGCTCAGCGCCTCTTTGGGCCAGGGGCTGCTGGTATACCTCTGCGTCCAGGAAAAGCGGAAGGGGAAGACCATCGACCAGGTCCACGTCTTTGCGGAGGAGACCAAGGCGAAGGTGTGCCACTGGTTCACCGTGGACGACCTGAACCATCTGAAGCGTGGCGGCCGGGTCAGCGCTGCGGCGGCCCTGTTCGGCACCATGCTGTCCATCAAGCCGGTGCTGCATGTGGATGACACGGGCCATCTGGTGCCCGTCAGCAAGACCCGGGGGCGGAAGGCGTCCCTGCTGGCCCTGGTGGACCGCATGGCGGAGAGCGCCGTCGACCCGGCGGGGCAGACCATCTTCATCAGCCACGGGGACTGCGAGGCAGACGCTGAGTTTGTGGCAGACGAGGTGCGCCGCCGCTTCGGCGTACAGGACATCTATATCAACTACGTGGGGCCGGTCATCGGCAACCACTCCGGCCCTGGCACGCTGGCCCTGTTCTTCCTGGGCAGCCGCCGGTGAGGCCGGACGGAAAAGCGTCCCTTCAGAGGGGCGCTTTTCCCTGGAGATCAAATATAATTCCGCTCCGGCGGAGAGATGAGGTGACGGCTGTGAAATGGCTGGAGGTACATATCGACACAAACCACACCGGACTGGAGCCGGTGGAGACGATGCTCTCCGCCCTGGGCATCGACGGTGTGGTGATCGATGACGAGACGGAGTTCGAGGACTTCCTGGAGAACAACCGGCAGTACTGGGACTATGTGGACGAGGATTTGCGGCAGGAGATGCAGGGCCGGTCCCGGATCACCTTCTATCTGGAGGCGGGGGACGAGGGCTTCGCCAAGCTGGGGGAGGTCCGCATCGCCCTGGAGGAGCTGAAAAAGACCCGGGACGACTGCGGCACCCTGCTGATGACCCTGGATGACCTGGAGGACGCCGACTGGGAGAACAACTGGAAGCAGTATTACAAGCCCATGGAGATTGGGGACCGGCTGCTGGTGGTGCCGGAGTGGCTGCGGGAGGACCCCAAGGTCCGGGCGGGCCTTGCCGCCGGGCGGGTGGCCCTGGTGTTGGATCCGGGCCTCACCTTCGGCACCGGCAGTCATGCCACCACCCGCCTGTGCCTGACGGCGCTGGAGAAGACCATCCGCGGCGGCGAGCGGGTACTGGACCTGGGCTGCGGCAGCGGCATCCTCTCCATCGCGGCGCTGAAACTGGGGGCGGCCTCCGCCGCGGCGGTGGATATCGACGACAAGTGCCGGGACGTAGCCTATGAGAACGCCGCCCTCAACGGCATCGGGCAGGACACCTACACCGTCCGGATCGGAGATGTACTGGGGGACGCGGTCCTGCGGGCGGATCTGGGCGGCGGCTGGCAGATGGTGGTGGCTAATATCGTGGCGGACGTCATCATCGGCCTTTCTCCGCTGGTGCGGCCCATGCTGGCTCCGGGCGGACTGTTCCTCTGCTCCGGCATCATCGACGACCGGGCGCAGGAGGTGGCGGACCGCCTGCGGGAAAACGGCTGGGAGATCCTGGAGACACGGAGCGCTGAGGGCTGGTTTTCCTATCTCTGCCGCTGAACAGGAACTGGAAAAGAGGGGATCGGATTTGAGAACGCTCGGCCGCCTGGATGGCTTCCTGGGCGGACACATGGCGCCGGTGGTGATCTGCTGTGTGGCGCTGGGCATTGCCTTTCCGGAGGTGCTCTCCCACCTGAACGGGGTGACGGTAGGGCTGTTCGCCTTCATGACTTTTTCCAACAGCCTGGGCGGCGGCTTCCGGGAGCTGGCGCAGGTGGTCCGCCACCCTCTGCCGGTGGCGGTGATTTTCGGCCTGCTCCACGTGGTGATGCCCCTCATTACCCTGGGCCTGGGGACGCTGTGCTTTCCGGACGCGCCGCTGTTTACCATCGGGCTGGTGCTGGAGTATGCAGTGCCCACCGGTGTGGCGTCCCTTATGTGGGTGGGCATGAGTCGGGGCAATACCGCCCTGTGCCTCTCGGTGGTGCTGCTGGATACACTCCTCTCCCCGGTGGTGATCCCCCTGACCATGAAGCTGCTGGTGGGCTCGGTGGTGGAGCTGGACACCTGGGGCATGATGCGGGACCTGCTGCTGATGGTGGCGCTTCCGGCTCTGGCAGCCATGGTGCTGTACCAGCTGACAAAGGGTGCCGTGGCGGTCACGCTGAAGCCGAAGCTGTCCCTGCCCGCCAAGGCGGCCCTGCTGCTCATCATCACGGCCAATGCCACCGGCTGCGCGCCCTTCCTCCGGAACCTGACACCGACCCTGGTGCGGGTGATGATCGTGGTGTTCTTCCTGTGCCTGTTGGGCTTTTTCCTGGGGTATTGGGCGGGGCGGCTGTTGAAGCTGGACTTCCCCACAGTGCAGACTGTCGCCCTCAACGCCGGGATGCGGAACATCAGCGCTGGGGCGGTGCTGGCCGAGGCCTATTTCCCCGGAGATGTGCTGTTTCCGGTGGCCTTTTCTCCGGTGTTCCTCCAGGCCACCACGGCCCTGATCGTGAAGGCCCTGCGGGCCACCAGGCCCGGCCGGGCGGATCAGGCGGCCTACGAAGCGCGCCTGGCGGAGGAACCGTCCCGGTAATGGAATATGCAGTGTTCGCATGGCGGCCGCCCATTGGGCGGCCGCTTTTCCTGCGGAGTGGGGGACGCCTCGACAGATTCCCCCTGCCTTTTTGGGACAGGACCTGTAAAATAAAGGAAATGAAACGGAGGTGGTCCCATGGACAGGCCGGAACGGAAGGTGCTGTGGCTCCCGGCGGCGGAAATCCGCCCCAATCCCATGCAGCCCCGGCGGACCTTTGAGGAGACGGGGCTCCGGGAGTTGGCGGAATCCATCCGCCGCCACGGTATCCTCCAGCCCCTGACGGTGCGGCGGACCGCGGCGGGCTGGGAGCTGGTGGCGGGGGAGCGGCGGCTGCGGGCAGCCGTGCTGGCGGGTCTGGAGACCGTCCCCTGCCTGGAGGCCGAGGTGGACGGACGGGCCTCCGCCCTGCTGGCCCTTGTGGAGAATTTGCAGCGCAGGGATCTGCATTACCTGGAGGAGGCGGAGGCCATCGCCGCCTTTCTCCACCAGACGGGCATGACCCAGGAGGCGGTGGCGGCCCAGCTGGGCATGTCCCCCTCGGCTCTGGCCAACAAGCTGCGGCTGCTGCGGCTGTCCCCGGCCTGCCGGGCGCTGCTGGTGGAACACGGATTGACGGAGCGTCACGCCCGCTGCCTGCTGCGGCTGGAGGACGAGGGCGAGCGGCTGACCGCCCTGCGCCAGGCGGCGGCAAAGCACTGGAATGTGGCCCAGACGGAGCAGTATGTAGAGCGGCGGCTGGCAGCCCTCCAGACCGCGCCGCCCGCAGGACGGCGGACGTACATCATCAAGGACGTGCGATTGTTTTTGAACAGTGTGGACCGGGGGCTGCGGCTGATTCGGGACGCAGGTGTGGACGCCCGGACGGAGCGGGAGGAGACAGAGGACGAAATCGTTCTGACGCTCCGCATTCCGAAACAGCGTCGGAAAGAGGCCTGAAACTTCTGATTGTTACGGGATTGTAATCCATTTTCCAGAAAAAACGTGCTAAAATAAAATCCTGAATGCATAAGCTAGGACAGCACGGCTTGTCTGGGCGATCCGACAGAACAACAGGAGGGGCTTCATGGAACCGAATACGAACGAAGCCACCGCGCCGAAGCGGCTGAAAACCGGCGGCAAAAAGCCGCTGGTCATGATAGGAATCATTTTTGGGATTCTAGTGATTTTGGCGGGCGCGGCCTATGTGGGCGTATGTGCCTACGCCAAATCTCTGGATACGTTCTATCCCAGCTACGCCATCAATGGCGTGGATGTGGCAGGACTCACCGTGCAGGAGGCCCAGGAGAAGCTGGAGGCGGAGACACCAAAGCGGGAGATTCCCATTTACGATTCGAACAGCCGGACGGAGGCCGAGCCTCTGACGCCCATCGCCACGGTGACGCTGGCGGAGCTGGGCTTCAGTCCGGAGGCGGTGGACGCCAGCTGCGCCACGCCCTTTGCCCAGTGGGCGGCCGATTGCATGGAAGAGCAGCAGTCGAGGGGCTTTTTTGAGAGCGGTGCGGAATATCTGCGCTCCCTTGCTGCCGATGAGGGGGAGCGGGGCTTCTGGCTGGGTTATCTGTTGAGTGGCGAGCCCCTGGAGCAGACGCTGGACCGCCTGGAAGAACAACTGAACTGGGAGGTCGTGGACAGCGCCTATGAGGTGGAGGAAAACGCCATCTCCATGACCAAGGCCAAAGATGGCCGGACCTTAGACCGGAGCGCATTGCGGCAGGCACTGGCATCGGCAGGCAGTTCGCCCGCTGATGTGAAGGCCTCTGCGGGACCCACAGCGGAGTTCACCGTGGTCCCCGCCAAGACCCTCACCGCCCAGGAGATCTACGACGATTGCTCCGGCGTGGTCAAGAACGCCTCCTATGACAAGGAGACGGGCGCCATCGTACCGGAGGAGGCCGGAGCGGACTTCGATGTGGACGAGGCCCAGCGGCTGCTGGACGCGGCCGCGCCCGGCGAGACGGTCACCGTCCCCGCCCAGGTGGAGCTGCCCGCCGTCACGGCGGAGGAGCTGGAGCAGGTGCTGTTCCGGGACGTGCTGGGCGAGGCCCGCACCCATGTGGGCGGCACCTCCGCCCGCCGGTCCAATGTGAAGATGTCCGCCGCATCCATCAACGAGTATGTGATGAACAGCGGCGACGTGTTCTCCTACAATGACGTGGTGGGCCAGCGGACCGCCGCCCGGGGCTATCAGGCGGCTCCCGCCTATGTCCAGGGGGAGACGGTGGACGAGATCGGCGGCGGCATCTGCCAGACTTCCTCCACGCTGTACCTGGCCTGCCTGCGGTCCAACCTGGAGATCACGGAGCGGTACGCCCACCGCTACGTCC
>OGIE01002847.1_pt1 | contig 20141 bp, 18 predicted proteins | sample 1571581 | NCBI WGS metagenome assembly OGIE01 (sample SAMEA2582021, study PRJEB24529) | metagenome | biome: Human gut stool | place: China | collected 2011
AATATACCGGGTAAATGAAAATACCCTGGCGACTAATATTTTTTAACATATCTATGTGTTCGTAAAAGCACTTGGTAGGGAGTCATTTTGTCATTTGTCTTTCAGCAAATCCGGACGCAACCGGGCTGTCCGTTCCTGTGCTTGTTGCAAACGCCATTCGTCTATCTTCCGTTGGTGGCCGGAGAGAAGGACATCGGGTACTTTCCAACCTTTGTATTCGGCAGGACGTGAATAAACGGGCGGGGCGAGCAGGTTATCCTGGAAAGAGTCGGAGAGGGCGCTTTGTTCGTCACCGATGGCTCCGGGGATCAATCGTACGACCGCATCGGTGATAATGGCGGCAGCCAGTTCGCCACCCGTCAACACATAATCACCTACAGATATCTCTTTGGTGATCAGATGCTCCCGGATGCGGTAGTCTATACCTTTATAATGACCGCACAAAATAATCATATTATCCAGCAACGACATGCTGTTCGCCATCGGCTGGTTGAATGTTTCCCCGTCCGGCGATGTATAGATCACCTCGTCATATTCCCGTTCGCTTTTCAGTGCAGTTATAGCCCGGTCGATCGGTTCGATCTGCATCACCATACCGGCCTCACCCCCGAAAGGATAATCGTCTACACGCCGCCACTTATTGGTCGTGTAGTCACGCAGGTTATGTAAATGAATTTCAGCCAGGCCCTTGTCCTGTGCCCGTTTTACAATGGAACAATTGATCATTCCATCGATCATTTCAGGAAGTACAGTAAGTATGTCGATACGCATAATAAGAATCTCTCGTTGGATATTTTTATCTGATAAAACGATGCAAAAATACGACATTATTTTGGGATGAGGATGCAAATGCATATAAGATTCGCCGGAAGGACAGAGGATATGCGGAATGAGGACGAATCTTTTCCTGTTATAAATGACAGATATAGCTTGGCTCGTTGTTTCTTTTTACTAAATTTGCGTCACGGTCTGAAACTTTGGAAAATCAAAGGTTTTTGAAGAGTGTGGGTGAGATAATACGAACAAATTGATTCAAATGAATAATAAGCTGAATATAAGATATCTGTATCTGGTCTTGTTGGGGGTAGTCATATTGGGAATATTGGCTGTGTCTGTCGGATATGGGCTTGTCAGGGAGGATAATATTACTTTTATCGATGATGTAAATACCGGGAATCAGGAAATAAATGAAAATTCATCTGCGAACAAACTCGAATTACGTTATTCCAAAGAATACCGTAGCTGGAAAAACACTGCGGATACCAGCTTTGCCAGTCTCTTCAACGGAAACCAGGCCGTAGACCTCTTGGCAGAACGCCCGAACCTCGTTATTCTATGGGCCGGGTATGCCTTCTCTAAAAGTTACTGTACACCGAGAGGACATATGTACGCGATCGATGATATGTACACCAGTTTGAGGACGGGGGCACCCGAAGGAGAAAATGACGGTCCCCAACCGGCTGCCTGCTGGGCCTGCAAAAGTTCGGATGCGTCGCGTTTGATAGATAAGATCGGGCGGGAAGCTTTTTATAAAAGGAAATGGGCTGCCTGGGGAAGTGAGATCATTAATCCGGTTGCTTGTGCGGATTGCCATGATCCGGAGAGTATGGAGTTGCATATCCCCCGTTTGTTTCTGACCGAAGCTTACACGCGGAAAGGTATGAGCATAGATAATGTGTCGGAGCAGGAGATGCGTTCGCTGGTTTGTGCGCAGTGTCATAGTGAATATTATTTTTCAAAAGAAGATAAACGGGTGGTCCTTCCCTGGGACAATGGATATTCGGTAGAAGATATCGAGGCGTATTATGACCGGATCGGTTTCTCCGACTATGTCCATAAACTGAGCAGGACACCTTTGCTGAAAGCACAGCATCCCGATTATGAACTGGCACAGATGGGGATTCATGCCCGCCGGGGTGTTTCATGCGGAGAATGCCACATGCCTTATGTGGGTGAAAACCAGGAAGGTTATAACGACCACCATGTACAAAGTCCTCTGGCTATGATCGACCGGACCTGCCAGACTTGCCATCGTGAGACTGAAGAAACCTTGCGTCAGGATGTCTATGATCGTCAGACCAAAGTGACGGAAATACGTGAGCAATTGGAAACGGAATTAGCGAAAGCGCATATCGAAGCAAAATTTGCCTGGGACCGGGGAGCTACGGAGAAACAAATGGAACAGGTGCTGAAACTGATCAGGCAGGCACAATGGCGCTGGGATTTTTGTGTCGCATCGCACGGAGCTTCTTTTCATGCTCCGCAGGAGGTGTTGCGCGTCTTAGGAACCGGGATCGATAAGGTCATGCAGGCACAGATGGATATAATGAAGATTCTTTTTAAGCTCGGATATTCAGGCGATGTTCCCATGCCGGATATTTCTACGAAAGAAAAAGCACAGAAGTATATCGGTCTCGATATGCAAACCGAAAATGAAGCTAAAGAAGCTTTTCTGAAGACAGTGATACCTCAATGGCGCGAAGAGGCTAAAGCCAATAAACTGTTAACTGAGTGATGCTGGTTCATAAGGTAGCGATACAGTGAACTTGCTGCCTTTACCTTCTTCTGACTCCAGCTGGATCGTTCCTTTGAATGTCTTGATAATACTTTGACTGATAGCCAGTCCAAGGCCGGTGCCTTTGGCAAACTCATCCAGTTTCTGGAAACGTTCGAATACCTGTTGTATCTTATCCGTAGGGATTCCTTTTCCCGTATCCCTGACAGACAGCAGGATAAACCGGTTGTCGGAACTGTATTCATACTTGATCTCGATGTATCCCTGCGTCGTGAATTTAGTCGCATTGTTGATGAAGTTCGTAAGAACCTGTGTTAAGCGGATGCGGTCGGTGTTGATGATAGCGGGTGTTTCCGGTACTTTTTTCCGCAACTCTACCCCTTGAGGCATCAGTAACCGGTGCGTATTGTATACATCATCCATCAATTCATTCATATTGCACATTTCGTAAGCAAATGAAATATGCCCGGATTCTATGCGGGACAGATCCAGAATATCATTGATAAGTTTTAGTAGCTGATCGCTGTTTTTATTGATCAGGCCTATAAATTCCAATCTCTCCTCTTCCTCCAGTTCCATGTCTTCGGAAGCTATCAACTGGGAGAAGCCGACGATCGCATTTAATGGCGTACGTATCTCATGGCTCATGTTTGCCAAAAAAACAGACTTCATTTGATCCGACTCTTCCGCTTTCCTGCGGGCATTGATCAGCTCATCCTCCGTGTCTTTTGTATGTTGTATATTCAGGCAAAGCCCGTTTACTTCGATCTCGGTTTCTCCGTTCGAAATATTTATGTTTTGTGCATAACGGAACTCCCACCAAAGATATCCCTTTTGGTTAAAGTTGTAGCGTCTTTTAGTGATTTGCCGGGAGACGAAGCCATGATCCAGTTTGTAACGGTTTAGCAGGAAGTCCGCTTGTTCGCTGGGATGGATCGCTTTCTGGAAACGGTCTGCACTGATAGGCTCTTCCGGTATATTCAGATAATGGTAGAATTCCTTGTCGAACAGGAACGTACCGTTCTTGTAACGGAAAGTAAAAATGTTACCGCTTTCCAGGGCAAATGACAGGAACTCTTTTTCCTGTCTCAGGTTTTCCTGTATCTCTTTTTTCCGGATGTTCTCTCTTTTGTAAAGTATACGCTGATAAGTGATAATTATGATGAGAGAGATCCCGACCAGAATAAGCAAGAATATGAAATATATCTTATACTGTATATAAAAAGGCATGTTCACGAACAAAGAACCGGCAGGTAATTTGCTTCTGCTGATGCCCCATTGTTCCAATACCTTGTAATCGAATACGTACGCTTTACTCGTTTCTGTAATTTGTGAGAAATTACTTGTCGGGACGCCTTTCAGTATATCCGCAATACGGTTGGCAGCCAGGATCGTTAATCCCTCGAGAGGGGTGACGAAGCCGCCGACCACTCCGTTGTTACTTCCGATCATTTCATAAATAACGGAAAAGCCGGGAAATGAACTGAAACGGCCCAGGGAAAGAGTCAGATAATCCCTTTTTGTGGCGAGATAGGCTTTATTGTAGTAGTTTTCGCCCAGCCCTTTTATCAGTGATCGGGTCGATTTACCGTTGATTGTACTTACATACATAATATCCGGCTCTATTTTCTTTTCCCCGTTCAGGGAAATACCGTTCTTTCCGGAGATGCGTATCCTGTCGGGCGAGTAAAGGTCATTCATCTTACAAATATCTTTGATCTGCTCGTTCATATCTTCCAGGATCATTTGGTCGATGTACTCCCCATCGGTAACTCTGACTACGATACATTTTCCGATCAGCTGTTCGATCAGTTTTATATTCGTTTTATAATCCGGCTTATCGTGGAATCCGGTGATATTAGGGTATTTCTGAAGAAAGGATGTATTGGGATAATTGACTCCGGTGAAAACGACCGGGATTGTTGTAATACACGGATGATCGCAGGTCAGTAGAATGTTCAATGCCTGATCGTCGAACGTCAGGATAATGTCCGGTTCCCAGGAACACAGTTCATTCAGTTTCTCGAAAAGATTTATTTTTTGCTTTTTCTCCAGGTTCTGTTCACAGTCCAGGTAATAGGAATAAATTTCTGCCTGAATATCTTTTTCTTGTAACTGCTTTGCCAGGATTTTTTTCATTTCCTTATAAGCGGGGAAATTGGATTCGTAAGATTGAATGATCAATATATGTTTTTTCTTTGCTGCATGAGAACAGGAGCTGAAAAGCAGAAGATATAACAGCGGAAGGAAGATCGATTGTACCAATGAAGATTTGCCTGACATATAGTTATTATGATGAATGCTAGTGTTTTAAATCATTTACTTAGGTTTTCCAATCGTCTTGTTAGTACCCTCGCTAATCTCATCGGTTGAAAATACGCATCTAAGTTAGATTGATTTTTTTTATTAGGCAAAGAAATTTGGAATGAATTGTCAGGAATAACCGTTGATTTATAAGTTTTTTAAAACAATGCAAGAATAAAGTCTGTGCACGTTTTGAATAATAGTTCTATTATTTGTACTTTTGCCAGTCAAATTGGCGTTAGCGGAAAAACCGCAGATGCAAAGTAGCGTGATTGAATAAATTTTAGAACAATGAATATATCTTACAACTGGCTGAAAGAGTATCTTGATTTCGACTTGCAGCCCGAAGAAGTATCAGCAGCACTAACCTCTATCGGTTTGGAAACCGGGGGAGTAGAAGAAGTTCAAACTATCAAAGGTGGCCTGGAAGGACTGGTTATCGGTGAAGTCCTGACCTGTGTGGAACACCCGAATTCAGATCACCTGCATATTACTACAGTAAATGTAGGCGGTGAAGAACCTTTGCAGATCGTTTGTGGCGCACCTAATGTCGCAGCAGGCCAGAAAGTGGTTGTCGCTGTGAACGGTACGAAACTCTATGACGGTGACGAAGTCTTTACGATCAAACGGTCGAAGATCCGCGGCGTCGAGTCTAACGGAATGATCTGTGCGGAAGACGAGATCGGTATCGGGACAGACCATGCCGGTATTATCGTATTGCCTGCTGATGCAGTTGTAGGAACTCCGGCCAAGGAGTATTATAATGTAAAGAGCGACTACGTGCTGGAAGTGGATATCACTCCGAACCGTGTGGACGGAACTTCTCATTTCGGTGTAGCCCGCGACTTGGCCGCTTACCTGAAACAGAACGGTAAGCCGACAGAACTAAAACGCCCGTCGGTGGACGCTTTCAAGATCGACGATGAAACTCCGGCTATCGAAGTGATCGTTGAAAATACGGAAGCCTGTCCGCGTTACTCCGGTGTGACGATCAAAGGCGTAACGGTAAAAGAAAGTCCGGAATGGTTGAAAAACTGTTTGACTATAATCGGTCTGCGTCCTATTAATAATGTAGTGGACGTGACTAACTTTGTGTTGCATGAAATGGGGCAGCCTCTGCACTCGTTCGATGCAGGTAAAGTAAAAGGAAACAAAGTGATCGTGAAAACACAGCCGGAAGGAACGAAGTTCGTTACCCTGGACGGTGTTGAACGTACGTTGACCGATCATGATCTGATGATCTGTAACACGGAAGACGCAATGTGTATCGGTGGTGTGTTCGGTGGCCTGGATTCAGGTGTGACGGAACAGACTACGGATGTGTTCCTGGAATCGGCTTGTTTCCATCCGACATGGATCCGTAAGACGGCTCGGCGTTTCGGTTTGAATACCGATGCTTCTTTCCGTTTCGAACGTGGTCTGGATGCAAACAATACCATTTATGTATTGAAGCGTGCCGCTCTGTTGATCCAGGAAGTAGCTGGCGGTAAGATTACCGGTGCTATCCAGGATGTTTATCCGAGTCCGATGCTGCCTTATACGGTAGAACTGACTTATAACAAGATCAATGCCCTGATCGGTAAGGATATTCCGGTGGAAACGGTTAAAAGTATTCTGGAAAGCCTGGAAATGGAAATCGTTTCAGAGACTGAAGAAGGTCTGACTATCCATGTTCCGGTTTACCGTATCGACGTACAGCGTGATGTCGATGTGATAGAAGATATCCTTCGTATCTACGGATATAATAATATAGAGTTCAGTGAGAATGTAAAATCGAACTTGAGCTACAAGACTGCTACTGACCGTGGTTACCAGTTGCAGAACCTGATATCAGAACAGCTCTGCGGTTCGGGTTTCAATGAAATCATGAACAATTCGCTGACTCGTTCCGCTTATTACGACGAACTGACTACTTATCCGGTTTCTCATTGCGTCATGCTGATGAACCCGTTAAGTGCAGACCTGAACGGTATGCGTCAGACGTTGTTGTTCGGCGGTCTGGAAAGCATCGAGCACAATGCGAAACGTAAGAACGGCAATATCCGTTTCTTCGAATTCGGAAACTGCTACGATTATAATGTTGAAAAGAAACGCGAAGACGCAACTTTAGCTGAATTCTCGGAAGACTATCGCCTGGGATTATGGGTTTGCGGTAACCGTGTAGAGAACAGTTGGGCACATGCCGACGAGAAGTCCAGCGTATACGAACTGAAGGCTTACGTTGAAAATATCCTGGCACGCCTGGGTGTCGACAGAAAGAAAGTGATCTTCGGAAACCTGAGCAACGATATCTATTCGTCAGGTATCAGCATCACGACCGGTTCAGGACGTGAGCTGGGTACTTTCGGTATTGTCAGCCGTAAGATATGCAAGGCGATGGATATCGACTTCGACGTATATTTTGCCGAATTATCCTGGACACTGCTGATGAAAGAAACGAAGAAGAGCAAGGTTACTTTCTCTGAGATATCTAAGTTCCCGGCAGTAAAACGTGACCTGGCGTTGTTGCTTGACAAGTCGGTACAATTTGCCGAAATCGAGAAGATTGCCCGCGACAGCGAACGCAAGCTTCTGAAGGATATCTCCCTGTTCGACGTTTACGAAGGCAAGAACCTGCCGGCAGGAAAGAAATCGTATGCCGTAAGTTTCTACTTGCAGGATGAGACAAAGACATTGAACGACAAACAAATCGATGCGATCATGCAGAAGATCCGGAAGAATCTGGAAGACAAACTGGGCGCATCATTGAGATAATGATTCATTTATAACAATAAAAACATTCATATAATATGGGAAGAGCGTTTGAGTTCCGTAAAGCAAGAAAATTTAAACGTTGGGGTAATATGGCCCGCGTATTCACGAAACTGGGTAAGGAAATCACTATTGCGGCGAAAGCCGGCGGTCCTGATCCGGAAAACAATCCCCACTTGCGTGCTTTGATGCAAAACGCCAAGAAGGAGAACATGCCGAAGGACAATGTAGAACGTGCCATTAAGCGTGCTGTAGAAAAAGACTTCACCGGTTATAAGGAAATGAACTATGAAGGATACGGCCCGTATGGTATCGCTATCTTCGTGGAAACAGCGACAGACAATACAACCCGTACGGTTGCTAATGTGCGCAGCTACTTCAACAAACACGGTGGTTCGCTGGGTACAAGCGGTAGCCTTGAATTCCTGTTCGACCATAAGTGTGTATTCCATATTGCCAAGAAGGAAGGTATTTCGCTGGAAGACCTGGAACTCGAACTGATCGACTATGGTGTGGATGAAGTGGATGAGGACGAAGAAGAAGTAATTATCTACGGTGAATTTGCACAGAACTCGGCTATCCAGAAATATCTGGAAGAGAACGGTTTTGAGATCACAAGCAGCGAGTTTGTCCGTATCCCGAACGACTTGAAAGAAGTAACGCCCGAACAGCGTGAAGCTTTGGACAAGCTGATCGAGAAGCTGGAAGAAGACGACGACGTACAGAACGTTTTCCACAATATCAAGGAAGACGATAGCGAAGACGAAGAATAATTCTACCCCCGAAAGGTGAGTCGCCATCGTCTGTATCCGGAGATGCAGAGGGCGCATAACATATGCAGAGTTTCGCAGTATTATTTAATTATTAATTGAATAGTCTGCGAAACTCTGCTTTTTTTATGTATTATACCTCCCCGGATCGTTTTTACACATACTTTTTTTCATATCATTTACTTTTTTTGTACTTTCGCGCCGAACTTATATATATATTTTCATTAGACTCTGAACTAGTATTTTTATTAAACTCTATCAGTATGAAAAAGGTAATTTTTCTTTGGGCATTCGTATGCCTGAGCGTATTGTGTAACCAGGTTTCCGCTCAGAAGGAACTGGGAATTTTCAACTCTCTTTCAGTAGGTGTAAGTGCTGGTACGACAGGTATCGGCGTTGATGTGGCAACTCCTGTTACACCTCATTTTGCTATTCGCGGTGGTGTTTCTTTCATGCCGGGTATTCATATTAATACAGATGCGGATGTGAACCTGTCGGATCCGGAACTGGGTGAAAAAACATCTACCCTTGACCTGAGAGGTACTACGAAACGTGCTTCCGGCGAATTGCTGGTCAATTATTATCCGTTCCTGAGCTCTTCTTTCTTTGTGACTGCCGGTGCTTATTTCGGTGGTAAGGAGATGATAAAAATCGACGGGCACAGTGATGAACTGGCTGAATACATACAGAATGGCGGTGATGCAAATATCGTTATCGGCGACCAGACGATCGCAGTCGATAAGAACGGTAATGTGTCTGGCGGCCTTAAAGTATCGGGATTCCGTCCTTATATCGGTCTGGGATTCGGACGTGCAGTGCCTAAGAAACGTATCGGCGTGCAGTTTGAATTGGGTGTACAGTTCCATGGCTCACCTAAACTTTACACAAGCTCCGGTGATCTGGGCAGCGCGTTGACCGATAGCGACGACAGCTTCTCAAAGATCATGGATAAGCTGACTGTTTATCCGGTCATGAAAGTCCGTTTCTGCGGCAGATTGTTCTAATTAAAAAGTAGTTATTCTTTTATGCTTTCATCCGGACAATGAACAGAACGGGGTTATCCTCTTCTGTACGGTCCGGAAAAGCATTTTTCACTTCTTCCCCCGAACGGCAGTAACAGAAAGAACTGTTGTAAACATCCAGTGCCTGCAAGTCGGGAACTCTTCCCGTATGATAGAAATTATCTTCAAAACCTCCTGTTACATTATAAGCATATTCTTCGCGGCGGTCATAACAGAACGTGTAATTCTGTTCCTCGTCGGCAGCATTCGAATAGGTGGAAACCAGGTAACGTCCGGCTATACACAGGGGCAGGATCGAGGAATATTCGTCATGAATATTCAGCTGGTTCCGGCTGATCAGGTAAAGCGTGTCGGCGAGTAATTCGTCCGGCTGCGTGGAGGGCGAATAGGCATACACATTTCCGTCGGCAACAGACAATTCCGTGGAGAAACAGGCACCGAGATAGAAACGTCCCAGGTCGGCAGCCGTCAGTTTACGGGCATCCTGCAGGTTGAGTGTCGTGTCGAATTTATAGAGCCATTGGTCCATGCACTGTTTATTGGCATCTTCTTTGGAAGGCGACAATGCCTGTGCCGTTATCCAGATATGGCGGTCGTAATACATCAGGCGGGTAGGGGCTTTCAGTGGGTTGATACCGGCAAGGCTTTTCCTTTCCAGTAACGCCCCGTCGTAATCATAATAATAGACGTTTTCCTTGTTATCCATAACAATCAGTTGTTTTTCGAGCGGGTCGATGACATAGTCGGCAACAGGAAAATGCTGGTTGCTGGTGATGCGGTTGATGAATTTGCCGGAGCAGTCGAAATGGTAAAGCTGGCCGTCGCTTACCAGGAACAGTTCATTCCTGTCGCGTTTGATCTGTGTGGCATATTTCAACCGGCAGTCCGATTTCGTTTCCAGGGGAACAGCTATCACCTCCTCGGCAATATCCGACAGGGAACCTTTGTCGGTACTCTTCACCAACATACCTTCGCTAATAATCCGGTAACCTTCATTTATATAGATTATACTAACGAGCAAAAGCAACAGTAAACAGGTCTTTTTCATTTCATAATTCATTTAAAAGAGGAACGTAAATATAACGTTTTTATCTTTCGATTATTGAGTGGAAGGTCGATTTCTTTTGTACTGGAGATAATAATATATAATCCCCTTTAGCTTTGCAGGAAAACCCAGTTGTCTCCATCTGACAAACTTTCATTGTAGGTAAAACCTTCCCAGGAGAAATCTTTGAGAGCTTCGGGGTCGGTGATCCGGTTTTTCAGAATGTACCGAGTCATTTGTCCGCGTGCCATTTTCGTATAGATCACGATGGTCTGTATTTTCCCGTTTTTCCATACCTTGAACTCCGGCGTGATGATGCGGACGGCTTTCTCCACCTCTTTCCAGTTGTATGCCCCCTGGATTTCCTGGCTGGCAAGGTTCATCAGGATATTGCCGTTCTTTTTCACTTCATCGATTAGTAACTCGGTCTGACGCGGACGCCAGTAATTATACATATTCCCTTCACCCAGTTCCGGCAGTTTCACTTCATATTCCATCCGGTAAGGTTTGATCAGGTCGAGCGGGCGCAGTAGTCCGTAGCAGATAGATGCAATCCGCAGATGCTCGTCGGCATACAGGAAATCATCTTCCGAAAAGTCCTTCGGGTTGATATTTTTGAAGACAACTCCGGTATATGCCAGCAATGCTTGCAGGGGATGTACTTCTTCCGTATGGAACTCCTGAAACCGGTTGTAATTTTCCAGTGCCTAGGATTTAATTTCAATATCTTTTTCAGCTCATCCGACGAGAACTGTGCCATATTCAAGGCTATTTCTTTCGCTTCCTGTGCAAAACGGGGCATTGTCCCTGCAGGGGCCTTTATTTTAGAGGTGCCGGTCATCGTTTTTGCCGACGTGAGGATGATTAGCATATTTCTTTATCTGAATTTATTTTTTACTTAGTTTCTCATTTAATAGGTCACTTAGGGGCTGGTAGATCTCGTTGTAGCCTCTGTATAACGTTTTACCTTCCGGCGAAATAACCATCAGGATCGGAACTCCGTTGAAATAGTATTCTTCTTTAATAAACTTATTGTTTTCCTGTGAGGTATAAACGGTGTGCCACGGCTGGTCGAATAGAGGTCGTGTTTCAGGACTCTCCTTCAATATTTCCGGAAGATTATCGTCTTTGGTAAACCCGATCACTTCAAAACCTTTGTCGTGATATTCCTTATATAGCTCCAGCAGGTGAGGGTGTACCCATATCGTACCGGGGCAGAGTCCCCAATGATAGATAAGTAAATATTTACCTCGGTAGTCGGAAAGGGATACTTTATTTCCGTTATTATCCATGACAGTAAAATCCGGGGGCATATTGCCAGGCTCGATGTTTTCTTTCACCTTTAGCATTCTGGCTAATATTTTTCCAGTTGTTGATGCAAGTATTTCAGGAGTAAAGCGTGAAAAGCGTTCTTTGAATTCCGGAAAGCTGACATCGGAAAGTCTATTCAGATATTCTAGAGCTGCATATTCGCTGTCATTAATCGTATTGCGAAATACTTTGGTAATTTCCTTCAACTCTTGTGAACGGCAATTTGTGTATGCTCTATTATAGTGCATAATAGAATCAGAATAAGCCTTATCTGTATTTTGCAAATTGATATAATAAATCATTTTGCGATATATCTTATTCCTTTCGATAGTCATGCTGTCTTCTAATTCGATGATGCGATTCAACCGGGGATCATTATAAAGACCTCCCTGCTTGTGTAAAGCCGGAAAGAATTCCGTATTACCTGTCAATTGTATTTGGTCGCCGGGACGGGCATAAAGCTGGCATCCTCTGTTACAAGACTCTAGCCGTTGGGTATACTTCGGGTGATGTTCAACGATGATATTTGATGTCTGGCTGATCATATCATTAAAAGAAAAAGAGCCGTCTTTCAAAATAATAAGCGTATCGCTCATAACCTCCTCCCAGTCGGGTATGGAATACTGGACGAAAAGAATTGTATCTCCGGCTAACAAACCTTCGACTTGTGCATCTATATGTAATCCTTCGTCAGTCTTTGGTGAGCATGAAAATAAAAATGTGAGGCTTAGTATAATGAAGCCCTCTAATTTCATCTTATGAATATTCTTCATCTCGTATTTTATTATAACTTTAACAAAGATAATGGTTTTACAGGAAGCACAAACTCCTTAGACTTGAATATTTAGTTTTAGATATTTGATAAACGACTATTGATCTCTGATGTTTTTTGTCTTTTAGCATGCACGAAATTAATTTTATGCTTGCGAAAAAGAAAACTTATCATTATCTTTCGCATTAAATAACAAGGGCTTAAAACTTAAATCTATTGCTTATGTATGCTAAATATGCGTTCTATTATGGTGATACGAGAGTTTGAAAATGATTTGTTTACGGAATGGAAAGCATTGTATTCAACTCCATTTGTTAAAGATGGATTAGTATGTGAAGAATTCTGGAATGATGCCAATAGAAAGATTTTATTTGTTTTGAAGGAGGCACATGGCTCAGAAGATTTCGATTTAAGAGCTTTTTTGCAAGAAGGTGGAAAAACGGAAACTTGGCAAACACTTAGTGAATGGGCATATGGTTTATTGCATTTGGAGGACAATTGCGATTGGAAGGCTGTTCATACTCTTTGCCAACAAGTGGGACGTAAAGATATTTTGAAAAAATTATGTGTCGTCAATATAAACAAAGAGCCAGGTGGTTCAGCTACCAATAATAAAAAATTAAAGAGTAATTTTTATACAAAAGATAAAAACTATTTAGCAAAGCAATTACGTTTGTATGAAGGAACTGATATTGTGATATGCTGTGGAAGCGTTATAACTCCACTGTTTGTTACTTTATTCGAAGATTTGTATGATTATAAGTATAAGTGTGGGGAAGGTACTATTTTTGATGGCATCTGGACTTATCAGATAAAGAATGGGCCCTTGTTGATCAGTTTTTATCATCCGCAACAAAGGAGGTATTCTAAAGAGCTTTTATATAATAAATTATTGAATGCTGTTAGGGCAAAGATAAGTTGAATTATGCTTCAATACATCAAAAACGAACAACATTACTCTTTCCTGATCGAAGCTATCCGGCAGGCGAAGCGGACGGTTTGGATCGGGACGGCTGATATAAAAGATCTTTACATCAAAGAAGGAAAAGATGCTGTCCCTTTACTGAAACTGTTGGAGCAAAAGGTCAGGGAAGGTGTTGAAGTACGTTTGATCCATGCAAAGGAGCCGGGGCAGAACTTCCGCGATGACTTCGATAAATATCCTTTGCTTTGGAGCCGTATGGAACGCGTACTTTGTCCTCGTGTTCATTTTAAGCTATTGATATTCGATTTTAAGCAGGTCTATATCGGATCGGCAAACTTAACGGGAGCCGCCTTAGGAATGAAAGGGAAAGATAACCGTAACTTCGAGGCGGGAGTTTTTACCTCGGTGGAAGAGCTGGTGACGGAAGCCGTCGAACAGTTCGATGAGCTTTGGATGGGGATTCCCTGTAAAAATTGCAAACGGAAGAAATATTGTTCGGACAGGATTATGACATGATTGAAGATGCCCATTGCCTATAAATCTATTCTGTCTATAGGCAATGGCTTTTCTTTATTTTTTTGAATATATTCTGGTATAACTGTCTCTGGTGAGAGTCAGTGAGTTTTCGGTTATCTTGTCGATCTTTAATGTGTCGGCGAATGAGAGCGTTTGTCCGTTACCGATACTTTTCCCCTGAAGGACCAGGGCATCTGTATTATCCACTTTAATGGTTTCCCACTTCTCATAAACCAGTGTCGCCATATTGATGGAAGAAGCAAGTCCGTTGTCTTTCAGTTCAAAACCTTCCATCTGTTCGGGCATACCGTTGATCGGGGCTACCCAGGAACCTTTTAATTGGTTTGTAAGAGTACTGTTTCCGCTGCAAGCAATAAATACCAGTGTGGTGATAGGCAATAAGAGACCACATAAAATAGTCTTTTTCATATTAAATGCTGTTTTGAATTTGAATAAGTGCACAAATATATCCGAAGGCTTTAAAAATTCGATGATTTGTATAGTTTTTTTAGTATAAGCGAGTCATGTTTGAATATATTTATTATTTTTATGCAACAGAAGAATATTAATTAACATACGATGATAGGTGCAATAGCAGGAGACATTATCGGCTCCGTTTATGAATTCGATAATATAAAGACAATGGATTTTCCGTTGTTTACAGATGAAAGTAATTATACGGATGATACGATCATGACGGTCGCTATAGCTGATTGGTTACTGAATAGGGGAAACCTTGTTGGAATCATGCAGGAGTACGGACGTAAATATCCGTGTCCGATGGGTGGTTATGGTGCTCGTTTCAGCCGTTGGCTACAGGAGGAGAAACCGCAACCTTATGACAGTTGGGGGAATGGTTCGGCGATGCGGGTGAGTGCTGTCGGATGGGGATGCATTTCGTTGGTAGAGGCGTTAGTCGTTGCTAAAGGAACTGCTATGGTCTCTCATGACCATCCCGAAGGGATTAAAGGAGCGCAGGCCACTGCTACTGCTGTTTATATGGCACGGGATGGGAATAGTAAGCAGGAGATCAAGCGATCTATTGAATCTCTTTTTTCTTATGATCTGGACCGTACTTGTGACGAGATACGTCCGGACTATCGTTTTGATGTCAGTTGCCAGGGAACGGTTCCCGAAGCAATTATTGCCTTTCTGGAAAGTACGGACTTTGAGAACGCCATCCGCCTGGCCGTCTCATTAGGTGGCGACAGCGATACGCTGGCTTGCATCACCGGAGGAATTGCCGGGGCTTATTATGGTGTACCGGATGATATTCAGCAGGAAGTCATGAAACGAATACCACCAGAGTTTCAGGAAATAGTGAAGCGATTAAATGCTAGATCATTAAGTTATCGGAACAGTTGAAGTATTTGTCTTTAGTATTTCTTACTCCGTTTCGTTTTTCTTTAAAGTTATATATCCATTAGCATAATTTCCGATGGTTTTATAATTGCTGTCGAGTATATAACCATTAGAATAATAGCCTAGTGTCTTTTTGTTTTTGTCTAAAATGTAACCATTAGAGCAATAGGCTATTGTTTCTCCTGACTTATTGAGAATGAGACCATTATTGTAAGTATAAGGTACATTATTCTTGAATATTGCCTTGATATCATCGAGGCCTGTAACTTTGTTTGCTTTACTGTCTGTAATGGTTGTTTCTTTCTTGAAAGAAGAGGCCGTCTGGTTACGCGTTGTATTGCAACATACAATAGTGATTGTACATAAAGGGAAAAGTAATAATAATAGTAAATCTTTTGTTCTCATGTGTTTATGCTTGTTGGTTATAAGTTTTTCTATGTGTGTAAAGATATGGAATAAGTGAAATAACCATATATCATTTGTATTAAATATCGATGAATTTATGGCATCTGGCTCCACACACTATTCTCCGCATCTTCAATTGAAAATACATCTTTTTCTTCGTCGTAAGATAAAGTGAATTTATAATATGTATCGGGGGTTGTATAACGGTATGTATCTGGGAACAGATCATTACTCAGATTGGAGCGGTTTATTTTTGGAAGTAATTTAACAATATGGATCTTATCATCCATGGTAATGTAAAGCTCGGCATCTCTTTCTCCACAATATGAAAATACGATCGCTTTATAATGTTGTGGATTCGTTTTATATCTGAATGGTTGGATAGGTACCCGGCTTTTCACCATAATAGTTGTAGACTCGGGAACATTCTTCAATTCAAAATCCAGTAAACAATTTTTATGTACCAAAATATCAGAAAGATGTGTCGATGCTTTCCCTGAATATAGGCAAGACAAACAATCGGCTGCTAATAATTTATCTTCGGTTGTTTGGTCAAAAATCATTGTAGATGTAGTATCTGTGTAAGATATAAAATTAGCATAATAGTTTTGAGAAGCAAAGAGAATAATCGGACCTAACCCTGGACTGATCCAATCTATGCCATCCTCATTTTCGATTATGTTGGGACCCCAAATATAGCAGGGAGTATCTTTAGGAATGGCTTTGAGTGTATTTTTGTCTATTGCATAATCATATATCGACTCATAATTTATTATCAGTATCCAATTCTTTCGGGCAGACAGGTCGATATTTGAAATAGCTTCGAATACTTCAATGGGAATATCTTCCTTTTCTATCTCCTTATCTTTTTCGCTCAATAGATATTTATTGCACGAGATACATCCTGATATACAAAGAATAGTAAATAATAAGCCGAATATGTTGTTTCTTGTCATGCTGTTAATATGGTATATTAGACCCGATTTTACAAAGTGAAAACCTTGATGCACAAAGATATTCTTTTATTTCAGAAACGAACAGGATTATACATCGCTAATTCGAACACACAAATGGATTTGAGTTTGCCTATTCCTCTTCCATCTTCCGAATTTCTTCCATCTCCTTATTCAACCGTTTGAACTGTGCCGGTAAGACATATTTCAGATTTATGAATATGGATGCAGCCATGACAGCCATGATAAGTAGTAACATGATAGCCCCTTCGGTAGTAGTAAACAGAGGCGCATTGATCATCAGGAAAATACCGGCTATACCCACCGGGCTGCAATAGTAATTCCTTTTTGTCACATTCAGTTTATACAACTCCAGCCCCCGTATAGTCTTTTTATTTTCAAGATATGAATCTGTTATATCCAACTTTCTCAGATTCAGATAATATTTTATCAGTCCCCATGAAGCAAAGTAGGCAAAAGCCAGAAACAACACTATTCCAATATAGAAATTAACCATGTTATGGATATGAATGTGTGAAAATAATATGGCAAGGATAACTACCGGAAAAGGTATTCTGAACAACAAGAGTAACAGATTCTTTCTTTTCATCCGGTTTGTTTCTGCCGAGATCTTTTTCATCAGAGCTGTTCTATTCAGATGTACATTCGCTACAATTTGCTGGTTTTCCTGTTTCCAGCTGTTTTTTATATTATCGAGTTCCATAACCATTCATTTATTGGGGTTCATTTGTTTTCTTAATTGCTCTTTTATCCGGTTCAAACGTGTACTGACGTTCGTCCTGGACAGACCGAGGATTTGAGAGATCTCTTCGTACGATTTATCATCCAGGTACAATAGGATAATCGCCTTGTTCTGTTCCGATAAACTTTCGATGCACTGATAGAGTTGGCCGATTTCAGAGGAGTTGTCGGTCGGGACTTCGAGGATATCACTGCCGTCCGCTACCTTCAACTCATCGAAAAACAATACTTTGTTATTGTCTCGCTTTCGTTTGACATTCAACGCCACGTTGAGCGAGACGCGATAGATCCAGGTCGATATTTTGGAGTCGCCTTTAAACTTCGGGTACGACTTCCACAATTCGAGGATGATGTCATTGATCAGGTCTTTCCTGTCGTGCGTGGTATAAGCATACACCCGGGCGATCTTGATCAGTATGCTTATGTTCGATTCCAGCGCAGAAAGGAAGTCTGCTTCACCTTTTATCATATTCATTTCTCTTTTAGTTTGTATTGGATTAGTACCCCGGCGCGTGAAAAAGTCACAGTGCACGATCTTTTTTATTGTATGGCGAATATAATACTATATCTTTGTATGTATGATTGATTTGAAAGAGTTTGTGTCCCGCCTGAATATTTCTGAAGAGCTATCCGGTGTATTTATGGAAATGGGGGAGATCGTGAACCTTAAACGCAAGGAGTACTTTGTCCGTCAGGGAGAACCATGCCGGTACCTGGGTGCCGTATTGGACGGGCAATTTCGTTTCAGTCATTGTGATGCAGAGGGTGAGGAACGGACGATCGGCTTCAATACTAACGGCTTTGTAACAGAATATTATGCCTTGCTGAACCATGTCCCGGCCAGATATTCCATACAGACGATTTCTGAAGCTGTCGTTTACAGGTTGACTTATCAGCAGGTTATCGACTTTTACGAATATAGTATGGAAGGTCAGCGTTTCGGACGGCATATAGCCGAGCAACTATTCTTTCGTCGTGACGAACTGATCTTTTCCTTTCGTTGTGACACGCCGGAAGAACGTTACAAGAAATTACTGAAAGTTGCGGATCATTCCATGAATAAATTAACCCTGAAAGATGTAGCTTCATTGATCGGTGTAACTCCCGAAACTGTGAGCCGTATCCGAAGAAAACTATCGGATGAGGACGAGTCTTGACAATTATCAAGAACTTTCAAACGGAGACCATCTACCTTTGTCGCGGATTAATTAACGCGATAAACAAAGATGAACTATTTAAGACACCTTCTATTTGCAGGAGTTTTACTCCTGCTTTTACCCCTTGGCATTCAGGCACAACTTACTCAAACTGTCCGTGGACAAATCGTAGATATGGAAACCAAAGTTCCGTTGATCGGGGCTACCGTTATGTTAGCAGGTAGCAGTACAGGCGTTACAACCGATGCGGCAGGTAATTTCTCTCTCGGTAGTGTACCTGTCGGTCGAGTCAATCTTCAACTCTCTTATCTGGGATATGAACCATTACAACTTTCCGAACTGCAACTGACCAGTGGAAAAGAATTGGTCCTTGCTATCGAAATGAAAGAAAGCCGGCAGGCACTGAACGAAGTGGTAGTCATCGCCCACCGACGGAAAGACCTTCCCCAGAACGATATGGCTTCTGTCAGTGCACGTACCTTTTCGGTTGAAGAGGCAAGACGTTATGCCGGAGCAGTGGATGATCCGGCACGTATGGCAGCAAACTTTGCCGGAGTCACGACCGGATCGGCGGAAACAAATGTTATTATTATCCGTGGAAACGCTCCTTCCGGGGTTTTGTGGAGGATGGAAGGGGTAGATATTCCTGTCCCGAGTCATTTCAATGGCGGTGATGACGTGCCAGGGGGAGGTGCATTTACGATGTTCAGTAGTTCCATGCTTGCTAATTCGGATTTTTATACCGGAGCATTTCCTACCAGTCGAGGAAATGCATTGAGTTCTGTACTCGATTTCAAATTGTTAGATGGAGATGCACAAAAATGTAGTGTAAAGGCTACAGTTGGAGCTTCAGAGGTTTCGTTGACTTCAAATGGACATATAGGTGATAAGACAACCTATTTGGTATCTGTTCGCCAGTCATATCTTCAGTTGTTATTCTCTATTCTCGATATGCCGTTTTTGCCCCGGTATACTGATGCTCAGTTCAAGATAAAAACTCGTTTTTCTCGGTATCATGAGTTGACGTTATTGGGATTGGGCGCGATAGATGATATGAGACTCAATAAAGATACTGACCCTGCAGATGAAGGAAAACTATATATATTGAATTATCTGCCTGTAATAAAACAGAATACGTATACATTAGGGGCTGTTTATAAACATTATGGCGGTCGGCATATACAAACGGTTGTCCTCAGCCATAGTTTTATGAATAATAAAAATACGAAATATTTGGATAATGATGAAAGCCGTCCAGAGAATCTGATATTGAGATATCGTTCAGATGAAGTAGAAAGCCATTTCCGTTTCGAAAATTTATCGACATTGAGATTGTTTAAAATTAATGCTGGTGTGAATCTCGATTATGCAATGTATCGTAATCGTACTTTGCAAAAAGCTTTTGCTCATAATCAGGCGACCGAGTATAACTATCGTACGGATATGGGGGTGTTTAAATGGGGGGTGTTTGGTACGGTTTCGTATGAAATGGATAATGGTCGGTTCTCTACCTCTTTGGGAATGAGATTGGATGCAAATAATTATTCTTCGCGAATGAATAATCCGTTGAA
>OGIE01002852.1_pt1 | contig 20128 bp, 17 predicted proteins | sample 1571581 | NCBI WGS metagenome assembly OGIE01 (sample SAMEA2582021, study PRJEB24529) | metagenome | biome: Human gut stool | place: China | collected 2011
GTTTCTACCTTTTTAAATAAATCTAAAGCCATCCCTCGTTCTTATACCAGGCAATGGTTTCCTTCACGCCTTGCTCCAGATTATACTGGGGCGCGAATCCCAACTCCCGGACAGCCGGGCCGATGTCACATTGCCAATTGCGTTGTTTCATTATGTTATACTTATCCGAATTGAGAGTGCCGGGCTTCTTGCTGCGCATCGCCCAGAAATCAGCGAGCAAAGATACAACTTTCAATATAATTAACGGGCATACCACCCGAATAACAAACGGATTACCCAATTCTTTCCTTATCAGGTCGGAAAAAGCGCGGCTACGGTACACCTGTCCGTCTGCCAGGAAGTAGGCGCGGCGGCATGCCTGCTTCTCGATGCCAAGAAACACAGCCTGCACAATATCTTTCACATAGATAAACGTCAGGTCCTGGCGACGGAAGCCCACCGCAAAGTCTGTATGCTGCTTGATGGACTTAGCCATCAGGTAGTAATCTTTCTCACGCGGGCCGTAGACTCCCGTGGGGCGATAAATGACGTAGGGGAAGCCGGGGATGCTCTGCAAGTAGAGCTCGGCTTTGAGTTTGCTCAGTCCGTAGGCGGTATTGGGCATGGGAGAATCGTCCTCCGTAATGGGTTGATAGGTTTTCTCCCGGACGGGGCCGAAGACGCTCAGCGTACTGATGTAGATGAATTGTTTCGGTATCATGTTCAGTTCGCGGAGGGTATCGACAAAGTATTTCGTTTGCAGATAGTTCACCCGGTCAAAATCGCGCTTATCCGTGCACTTGGTGACGCCGGCGCAATGGATGATGTAGTCGAACTTATTATAGGTTCCCTTATGACCGGAGAGCTGTGCCCGCAGTTCGTTGGGATGCGCAAAGTCCAGTTCAAGGATGTGTATCTTGCGGTTGCGCAGATATTCGCGGCTGCTGCTGGAGCGGATACCCGCCCACACGCCGAACTTCTGCTTCAACGCTTCTTCTACGATGAAACTTCCGATAAATCCACTGGCTCCTGTAATTAATATACTCTCCATTATTTTCTGGGTTCTACATGAATATTAATCAGCGTTCCTTCGCCAAGCATTTCTTTTAGTTTATATTCAATGGCCGTAGCCGTAGCATGAGCTTCTTCCAGAGTAATCCCTCCATCCATACGCACATGTACCTCGATGGCGCAATAACTGCCGATGCGCCGTGTGCGAAGGTGATGTGGTTCACTGACATCAGGAAAAGAAAGCAGCGCTTGTTCGATATCCTTCTCCACTTCATCCGGCAAAGACTTTTCAAGCAGTTCGTCAACGCACGGGACCAGCAGTTGGACAGCTACCTTCATTATAAAGAGACTGACAATGACGGCAGCTATCGGATCGAGCACCCGCCAATGTTCTCCCAACAAGATTGCGCCTCCAATACCTATAGCCGTTCCTATAGATGAGAAAGCATCACTCCGATGATGCCAGGCATTGGCCACTACCGCCTGCGAATTCAGGCTCTTCCCCTTAATTACCGTATAGCGATATAGTATTTCTTTCAACAAGATAGAAACAAGGGCAGCAATCAATGCTACCATCCCAGGCGCTTCCAGTCGTTCTCCTTTTATAAAGGCATAAATAGTAGAAGAACCATTCCACAAAATACCGAAACCAACAAACAATAATACTACACCGATAATAGCTGTAGCCAACGTTTCATACTTCCCATGTCCATAATCATGACCCTTGTCCTGAGGTTTATTGGAAATACGAACAAATACGACGACAATGACATCCGTCACAAAATCGGATAATGAGTGAACCGCATCAGCCAACATCGCAGCACTATGCCCCAAAACACCTGCCACGAACTTAAAAATAAGTAGCATTAAGTTAACAACACTACCTACAATCGTTACTCTGTATATACCCTTTTCCCGGGAAGAAGCAGTTGCTACACTCATTTCATATTGATTATAAAGCAATAACGTCGCAAAGATATAAAATAAAAGCTATAATAGTATCTTACGGATACGAAAACCTTATCAGAGTTTATTTTAGATCATCTTAAGCAGTCTCAACCTAGTCGAAAACGGACAATAGTTCTTTTTTTTGAAAATAAATATGCTTTTAAGTTTCATATTCCGCATATTATAGTATATTTGCATTTATTATTTTCGTATAACGAGAGAGGATAGAAGTTTTTCTTCAACAGAGGTTTCAGCTACCTCAATACTGCTCTCTTGCTTTATGAGCATTACGAACTAAAAACAACTCGCCGGCTGATGTTTTTTAATGGATTCATAAAAACACAAATAGCGCTGTGACGAAACAAAACTAACACAAATCGTTCTTATCTTTCAACCCAACGGCGACAAAGATCTTCTCTTCTTTATTCAGCATTTGTAATGAAAACATTGACAAATCTAAATAAACGGTTATCCCACACAATTATACTTCTTCTTGTCGAATGGAACTTTTATATTTAATGGAGAAGTGTACCTTTAACTTTAATATCAGAAATACATGAAATCAAAACTTTATTATCTCTTATGGTTATTCGCCATTATGCCATTAGCATTCTTCTCTTGTGACGACGACAATGAAATGGAAGAGGCAACTCTTGAAGTTTCTATGGATCCGGTTAACTTTGCCAAAGCCGGAGGTGAACAAACAGTTACTATCACGACCAATATGGATAAGTGGGTGGCAACCTCTCCACTGGAATCATCGTGGTTGACCCTGACACAAAGCGGAAATCAACTCAGCGTGAAAGCAAATATCAACACTGAAGGTGTAGAGCGCAAAGGCTATATCTTGGTAAACGCGGGAAGTGCCGCCGCCAAGATTAGTGTCATGCAAAGTGCAGGAGATGTCATCCTGAATATATCGGCTGAAAAAGTCGCTTTCGCAAAGAAAGGCGGTGAACAGCGCATAGACGTGGTAAGCAACGATGACTTCAAGGTTGAAGTTGACCAAGCTGCAAACACCTGGTTAACGACAACTTTTATGGAAGGTACTAACTACTTTACCATATCTGCCGGCATGAACTCCGGAGCCGATGAACGTACCGGAAAAATCTACATTACCGCCGGCAGTACAACCAAAGAAGTAACAGTATCACAAAATGGCGAAGAACTCATCCTACTCCCATTCTTTGCCAAGGAGCCAACCATCGGAAAGATTGCAGCCTACGAACAAGAACGCGGTAGCGTATTGATCAAAACACCTGATGGACTGTTCAATGCCGACCAATACCATTTCGCTACTGCCAACGAGGAATTCCCGCTAATTATTTATGCATGTGCGGATGCTTACTCCAACTATTCACAAGCGGCCACGGCTACCACGAACGGCGATCTTTGCAAAGGTGATAAATTCGAGAAATATATGACCACGCAAGGATTCGAGAAGAAAGGGGAAGGTCAGTATAATCATAAGGAGTTCCCGTATTCTGTTGCTATCACATTTGAGGATGGCGGTGCAACTATTCTCGCTACCTATGCCCCAAAACAGAGCCAGGATTATCCCACATTCTCCGAAATTCCTCTGAAACAACAGATGGAGTGGACAGGCCTCTTTGAAGAAGAAATACATGGTGCGAAATACGCAGTTGTAGAGGATTGGGAAGCAAAAAAAGGTGCCACCCTCAATACTGAAAGCAGTAACCTTCCTGCCTTCGCATGGTTCGACCCAGCCAAGAGTGATGCAAATACCGTTGCACGTGCTTATTGGATAAATACGGAAGAAGATAAAGCTCCAGCCGAGTACATAAGTGAAATAAATGGAGCACGAGTACTTTATGATAAAATAGACTTAGTGATGTGGCAAGACGGCAACACATATCGTATGACCAAAGAGTTTGAGAAGCTGCTGGCCGATGCGGGATTCATCTACTTGAGTACCAGTTCAAAAGGCTATCTCAACTATGTTAAAGGTAATAATGCACTTGTCTTCAAAGTAGTACAATTCAGCGACTTTATGGTAGGAACGAGGCTGGTTGATTTCCAGACGTTCAAGCTAGAAGGTGGCACTTCCGCCGTATCTATATTGACCAATATGGACAAGCGCATCGAGTTCTTCAAACAAATGGAAAAGAAGATGCAGAAGCTGGAGAAAATACAGCCCCTGAAACACATAAAATAAGAAGAGCGTTCACACTGAACATCAATTAAGTTTATCACACTCTCCTTTTCAACTTTTCCCGCATGGGAGACAGAAGTCACCGGGAGAGTGTGATTCTCTTTTATTATCAAAACAGGTTTAACGACATTATGAAACATAGTATATGAAGAAACACCTATTTTATGCTCTTGGATTTATCGCATTGCTGTTGGGCGGATGCAGTCAAGATAACTTTATCGACCTAGAGGCAAACTCCCCAACCTCCGCAATATCAAAATCCAATAAAGAATTGCTGGGAAAAGGCATACCCGGCATTGCCTATATCAAAGTGCAAGATGCACTCCGGGATGAGATACAAAAAATATCCCCAAACGACATTTCACTCAACAGTGCGCCATCACCTATGGCTGCTACGCTGAAAAGCATCAAAGCCAACCATATCGAGCGACTCTTCACACCCGACCCGCGCTTCGAAAAACGTATGCACCGTGAAGGACTGGACCGCTGGTATATCGTCAGCTTTGATGAAAAGCAAGACCTTAAGCAGACTCTTACAGCTCTCGCCTCCAACCCCCAATTCGAAATTGTAGAAGAGGTATATGCACAGACTATCCCCACCACCAAAGCCACTTTCAGTGCATTTTCGCCAATCGTTACCAGAAGCGCCAACGAGATGCCTTTCAATGATCCGGAACTGAACAAACAATGGCATTACCAAAACTTCGGCGTCACGCCGCGCTCGGTGGAAGGGGCCGACATCAACCTTTTTGAAGCATGGAAGCAAACCACGGGAACCCCCAACGTAATCGTCTCTATAGTGGACGGAGGTATTGATGGAAGCCACGAAGACCTGAAAGACAATCTCTGGATAAACACAGGAGAGATTCCCGGAAACGGCATAGATGATGACGGCAATGGATTCATTGATGACGTATATGGATATAACTTCGTCTCGGACAAAGGAGAAATCACTTTGGACGAGGCAGGACACGGAACACACGTTGCAGGTACGGTAGCCGCACGAAACAATAACGGCATCGGTGTCGGCGGTGTTGCAGGTGGCGACGGCACACCCAACTCAGGCGCACGCCTAATGAGCTGCCAGATATTTGAAGGAGCAGGCGGGTCGGGACAAGGTGCCAGAGCTACGGTATATGGCGCCAACAACGGAGCCGTAATCAGCCAAAACTCCTGGGGGTATGACTATCCAGGGCCCGGCAGCATCCCCGCCAGCATACGCGAAGCTATAGACTACTTCATCAAGTATGCCGGCTGCGACAATGAGGGCAAGCAACTGCCCAATTCTCCAATGAAAGGTGGAGTAGTGATATATGCCGCAGGCAATGACGACAAAGATTACCTCAGCTACCCATCTGCCTATCCTCCTGTCATATCCGTCTCAGCCATGGCTCCCAACTGGGAAAAGGCATGGTACACCAACCGCGGAGACTGGGTAGACATCATGGCCCCCGGTGGTGATGAATTCTTCGCCAATGGCATGGTCTACAGCACTGTGCCTGCCGCCATATATAACGGAGAAATGTACGGATACATGCAGGGAACTTCCATGGCTTGCCCGCACGTTTCGGGCATTGCAGCTTTGATTGTCTCCAAACTAGGCGGCCCGGGCTTCACCAATGAAGAATTGAAGAACCGCCTGTTGGGTTCGCTACGTCCTGAGAACATCGACGTTCACAATCCCAACTACGTAGGGCGTCTGGGCGCAGGTTACATTGACGCTGCCCGCACACTTGCCGAAAACAAGAATCAAAAGCCCGAAAATATATCCGATCTGAAAGCCGAATCGGAATATACGGGTATGACACTGAATTGGACAGCCGTAAAGGACGAAGATGACGGCACTGCCATCAAATACCAACTCTACTTCTCCGATAAACAATTAACGGCATCCAACTACAAGAGCCTCACTCCATTCAACATTAATGCCCAAGGATATAAACCGGGTGAAAAGGTTACTCACAAGATTTCAGACCTGAAGGAAAACACCACCTATTACGCCGCCGTCATTGCAGTGGACCGCTGGGGACTTGAATCGGACTTTGCAGCCAGTGAGTTCAAGACTTTAAAGAATGATCCGCCGGTAATCGGAGATGTGCCTCAAAATGCGATTCGAGTAAGCGGTGCGGAGGTCCAGAGCTTCACCGTGAAGATATCCGACCCGGATGGGCACAAGATATCTTATGACCTGAAAGGTGAAAACCGGGGCGTCTCGGCTGTACGGACAGATGACAATCTTAAGTTTACCATCCGCGCGGTTGCTCCTACGGGCAAGTATGATATCGAACTGGTGGTTACCGACGAGTTAGGAGCATCCACATCCGTAAAAATACCTTTTGAAGTATATGTTTACGAGTCTCCGTTCCTCTCCAACAGCATACAAAACATGCTTATCGGCAAAGACGAGGCAGCCCGTGAAATTGACCTGACCCGGCATTTCACCTACCAATCGGGCAGCAAGGTGACTATCAGCGCCAGTTCATCCGACAATAGCATCGTTACCGCTACCGTCAACGCATCTATCCTCATCATCAAAGGCAACAAGCCCGGACAAGCCTTCGTCAGCGTCAGCGTCTCCGACGGAAACGAAACGGCACAGACTAGGTTCCAGGTAAGTGTAGTGGCCAGCAGTGGCGACATTGTTTATCAAGTCTATCCGATACCCGCCACCACGGTGCTCAACGTATTGGTTAATCCGGAGATAAAGAAAGCGGAATTTACCATCCGTTCCTTATTCGGTGAGAAAGTATTCAGTAAGAACTACACCATAAACGGCACGGACCCCGTGAAACTCAACATACAGAAGTTATCAGCCGGCACCTATACGCTTGTGATGGAAAGCAACAAGGGTACTTATAAAAAGACTTTTGTCAAACAGTAAATCACTCAGAAATTATGAAAATCAGAAATATAATCATCTCAATGGCATTGCTCACCGCTCCGATGTTCGTCTTCGGACAGAGTCGTGCAGTACCTATGTTAGAAATAAATCCCGATGCCCGCGCAACCGCCATGGGCGGCAATCAATATGGCGAGGCTCAGACTATGATGATTTATTCCAACCCTACTTCTATCCTATACAATGAAGACGTATGGAATTTCTCTGCATCCACCCAAATCTACCCGTTGGTAGATGAGGTGGGACGTCTAATGTTCTACGGGGCTTCGGTATCCCGGCGTTTCGGCATTCACGGGATACATGCCGGTTTCCGCTACCTGGGAGGATACTCCATCCCTATGGATGGAGGGAAAGACCTGAAACCGGCTGACTGGTCTGTAGACGTAGCCTATTCGTTGCGTTTGTTCGACCACTTCTCGGCTTCCGTAAGAGCATCGTTCATACGGAGCAAAGTCTTCGAAGAGGCCAGCACCGTGGCATTCAATGTGGCAGCCTACTATCGCAACAGTTTCAACATGGGTATCAATGCCGACTATGTCATTGGGATAAATGCCGCCAACATGGGCCCCAATCTGGATTATGGCAAAAAATACAAGAAGACGAAACTGCCTGCCAACTTCGGCGGAGGAGGTGAGTTGGGATTGAACCTCAGCGAGAAGAACAAACTGAATATTTCACTGGCCGGACAATATTATTATTTGCCCGAAAAGGCAAAACTGTTCACCGGCAACGTAGGTGCAGAATACACTTACGCCAAGATGATTTCTTTACGTGCCGGCTACAACTATGCCCAGCACGACTATAGTCACTTCGCCTTTGGTGCCGGTTTTGCCTACCATATGTTTCGCTTGGACGTAACCCACCAAAGGGGGATGGGCGGCAATGATGTCAACGTGACGCTCATATCGCTTAGTGCGAGCTTTTAAGTAATCGTTCCGACATACATTTAAATCCAAAAGAACGGGAGGTATGGGTATTTTTGCCCATACCTCTCATTCTTTCAGGACTTAAACAAACAACTTAACTAAAAATTTGTTTTCTTTGTAGCAGAGTTTCCGCGAGACAACCTCTCGCTCAACGATATACCATAGTATATGCAATCCAACAAATAACCATCATAATTATGAGCAAGAACAAAGAAAAGAAAGCTGGCAAGCGCATGAAAAAGAAAGAGCTTGTGAGCGCACTAATGGATTTTTTCCATTCAAAACCCGACGAAGTACTGTCCCTGAAATACATATTCGAACAACTTCACCTCACCACACATCCCCTGAAGATGCTGTGCAAGGACATCCTAAGCGACCTGTCACTGGACGACTACATCACCGAAGTGGACAAAAGCAAGTATAAACTGAACAACCACGGTGTAGAGATGGTGGGCACTTTCCAGCGCAAGAGCAACGGAAAGAATTCCTTTATCCCTGAAGGTGGCGGTGACCCGATATTCATTGCCGAACGCAACTCGGCGCACGCTATGAACAACGATAAAGTACGCATCTCCTTCTACGCCAAACGTCGCGGGCGCGAAGCCGAAGGCGAAGTCATCGAAGTACTGGAACGTGCCAACGACACCTTTGTAGGCACACTGGAAGTTGCCAACTCCTACGCCTTCCTGGTGACGGAGAACCGCACACTTGCCAACGACATCTTCATTCCCAAAGAGAAACTGAAAGGTGGAAAAACAGGCGACAAAGCCATTGTGAAAGTAGTGGAGTGGCCCGACAAGGCTAAGAACCCCATCGGACAAGTCATCGACATCCTCGGCAAAGCGGGCGACAACACCACCGAGATGCACGCCATCCTTGCCGAGTTCGGCCTGCCTTACGTCTACCCCGCTTCCGTAGAGAAAGCTGCGGACAAAATCCCTGCTGAAATCTCCGATGAAGAGATTGCCAAGCGCGAGGACTTCCGGGGCGTGACCACCTTCACCATCGACCCGAAGGATGCCAAGGACTTTGACGACGCCCTCTCCATCCGCAAACTGAAAGAAGGTTTGTGGGAAGTGGGTGTACACATAGCAGACGTCAGTCACTACGTCACCGAAGGCGGCATCATCGACAAAGAAGCCGAGAAGCGCGCCACGTCCGTCTACCTGGTAGACCGCACCATTCCGATGCTGCCCGAACGCCTCTGTAACTTCATCTGCTCCCTGCGTCCCAACGAAGAAAAGCTGGCATACTCCGTCATTTTCGACATCAACGAGAAGGGCGACGTGAAGAATGCACGTGTCGTTCATACCGTCATCAAGTCCGACCGCCGCTTCACCTATGAAGAAGCGCAGCAGATTATCGAGACGAAAGAGGGTGACTTCAAAGAAGAAGTCCTCATGCTGGATACCATTGCCAAGGCACTGAGACAGAAACGCTTCGTGGCGGGAGCCATCAACTTCGACCGCTATGAGGTGAAATTCGAGATAGACGATAAGGGGAAGCCCATCAGTGTTTACTTCAAGGAATCCAAAGATGCCAACAAGCTGGTAGAAGAGTTTATGCTCCTTGCCAACCGCACCGTAGCCGAGAAGATAGGCCGTGTGCCCAAGAACAAGAAGCCCAAAGTATTCCCTTACCGTATCCATGACCTGCCCGACCCGGAGAAACTGGATAATCTGGCGCAATTCATCGCCCGCTTCGGCTACAAGCTGCGCACCAGCGGAACCAAGACGGATGTTTCCAAGTCCATCAACCACTTGCTGGATGATATTCAGGGAAAGAAGGAAGAGAACCTCATCGAGACCGTATCCATCCGTGCCATGCAGAAAGCGCGCTACTCCACGCACAACATCGGTCACTACGGACTGGCATTCGATTACTATACGCACTTCACCTCACCCATCCGCCGTTTTCCGGACATGATGGTGCATCGCTTGCTGACCAAATATCTGGATGGCGGACGCAGTGTTTCCGAAAAGAAGTACGAGGATCTCTGCGACCATTCCAGCAACATGGAACAGATTGCAGCCAATGCCGAACGTGCTTCCATCAAATACAAACAGGTGGAGTTTATGACGGAGCGTCTGGGACAAGTGTTCGACGGTGTCATCTCCGGCGTAACGGAGTGGGGACTGTATGTTGAACTGAACGAGAACAAGTGCGAAGGCATGATACCTATCCGTGACCTCGATGATGATTACTACGAGTTTGATGAAAAAAACTACTGTCTGCGCGGACGCCGCAAGCACCGCACGTATAGTCTGGGGGATGCAATTACAATTAAAGTGGCACGTGCCAACCTGGAAAAGAAACAGTTGGACTTTGCACTGATGTAAACGAGATTACTTAAACAAATGATAATTTACCAGGATATGCTGGTAAATTATCATTTACTATACTGCACATTCTACTGATGAACCACATTTATCCTCACACACAGATATTCCCCCTGTAAGCCGTAGGTGACATCCCTGTGTGGTGCTTGAAGTACCTGCCCAGATACGACTGGTCCGGGAAGTTAAACTGGTTGGCTATCTCCTGTATGGAAAGCGCCGTGGAGTGAAGCGTCACTTTGAGTTCAAGTATCACATAATCGTCTATCCACTCCTTCGCCGTGCAACCCACCGTTTGCTGAATCGTCTTACTCAGATGCCGGGTGGTGACACAAAGCTTATCCGCATAATAATCCACCGAGCGTTCTTCCCTGAACGATTCTATGACGAGCGCAATAAACCTGTCCTTCAACCGCCAGCGCAGATGGTTCGATTTAGTTTGTTGATAAAGTCTCTCCGACTGGTTGCAGATTTCATAGAACAGCATCCGGCAGCAATAAATAACTAGTTCACGCTGATACACATTTCCGCCGTCTGCCGACTTCTGCTGCAGGAGTTGCAGGTAATGGCTGCGTATCCCGTCCCACGCTTCAGCCTGGAACGAGCTATAGTTATGTTCGCGCAGGAAAGATACTTTGTCCGAAGGCAGCGAGTAGAAAATCTCATGCCTGAATTGACTGGAGAAGGCGAAAACAGCCAGTTCCAAATCGTCCGTGGCATCTTTATAGAACACAATCTGCCCGGGGAAGACAAGAATCACACTCCCGGTAGCCAGTGCATACTTCTGCTGATTGATGTAGAGCTGCACTCCACCTTTCAGGCAGAACAGGAATTCACCGTTTTCCATTCGGCAGGGATAAGAAAGCAGGTCTGTTCTCCGGCGTGTGTGCAATAGGTATTCTTCAGACATAAAGTTCCGTTTTTGAAGTACAAATATAGTTCTTGAGAATCTACAATACAAGAAAATCCCACTTTTTGAACAATCCGTTTCGAATATTGAACCGTGGAGAGGCGGGAAGAAGCAGTAACTTTGCGGCAACAATAGAATGGGGATATTCAGTAAATGATAAGTGATTAGTGATTAGTGACTAGTGGGCTGCGCCATTATTCCGCATGGCGCTTATCACTAATCACTAAACGCTAATCACTAAACAAAGCTCCGCTTCGCTAAATTATCATTTACTGAATGAACCTAATAAAGAAAACAATATGGTAAAAAGAGAACTGACAGCCCGTTATCTATTTTTCATCATGGGCTTATTTGTAAATGCATTCGGTATTAGTTTAATTATTAAAGCAAACCTAGGATCATCGCCCATATCGAGCCTGCCCTATACATTGAGTTTAAAATTCCCCGTCACACTAGGACAATTCACACTCCTGCTGAATGCCCTGCTGATAGCCGGACAAATATGGCTCCTGAAAAAGGACTTCAAGAAAGAACAACTCCTGCAAATACCCGTGGCAATACTTTTCAGCTTCTTCATAGATTGCTCCATGACATTGCTGGGAGACTTTGCTCCTGCGGGATACGCCTCGCAGATACTGTCACTGGTGGCCGGCTGCGCAATACTTGGCTTGGGAGTGAGCATAGAAGTGATAGCCAACGTGGTGATGCTCTCCGGCGAAGCCTTTGTGAAAGCCATCACCCTACGCACAGGGAAAGAGTTCGGAATCACCAAAATTGGTTTTGATACGACGTTGGCGCTCCTGGCCTGTGCAGCATCCCTCCTATTAGCAGGCACCATAGAAGGCGTACGCGAAGGCACGATAATCGCCGCACTGATTGTAGGCCTTTTCGCACGCTTCTTCAACCGCCGGCTGGGCTTTATCAATAAAATGATTACCTTTGCGCCGGATAAAACACCCATTCAGCCTTATGAAAACAATCGCAATCATCGAACCGACGGAAATTGAAGCAATCATCCGCAAATGCCCTTACTGCATGGTGGGCATCACCGACCTGGAAGGCAACCCCTACGTGGTTCCCATGAACTTCGCCTACCGCGATGGAGTAATCTATCTGCACTCCGGCCCCGAAGGCAGCAAAGTGGAGATGGTCGAACGCCGTCCGCGCGTCTGCATCACCTTTTGCGAAGGACACGAACTGGTGTACATGCACCGGCAGGTGGCATGCAGCTATAGCATGAAGTCGCGCAGCGTAATGTGTTGGGGCAATGTCCGTTTCATCGAAGACATGGATGAAAAACGGAACATACTCGACATCGTCATGCAGCAATACGTCGATTACGAATTCAAATACAGCGAACCCGCCGTGCGCAACGTGAAAGTATGGGAAGTCAAGGTGGAGAAAATGACGTGCAGATCCTTTGGGCTGCGGCCGAGTGAAGTATAATGAAAAACGCCTCTTCACCCGCCCGCCATTCCACCTTTACATCATCATATTCTTCCTGATTGAAAATTTCACAATTGCCATCGCCTGGATGCACTCGAAAGGGACATCCATAGGCTCGTGGTGCGAGTTGTAGCTTACCAGCCTAATACATCCCTCCACGTCCGAACGGTTCACATACTTCACCCCCAGATACTCGTCGCCATCCTTATTAAACGAAACCATGTACATCTCACCGTAAATCACACTGCTAAAACTTCTTATCTCTTTGAAACCTACGATATCACCTGATTTCAGTATAGGATACATGCCGTCTCCACTGATATAAACCGCACCATCACATACCGGAATGCTCGGAATCTGTATCCTCCCCACTACGTATTGGTGTTTGTTGGCAAACAACGTTTGCAGATTTGAAGCGGCAGTAATGTCGTATAGCGATACAATGCGTTCGTCCATAACCTCTGCCGTTTTTGAACTGTGTATTACCTCAACCTCTCCCGGAAGCAGTTTGCTGTTACAAGATTTCGTCTGTCCGGCGGATATTTCCTTTCCCAGCAGCAACCAATTATAATCCACGCCTTGCAGCTTTTCAAGCAACAGCGGGTAATCAATCCTGTTGCGCGCGCACCAATTACTCAATGTAGAGCGCGACACACCCAAGTAGGTTGCCAGTTCAGCATCGGTTCTGAGATTCAGCACCATCTTCGCTCTTTTCACTATATCCGAAACATTCAGTAGTGTATCCATTTTCTTCTTATTTTATGGTTGTAATTATTTTGAAACCTATTAGCGGCTCATTTATACGCCTTTACACATTATTTAAAAATTAATTTCTAAAACCATTTGCTTTCTTTGCGAAAACTTATTTATTTTGCAGCAACAAAAGTAATCAGTAAGTTTTAAAATCACAAATAAAAAAGCTACAAATTATGAAAAACCAACAAATTATTTTCCAAAACAAGCCGCCGCCAGCAAGAAAGCCCACCGGCAAACAAAAAAACACACGCCCGCTCCCTGTTTATTCCGAAAGCTTTGCGAACACGCTCATAAAGCTTCGGGAACACACTCGCAAAGCTTTGGGAATACGCCCGTAAAGCCTATACAAACAACACTTTATGAAACAGACCATTAAGTAGAAAACATATCTTTTATATTCACCTTTTAAAAGTCATCAATCATGGAACAGACAATAATGAAAACCACCCACTTCTGTGGATGCTGCAAACAAGAGCTTCCCTTGGCAAATTTTTACTTCAACAGCAAAAAACAATGTCCGGACAACTACTGCAAAGCATGCCGCAAACAAAGCAGCCGTAAGCAGCGGAAAGAATTGAAATATTCACGAATAGTAAACAAGCCACACTGTTATCTGGTACTCACCAAAGTAGCGGAGCGCGAACTGCGCATAAAACTCATCCGCCATGCCCAGCAGGTGGTGAACGAAAGCATAGCCCGCAAACGCAGAAAACTCAAAGAAGCCCTCAGCGATTGACAGGCAAATTAAAAATTAATAGTTAAAAATTAAACTCATGCCCAGAATAAAGAAACGGGGACTCGACTACTTCCCCATCGACATCGACTTCATACACAACCGAATTGTGCGACGCCTCATGAAGCGTGAAGGCGATTCGGCCCTTGCCGTACTGATAGAAGCTTTCTCCTACATTTACGCCGGAGAAGGTTACTATGTGCGCACCGGAGAGCTTTTCTACGAAGACCTTTCCGCCAATATGTACGAGAAAAGCAGCAATGATGTGAAACGCATCATCAGCCTGGCCGTGGAATATGGCTTGTTCGACGCCACACTCTTCAGCGAACACAACGTGCTGACTTCCGCCGAAATACAACGCCAGTACCTTTTCAGCACCCGGCGCAGAGCCATATCGACGATAGAGCCTGCCTACAACCTGATTCCGTCAACCGAAACTGTAACATCGGAACCTGAAAATGCTACAAATACCCCCGAAAATGTTACTTCCGGTACACATAGCATAGCACAGAATAGCATAGCAGAGCATAGCACAGAATATCCCCCTCAAGACTCCCCCTCAGGGGGACCGGGAGGAGAGGCGGAGAAAGAGGAGATTTTTTTGGAAAAGGAGGAAGCACCCTGTCCGCAGACTGCCTGCAACCAGCCGCCGAAAGCTGGTAGAACCGACCGGACCACACAACGGAAAGAATGGACCAATGCCGAAATTGACCGCCTGCAACCCCCTGCCGATGGACTTCAGCGCAACCTCGAAGGACTAATCTACAACCTGCGCTCCTACCATGTGCCACTGCCCGAACAATACGCCATCATCTGCAAAAGCAATTTTGGCATCATCGGGCATCCCATGTGGAAAGGCTTTGGCGAAATACGCGAGAGCCACGGGAAGATCCGCCAGCCGGGGCGCTACTTGCTAAGCCTGTGCAACAAGTAAGGAATGCAAGAAATAATCGCAACATCCTGAATTGGCAGGATAAAGAAATTAACGGTGAAATTAACGCTTACCCCAAAATCGGTAGGCAAATAAGAAAAAGAGCCCTATCTTTGTATTGTCGTTAAGCTTAAGACACAAACAAAACTATTTTATTTACATTAAAAACTATTCTATTATGCCAGTAATTTACAAAACATTCCAATCGGTATTTGAGGACAAATCCGGTAAAAAACTTTTCTTTCCACGCGTCTATCTGATAGGTAACGTAAGCACGGAGCAGATTGCCCGTGAAATAGCAGCTTACTCCTCCCTTTCGACAGGTGACGTAAAGAATACCATCGATAACCTGGTCACCGTAATGACCCAACACCTGCAATCTTCCGAAAGCGTGACGCTGGATGGCTTTGGCACGTTCCGCATGACGATGAAGTCGGCAGGCAAAGGAGTGTCAACGGTCAAAGAAGTATCTGCGGCCCAGTCCACCCTGAAAGTCCGCTTCACGCCTGCTTCCACCCGCAATCCGGATCATAGCGTCGCCACCCGTTCAATGGTGACCGGGGTGAAGTGCGTGCCTTATAAGTCCGGAACTACCGGTTCCGGTAGCGGCAACGAAGGTGGTGGCAGCGAAGGTGAAGGAGGCTTGGAAGAAGACCCGCTGGGCTAAACGATTGAGTGCGACAGGAAAGCACACTTCAGTCTTACCATCATGCAAGGGGTAAACCGGAAACTAAATTCAGAAACTGACTAAACTATTCATTTCAAAACTAAACAATCGTGTATTAAGGCAGAGTTGCCTATTTTATTAACTAAACTATTAATTCACAAAACATGAGAAGTATCAACTTAATTGTGGTGCATTGCAGCGCCACCCGGGCAGATCATGCCCTTACGACAGAAGAACTGGAAACCATTCATCGCCGTCGTGGCTTCCGTGGCATCGGCTACCACTATTACATCCGCCGGGATGGCACTGTAGTCAATACCCGTCCCCTGGAACTTATCGGTGCACACGCAAAGGGGCACAACGCTCATTCAATCGGCCTTTGCTACGAAGGTGGACTGGACTGCAACGGACAGGCTGCGGATACCCGTACACCGGAACAACGCAGTGCGCTGCGGTTGCTGGTGCACCAGTTACTGAAACGGTTCAGGAACAGCTATGTCTGCGGGCATCGTGACCTCAGTCCGGACTTGAATGGGAACGGGGTGATAGAGCCGGAAGAGTGGGTGAAGGTATGCCCGTGCTTCGAGGTGAAGAAGGAACTCTGATTCTTCACAAAATGAAATCATTAAAAAAGAACACGAAAGGAGGTGTAAAACTATGGCAATCAAGAAATCAGTATGGGACATGATCCTGAAGGTGGTTATCGCAGTGGTATCGGCAGTGGCAGGTGTGCTGGGGGCTAATGCGATGACGTTGTAAAACTTATTTTTATAAAACTATCCCGTCATCCGGCATCCCGGGAGTGCCACAATGGCGGGATAGTTCTTTTTCTTATCACAATCAATTAATCCAATCATAACAGATAATCATTATGAGAAATATTATATTTATTCTATTATTAGCACTGGGCACCCTTGCCCACGCAGAAGGGGGGCAGGAACTGCAACAGTTCTACACCCCCAATACGTATGCCTTTGCCCGCTATGGCGACTTGCCAGTGGACTACAGCACCGGCATTCCGCAAATCAGCATTCCGTTGACTTCCATCGGCGACCGCGACATCAAGGTGGATGTTTCACTAAGTTATTACGCATCAGGTATTAAAGTTGACCAGGAAGCCTCATGGGTGGGGTTGGGCTGGAGTCTGAACGCGGGTGGCATGATTACTTGCCAACTTCGAGGAGCACCCGACGAGATGGACGCCAAGACAGGAAAAATGCGACGTGTGAACCTTCGCTTTAAAAATGATCATGTGGAAACCATAGACCAATACATCAAAGCCGAAAAGAGCAACTGGGTGAGTGCGGCCGACTTGAGACCTAACAGTTTTGATCCTGCACCAGATATCTTCTTTTTCAATTTTTGCGGAAGAACCGGAAAGTTCTACCTGGATGAAAACGGAAAAGGGCGCATGATCAATCAGGATGACTGTATCATTGAATTCCAACCGGACGGCACTTTCAAGATTACGGATGAGAAAGGGGTAGTATACCTTTTTAAGGATAAGGAATACGCTTACTACGGTGCGATAGGGACTAACTGCACCTCCGGATGGTATCTTTCCTCTATCACCAGCCCTGCCGGAGGCAGCATCACTTTCACTTATGCAAGTGGCGGCACGCTGGGAACGAGTGTCATCCACCGCATTGATGATTCTTGCTATATGACTCTTTATAAAGATGCTACTACACAGAGTATTCCTGTCAGTTATCTGCGACCTGCCATTGTCGATAATTCCAATAAAGGGATAACCGGACTTGTGGTCAGCCGCATCACTGCTTCTTCGGGAGCACATGTTGACTTTACGTGCAGCAGCGAGAATCGCAAGGATGCCCACAGCATACGGGGGAGCATGCTCGAGAATGTCACTTCCTATAATTCGGCAGATAGCATTTATAAAAAGTACAAGCTATCCTATGGTTATTTTGAACCGGACGAGAGGCATAAAATAGCCGCCTCATACTACCAATATCTGAACTATCGCCTGCGTTTGGAGAAAGTACAGGAACTTCCATCTACAGGCACATCGACACTTCCTCCCTATCGTTTTTCATATTATGGAGACGGTGGCTCCAAGACGGATAATGTATATGCATTGCCTTACCGGTTGTCACCTTGCCAGGATCACTGGGGATACTATAATTATACGGATAACAAGACCATTTTTGCGAATAACGCGGCGAATGAGCCTTTCTACATTGACCCGTGGTTCAGAGAATTATCCAACAGTTATGAACTGGCAGGCATAAAGGGCTATAAAATATCCAATGGCGCTAATCGTGAAATGGATACCGAGGCCGTCAAAGCCTGTACTCTGAAGAAGATTGTGTATCCCACAGGCGGTTATACGGATTTTGATTTTGAAACGCATGATACTAACTATACATTAGGGAAAATCGGCATCGGCGGCCTGCGCGTCAAGAAGATTACAGACAATGATGAGAATGGCAATCAGAAAATCCGTAATTACGAGTACCCTTACTATTCGTGGGGAGACAGCAAGTATCATTTAGCGGAGAATTTATATCATGTCTGGTATCATCAAATGCTTGATTCAAACACTAATCTGGGGCGATGCAGGGACTATCTGGCAGGCTACGGAGTCTCTTCCGGACTCATTGATTCACCTGATATCCTGCAAATCACATCTTTCCCTGCCCTGACACTGGGGGTGGAAGGTGACTTCATGTACCCGAATGTGACGGAATACATAAGCGGACAGGGACGTACGGAGTATACTTATACTTATGAAACGAACCATGAACCCTACCTTCGACCGGAGGATGGTATCACGGCACCCGACTGGTTCCGTTCTTCCTACATCTACATAAATTCGGGCGGGGTAATTCCTTCCACGATTTTGGGACTCACTGCCACTTCTTACACTTTCCCTTTCATGACGGACCCCGATCTGGGCTGGATGCGTGGACAGTTGACGAAACGTGAAGTCTATACTGAAAGCAACCGGCTGACTGAGGCAGACTATATTACTTATGGGGAGAGTCTGCTGGGTGTGGAACCCGGAGCTAAGGCGGTGCAGTTCAATGAATACGAATTCCTCTTTGCCAGAGATTATCTGACCACCGGACGTTCACGGGTGACGAAGGAGATTCATGAAGTTTATGGCGAAAAGGGAGGCATCTTGCGCACGACGAAAGAATATACGTATGCTCCGGCATATCACAAACTGGTGTCGGAAATGAAGGAAACCACAAGCGATGGCAGCGAGATAGTGACAAAGTATTATTATCCGCACGACTACAACTCTACTTCCAATGCAGCCCTTCAGGCCATGAAAGATAAGAATATTCTCCTCCCGGTAGATGTACGCTCGTATAAAAGTGGGCGTCTGACATCAGGCGAACAAACCAAGTACAATGCATACGGTCAGCCGGAGATTGTTTACCATGCGGAAACCACGGCTGCGGATATTGCTTTCAACAAGAATACCCCTTTCACGTTCACAGCCTACCTGTGGCGGACGTATGATGCCAACCGGCTGCTTGTATCCGAGAAAACACGCGAAAATGACTTGAAGTACACTTACTTGTGGTCTTACGGCAACCAGTATCCCGTAGCACGAATAGAAGGTGCCGAATACAACGATGTGACCGGTTGGTTGAGCAGCGCTTCTGTCGGACTGCCAAACACTCTGACCCGCCCTTCGGATATTGAAAGCCGACTGACTTCTATTCGCAATGCCCTTGCCTCTAAAGATGTATTGGTCACCACCTATACTTATCTGCCGCAAGTGGGCATGACAGAGATGACAGATGCCAACGGTAAAACTACCAGCTACGCATACGATACTTATCGGAGGCTGTCTCTGGTAAAAAACCATGAGAGCAAGGCTGTGATGCAGTATAAATATAATCTTTACGACTAATCCTAAAAAGAAACAATACGTATGAAACGATTTAGTATATTTCTATTATTCCTGATAGCTACCTGTGTCTTGAATGCACAGGACAACTACCGAAACTACGTACTCAGCCGTACAATGCTGAATGGAACAGGAACGTCCTATCTGGACAATATCACTTATTACGATGGATTGGGACGCCCTTTTCAGACGGTGCAGAAAGCCATATCCAACAGTACTCCTTTAAACAAGAACCTTGTTACTCTGCAGGAATATGATGCTGCCGGACGCGAATGGAACAGTTGGCTACCTACGTTTGCCGGTTCTTCCGACTATCTTGCTCCGGCCAACATCAAGAGCAGTGCGCCTGGAAATTACGATAATGACAGCCGACCTTACAGCCAGCCAGTCTATGAAGCTTCGCCATTGAACCGTCTTACGGCACAATATGGTCCGGGAGCCGCCTGGTACAATGCCGGACGTTCGGTAAAGACGGAGTATCTGCTGAATACGAATGCTTCCCCATTGAAGTGTATCAAGTATGGCGTAAG
>OGIE01002863.1_pt1 | contig 20059 bp, 20 predicted proteins | sample 1571581 | NCBI WGS metagenome assembly OGIE01 (sample SAMEA2582021, study PRJEB24529) | metagenome | biome: Human gut stool | place: China | collected 2011
AGAAATCCCTTATTTTAAGGCTATTCCGGTCGTTTCCTTTATCTTACTCTATTGGAACTGCATAGGTAGAAAATTTCACATCAAACGAACAGTCAAATTTATCAATGGCTTTTAATAGCCCAATCGTTCCGATTTGAAATAAATCCTCCATCTCCACTCCACGATTTAAAAATCGTTTTACGATACTATGCACCAGACCCGTATTTTTCTCTACCAGCGTATCTCTTGCTTCCTTATCCCCTTGGTGTGCACGCCCGATAAGGGCAAGGACCTCATCCATAGCGCCTCCTTATTCTTCAAAGCTTTCCCTGCTTATGCCAATTTTCTTTCTCATACGCACGGTTGTTCCTTTTCCCACCTCGGATTCAACCAAAAGCTCGTCCATAAATGCTTCCATAAATGCAAATCCCATACCGGAACGTTCCTGGTCCGGTCTTGTCGTAAACATTGGCTCCATTGCCTGTTTTATATCTTCAATTCCCTTTCCATAATCAATTATCGTAACAAACAACTCTCTTTTACCTGTCTTACATTCAATCCTGATTTTCTCCTGCTTCTTGTTATCATAAGCATGAATAATGCAGTTTGTAATCGCTTCTGATACGGCGGTTTTAATATCTGCGACTTCTTCTAATGTCGGATTTAACTGCGTTGCAAATGCTGCAACGGTCACTCTTGCCAGACTTTCATTACAAGAACGGCTGACAATTTCTAATATCATTTCATTCGTATACTCCATTTTTATGCTCCCCCTTATCTTTTTTTCTGATGCCAGACTGTTTCCTGACTGATTTCAATATATTTATAAATTCCGGAAATCCGCATAATCCGATATACACGGTCATTCACATGAATTGCCGTCACTCTTCCCCCACTATAACGCACAATCCGATACCGTCCCATCAACATTCCAATTCCCGAACTGTCCATAAATGTCGTCTTTGAAAAATCAAATACCAGTTGGGAAATCTCCCCTTTTTCCAGCTCTTCATCCACTACCTTGGTAATCTGCTGTGCAAAATGATGGTCCAGCTCTTCCGGCACATAAACCATCAGACAATTTTCCCTTCGTTTGATTACATCACTCATACTGATTACCCCTTACTCTATTCTTTCAATCTTTTGTAAAAAAAGGATGAATACTCATCGTATCCATCCTTTTTCTCAAGGTTTCTCTTTTGATTTTTCTATTCTTCTGAATCTTCTTCACTATAATCAGAATAACTGTTATCCTCTTCATCCGAGTTGCTGTAATCTTCATCATTATTATCATTAGAGGTATCTTCTTCATCATTATTATCATAATTCGAATCATCCTCTTCTGAATTATCTTCTTCATCATAATTTGTATCGTCCGAATTATCCGAGGTATCTGCCTGACTTTGCGTCTGACTGGATTGTGAAGAACCAGAAGAAGAACTTCCCCCTGTCAATGCATCTAAATAATCCTGCGCATCGGATGCATTCTGTGTTCCAGGGAAGGTATCAATAATCTTCTGATACCAGGTCTTTGCATTGTCTGTATCCCCACTCTTCTGATAAGCCTGTGCCAGATAGAACATCGAAGTAAAGTCCGGTTCTCCGATATCAAGCGCTTTTGTATAATTTTCAATAGCAGTTGCATAATCACCGCTCTCATAAGCATCCATCGCCGTACTTTGATATTTCTGTTTGACACTGGAACCAATGTCTCCCATAATCGCATCGTACATACTCTTTGCTTCAACGGAAAGCAGGTCACTGTTAACTCCTTCTAAGGCATTTGCTGCTGTCTCATAATTTTCATCATTATATGCCTGCCATGCCTTTAAAAGATTTTCATAGCTGGTTGTTGTTTCTTTTGCCTGAGAAATCTGGTCTGTCGCTGTATTTACAGATTCCGAAGAATTGTCAATTTCTTCCTGCAGACGAGTCAGTTCTGCTGCCTGTGTCGCTACTTTATCGCTGTATTCTACTACTTTCTGATTTGCTTTTTGATTAATCCGCTGATTCTGTGCCGGAACAACCAAAAACCACAATGCGGAAGCCCCGACCAAAAGCCCGATAATCAAATTGATTAACGTATTGGTAACGGTACGCTCCCGATATTCCATTGGTTGAATGACCACGTCATTTCCGGAGCGATAAACGACTCTTCCTTCTTTTTCCTGTTTTACTTTTTCTCTCGCCTTAAATCTTGGCTCTAAATTTGTAATTTTACCGGTCTGCTGTTCTACTTCTCTTAAAAAACGCAGAGTAGTCGTATTGGTCTTATCAATTTTCGCCGCTGATTTCAACTGCTTTCTTGCCTTTTCATATTTTCCATTGCGGATATAAATCAGTGCCAGTAAATGATAACCCTTAATCAGTTTCGGATTGTCTGCAAGCACTTTTCTAAGCTGCATTTCTGCCATGTCGATACTGCCTCTTTTACAGTATTCCAGACATTGATTGTACTTTTTGATACTCATGTTAATCGTATCAAGGCGGTTTGCATTTTTCTGCAGACGGTTGATATAATCAGCTGCGATATTATTTTCCGGCTGCATATTTTTACTGATTACCCATTCACTTAATGCCGCAACCACTTCACCGGTCTCAAAATAAACCAGTCCGAGAAGATTTCTCGCATGAATATTGTATTTATACATTCTAAGACTTCTCTGCAGGCAGGTAATTGCCCCTGACAGGTCACGAATCTGTGCTTTTTCCAAACCTCTGTTATAATACAAATTCGATAATGCGACAATCTGTTTCTGCACCGTCACATTGCATCCGCATCCAGGGCAATAGGAAGAGCTGTTAAGCTGGGTATTGCATATCATACATTTCATCTATTTACTCCCTATTTTCTGGTGTTCCCTTCAGTTTCTTTTAAAATTTCTTTGAGTATATCCACAACATCAGTCAAATCCTGACGATAAATTGCATTTTCTGCATCGTCCACATCCTGACACGGCTCAAATTTTTTTAATTCCTCTTCGTAATTAATCATTTGTTTCTCCTTTTTAAATAGTCCTTAATCTCTCCAACGAGATACAAAGAACCTACAACAAATAGTAACCCGTCTCCTTTTTTTGCATAAGCCAGTTCAAATGCCTTTTCACAATCCGGTTCTGCATAGACCTGCTTACAACCGTTTTCTCTAAACAATTCTGCAAGTTCTGTTGAAGACTGTTTTCTGCTTCCCCAGATTTCTGTTACATACACATTAGAGAAATGAAGTCCATTACAGATTTTCTGAATCATGTCTTTAAAATCTTTATCGGAAACCGTTGTAAAAAGCAGAGTAATTGGATAATCATCCTGGAAATACCGAACGGTTTCTACAAATTTTGCAATTCCATCTTCATTATGAGCTCCATCCACAATGACACCTGGCAGTACTGTTTCCATTCTGCCCTGCCATTTTGTATGCTCCATCCCGGCTTTTAAGGTTTCTTTTTCGATTTTATGAACTTCTTTTAATACTCCCATTGTTTCCACCGCAAGAGATGCATTCATCATCTGATATTTTGCAATAAAAGGAATGAACAAGTCTATTGTACCATAAATTTTAGAATCGTAGGTAAATGAAATTCCATCCGGTGTATAAGAAGTCATCTTCTGGCTTGCCTGTTTTACCTCATAATACGGACACCCCAGTTCTTTTACCCGATTTTTGATGACTTTTTCGGCCTCTTCCTGATTTCCATCAAAGATAACCGGAACACCCGGCTTAATAATGCCGGCTTTTTCACCTGCAATCTTTTCAATCGTATCGCCAAGATATTCCACATGATCCAGACTGATAGAAGTAATCACGCAGGCAAGCGGAGATACAATCGAATTTGTCGCATCTAAACGTCCGCCCAGCCCGGTTTCCAGTACCAGTAAATCTACATCTGCCTCATCAAAAATGACCATTCCCATTAAAAATAGAAATTCAAAATAGGTTGGATGGTAATCTCCTGCCTCTACAAGCTCATCTGCAAGCGCTTTGATTTTTAAGAAAGCCCGTAAGAATGCCTCATCTGAAACCATTTCTTCGTTAATCTGAAATCGTTCATTAATCTTTATCAGATGCGGTGAAGTAAACAACCCGCACTTATAGCCGCCTTCTTCAAGCATTGTGGAAAGAAACGCACAGACACTGCCTTTTCCATTTGTTCCTGCTACATGTATAATTTTTCGTTTTTTATCCGGACTTCCCAGTAAATCCAGACACTTTCTGGTATGTTCTAATTTATTTTTCGTTGTAAATTTCGGAATTTCTTCTATGTATGCAACTGCTTCTTCGTAAGTAAACAAAAATTAATCCTTCTTTCTTTTGTCATTTCCCTAAAAAATCACCGCTCCATTCACAATGATAAGGGTCACTTACCATTATAATGAAGCGGTGACAATATGCAAGCAAATTATGTCGGTTGTAAACTTTTTCTTTTACTGTGTCTCGACAGTAGTTTCTGACTTCTCGGAAGATGCCCCGTTTTCCACCGCGTCTGCTTTTTCATCTGTTTTTGTTTCTGTCTGTTCTTCTGTCTGTCCTTCTGTCTGCGAACCCATATCTGTCTCTGTTGTGTCTTCTGTGGATTCATCTGTTTGTGCTTTGGATGTTTCATGATAAATCTGTGTTTCTGTCCGACTTAATACCTTTCGGGTAGAACTGTTACTGCGGATTGCGATATCCACTTCATCTCCATCCTGTAAATCACCATCTGTCAGAAGAAGCGTCGTCGGACTGACATACGTTACTTCCACTAATTCTCCATTCACCTCAAGATAAGCAGACTGCGTGAAGTTTGTACCGGTAATATAATACCTGCCATCCGAAATTTTTTCAATTTTATCTAAGGTTACTTCTTCCACTCCAAGATGCAGCTTTTCTTTCTGATATGGATTTTTTCCGCCATAGACATACTGTTTTCCATATAAAATATCATACTGCAGCATTTCCAAATCAGCCTGATAATTCTTTGTCTGTCTTCTTGCCTGATGATAACGGAACACATTTCCTTCATGAATTCCAACACGGTTCATGACTTCTGCTGCCATCTGATAAGCAGCAATATTTGCATCTTTCTTTTCAAGCTCCATATTATCCCAGATTACATATTCTGTCTGGAACAGATAACGATTCTCCATATCTTCTACGGTCAATCCCATTGTCGGAAGATGATCCCCATACATGACAAGCACTACATCTTCATCAAGTTGAGATAAGGTATCCGTCAATTCTTTTACAAACTGGTCCATCTCATAAATCTGATTACAGTAATACTCCCATTTATTATTTAATGCCTCTGTACTCGAACCGCTTACTGTAATCTTCGGATTTTCAATCGTCGGTTCTTCCGGATAATCTCCATGTCCTTGTACCGAAATCGTATAAATATAGTCCGGATCATCTGTCTCATTTAACGCCTGCATAATATATTTTGTCAGATTTCGATCTCTCATCCAGTCATTCGGGTTTGTATCATCCTGTTCCGACATATACTCTTCCGAAGTAAAGGTATCAAATCCAAGATTTGCAAATACACTTTTTCTTCCATAAAAGTTCGCCTCATTATTATGAATGGCATGAGTCCGATATCCCAGACTCTTTAATACATAAGGTGCACTTTCACAAGTTGTTTCTTTTAAAATACTCTTATATGGATATTCGCCAGGTCCAAAATAATGTAAGCTCATTCCTGTAATGCTTTCAAATTCTGTATTTGCTGTACCTGCGCCTACAGAAGGCACTTTATAATATCCGGAAGAATATTCCTCCATCAGCTTACGGAATGTCGGAATCGGGTCTTCTGAAATATCCAGGTAATTAACCAGCGTAGGATCAAAGAATGATTCTAACTGCAAAAACAGAATATTCGGCCGCTTTTCTTCCTGCGTTTCCGGAAGATTCTTTTCCGTCTTCTCAATTCTTTTGATTTCTTTCTCAGAATAATCTCTCGGACAACTGATTCCCGTATTGAAAATCGTAGTTGCCAGACAGTAAGGATATCCATAATCCTCATATGCAAAAGCAATATTTCCAAAGTAATTGGAAAGTACCCTCTTCTCCAGTGCCAGCTGTGTACTTCCTGCAAAAAGAGCAACAGCCAGCAAGATCAGAGGAATATTGTAGCGATATTTAATCTTTTTCTGATACTTCGGTCCTTTAATAAGTAGCATCAGCAGTAAAATAACAAGAATCCCAAACAGGATGCAGACTGCCACAACGCCTGCAACAGGCAGATATTTGTTGGCAATCTTCATTGCATCTGTGATCAGATGCAGATCCGGTCCTGTAAACGGTGTAACACGGTTGAGCAGGAGAACACCATTGATAATGGCCAGTATCAGCCAAAACAATGTCACAAGGATTCTCCAGAACACTCTCCTGTGAAACAGATAAACAATTAGTGACGAGGTAAAAATGAATGCCGCATTATATGCAAAAACCAGAGGTCTCTGTGTCATATAATTCCAGGCTTCTATAAACGAGTGACGGCAGATTGCCTCCATAACAAAATATCCCGCTGCGCTGGCAAGTACATGGAGTAAAAGGGAGATTTTGTTACAAATCTTATACAATTTCATCTAAACACTCCCTTATTTCTTAAGCTGCTCTAACTGTCCTTTAACCTTATCCATCATTTCTTTATATTTCGCAAGTTTGTCTTTCTCCGCATCCACCTTGGCAGCAGGTGCCTTGTTTACGAAGTTCGGATTATTCAGCATACCTTCACATCTTGCGATCTCTTTTGTGAGACGTTCTGTTTCTTTTGTAAGACGCTCAATCTCTTTATCTTTGTCGATCAGGTCTTCTAATGGCATGTATACAACTGCGTTGGAAACAACTACGGAAACTGCATCTTCACTGATTCCGTTCTTGTCTGTCTGTACCAGAATCTCTTTTGCAAATGCAAGATTTACAAAGGATTTCTTGCTGTTCTCATACATTGCTGCTGTTTCAGCATCCTTTGCCACAATATGCAGGCTTGTCTTGCGGTTATTCGGAACATTCATCTCTGTTCTGGTATTACGGATACCTCTTACAACCTCTTTGAATCCCTCGATTGCTTTCTCAGCATCCGGGAAGTTTCTCTCTTCTCTGTATACAGGCCATTCAGAGATCATAATAGACTCTTCTTCAGGAAGAAGTGTGCAGTAGATTTCCTCTGTGATAAACGGCATATACGGATGAAGAAGCTTCAGGCCTTCTGTCAGCGCTGTTCTTAATGTCCAGAGTGCATCATTTGCTGCCTTCGGATCTTCCTCTGCCTTCCACAGACGAACTTTAGCCATCTCAATATACCAGTCGCAGAGTTCATCCCACAGGAAGTCATAAACCTTCTGTACTGCGATTCCAAGCTCATATTTGTCCATGTTGTCTGTAACTTCACGGATCACTGTATTGAGTTTGGAAAGAATCCATTTATCTTCAAGGCAAAGCTCATTTAAATCTGCAGGTTCAGTAACTGTCTTGCCTTCCAGGTTCATCATAATGAATCGGGATGCATTCCAGATCTTGTTTGCAAAGTTACGGCTTGCAATAACACGTTTTTCTGTGTAACGCATATCATTTCCAGGGGCATTTCCTGTGATCAGTGTAAATCTTAAGGCATCTGCACCATACTGTGCAATGACATCCAATGGATTGATACCATTTCCAAGGGATTTACTCATTTTACGTCCCTGTTCATCACGAACTAATCCATGGATCAGTACTGTGTCAAATGGACTCTTTCCTGTCTGTTCGTATCCTGAGAATACCATTCTGACTACCCAGAAGAAAATGATATCATATCCTGTTACCAGTGTATTTGTAGGATAGAAGTAATCTAATTCTTTTGTCTTCTCTGGCCATCCGAGTGTTGAGAAAGGCCACAATGCAGAACTGAACCATGTATCCAATGTATCTTCATCCTGTGTGAAATGCTTGCATCCACACTTAGGACATACTTCTGGTGTTTCTCTTGCTACAACAACTTCTCCACATTCATCACAGTAGTATGCTGGAATTCTGTGTCCCCACCATAACTGTCTGGAAATACACCAGTCACGGATGTTCTCTAACCAATGAAGATATGTCTTTGTATAACGTTCTGGTACGAATTTCAGATCTCCGTTCTTCACAGCTTCGATCGCTGGTTTTGCAAGTTCTTCCATCTTCACAAACCACTGTGGCTTGATCATAGGCTCAACCGTTGTTCCGCAGCGGTCATGTGTTCCTACGTTATGTTCATGTTCTTTGATCTTAACTAAATATCCCTGTTCTTCCAAGTCAGCAACAATGGCCTTCCTTGCTTCATAGCGATCCATACCTTCGTATTTACCACCATTTTTATTGATCGTTGCATCGTCATTTAAGATATTGATCTCTGGCAGATCGTGGCGTTTCCCAACTTCAAAGTCATTTGGATCATGTGCTGGTGTGATCTTAACGGCACCTGTTCCAAACTCACGATCTACATATTCATCTGCTACAACTGGAATCTGACGATTGCATAATGGCAATTCTAACATCTTACCAACTAAATGTGTATATCTTTCATCATCTGGATGAACTGCAACTGCAGAGTCTCCTAATAATGTCTCTGGACGTGTAGTTGCGATTTCTACATATTCACCTTCGCTTCCAACAACTGGGTATTTAATATGCCAGAAATGCCCTGCAGTATAATGTGCCTCAGGACAATATGGTAGGCCCTATGATTGAACTCTACTGGGCACTGCAGGAAGAAGAGATTGATGTGGGGAAGGCAGCTCCTCTGGCAAAGGAAGAGGAGTGTACTTTTGTGATTGTGTCCAAGAGCCATACGTACAATGGAGACTGGGAAGATTACGGGTACAAGCTGTATCACGAAACGGATGAATTTACGATTTTTGTAGATCAGGATTACGAGAGAGGACAGGATACAAGAAAATGGGAAGAATAAAAGAATTGAAACCATTCGTAAAAATATTTGTAATTTTAATTGTAGTGTTTTTTTTGTCCATGACGCTGGTATATTGTATTCCGACCTCCTGGATTCAGAATAATGTAGAAAAATCGGTAGAGGTGATCGAAAACGAAGGAGAGTATCCGATGTATTTCTTTTACCGTCACAGTGCAATCATTGATGAGCATACCGATAAACTGATGTATACCAGCCTGATCCAGAATAGGGATTATTATAACCCGGTTCAGGCTTCTGTGAGTATTAATCAGTATCCTCGGTACTGGCATGGTTATCAGGTGATTTTAAGACCGCTGACGGTAATTTTTCAGGTGCAGGAGCTTCGATATCTTGGAATGTATGTATTTCATCTTCTGTTTTTCTGGAGTGCCTGGCTGATGGCAAAGAAGTTAAAACCATCTATTGCTTTCTGTTATGTGGCGGCGGTGACCAGTGGATATATTGTGTTCCTTCCGGTTTGCTTCCAGTTTTTTACGACTTTTCTAGTTCTGTTCGGTGCTTTGATTGTGCTATTGACCAGATATGAGAAAGACAGCACTATGAATCTGATATTGTACTTTTTTGTAGTGGGAATGGTAGAAAATTTCTTTGATTTTCTTACTTATCCGATTATTACGCTGGGGATTCCGCTGATAGTTCTGCTCTGGCTGAAAATCAGGGATGAATCTGCAGATTTGAAAGAAAATATGATCTTTACAGTGAAATCATCTGTTTCCTGGGGTCTTGGCTATGCATTGACCTGGATTGCAAAATGGGGAATTGCTACGGTGGTGCTTGGTGTCCGGTATTTCTGGCGTACCATGAGCGTGGTGCAGTATCGTCTGGAGGGAAGTGAAGAGGAGCCTCTGGATCGGATTGGCACATTGCAGAAAAATCTGAAAGATTTCCCTGCCACCGTGTCTGGATCACTCCGTCTTTAAAGTGGTAATATTATTAAACTAATTCTGAACAATTTCCTTATTATTTTTCTTTGCGTTTATATTCTAAAGGAATTTTTCTTTTTCTCATTTGATTTTCAAATAAAGAAAATTCTAAATTATCATAAAATGTAAAAATTCTTTTCCCCTCAATATATATTTTTAAAGAACCTTTCTTAGTATAAACTCCTTTGGTAATATCATTAAAATTATATGTCCTAGTAATCCCATAAAATGAACGGTATTTGATTATATCACCATCTACAATTACTCTCCAGATTGCACTATCTAATGTTAAAATAGCAAAAAATATGACAAAGACAGAAACTGATATTACTTCCGATATATCAAATTCAGTAAAAAACACCGTATAAAAAAGGCAAAATGAAAATAAAAACATACCTAACGAAAAAAAGGGAAAGAACATATTATCATTTTGTATAACATAGCTTTTTTCATCTTTATTTCCGTCTTCATTTTTCCGTTTTCTCTTTTCTAAGATACATAGTATTCCCCAGACAAATATCCATGGCAGTATCATGAGTAATAATGTGTTTTCTAATATCTTTTCCATATATCTCTCCACGTTTTCCAAAATTGATAAATATATTATAGCACTTACCTCATTTCAGTTCATTACTTTTCTGCTATCTGTCAGAATATTTTTTATCCCATGCCTTATCAAGAGTGCAAGCATTGCTTACGCAACAAGCTCTTGACAATTCATGCTCTAAAAAATGATAGATAATCAAGCAGAAAAAAGAACAAATTATGCTGTGTTACAGCAACAAAAAGACATCTCATATCTTGTATGAAATGCCATTTTGTTTTTTTTATGTTATTTTCTTTGTCGTATCAAGGTTCTTTCAATCGTAGTAAATTAGTGGTAAATTTCTTTTGTATTTTCATTCCTATTACTTAAAGTACTTGTGTTTATGCAGATAATCAGATTTTTAATCTTTTTTTATATAAAAAGGCGTAATCATTTATAAGTAGTTATTTAAACTACCAGTTGGAAATATACCTGTATTTGTGTATATATGCTGGAGTAGTAATTTCCTTTGCTTTTTTGTGTAATACATTAAGTCTAATGGAAATTTTTCATTATTTTTCATTAAAATAACTATTTCCAAATCAATTCCAAGTGCACCATTTTTACCATGTGTATACTCTATATTTTTTTGTAACAATTCAAAAGAAAACCCATATTTGCTGATATTTTTTACATTCAATGTATTCTCTTTCCTTTGCATTTTACCATTTTCATGTTCTTTGGAAATTCGGCTAATAGTAATTATATCTGTATCATATTTTATCCAAGTATTAGGAAAAATTTTTAGTACTTTGTATAAGATTAGAATTATCAGTCCACTACTAAATATGCAAAGCAATTTAGCTCCTTTCGTATAATTTATAATACTATAAATTCCATATAGCATGATAAACATTCCAACACATAATCCCAGTACTGAAAGCTTAAGATATCCTTTAGCATATATTTTTTTCATATATGTCTCCTTTGTATTTTAATAGTTAGCCTTTTTATATCTTCCATAAATAATAATTTGTCATTATCTCTATGAAGACATTATATCATCAGAAAAGTGGGAAATCATTCATTTTTTTAATATTGAAAAAAAGACACTATATTTCAAGTGTCATTTTCTTATACATCAGTACTCTGCAAGCAGGTAAACACAGGTTATTTCTTAATATCCTTTTGTTTGGGAAACTCCAGGATCACATCCGGTAGAATATATTGGGCTTTCTCACCGCCGATCCCATTTAATGGGCGCGGATTTAAGTTCTTGATCACATGGATCAGTTTTCTCACCTCTGCTGAAGAAATTTTCAAGCCTCGCGAGATCGTGCTGATCTTTCCTTCCGCGATGTCTTGGAGATGGTTCCTTATTATGTCGGACAGGAGTTCTTCCTCATCCATCCCACGAACCTGCATCAGAAGACATTCTTCAAGTCCTGACGCAAAGAGTCCCTGCGGCTCCAGCTCCTTCAACATAGAGAGAACTTCCTCCACCTGTTCTTCCGCAACTCCAAGATCTTTCGCAATATCTTTAGGCGGAATCATCAGATATCCACTCTGTTCCAGGGACTGGATACAGAAGTCCACGATCTTTCGTTCCGTCTCCCCGATCTGCTCCCACTGGAGCTGCGTATTCACAAGGTCTTCCAATGATTTCTCGCTGTCCTCAATCTCGTACAGCTCATTTTCCCTTCTCTCATCCCGGTCTGTACCATTGTAAAACCGTTCCGTCTCTTTATAGGTAATCGGCGCTGCTTCTTCTTTTCCCGATGTATATTCCACCAGCGGATTTTCGATCTCCTCATTCTGCAGAAAATCCTTTAACTCCGTCATGGACATTGCCAGAATATTCAGAGACTCTACCTGAAGCTGCGAAAGCTGCTGCTTTGTCTGCAATGAAATTCCTGTCTTTATCTCCATGTCTCTTTACTCCACTCCGTTCTTCTCACAAAATTCTGCCAGACAGCATTTGTCACAGTACGGTTTCGTCCGCGCTGTACAGACAGCCCGGCCATGTTCTACAAGTCTGTGGCAGAAATCATTGCCCTCTTCCGGCGGGATGATCTTCCAGAGAGCCATCTCCACTTTTTTCGGCTCCTTGATCCCGTCAACAAGACCGATCCGGTTCGTCAGGCGGATACAGTGGGTATCAGTGACGATCGCCGGTTTTCCGAATACATCCCCCATAATAAGGTTTGCACTCTTTCTTCCAACGCCCGGAAGCTTTAAGAGGGCATCGAAATCATCCGGTACGTTTCCGTGATACTGCTCGTAAAGAATCTTCATGCAGGCGCTGATGTCCCGGGCCTTGCTTCTTCCAAGGCCGCAGGGGCGGACGATCTCCTCGATCTCGTCCACATCTGCTTCCGCCAATGCCTTCACATCCGGAAACTTTTTGTAGAGATCCTGGACTACCACATTGACTCTGGCGTCGGTACACTGAGCCGCAAGGCGGACACTGACTAAAAGTTTCCACGCCTCGTTGTAATCCAGGGTGCAGTCGGCATCCGGGTATTCTTTTTTTAATGCCGCAATCACTTTTGCCGCAAGTTTCTTCTTTTCTTCAAGTGTTTTTTCCATATGTATGCTCCTGTATATTTCCTGCCTGTTTTCCCCGCATGTCCAAAATCAGCTGCCGTTTATGTTTTTCATAGACACCAGCCAGAATTTTCTTCGGCAGTTGTTCTAGAATTTGATGCTGTCCGCAATTTTCAGGCAGTCAGTTTTTCTGATTCAGCTGATCCAGCACGTCCTGGACCGTCATATATTCCACATGTTCCGGCATCTCAATCGTCACGCCGAACCGGTCATCCACTTCCGATATAAAGTATACGATCAGGAAGGAATCAAGCCCGAGATCACTGATCAGAAATGCGTCTTTTTCGATCGGTGTGTCGATGTACGCTTCCAGGATCTCTCCGAGAATTTTCAGTTCTTCCTGTTCTGTCAGATCATTTTTTTGAGGATCCATTTATCCACCTCCGTTTATGTGCTCCCAGGATCTGAACATCCAGGAAGACGAAGTTACGTTCCTTTTAGTATAACGCTGAAATGTCTGGTTTACAATGATTTTCCTTTCAAAAAGATGCCGCATGCCAAATCGGCAAAATCCACTCCCACCACTGTCCTGTACGGAATTTTCAGTTCAGAAAATTCCTTCCCGTGTACAGTAATCTGCAATGCATACCAGTATGAAATTGCTTGCCGCCGCGAACATCTATGCCAGGCATATGGATGTGCCAAGACATATTTAGAACATGATTTTCCGAGATATAAAACTCATTCCACTATAAGAAATCCCGGGTTCTGCTGTCCTGTCATAGCTCCGATTTCTGTTAAAATTACTTCTCAAAATTTGAATATTTTGGAAAAAGGTATGGACGAAACATGATTTTTGTGAGAAAATGAAACGGGTATGATGTGATTTTTTTAACGAGCATTAAGAACCATATATTGAAAGGAGTCTCAACATGATTTATTCACATGAAGTAGAACAGATGTGCACGGTTGCGCAGGGCGTGAACCATGGCGCAGCTCCGATCCCGGAGGAAGCGAAATGGGTACAGTCTAAGGAAATCAAAGACATTTCCGGTCTGACACACGGTATTGGCTGGTGTGCTCCGCAGCAGGGTGCCTGTAAGCTGACCCTGAATGTAAAAGAGGGTATCATTCAGGAAGCACTTGTAGAAACCATCGGATGTTCCGGTATGACCCACTCCGCAGCTATGGCAGCAGAGATCCTTCCGGGCAGAACGATCCTCGAAGCATTAAACACTGACCTTGTCTGTGATGCAATCAATACAGCAATGAGAGAGCTCTTCCTCCAGATCGTTTACGGAAGAACTCAGAGTGCATTCTCCGAAGAAGGTCTTCCGGTCGGCGCAGGCCTTGAGGACCTCGGTAAAGGTCTCCGTTCTCAGGTTGGTACCATGTACGGTACTTTAAAGAAGGGACCGCGTTACCTTGAGATGGCTGAAGGCTATGTAACCGGTATCGCTCTTGACGCTGAGGACCAGATCATCGGTTACCAGTTCGTAAACCTTGGCAAGATGACTGACTTCATCAAAAAAGGCGACGATCCGACAACTGCTTACGAGAAGGCAAAAGGACAGTACGGCCGCGTAGCAGATGCAGTGAAGATCATTGATCCGCGTCAGGAGTAAAGTAAAATTTCACGCCTTGTGGGAAATTTTACGCTACGCAAACGGAGCAGCGCGGAGTTCGCGTTTCCCGTTTTCACAAAGAATAACTGACGTGACATTTCCGTGAGGTTTAATGGAAGAAGGAGAATAAAATGGCATTATTTGAATCCTATGAGAGAAGAATTGACAAGATCAATTCCGTATTAAACAGCTATGGCATCGCATCCATCGAAGAAGCTGAGAAGATCACAAAGGATGCTGGCCTTAACGTATATGATCAGGTAAAGAAGATCCAGCCGATCTGCTTTGAGAACGCATGCTGGGCTTACACAGTAGGCGCTGCGATCGCGATCAAGAAAGGCTGCCGCCGTGCCGCAGACGCTGCTGCTGCGATCGGTGAAGGTCTTCAGGCTTTCTGTATCCCGGGTTCCGTTGCTGACCAGCGAAAAGTAGGTCTTGGACATGGTAACCTCGGTAAGATGCTCCTTGAGGAAGAGACCGACTGCTTCTGCTTCCTCGCAGGACACGAATCCTTCGCTGCTGCTGAGGGCGCGATCGGTATCGCAGAGAAAGCAAACAAGGTTCGTAAAAAACCGCTCCGCGTTATCTTAAACGGTCTTGGAAAAGATGCGGCACAGATCATCTCCCGTATCAACGGCTTCACATATGTTGAGACAAAAATGAACTACTATACCGGCGAGGTTGAGGAAGTATTCCGCAAATGCTACTCCACAGATCCGGAGAGCCCGCGCGCAAAGGTAAACTGCTACGGTGCTAACGACGTAACAGAGGGTGTTGCGATCATGTGGAAAGAGGGCGTAGACGTTTCCATCACCGGTAACTCCACAAACCCGACACGTTTCCAGCATCCGGTTGCAGGTACATACAAGAAGGAATGCGTAGAGAAAGGCAAGAAGTACTTCTCCGTAGCATCCGGCGGCGGCACAGGCCGTACTCTTCACCCGGATAACATGGCAGCAGGTCCGGCTTCCTACGGTATGACAGATACCATGGGCCGTATGCACTCTGACGCACAGTTCGCAGGTTCCTCCTCCGTTCCGGCTCACGTTGAGATGATGGGTCTGATCGGTATGGGCAACAACCCGATGGTTGGTGCGACAGTTGCTGTTGCTGTTTCCGTACAGCAGGCTGCTGATGAAGGTAAGTTCTAAAAAATCCTTATTTTATGGGACTTTTAGCTTAAATATAATATTTAGGGAGAGCATCGCTGCTCTCCCTTTCTTCATACATATTTTCACTCAAAAATCTATATTCAGGCCACATTCCGCGGTTCTTTATCCGCTTCCGCTGCTTTTCCTTTCAGCTCCTTCAAAATCCCAAGTATGATCACCGCTCCCAGCACAAACGTCAGAGCATCCGCCACCGGCTGGCACCACTGCAGCCCCCGGATTCCAAACCGGACCGGAAGAACGAACAGGGCCGGGATCAGGAACAGTCCCTGACGGCCTGCAGCGACAAAGGACGCCCGGAATCCGTATCCGATGGTCTGGGTCAGCATGTTGGACATGATGATCCAGGCGGAAAGCGGCAGGGTAAGGCACTGGAACCGCATCGCCCAGGTTCCAATCTCGATCACGTCAAGATCCTCCTTCCGGAACACCCGCATGATCTGCGGCGCGCCGATAAAGCTTACAACCGCCAGTGTCATCAGAAATACCGCTGAAACCTTCACACAGAACCAGAAGGACTCCAGCACACGGTCATACCGCTTCGCTCCGAAGTTGAATCCGCACACCGGCTGGAAGCCCTGCCCGAATCCGATCATGGCGGAGCCGATAAACATCATGTAGCGGCTCACGATCGAAAGTGCCGCGATTGCCGCGTCCCCGAAGGGGTTTGCCGCAAGGTTTAATGCCGCAGTGGCAATACTTGCAACGCCCTGACGGCAGAGGGATGGGATTCCTCCGTGGAGGATCTCTCCGTAGAGTGAAAGGGAGAGTGTGATCTTTCCCGGCTTTAAATGGACACAATCTTTTCTTAATAAGCTCTGGAAAAACAGGATCCCGAAGCTGATGCACTGGCTTATCGCTGTTGCCAGCGCCGCGCCGGAAATTCCGAGGTCCAGACCGAAAATAAAGATCGGGTCTAAAATCATATTTAAGATTCCTCCGGTGGTGATCCCGATCATGGAGTAAACCGCCAGTCCCTGAAATCTTAAAAGGTTATTCATGGATAATGCTCCCGTCATCACCGGAGCCGCGATCAAAATGTATCTGGCATAATCCTTCGCATATGGCGCGATGGTATCGGTAGCTCCTAAAAGCCGCACCACCCGGTCAAGATTCGGCAGGCAGATCAGCGCAAACAGAAGTCCCACAAAAATTGCGGAGTAAAATCCCGTGGAGGCAATCCGCTCCGCTTTTTCCGTATCCCGGCTTCCGAGGACTCTCGATAGATAGTTTCCGCTTCCCATTCCGAGGGTAAATCCCAGGGCCTGGATCATGGCCATAAGGGAATAGCTGACACCCACAGCGGCCGATGCGCTGGTGCTGATCTGGCTCACAAAAAAGGTGTCCGCCATGTTGTAGATGGATGTCACCAGCATGCTGATGATCGTTGGTACCGCAAGGCTCGGGATCAGCCGTGAAATCGGTGTCTCTGTCATTTTTATGTAGCGCTGCTCCTGGGTCATGGGACTGCTCATATTTTTTCCTCCGTTTCCTCTATTTCCTATACCGAATTGCTCCGCACTACGTGCTCCCACGTATAAGCATAAAGAGCCGCCAGCGGAAGAATCCCCTTCCAACGGCAGCTCTCTATATAATTATGATTTACGCACCCGCAGCCGGACCACGTCAGCGGACCCGGTATACGGCCTGCTTTTTATTATTCTGCTTTCTTACCGCTCAGATACTCATGGATTCCGCGTGCTCCTGCTTTTCCTGCCTCCATGGCGAGAATTACGGTAGCGGCACCGGTTACGGCATCTCCGCCTGCGAATACACCCTCGCGGGATGTCTGGCCATTTGCCTCATCTGCAACGATGCATCTGTGCTTGTTGATCTCAAGTCCACCTGTTGTGGAGGAGATCAGCGGGTTCGGGGAAGTACCGAGAGCCATGATGACGGTATCGACATCGATGGTGTAGTCGGAACCTTCGATCTCTACCGGACGGCGTCTTCCGGATGCATCCGGCTCGCCGAGTTCCATCTTTCTTACAGTCATGCCCTTGACCCAGCCCTTTTCATCGGTCAAGATCTCCGTCGGGTTTGTTAAGAGGTTGAAGATGATTCCCTCTTCCTTTGCGTGGTGAACCTCCTCCGCTCTTGCCGGAAGCTCAGCCTCACTTCTTCTGTAGACGATATGGACCTCCGCACCGAGACGGAGCGCTGTTCTCGCTGCGTCCATCGCTACGTTTCCGCCGCCGACAACAGCAACCTTCTTTCCTGCTGCGATCGGAGTATCATAATCATCGCGGAATGCCTTCATCAGATTGCTTCTTGTGAGGTACTCATTGGCAGAGAATACACCGTTTGCATTCTCGCCCGGGATTCCCATGAATCTCGGAAGACCTGCACCGGAACCGATGAAGACAGCCTTGTAGCCCTCTTCATCCATCAGCTCGTCGACTGTTACAGACTTACCGATAATTACGTTTGTCTCAATATCAACGCCGAGCTTCTTCACGTTCTCGATCTCTGGCTGCACAACGCCCTGTTTCGGGAGACGGAACTCTGGAATACCGTAGGTTAAAACTCCGCCCGGCTCGTGAAGGGCCTCAAAGATCGTTACCTCGTATCCAAGTTTCGCAAGATCACCTGCACAGGTAAGACCGGACGGACCGGAACCGATGACAGCGACCTTGATGCCGTTTGTCTTCTCCGGCTTCTCCGGAACAACACCGTTCTCTCTGGACCAGTCAGCTACGAAACGCTCGAGCTTACCGATGGAGACAGCCTCGCCCTTGATGCCGCGGACACACTGGCCCTCGCACTGGCTCTCCTGCGGGCAGACACGTCCGCAGACAGCCGGAAGCGCGGAGGATCTGCCGATGACCTTTGCAGCCTCTGCGTAATTTCCTTCTTTTACTTCTTTTACGAATGCCGGGATATCGATCTTAACCGGACATCCCTGTACACATCTCGCGTTCTTGCAGTTTAAGCATCTGGACGCCTCTGCGACAGCCTCTTCTTCATTATATCCATAGCAGACTTCCTCGAAGTTCGTTGCGCGAACCTTCGGCTCCTGCTCTCTTACCGGGACTTTTTTCATTCCATCCATGTCATTTCCTCCATATCACCGATCATTCGCTGCAGTTACCGCATCCGCCGTGGTGGGTATCGCCCTCACGGAGTTTTAAAAGTGCACGGCCTTCCTCGGTCTTATACATCTGCTGACGTTTCATTGCTTCGTCGAAGTTTACGGCATGTCCGTCAAATTCCGGTCCGTCTACGCAGGCGAATTTCACCTTGCCGTCTACGGTCACACGACAGGCACCGCACATACCGGTTCCATCTACCATGATCGGGTTTAAGCTTACGACTGTCGGAATCTCAAGTTCTTTTGTGAGAAGACATACAAATTTCATCATGATCATCGGTCCGATCGCAACGCAGACATCGTATTTCTTGCCCTGATTGTTTACAAGATCCTTGATGACCTCGGTAACCATTCCCTTGTGTCCGTAAGAGCCGTCATCTGTTGTCACATAGAGATTTCCGGCAACAGCCTTCATCTCCTCCTCAAGGATCAGCAGATCCTTTGTCTTGGATCCCATGATGACATCGACATCGATCCCATGTTCCTTTAACCATTTTACCTGCGGGTATACCGGAGCGGTTCCGACACCGCCCGCAACGAACAGATATTTTTTCTTCTTTAATTCTTCGATATCTTCTTTTACGAAATCAGACGGATTTCCAAGCGGTCCGACAACGTCGCGGAAGGAATCTCCGGCCTGTAACGCGGACATACGCTCTGTGGACGCGCCCACTGTCTGGAATACGATGGTGATCGTCTCCTTCTCACGGTCATAATCACAGATCGTAAGCGGAATGCGCTCGCCCTTCTCATCCATCTTCACGATCACAAACTCACCCGGTTTGCAGTTCGCGGAAATTCTCGGGGCTTTTACGACCATCAGATAGATCTTATCTGCAAGCTTTTTTGCCTCTAAAATAGGGTACATATCCCATACCTCCTGTTTCCTGAGTCTTTCTGCACCTGAGATTTTCGGCACAGAAGTCATACGATTGCAGCACAATGGCTGCTTTCTCATCCATCACACACTGATTGCAGATCTGACTCCGATGTGTTTTCGGATATCAGACCATTCACACACACTTATTGCCCGCTGTTCTTACAGCAATACGGCAATATTAGAGATATTTTATCATCTTTTGCCTGGATGCGCAACATAGTTTCCTTTATTTTTCTGTACTTCTGTATCACTTTCCTGTAACGCAGTGATTATTTGTAACTGTTCAGTAGTTCTGCGCACTTGCTGCGCTGACCGTAAGAAAACATAGGCTGGAAGACAAAAATCCCATCAGCGAAGCTGATCTGGAATGGATTTTTGCACGTAACTATGAA
>OGIE01002878.1_pt1 | contig 19970 bp, 20 predicted proteins | sample 1571581 | NCBI WGS metagenome assembly OGIE01 (sample SAMEA2582021, study PRJEB24529) | metagenome | biome: Human gut stool | place: China | collected 2011
GCGATGCGCTTATGCGCGTCGCTGTCCCGAGGCGTCGCGGCCCCGCTGGGCTGCGCAACGCTGTCGCTCTTGCTTCGATTTGCTTTGAAGGTGTCATCTCAGGCGGTGGCGGAGACCGCCGAGAACGCGTACCCGCCCCGGACCGTGCGGATATAGGTGTGGCTGCCGCCCAGCTTTCTGCGGAGATTGGAGACGGTATTCGCCACGACCTTCAGGGTGTCCGCGCTGTCCCTGCCCCACACGGCGGAAAACAGTTCCTCCTTGGAAAGCGTGACCCCCGGATTGCTGGCGAGAAGCAGCAGCATATTGAACTCGATCCGGGTCAACGCCAGCGCGGTTCCGTTTTGAAACGCCTGCTGGGAACGCCCGTCAATGGTCAGTTCCGGAAAGGTGAGCGTGTGCCGGAAACTGAGGGAGACCCGCTCCGCGGCGATGTCCTCCCGCCGCAGAAGGGCCAGGATCTTTTCCTCCAGCTCCCTCTCTGCCCCATTTGCTTGAATGATGATCATGGTGTGCCTGTGTGTTACTCCGCGTCCAGCTCGTGGAGCAGGTTGACCATCTCGATGGCGCTGACCGCGCAGTCGTAGCCCTTGTTGCCCGCCTTGGTGCCAGCTCGCTCGATGGCCTGCTCAATATTCTCCGTGGTCAGAACGCCAAAGAGAACAGGCACGCCGCTTTCCAGAGAAACGGCGGCGATCCCCTTGGAAACCTCATTGCAGACGTAGTCATAGTGGCTGGTAGAGCCGCGGATCACCGCACCGAGGCAGATGACGGCGTCATACCTGCCGCTCTTTGCCATCTTCGCCGCCACCAGCGGGATCTCAAAGGCTCCCGGAACCCACGCCACATGAACGTCATCCTCCCGAACCTCGTGCCGCAGCAGGCCGTCCAGCGCACCGCTGAGGAGCTTGGAGGTGATGAATTCGTTGAACCGGGCGGCTACGATGCCCACCTTGATGCTTTTGGAGACCAGCTTTCCCTCGTAGGTTTTCATATTTAAGTACCTCTTTCTTTGTTAATATTCCAAAATGTGTCCCATTCGTGCCTGCTTGGTTTTCAGGTAGAACAAATCATGCGCTGTTGCCGCCATCTGGATCGGAACCCGTTCGGAGATCTCCAGCCCAAACTCGGAGAGCTGATACACCTTGTCCGGATTGTTGGTCAGCAGGCGCAGGCTCTTGACACCAAGCTCCCGCAGGATCTGCGCGCCGAGGAAATACTCCCGCTCGTCCCCGTGGAAGCCCAGAGCCAGATTAGCCTCCAGCGTGTCCATGCCCTGCTCCTGCAATTCATAGGCCCGCAGCTTGTTGATGAGGCCGATGCCTCGGCCCTCCTGCCGCATATAGAGCAGGATGCCCCGGCCCTCGTTTTCGATCTGGGTCATGGCGGCGGCCAGCTGCTGTCCGCAGTCGCAGCGGAGAGAGCCGAAGGTGTCTCCGGTCAGGCACTCGGAATGGACCCGGCAGAGAACGTCCTTCCCGTCGCCGATATCGCCCTTCACCAGCGCGACATGGTGCTCTCCGTTCAGGCGGCTCACAAAGCCGTAGGCTTTGAAATCACCGTATTTCGTGGGCATATTCACCGCCGTGACCTGATCCACCAGCTTTTCGTGGCACTTGCGGTACGCTTGAAGATCCCGGATGGTGATGAACTTGATGCCGAACTGCTCCGCCAGCGTCATCAGCTCGGCGGTGCGCATCATGGTGCCGTCCTCCCGCATGATCTCGCAGCACAGGCCGCATTCCTTCAGCCCCGCCAGACGGCACAAGTCAACGGTGGCCTCCGTATGGCCGTTCCGTTCCAACACGCCGTTTTTCTTGGCCAGCAGGGGGAACATATGTCCCGGACGGCGGAAATCCTCAGCTTTGGCATCGTCATCCACGCAGGCCATCGCCGTCACGGAGCGCTCGGCGGCGGAGATGCCGGTGGAGGTGGAAATGTGGTCGATGGACACCGTGAAGGCCGTTTCGTGGTTGTCGGTGTTGTTCTGCACCATCTGGGGGAATTGCAGCTTGCGGACAAAGGCCTCCGACATGGGCATACAGATCAGGCCCTTGCCGTGGGTGGCCATGAAGTTGATGTTCTCCGTGGTGGCAAATTCGGCGGCGCAGATGAAATCGCCCTCGTTTTCACGGTCGGGGTCGTCTGTGACCAGAATGATCTTCCCCTGTCTCAGATCCTCCAGTGCTTCGGGAATGGTATTGAAATTCATAGTAAAAACTCCTTATTAAAAGCCGCAGCGCAGCAGCATTTCTTTTGTGAGGGTGCTTTCGTTTGCGGGGATATGCGGTTTCGATTCTTCCGGACGCAGCAGCTTTTCAATGTACTTGCCTACCACGTCAGTCTCCAGATTCACCGGGTCGCCCCGGCGCCGCTGGCTCAGATTGGTCTGGGCCACCGTATGAGGGATGGTGGACACGGAAAAGCCCTCGCCGTCCACGGCGGCCACCGTCAGGCTGATGCCGTCGATGGTGATGGAGCCCTTTTCCACCACATAGCGCAATATCTCCGGCCCCGCGTGGACGGTGTACCAGACGGCGGTATCGTCCCGGCGGATGTTGGCAACGTGTCCCACACCGTCCACATGGCCCGCTACGATATGTCCGCCGAAGCGGCCGTTGGCAGGCATGGCCCGTTCCAGATTGACTACGCTTCCCGCCGAAAGTCCCGCAAGGGACGAACGGTTCAGCGTCTCGTGCATCACGTCCGCCGAAAAGCCGTCAGGAAAAAGCCGGGTCACCGTCAGGCAGATGCCGTTCACGGCGATGCTGTCTCCGATCCGTGTCTCCTCTAAAACGGTTTTCGCCTGGATCGTCAGGACGGCGGAGTGCTGCCCGCGCTTGATGTTCTTGATTGTTCCGACTTCTTCTACGATTCCTGTGAACACGGATATTCCACCTCGCTTTCTATCAGAAGATCCTCGCCCAGCCGTTCCAAGCGGCTGTTTTTTAAGCGGAAGGCGTCGTCCGGGGCGGGGACGCCCACGCCCTCCACGGGGGTTTTCGCATCCCTTCCGCCGAACAGCTTCGGAGCCATATACGCCTGCACCTGCTGCACGATGCCGCATTCCAGCGCGGCCCAGTTCAGCGTTCCGCCGCCCTCCAGCAAAATGCTGTCGATCTGCTCCCGCCCCAGATGTTCCATGAGCTGCCGGAGATCCACATGGCCGTTTTTCTCATTCATACAGAGCACTTGACACCCGGCCTTCCGGTAAACCACCTGTCTTTCCGGGTCGGCGCAGCAGGTGGCGAGGATGGTCGGAATTTGGTCTGCGGTGGCGACCACCTGCGCCTGCGGCGGCGTCCGCAGATGGGTGTCGCAGATGACGCGAACGGGGTTTCGCCCATTTTCCATGCGGCAGGTCAGAAGGGGATCGTCCGCCAGAACGGTGCCCACGCCTACCATGATGCCCCGGAACCGGTGCCGCTGCTGCTGGACATGGCTCCGGGCCGTTTCACCTGTGACCCATTTGGATGCACCCGTGAAGGCTGCGATCTTGCCGTCCATCGTCATGGCGTATTTCATGGAAACGAAGGGCCGCCCGGTGGTGATGTAGTGGAGAAAGACCTTGTTCAGCGCGTCACATTCCTCTCGCAGAACGTTTTCCGTTACCTCCACACCGTGAGACCGCAGGATCGCCACGCCCTTTCCCGCCACCAGCGGATTTGGGTCGGCGGAGCCGATCACCACCCGGCGGATGCCGGATGCCAAAATCGCCTCCACGCAGGGCGGCTGCTTTCCGTGGTGACAGCAAGGCTCCAGCGTCACATACATGGTGGCTCCGGCGGGGTCGGCGGTGCAGGCTGCCAGCGCGTTGCGCTCCGCATGGGGCTCCCCGTACCGCTCATGCCAGCCCTGTCCGATGACCGCGCCGTCCTTTACGATCACGGCGCCCACCATGGGATTGGGCGCCGTCCAGCCCCGGCCCCGTTCCGCCAGCGCCAAGGCCAGACGCATAGATTCCGCATCGTTCATATCGTTACCTCCAAAAGAAAAAGCCCTGAACGAATCGTTCAGGGCAAGGCAGAAAGACACACGTGAGGCTGTCGATAAAGTGGTAAATTCTCCGCAGCGGTAAGGAAGGGTGTGCGCGGGAAACCCAAGAGGGGTGTCCCGTGCCATTAAAATCCTAAGTTTTCAGAACTTTTATAAAGTTCTGAAAACTTGCTCAGCGGGGCGAAAAAACTTTTTCGCCCCGCTGAGGGCGGAGGGCTGAAGCCCTCCGCCCTCTTATCCGCATTATTTTTTCTCGGCCTCCTTGACGTTCAGGCAGCGCATGGCGTTGAGAATGGCGATAAACGCCACGCCCACATCGGCAAAGACTGCCAGCCACATCGGTGCCTTACCCAGAGCGCCCATCACCAGCACCACGGCCTTCACTGCCAGAGCGAACACGATGTTCTGGTGCACGATGCCCACGGTCTTGCGAGCAATGCCGATGGCCACGGCGATTTTGGAGGGCTGATCGTCCATCAGCACCACATCCGCCGCCTCGATGGCGGCATCGCTGCCAAGACCGCCCATGGCAATGCCGATGTCGGCGCGGGTCAGCACCGGGGCATCGTTGATACCGTCGCCCACAAAGGCCAGCTTGCCGGTCTCCTTTTTCAGCAGTTCCTCCACGCGGCTCACCTTATCGGCGGGCAGCAGCTCAGCATGGAATTCATCCAGTCCCAGCTCCGCAGCTACGGCCTCCGCCACCGGCGCGGAATCGCCGGTGAGCATCACGGTCTTTTTCACACCCAGCCGCTTTAACGCCGCAATGGCCGCCTTGGAATCCGGCTTCGGCAGGTCGGAGATCACGATATGGCCGGCATAGAACCCATCCGCTGTGACATGGACGATGGTTCCCGGCAGCTCACAGGGCAGCCAGTTCACATTCTGCCGCTCCATCAGGCGGCTGTTGCCGACGCCCACGGTCCGTCCGTCCACCTTCGCCAGAATACCGTGGCCCGCAATCTCCTCCACATCGGAGACCCGGCCGCTGTCCATTTCACTCTTGCAGGCGTTCCGCAGAGAAACGGCGATGGGGTGGGTGGAATACTGCTCGGCCAGCGCCGCGTACTCCAACACCTGCTCCGGGGTGAAGCTCCCCTCCGGGTGAACGGCTGTCACCTCAAAGGTGCCCCGGGTCAGGGTGCCGGTCTTGTCGAACACAACGGTGTCCGCCTTGGCCAGCGCCTCCAGATAGTTACCGCCCTTGACCAGAATGCCGCACTTGGACGCGCCGCCGATACCGCCGAAGAAGCTCAGAGGCACGGAGATGACCAGTGCACAGGGGCAGGAGATGACCAGGAACGTCAGTGCGCGGTGGAGCCAGTTATCCCATGTGGTACCCGCCAAAAACGCCGGAGGCGCGGGCAGGAACGCCAGCATCAGCGTAGGGATGAGGAACAGCGCCAGCGCTGCATACACCACGCAGGGCGTATAGTATTTGGCAAAGCGGGTGATGAACTGCTCGCTGACCGCCTTTTTCTCGCTGGAATTTTCCACCAGCTCCAGAATTTTGGAGACCGTGGATTCCTCACAGGGCTTTGTGACCGTCACCCGCAGCAGGCCCGTCAGGTTCACGCAGCCGCTGATGATCTCGTCCCCGGCATGGATGGTCCGGGGCAGGGCCTCGCCGGTCAGGGCGGCGGTATCCAGCGTGGAGCTGCCCTCCAGTACGGTACCATCCAGCGGCACCCGCTCACCGGGCTTCACCACGATGACGGAGCCTACCGTCACATCCTCCGGGTCTACCTCCTCCAAACCGTTTTCCGTTTCCAGATTGGCGGTGTCCGGGCGAATGTCCATCAGCGCGGCGATAGACGCCCGGGACTTGCCCACGGCGTAATCCTGAAACAGCTCGCCGGTCTGGTAAAACAGCATAACGAACACGGCCTCGTCAAATTCGCTGGTGGCAAAAGCGCCCACCGTGGCAATGGCCATGAGGAAATTCTCGTCAAAAACCTGCCCGTTGGCGATTCCCATAAACGCCTTCCGCAGCACATCGTAGCCGATGATGAAATAGGGAATCAGGAAGCACACTGCCTGAAGCCAGCCGCTGAGAGGCAGGAGCTTGAACAAAATCAGCAGCACCGCAGCCGCCGCAATGCGGTCGCGGACCTTTTTCTGTTTTTTGGTTAGAGTTGCCATATTCTTCCTCCTTTCAGGAAACCGCGCCGCCATTGGCGGCGCGGTCCGGCGTGTCGAATATATTTTTTTATCGGCAGCCGCTCACTTGAATTTACTGATACAGCTCACAGTCCGGCTCGATTCTCTTGGCCGTGGAGATGACCTCCTGTAAAATTTCATCAAACCGGGCATCGTCTGCGTCCAGCGTCAGTTTTTGGGTCATAAAGCTCACCGTCGCCCCATTCACGCCATCGATCTTCTTGATGGCCTCCTCCACCTTGGCAGCGCAGTTGGCGCAGTCAATCTCGAACTTATAACGCTTTTTCATAATTGGTTCCTCCTGATTCATTTATTGATTAGAGAATTACTCGGAATAACAAATTCACTCAAGGATATGCTCCAGACCCTGATCGATGATGGTCTTCACATGATCGTCCGCCAGCGCGTAAAAAACCGTTTTTCCCTCCCGCCGGGACTTGACCAGCCGGGCGTTTTTCAGGGCCTTGAGCTGGTGGGAAATGGCGGATTGGGTCATCCCCAGCAGCGCCGCAATATCACAGACGCACATCTCCGCCTCAAACAGTACATACAAAATCCGTATCCGGGTGGAATCTCCGAAGATCCGGAACAGCTCCGTCAGGTCATACAGCGTGTCCTCGCTGGGCATCTCCTTCTGGACCTTTTCCACGATCTCGTCATGGGCGTGGATAAACTCACAGCATTCCACATTATAGCGGTCTTCCATGGCGTCCTCCTTCATTTTAACGTATGAATGACTGTTCATGTGTTCATGATAGCACTCTTTTCTCTGTTGTCAAGTCCCTTTTGAAAAAACAGTAGAAAATTTTTGAAAGGTGTGCTATGCTGGTGCAGACTTACGAAATGACAGATAAGGAGCCCGTATGCATCAGATTTCTTTAGAGACCGCCCGGGAAACGGAGCGGATGAACCAGTTTGCCGTGTACAACCACATTGAAATGGTGGAGGTCGAGCCGGACCACGCCATTTTCCGTCTGAATATCCGCCCGGAGAGCAAGAACGGCTACGGCATGGTCCACGGCGGCGCCATTTACGCCATGGCAGACAATGCCACCGGCTTTGCCGCCCACACGGACGGACGCAGCTATGTCACCCAGACCAGCGCCCTGCACTTCCTCCGCAATCAGTCCGAAGGGGAAATTCGTGCGGACGCCCAAGTACGTCATCGGGGACATTCTACCTGCCTTGTGGCCGTGGACATTTTAGGGGAAAACAACAAGCTCATCGCCACCGGCGAGTTCACCTTCTTCTGCGTGGACCCGGAGCTGATGGCCTCCAAAATCAAAAAATAATGACAAAAAGGACAGGGCTAAGCCCTGTCCTTTTCCAAAAGCATTATCCGCGCTCCGGGGATCACCTGTCGGTATGTCCCCGGAGCATTTTTTTATTTCCGCAGCGGTACCATCAGTTGACAAGGGCAAAGATGCTTTCCAGCGGCCTAAATAGCCGCTGATTTTGTCATTGTCCTTGGCTTGCGCCAGCAAGCCTTCGTCCGCTTCCGCATCAGCGCCCATTTTTGCTTGCTGGAAAGTCCTTCGGAGTTTTTCGGGATCGGAAACGGCGGCTCAGCGAGGCTGACGAAGCAGCCGGGCTGCCGCCCGGCAATGAGGAAAACGAAGCTGGACGTTGTTTCAGTTCCGAAAAACCGTGTTTGCCCTTATCAACTGATGGTAAGGTAAAGATAAAGCGGGTGGAGACCGCATCGCTTTCTGCCCGGAGGCTGCCCTTGTGCTCCCGGGCAATGGTGTCGGCGATGGACAATCCCAGACCGAAGCCGGACTGCTCCCCCCGGGAGCTGTCTGCCCGGTAAAAACGCTCAAAAAGATGGGGCAGATGCTCCGGCGGAATGGGGTCGCCGGGGTTGGCCACCGTTAAGCGGGCCTGCCGCTCCGTCCGCTCCAGCGTCAGCGTGATGGTGCCGCCGGGGGCCCCGTATTTCACGGCGTTGTCCAGCAGAATGGAAATCAGATGCCGCAGGCGGTCCCTATCTCCCGTGACCGTAACGTCCTCCGCCACATGGTCCTCCAGCGGCTTGCCCGCCTCAAAGGCCACCGGCTCAAAGGACAGCACGCACTCCGTCGCCACATCGCTGAAATTCACCGGCTCCATGGCGGCGGGACGCACACCGTTGTCCGCCCGGGCCAGCGTCAGCATTTGCTCCACCAGCGTCCGCATCTGCTCCGCTTCACAGCGAATATTGCCGCTCCAGCGGGCGGGCTTTTCCGGCAGCGCCGCCCCCTCCAGCAGCTCCGCGTTGGACAAAATCACCGTCAGCGGCGTTTTCAGCTCGTGGGACGCATCGGAAAGGAACTGCCGCTGCTGCCGCCAAGCCCGCTCTACCGGCCACGTGACCCAGCGGGACGCCGCCGCAGCGATTCCCAGCAGCACCAGCAGCGCCGCCAGCGCAATGACCAGATAGGAACGGATGACCCGCGCCAGCGTCGCCTGCTCCATGGACATATCCACAAAGGCCAGTTTGCGGTACAGTCCGTTATCCTCCACGAGATAGCGGAGGTGATAGTCCTCCACCGTACCCTCCGTCTGATTCTGCTCCAGACATTGGCTGAGAATATCCCGCAGCGCGTCTGTATCCTCCAAATTGGCATAGGTGCCGCCGGTGATATAGGCCGTGCCGCCCCAGATATTCACTGTGAAATAGGGCAGCAGCAGCCGGTCCCCGCCGATCTCCACCGATACGCCGGGGGCAGAGCCGCTCCCGTCCTCGCGGATAACCTGCGTGAGCACCTGCCGGCTGAGGTCCTCGATATTCTGCCGGACCGCGTGATAGGCGGCGGCGAACACCGCCGCCAGCACCGTCAGCACCAGCGCCATGCACACGCCCACGAACTGCCATCGCAGCTTCCGTATCATGACAAGCGCCTCCCCTTGTCGAAAAGTATGTGGAAAATGTTGAAAACTTGGGGAAAACGGTTATGCCTCCTGCTCCAGCCGGTAGCCCACCATGCGGATGGTACGAATTTTCACCCGGGAGCGGAGGTGCTCCAGCTTTTTCCGCAGAAAGGAGATATAGACCTCCACATTGTTGTCCTCGGCGTCGGATTCGTAGCCCCACAGCTTCACAATCAGACTCTCCTTCGTCAGAACCATCTCCCGGCTCCGCAGCAGCAGCTCCATCATGTCAAACTCCTTACGGCTCAAGCGGACGGACCGCTCCCCGCAGGCCAGCTCAAACGTATCCGGCTCCAGCCGCAGATCGCCGTATTCCAGCACGTTGGAGGCCCGCTGCTCCGGCTGCCGCCGGGTCAGCATCCGCACGCAGGCCAGCAGCTCCTTGGGCTCAAAGGGCTTGGTGAGGTAGTAATCCGCGCCGCAGTCCAGCCCCTCTACCCGGTCGGAGAGCTCTGAGCGGGCGGAGAGCATCAGCACCGGCACCGTTTTCCCCTCCTGCCGCAGCGCCCGCAGAACGGAAAAGCCGTCCTTCTTCGGCAGCATGACGTCCAGAATCACCAGATCGTAAATATCCGACAGGGCGTTGTCCAGCCCGCTTTCGCCATCGTGGCAGACGTCGGCGGCATAGTGCTCCGTGTCCAGCAGGTCCCGCAGCGTTTCCGCCAGCCGGACCTCGTCCTCAACGATCAATACCCGCATTGCTGCACCTCCTGTCAGGCCGGCTCATCCATGCCCTGATACGCAAGGCGCATCAGGGGGTCCAGCAGCTCCAGCTCCATGAGGTAGATGGCTTCCTCCTCCCCAAAACGGACATAGCGCCCCGTTCCGTCCATGTTCTGTGTGCCGACCTTCATTTCAAAACTCGTCTCGGCTCCGGAGTCCGTCTGATACGATACCGTCAGCGTCACGGGATCGTCAAAGCCGCAGAAGGCCGCCGCCTCATCGGAGGGGTGCCAGTCCACGCATTTTGTGACCCGCAGCGCCGCAAGGTCCTCCAGCAGCGCCCGGAGAGAGGCGTCATCCGTGATGTTGGCCCCGCCGGCCCGCCAAGAAACGCTTGCCGCATCGTCCTCCGCGTGAACCGCTGTCAGGACCGTTGTTCTGCGTCCGTCTGTCTCAGTGTCCGCCTGCTCCGTTTTTGGCCCCTGCAGGGTGATGGAGAGCATCTGCGCCTCCGCCAGCGTTGGCAGCTCCGGCAGGCGGCACATTTCATACACCGGTGTCTGCATGGCCGTGTACAGATCCCCGGAAATAATATAGATATGCTCCGAATCGGAATTGATATCCGCATAGCGGCTGTTACCGTCCGTTGTGGCGTTACCCATTGCGATGGTCAGCACACCTCCGTCCGGTGCCGTGGCGGTGAGACTGGCTGCCGGTGCGTCCAGCCCGCACTCAGACAGGTCCTCCGGCCGGTCAAGGGTCTGCTGGGGCCGCAGCGTCCGCAGCAGAGTGAGAATCACCCGAAGCTGCGTATCGTCCAGCGGAAAATCCGGCTCATTTTCCCAGTACCACGCGCCCTCCGTATCCAATGCGAAGGCGAGGTACGCGCTGCCATTATCGTATGCCAGATTCACATAGTCGCTCTCGGCCAACTGCGCCGTTTCCGCCATGGCGGTCTGTCCGTCCGTTTCCGCACGGGCCTGCCGGTAGCGAATGCTCAGCACGATCAGCACTGCGGCAAACAGCACGGCAAGGACAATGCTCAGCACCGTAATGAGCCGTTTTTCTTTCCAAGTCATAGGGGCCTCCTTATCGTTGTCAAACGCCGCAAACGCGGCAGTCACCTCATTTTGATTTGATATTATAGCATATCTCCCGGCTGTAGACAAGCACCGCCACGCCGCTCCTCTTTACAAAAATTCAAAATAGGGCTTGACAATTTTCACGATTGTGTTATTGTATTACTTGTCTAATACAAAAGAACAGGGAGGCGAACCATGAACTGGCAATTTTCCAACAGCGCTCCCATCTATACCCAGCTCATCGGGCAAATTCGGGCCGGCATCGTTTCCGGCGCGCTGGCGCCGGGAGAGCGGCTGCCCTCCGTCCGGGACCTTGCCATGGAGGCGGGCGTCAATCCCAACACCATGCAGCGCGCCCTGACAGAGCTGGAGCGGGATGGGCTGGTATACAGTCAGCGCACCTCCGGGCGCTACGTCACGGAGGATCGGGACGTGATTTCCGCTGCGCGGCACGCGCTGGCGGCGGGAAAGGTGCGGACATTTTTATCGGATATGACCGCGCTGGGCTTTGAAAAGGAAGAATTACTGTCGCAGCTGCGGCAGGAGATGGAAAAGGAGTAAACCATGCCTATTTTGGAATGCAAGCAGCTCTCAAAGAGCTACGGCAAAGCACCGGCGCTGGAAAACGTCAGCTTTGCCATTGAGCCGGGCCGGATTGTGGGACTTTTAGGCCCCAACGGCAGCGGCAAGACCACTCTTATCAAGCTGGCCAACGGCCTGCTGACCCCCAACAGCGGCGAAATCCTTATTGACGGAGCGGCGCCGGGCCGGGAGACCCACGCCGTTGTCAGCTATCTGCCGGAGCGCACCGCCATCCCCATCTGGATGAGCGCCGGACAGCTCATGGATTTCTATCAGGATTTTTACAGGGACTTCCGCCGCCAGACTGCGGAGGAGATGCTGCGCCATCTGGATATCCGGCCCACGCAGCGTATTCGTCAAATGAGCAAGGGCACCCGGGAAAAGGTGCAGCTCATCATGGTCATGAGCCGGAGCGCCAAGCTCTATCTGCTGGATGAGCCCATCGGCGGCGTTGACCCCGCCACCCGGGACTATATCCTGACCACCATTATTTCCAATTATAACCCCGAGGCCAGCGTGATTTTGTCCACGCACCTGATTGCCGATGTGGAAAAGGTGCTGGACGAGGTGGTTTTCATCGACAAGGGACATCTGGTTCTGCAATCCTCCGTGGATCAGATTCGGGAGGAAAAGGGCATGAGCGTGGACGCACTGTTCCGGGAGGTATTCAAATGCTGAGAAAATTATTGAAGCATGAGTTCCGGGCCACCGGCCGGGTCATACTGCCTATCTTCGGTCTTCTGCTGCTGTCCGCAGTCGGTGCCAACCTCTCCATCCGGGGCATGACAAACGCTCAGAGCACATTTTTGAACACCCTTGGCACCATCCTGATCATGCTGTTCTTCCTTGCCATTATCGCCGTTGGAATCGTGGCTCTTGCGGTGATGGTCAGCCGGTTCTATAAAAATCTTTTGCAGGACGAGGGCTATGTGATGATGACCCTGCCGGTGAGCATCCACCAGCAGGTATGGAGCAAGCTCATTGTTTCTACCGTGTGGTTTGCCGCCACGGTTCTCGTTATCATTCTGGCCTGCTTTGTCACGGCCTTTGACATCCGCTTTATGGGCGAGCTGTGGCAGGAAGTGAAGAATATCGTCCACGCTGTAATTCGCTATAACCACATGGATATTGTGGTCAACGGCATCGGCTTCCTTGTGGAGCTTTTGCTGCTCTGCATCATGGCCTCTATTGCCTTCTGCCTGCGGGCCTATTCCGCTATGGCCATCGGCTTCAGCCGCCCCAATCACAAGGGACTGTTCAGCGTAGCCTCCTACATCGTCATCGGCGTAGTGGTGCAGATTTTGGGCGGCATCGGTATCTCCCTGCTGAACGATTCCTGGTTCCACCGCCTCCTGCTGGGCTGGGAGCCGCAGCTTTCCGCCACAGCCGCCATGCACCTTGGTATGTGGTTCCTGATCGTTCTGGAACTTATTTACTGTGCCGTTTTCTATTTCTTAACGGTTTACTTCTTGCAAAAACACCTGAATCTGGAGTAAACTATGATAGCCGATGCCCCGGCGGTCACACGCCGGGGCAATTTTTATGCAAGGGGGACCTCATGGCCTTTTGGGAAACCGTTCTGAGAAAGTACATTATGACCATGGCCATCGCCGCCGTTCCGGTGGTGGAGCTGCGGGGTGCCATCCCCGCCGGGGCCGCCGCCGGATTGTCCCCATGGGCGGCCTGTGTCGCCGCAGTCATCGGAAATCTTCTGCCGGTACCGTTTATCGTTCTCTCCGTGCGGCAGATATTCGACCGGCTGCGGAAGCACCCCTTCTTTGCCCCGAAGATCGATGCTTTGGAGCGGCGGGCGCACCTGAAGGGCCGCCTGGTGCGGAAATACCGTCTGCTGGGGCTGACGCTGTTTGTGGCCGTTCCTCTGCCGGGCACCGGGGCATGGACGGGCGCGCTGGTAGCCGCGTTCCTCCACATCCGCCTGCGCCATGCACTGCCTGCCATCGCGCTGGGCGTTCTTGTGGCCGGTGTATTGGTCACGCTGATGACCATCGGCGTCATTCACCTGTTTTAGCGCCGTGTTCTGTTTTTCCTCGAAATACTCCAGTCACCCAAAGCGCCCCTTCCGTTATGCGGGAGGGGTGCTTTTTTCATTTGATTGTTCACTCGAAGGCGTAAAAAAAGGCAGAACACACGGGATGCAGAAAGAGAGGGAACCGGTTTCCCGATTCCCTCTCAAAAGATTTTGGTTTTTGCGGAACTTACTTGTTGAAGTACCGCTTCAGCATGCCCTCCAGAGCCTTGCCGTGTCGGGCCTCATCCCGGGCCATCTCATGCACGGTGTCGTGAATGGCGTCCAGATTGTTCTTCTTGGCACAGGTGGCCAGCTCAAACTTGCCGGCAGTAGCACCGTACTCGCAGTCCACACGCCAAGCCAGATTCTTCTCGGTGGAGGCGGTCATATTGCTCTCCAGGTCGCTGCCCAGCAGCTCGGCGAACTTAGCGGCGTGCTCGGCCTCCTCATACGCGGCCTTCTCCCAGTACAGGCCAATCTCGGGATAGCCCTCGCGGTGTGCGATGCGGGCCATGCAGAGATACATACCCACCTCGCTGCACTCGCCGTTGAAGTTGGCCATGAGCTGATCGAAGATATACTTCTTGTCCTCCTCGGAGATGTCGGGGTTGTTCTTCACAGTCTCAGCGTAAACGCCGAACTTGTGCTCGGCCGCCAGCTTGATCTCGCCCTTGACCTCGTTGAACGCATTCTTCGCGTGGCAGACAGGGCACTCCACCGGAGCCTCGGGACCCTCATAGATATAACCGCAAACCTTGCAGACCCACTTCTTCATAATTGTATCCTCCTTAAATCTTTCGATTTTCCTAAATCGCTTTTCCTAACCGATCCTGTTCGGTGATTATAGTATAACAGGAATGATTTCTAATTACAAGTTGCATTTGCAACGAAATCAATATTTTTTTATTGCGGATAAGAAAACCGGGACGCCGCGCGGGCGTCCCGGTCCCAAAAGAGACGATTTATTCCTCGTTCCGGGCCTTTGCCTCGGCAATGGCCTTCTCCTGTGCCGCAGGCGGGCAATCCTCATAGCGCACAAAGTGCAGCGTGAATGTGCCCCGGGACTGGGTCATGGAGCGAAGGTCGATGGCATAGGTGCTCATCTCGCCCATGGGTACCTCGGCCGTGATGACCTGCTCGCCGTTACCGGCAGGGTCCATACCCATGACGCGGCCACGGCGCTTATTGAGATCGCCCATGACATCGCCCATGTAGCTGTCGGGCACAGTGACCTTCAGCTCGCCCACCGGCTCCATGAGGCAGGGATTTGCCTCCGGCAGCGCCGCCTTAAAGGCAAGCTGCGCGGCGGTCTTGAACGCGATTTCGGAGGAGTCCACCGGGTGATAGGAGCCATCATACAGCACGGCCTTCAGGTTCACCACCGGATAACCGGCCAGCGGACCGTGGGCACAGGCTTCCCGCAGGCCCTTTTCCACGGCGGGGAAGTAGTTCTTGGGTACGGAGCCGCCGAAGACCTCCTCGGCAAAAATCATATCGTCCTGCTCCGTCTGGGGCTCAAAGCGAATCCACACATCGCCGAACTGACCGCTGCCGCCGGTCTGCTTCTTATGGCGGCCCTGCTTCTGAACGGTTTTGCGAATCTTCTCGCGGTACGCCACGCGGACGGGGCTCAAAGTGACCTCCACATTGAAGCGGCTCTTGAGCTTGCTCACCAGCACATCCACCTGCATATCGCCGGCGGCGGAGAGCACCATCTGGTGCGTTTCGGCATTGTTGACCACCGTGAAGGAGGGGTCCTCCTCGTTCAGACGGGCGAGGCCCTGCGCCACCTTATCGTCCTGTCCCCGGGTCTTGGGGGCGATGGCCACGGAATAGCAGGGCTCCGCAAAGGGAATGCCCTTCAGCGCCACAACCTTACGGCTGTCGCACAGGGTATCGCCGGTCTTGATCCGTTCCATCTTGCCGATAGCGCCGATGTCGCCGCACACCAGCTCCTTGACCTCTGTTGCTTTCTTGCCGCGCATGGTATAAAGGCGGCCCAGCTTTTCCGTTTCGCCGGTGCGGGCATTTACCAGCGTCATATCCGGCGTAATAGAGCCGGAGAGCACCTTTACAAAGGAATACTTGCCGTACTGGTCGGAAAGGGTCTTAAATACAAAGGCTGCGGGCACGCCGCCGGCAGAGACCACGAATTCCTCTGTGCTGCCATCGGCCAGCGTCGCCTTATGATAGTTGCCCTGCTCGGGGGAGGGCAGCAGCTCCACGATATTGTCCAGCAGCATCAGCGTACCCATTCCGGCCACGGCGCTGCCGCAGAGCACCGGGAAAATGCTCAGCTCACGGACGCCCTCCCGCAGGCCCTGCGCCATTTCGGCATAGGTGAAGGCTTCGCCGTTGAAGAAGCGCTCCATGAATTCCTCGCTGGTCTCTGCCACGGATTCCTTGAGGGCATCGTTGAATTCCTCGATAACAGAGACCTTATCCTCCGGGACCTCGATCTCCACGCGCTTACCGCCCTGCATCTCATAGGCGCGCTTGTTCAGCACATCAATGAGGCCGGTAACCCGCTTGTTCTCATCCCAAATAGGCACCACCACCGGCGCGACCTTCTTGCCGAAGCGCTCCCGGAGGGCCTCAAACGTGGTGTTATAATCACTGTTGTCCTCGTCCGTCTTGGAAATGTAGAGCAAGCGGGGCATATTCCGCTCCTCGCAGTATTTCCAAGCCTTCTCCATACCGACGGAAACACCGTCCTTGGCAGAGCAGACGATAATAGCGGCATCGGCGGCCCGGAGGGCCTCCATGACCTCGCCGGAAAAGTCGAACGCACCCGGGGTATCCAGCACGTTGATGCGGCAGCCCTTATATTCAATGGGCGCCACAGCGGTAGACAGAGAAATCTGCCGCTTGACCTCCTCGGGGTCATAATCGCAGACGGTATTTCCGTCAGCAACACGGCCCATGCGCTCGATGGCGCCGGTCATAAGCAGAAGATTTTCTGCAAGGGTCGTTTTGCCGCTGCCGCTGTGGCCCAGCAGGCAGACATTGCGGATGTTCTGTACTGAATAGCTCATGTTCGTTCCACTCCTTATGTTGATGCTGTTGACAACGCCGCAGGGGCGATGGAAATGATCCGTCAACTCATTGAGAGGTCTCTCAATATGTTGATTATAACGCTTTTTCCATGGCAATACAACAGAAGTTTTGTGAGATATCACATTTTGGATAAGTCGGCAAAAAGGCGGCGTTATTTTTGTCAGGTCCCGCAAAAGGACTCTTGCCCGACAAAACGGAATATCGGCTCCGAAAAACGCGGAAAAGGTGCGGGGAGCCGGGCAAATGTCCCGGTTCTCCGCACCTTTTTCTGTCAAGTCTCAATAGCGCGCCGTCCAGTCGCTCATCAGGAGCACCGGCAGCGTCCAAAGCAGCAAAAATACCGTCAGGGAAAGAGGCGTCAGCAGATCAAACTTTTCCAGCGACACCAGATAGGCGGTCAGCAGCAGACCCACGGCGCTGCCGAAAATAGACAGCCACGCCGCACGGCGCACCGCTGTCCGCAGCCGGCGGCTGCCTACCATGGCCTCGGCATAGGGCAGCAGGCCCTCCCGCAGCAGCAGCGCCCGGGACAGTCCACGGTCCTCCTCCGCCTCGCTGAGCGCTATTCGGTCCGTCAGGTCCGGGAACTCCACCTTCACCCGCTTGTTGAATTTCCGCTTCAGCAGTGCCGGGGTGATATTAGGGTCCCGCACGGCCAGAATCGGCGTGATACGGCTGCGGCGCAGCATCCGCAGAGCATAGTCCACGTTCTCTGCCGCCTCGTACTTCACGGCAAACACCGCCGCAAGCTGGTGGTCAATGGCTAAAAATACGCCGGTTTTCAGGTTGATGTTGCTTGGTAAGCGTACCTCCTGCTTCCGCAGGAACGAGGCCGTTCCCAGCAGAACGGATTCCCCCCGGATGGTACAGCCCCAGCCGCCCTGCTCGTAAAAGCTCAGATCCTGTGCCGTTTCCCTTGGGGCGTTCTCGCCCACGGCAAGGCCCTCAAACAGCCGCGCAAGGCCGCTGCCCGCCGCGCCCGCGGCGGCCGCGGCATAGCTTGCCGCCTTTCCAAGCTCCTCGCCGTAGACCTTGACGCCGTTGAGGCGGATGGTCCCCAGCGGGAACAGATCCGTGTCCGTCAGGATCAGGCTCCGGCGCTTGCCTACCCGGGCCGCACCGTCCCAGCCCGCCACGGCGCAGCCGCTTTTCTGCTGCCGTCTGGTCAGCTGGGACCACGGCAGTCCCCAGCACAGCGGCAGGGCAAACGTCCCTCCCGCCAGCAGAAAAATGGACCAATTGCGGAAAAAGTCAATGCCGTGACCGGCACCCAGCGAGGTCAGCCCCGCGAATACCAGCGTTCCCACGAAAATTACCGGCAGAAAGATCGTCTGGAGGCGGGCGGCGTAATCATCCCGCTTGGCTGTGGTGTAAAAGCCCCGAAGGCTGCCCTTCTGCTTGCAGGCACCACGGCCGGTCTCCGTCACCAGATAGGGCGGGTCATCGTCCAAAGAGGCCATGCGGAAGCTATCGTAGCTGCCCCGGCTCTCCCGGCTGATGCCCCACTGCGCGAAGCACAGCGCCAGTCCTGCCGCCGCCGTATAGGGCATCACACTGCCCCGGTTTGGAGACAGCAGCCACAAAACGCAGTCCACCACCGCCGCCAGAGCGGCCAGCGCGACCAGCAGCTCACTGACGCAGCGCTTTTTCAACAGCCGCCTTATACCGTACAGCGGCACCTGCGCACACAGCACCACATCCAGCAGCAGGCAGGCCAGCAGCACAATGCCCTGCACCTGCCGGTCCCCGCTCCAAAGGGGAACCGTGATGCCGCGCTGCTCCGCCGCCATGGCCGCAAATGGTACCAGCGCCGCAAGAATTGCTCCGGCCAGCGGTCTGCGGCGGCGGCGATACGCCTCCCGGTAACGGCTCGCCGTTTCTCCCAGTTCCGGCTCCTCGCCGATGCTGTCCGCCTCGGTAACAGGGGGCGGCGGAGGCGGCGCCTCTGCCGGGTCATAAAACTGCTCCGTTTCCTCCTGCCGCTTTCGGGAAAACAGGCCCCGCTTCGGCCTCAGCAGCGGCTCCTGCCGCTCCTCCATCACCGCGCCAACCGTGGAGCCTACCAGCTCCTCAAGGCTCCAGAAGTGAGTGGCTTCCGGCTCCTCAGCGGGCAACTCCTCATCAGCCGCTTCTTCATTGGGCAGTTCCTCATCGGACGATTCCGCGGCCTCCTCCGGGAGCGCTTCCGTTTCAGATTCCTCCGCACGGCGGGCAGCGGCGCCCGCCGCCATCCGCTCTTCCCAGAGCTCCTTCGCGCTTTTAGGGGGCGCAGGCGGTTCGCTCTCCGGCTCCGCTGCTGTCGTGGATTCCTCCGGCGGCTGGAGCGCCTGCTCCACCTCCTCTAAAATCTTCTGCTGGCGGCTGGAGCCGTACTCAGCCAGAATTTCCTCTAAGGTGTAGTCCTCCTCCGACGGGGGTGTGTCCCAGCCGGCCGCACCGTATTCTGTTTTCTCGTGCTCGTTTGACACAGTGCTCTCTCCAAATTCATGCTACGCCATGCGCTGACGCACGGCCTCATACAGCAAAATCGCGGCGGACGCGCTGGCATTCAGGGAGTTCAAATCACCCTTCATGGGAATGCTCACCAGAAAATCGCAGTTCTCGGCCGCCAGCCGGGTCATACCGTCTCCCTCGCTGCCGATCACAATGGCGGCAGGGCCCTTCAGGTCCGCCTGATAAAGCCCCGTGGTACCGTCCGCCGCCGTACCGAACACCCAAATGCCCTGCTTTTTCAAATCCTTCAGCAACGCCGGAATATTCGGCACCCGCGCCACCTTCATGTGGGACACCGCTCCGGCAGAGGTCTTGGCCACAATGCTGGTCAGCCCCGCGCTGCGGCGCTTGGGGATGATAACGCCGTGGGCGCCGGCGCAGTAGGCCGTGCGGATAATGGCCCCCAGATTGTGGGGGTCGGAAATCTCGTCGCACACCACCAGCAGGGGCTGCTCGCCCTTGGCGGCAGCGTCAGCCAGAATGTCCTCCAAGCTGACATACTCCCGCACCGCTGCCAGCGCGATGACGCCCTGATGGGCGTGGGTGCGGCTCATACCGTCCAGCTTGCGCCGGTCGGCCTCCACCACAACGATGCCCGCCGCCCGGGCCTTGGAGGCAATGTGGCCCAGCGTCTTGTCCGTTTCGCCCCGCTGGATATAAATTTTATCAATATTCGTCTGCGTCCGCAGCGCCTCGATCACCGCATTGCGGCCCTCGATCATGCCATCGGCCTCGGCGCTGAGCTGGTCTTTTCGTTCGTCCGTCATAGATACCTCTCTTACATGAAATTTGTCAAAATCCGTTTTGCTGATAGTATACCACAGCTTTTTCCCACAATAAAGATGATTTTCAAATTCTCGTACCGCTTTGGAAAAAAGCTGCTCCAACAGGGCCAAATATTCCTTTCAAACGATGAAAGGCGGCAGACTCTCGTCTGCCGCCTGAGACTGTCGATCAAGTGGTAAATCCTCCGCAGCGGTAAGGAAGGGTGTGCGCGG
>OGIE01002889.1_pt1 | contig 19936 bp, 17 predicted proteins | sample 1571581 | NCBI WGS metagenome assembly OGIE01 (sample SAMEA2582021, study PRJEB24529) | metagenome | biome: Human gut stool | place: China | collected 2011
CGAACCCACCTATGCAGCTTGGGAAGCTGCCGTTCTACCGATGAACTACAGCCGCGTGAACAAGGGTATTATAGCAGACTCTTTTCTGATTTGCAACACGAAAAATGACGATGGCATGAAGTTCTTTCCCCGCTCATACAATAGGAGCAATCAGAAAGGGGAGGGGCGCTATGAAAAAAGCTCTGTCGCTGCTGCTGGCGGTACTGCTGCTGAACGGCGGCGCTTATGCGCTGGAGGTAACGGCGCCGTCGGCGCTGCTGATGGAAAAGGACACCGGCACGGTGCTGTTCGCGAAAAACGAGCATGAGCGGCTGGAGCCGGCCAGCGTGACGAAGATCATGACGCTGCTGCTGACCATGGAGGCTATCGACAGCGGCGCGCTGCGCTATGAGGACACTGTGACCGCCTCACCTCACGCCTGCTCTATGGGCGGCAGTCAGATCTGGCTGAAGGAGGGGGAGCAGCTGACCGTGGATGAAATGCTCAAGGCCGTGTGCGTGGTGTCCGCCAACGATTGCGCCGTGGCGCTGGCGGAGCACATCGCCGGCAGTGAGGAGGCCTTTGTGGAGCGGATGAACCAGCGGGCGGCGGAGCTTGGCATGGCGGATACTGTGTTCAAAAATGCCTGCGGCCTCCCGGCAGAGGGCCATGTGACTTCGGCCTATGACATTGCCCTGATGAGCCGGGAGCTGATGCTGCATCACCCGGATATCCGCAAATATACCACCGTCTGGATGGACACCTTGCGGGGAGGGGCATCCTCATTGGTGAACACCAATAAGCTGGTGCGGTTCTATGAGGGAACCACCGGCCTGAAAACCGGCTCCACCAACGCTGCCGGGTATTGCATTTCCGCCACGGCGGAGCGGGACGGGATGGAGCTTATCGCGGTGATTCTGAACGGAAAGACTTCCGCCCAGCGATTTCAGGATGCGCAGACGCTGCTGAACTACGGCTTTTCCGCCTATGCGCTGAAGACGATCGTGCCGGAGGAGCCGCTGCCGCCGGTAAAGGTGACGCTGGGCAGTCAGGCTACCGTGCAGCCGGTGCCAGGGCCGGAGAACAAGCTGCTTCTGGAAAAGGCAAAGGCCGGGACACTGAGCCAATCCGTTACGCTGGAGCCGGCGGTGCAGGCACCGGTGGCGGCGGGGGACCGTTTGGGAACGCTGACCATCACCGTCGGGGAGGAAACGGTGGCGGAACTGCCCCTGCTGGCAGGGGAGGCGGTGCCGCGCATTACCTTCCGGCAAATGTTGCCCCGGGTATGGAAACTGGCGTGCCTTGCGGGGGGATGAGAATAGAATTACACGGAAAATGGATGTGAAGAAACGGGGAAGGACACGGCATAGCCGTGTTGAGACTGTCGATAAAGTGGTAAATCCTCCGCAACGGTAAGGAAGGGTGTGCGCGGGAAACCCAAGAAGGGTGTCCTGCGCCATTGAAATCCTTAGTTTTCAGAACTTTTATGAAGTTCTGAAAACTTGTTCAGCGGGGAGAAAAGACTTTTTCGACACGCTGGACACGGCATAGCCGTGTTCCCCCTGCTTTCCGATTCCCCCGCAGGATAAGTTTGCGCAGCAAACCTCCGCCAAAAAGGAACACCACCCATCAGGGTGGTGTTCCTTTTTGGCGGAGATGGAGAGATTCGAACTCTCGCGCGCTTTTAAGGCGCCTACCGCATTTCGAGTGCGGACCCTTCAACCGCTTGGGTACATCTCCGAATATAAAATTGTGCGCTTGCGCGCTGCGGGAAATGCTTTCCGGCGGACATCGCTTTACAGAATACTTATTATGCCACACTTTTTCCTGTTTTGCAAGAGAAAAGCGCCGCCGTGGCCGCAAAGGACCGATTTTCAAAAAAATGATTGGAAAATTGAAGAATTTTCTTGACATTTCCCGGATTTCTTATATAATAATATGGCTTGCAGTATGCAGGCAAATCCTTGCTCTCATCTGAGAATGAGGGCCAATTGTCCAAAAGGAGGTGCAAATATGGCAAAGATTTCTGCCAATTATGAGGTCGTGTTCGTGCTCGACCCTGCACAGGGTGAGGAGGCTATCGCCGCCCAGGTGGCGAACTTCAAGGCTCTGGCTGAGCAGAACGGCTCCGACGTTGTTGTGGAGGAGTGGGGTACCCGCAAGCTGGCTTATCCCATCAACTACAAGACCGAAGGCTACTATGTGCTGATGACGTTCGTCAGCGGCCCGGCGTTCCCCCGCGAGCTGGATCGTAAGCTGCGGATCGCCGAAGGCGTTATGCGTTCTTTGATCGTCTGCAAGGACGAGTAAGGAGCAGCGTATGCTGAACAAAATCATTCTCATGGGCCGTTTGACCCGTGACCCCGAGCTGCGGCGCACCGGAACCGGTACCGCCGTGACGTCCTTCTCTCTGGCTGTTGACCGGGATTTCAAGTCCCAGTCCGGCGAAAAGGAGACGGATTTTATCGACATTGTGGCATGGCGTTCCACCGCCGAGTTTGTCAGCAAGTATTTCACCAAGGGCCGTATGGCCGTGGTGGAGGGCCGGCTGCAAATTCGGGACTGGACCGACAAGGACGGCGGCAAGCGCCGCAGCGCCGAGGTTGTGGCCGACAATGTCTACTTCGGGGACTCCAAGCGCGATGGCGGCGATTCCTCCGGGTACAGCGCCGCGCCCGCTTATAAAAATGCCGCCCCCAGCAATTTCAATGCAGGCGGCTCTGACTTCGCCGAAATCGGTGAGGATGACGGCGAACTGCCGTTCTGATATTACTAAAAGGAGGAAGCAATCATGGCTTTCGATCGTGAAGCTCGTCCCGCTCGCCCCGCCCGCGGCAACAAGCGCCGTAAGGTCTGCCAGTTCTGCGCCGAGAAGTGCGAGAGCATCGATTATAAGGACGCCGCCAAGCTGCGTCGTTTCGTTTCTGAGCGTTCCAAGATTCTGCCCCGTCGGACCACCGGCACCTGCGCCATGCATCAGCGTCAGCTGACTGAGGCCATTAAGCGTGCCCGTCAGATCGCTCTGCTGCCCTACGTCACCGACTAAGGTGCGGCAAGCATTGTTCTGTATTTAAGAAACCGGAAGCAATGCTTCCGGTTTCTTTTTTTTGCGTTGGGGGGCTTTTTGGCCGCAGGCGGAAAAGCAGCTTTTTCTCCGCTTTGCGCGATTTTGCGGCGGGAAGAACTTGGAATCCGCTGTATTTCTTGAAATGCTTCCGGGATATGCTATAATAAAGAGCAGATGGCCTGATATCGTGGGCATAGGTGGTGAGAAGGTGGCCGGGACGCCGTATATCGTGACAAGGGGCGTGGTCCTGCGGGAAACGGAGACCCGGGACGCCGACAAAATTCTGACCGTTCTGACTGCGGAGCAGGGTAAGATCGCGGTCATTGCCCGGGGGGCGCGGCGCAAGAGCTGCAAATTTGCCGCCTGCGCCCAGCCGCTGGCCTATTCGGAGTGGACGCTCTACAAAAAGGGCGATTGGTACTACGCTAACGAGGGCACCACGCTGAATCTGTTCGCCGGATTGCGGACGGATTTGGCGGCTATGGCGCTGGGGTTTTACTTCGCGGAACTGACGGAGGCCGTTGCCACAGAGGACGCGCCCCATCAGGAGCTTTTAAGTCACCTTTTGAATGGGCTGTACGCCATCTCCGTGCTGCACAAGCCACTGTCCTTGGTGAAAGCGGCCTTTGAGCTGAAGCTATTGTGCCTTGCGGGGTATGCGCCGCTGGCGGACGCCTGCGCCTACTGCGGGCGGCAGGACCCGGAGCAGCCGTTTTTCGATGTGTTGGACGGTGTGCTCCGCTGTGGCACCTGCGGGGGCGGCGAGCGGCGGGGACTGCCGCTGTGCCCGGATTCCCTTGCGGCGCTGCGGCACATTGTCTACGGCGATGCCAAGCGGCTGTATTCCTTTACGCTGGGGTCGGAGGCCCAGAAGCGGCTGTCCGCCGCGGCGGAGGCATTCCTCGCCGCGCAGTTGGAGCGGGGCTTCAAAACGTTGGACTTTTACAAGAGCGTACAGGGTATGGCATGAGTGAAAATTGAAATACATCGTAACTTAGGAAATTAAAAATACGATCAGGAGTAACTATGAGCGAATTATTCGATAAATCCATCCGTACATTGGAGCTGCCCCGGGTCTTGCAGCTGTTGGCGGATCAGGCGGTCAGCGAGGAGGCCAAGGCGCTGGCGCTGGCTGTCCGGCCGGAAACGGACTACGAGGATGTGCTGCGCCTGCTGGATCAGACGGACGGTGCCCGCACCATGAGCGCCCTTCACGGCGCGCCGGGCTTTTCCGGCGTGAAGCCGGTGCGGGAGCTGCTGGACCGGGCAGACCGTGGCGGCAGCCTCAATCTCCCGGAGCTGATTCGCATCGGCGATCTGCTGTATTCTGCCAGGCGGGCCAAGGAGTATTTCAATGCGGATAATATGGAGTCAACAGCCCTTGATTCGCTGTTCCTGTCCCTTCACGGCAACCGTTTTTTAGAGGATAAAATTCGCCGCTGCATTCCGGATGAAAATACCGTGGCGGACGCCGCCAGCCCGGAGCTGGGGGATATCCGCCGCCACATGCGGGCGGCGCTGGCCAAAAGTCGCCAGATTTTGCAGAAAATCATTTCCTCTCCCAGCTATTCCAAGGTCTTGCAGGAGAACATCATCACCCAGCGGGACGGGCGCTTTGTGGTGCCGGTGAAGGCGGACCAGAAGGGCAATCTGCCGGGACTTGTTCACGATGTTTCCTCCACCGGAGCCACTGTGTTTGTGGAGCCTATGGGGGTGGTGCAGGCCAATAACGAGTACGCGGAGCTGCAGGCCAAGGAGCAGGCGGAGATCGACCGCATTTTAGCGGAGCTGTCCGCTGACGCTGCCGCCCACCGGGAGGATATTCTGTGGGACCATGACACGCTGGTGCGGCTGGATCTGATTTTCGCCCGGGGTGAGCTGAGCTACAAAATGAACGCTGTCCGGCCGCTGGTGCGGCGGGACGGGGCCATCCGCCTGCGGAAAGCCCGGCACCCGCTGCTGGACCCGAAAAAGGCGGTGCCCATCGACATTGAGCTGGGCGGCGCCTTTGATACACTGGTCATTACCGGCCCCAATACCGGCGGCAAGACTGTCAGTTTGAAAACGCTGGGGCTGCTGACGCTGATGACCCAGTGCGGCCTGCACATTCCAGCCGGGGACCGCAGCGAGGTGTCTGTCTATGAGCGGGTGCTGGCGGACATCGGTGATGAGCAGAGCATCGAGCAGAGCCTCTCTACCTTTTCCGCCCACATGAAAACCATTGTCTCCATTCTGGAGGAAGCGGACCGTGACAGTCTGATTCTCTTTGACGAGCTGGGGGCCGGAACGGACCCCATTGAGGGCGCGGCACTGGCCATTGCCATCATCCAGCACGTGCGGGCACTGGGAGCGAAGTCTGCCGCCACCACGCACTATGCGGAGCTGAAGACCTTTGCCATGACCACGCCGGGGGTGGAAAACGCCTCCTGTGAGTTCAATGTGGAGACCCTGAGCCCCACGTACCGGCTGCTCATCGGCATTCCCGGCAAGTCCAACGCCTTTGCCATCTCCCGGCGGCTTGGACTGCCGGAGGCTGTCATCACGGACGCACAGAGTCAGATCAGCGGAGATACCGTGCGGTTCGAGGATGTGCTGACGCAGTTGGAGGAAAAGCGGCAGGCATTGGAAAAGCGGGAGCAGGAGGCGGACCGCCTCTACCGCCAGCGGGAGGAGGACGCACGAAAGGCCCGGGAGTTCCGGGAGCAGATGCAGCGGGCCAAGGACAATGCCCGCAGCCGGGGCGAGGCCGAGGCCAAGCGCATTCTGCGGGATGCCCGCTCCGCGTCCGACGCCGTGTTTGCCGAGCTGGAGAAAATGCGGAAGGAGCAAGCTAAGGCCGAGCGGACCATAAATGCCAACGAGGCCCGGGCGGAGCTGCGCCGCCAGCTCAACGAGGCGGAGGAGGCTGTGGACAAATACGATGCCCGGCAGGCCCCCATCCCCAAGCCCAGCCGCCCCATTCAAAAGGGCGACCTTGTGGAGATTCCCGGCGTCAGCACCCCGGCGGAGGTGGTGAGCGTCGGCAGTGACGGAACGCTGCAGCTCAAGGCGGGCATTCTGAAGATGAAGGCCAAGGCCAATGAGGTGCGGCTCATTGAGGACGATGAGCGGGCGGCCATAAAGAAAAAGGCCCCGAGACCGGTGCGGAGCAGCGTAATGGGGCTGCGCACCGCCGCCAGCCGAGAGTTGGACATCCGGGGCATGGAGACACTGGAGGCGGAGAGCGTAGTGGAAACGTTCCTCTCCAGCGCGGTGATGGGCCATCTGGAGACCGTCACCATTATCCACGGCAAGGGCACCGGCGCACTGCGGAAGGCGGTGCATGAGATTCTGCGGCGGAACAAGAACGTGAAGTCCTTCCGCCTCGGCGTTTACGGCGAGGGCGAGAGCGGCGTCACGGTGGTGACGATGAAATAACGTACCGCCCTTGGCAAGAGGGCAGAGACTGTGATAAAATAGGCGAAAATACGGCGATATGGCCGGTGAGACTTGCGGGGGGGGACAACCCATGGAACGAATCAGTAAGGAAAATTATTATCTGGATATTGCCGAAACCGTTTTGGAGCGGGCTACCTGCCTGCGGCGGGTCTACGGCGCTATTATCGTGAAAAACGATGAGATTATCTCCACCGGGTACAACGGCGCGCCACGGGGGCGGGCCAACTGCGTGGATATGGGCTATTGCTCCCGGGAGGCCATGAACGTCCCCCGTGGGGAGCGGTACGAGCTGTGCCGCAGCGTCCATGCCGAGGCCAACGCCATCATTTCCGCTTCCCGGCGGGATATGGTAGGCGGCACCATTTATCTGGTGGGGCGTAACGCCGCCACCGGGGAGCTGCTGCCGGATGCCACCTCCTGCCTTATGTGCCGCCGCATGGTCATCAATGCGGGGCTTGAGCGGGTGGTCATCCGCCGGACGAAAACGGAGTTTGAGGTGGTGCCTGTGGAGACGTGGATCGCCGAGGACGACCTCATGACCCCGGAAAATGTGGTCATGGACTTGAAGTAACGGAAAGGAAGTAGCTTTTTGAAAGCGGGACTTGTCACCTTTTACCATATCCACCACTACGGCGCGCTGCTTCAGGCTGCCGCCACGGAGCGGGCTGTGGAGTCGCTGGGGTGGGACTGCGAGATCGTGGACTACTATGTCAATCAGGACAATGCGCTGTTCCGGCGGCCCACAGGGCTTGGCTCTGCCGCTCATGACGCCCACACGGCCCTGCACTATGGGGCGCTCTCGGAGCGCTACCGGCGGTTTGAGCAGTTCAGCCGGGAGCGGCTGCACATCTCGGCGCGGCACTATCGGAGCTGGGACGAGCTGGCGGCGGGGGCACTGCCCTACGATGTGCTTCTCTCCGGCAGCGACCAGATCTGGAACCCGAAAATTTTCCCGGATGGGCGCTTTGACCCGGTGTTTTTCGGCACGTTTTCCCAAAAGCGCCGCATTGCCTACGCGCCCTCCTTCGGCATCCCGGCTATCCCGGAGGGGATGCAGGCGGAGCTGAAGGGCTATTTAGAGGGTTTTTCCCATCTTTCCGCCCGGGAGCGGCAGGGCTGCGCCATTATCGCGGACACGGCCGGCCGAGAGGCGGCGGAGGTGCTGGACCCCACGCTGCTGCTGACAGCGGAGCAGTGGGCCGCCATGGCAAACCACCCGGCGGACTATCCCGCCGGCGGGTACATTCTCTGCTACTGCATCAGCGCTCCCGGCGCCCTGACGCCATACGTGGAGCGTCTGGCGGCGGAGACGGGGCTGCCGGTGGTGCAGCTCTGCGGCATTCGCCGAAGGGTTCACCCCAAGGCCCGGCAGATCTTGGATGCGGGCCCGGCGGAGTTTCTGAGCCTGTTCCGAAATGCTGCCTATGTGGTGACCAATTCCTTCCATGGGACAGTATTTTCCGTTCAGTTCCACCGGCCGTTTTTCACCACGGTGTCTCCGGCAGAGCTGGCGGCGCCGGAGCGCTCCCGAACGGCAAGCATCCTTGGCCGCTTGGGGCTGACGGACCGGGTCATCGGCACAGGCAGCACCGCGGCGCTGGACGCTTCTATCGACTGGGAAAGGGTGGAGGCGGCGCTGACCGCCGCCCGGGGGGCTTCCTTTGCGTATCTTTCCGCCGCGCTGGAAAACCGGCTCTATGCGCCGGAAAAGCAGACAGAGCAGGGCGCGGCAAGCGTTCCGAGGCTGGCGGACCGAAGCCACTGTACCGGCTGCACAGCCTGCGCTGCCGGGTGCCCTAAGAATGCTATCCGCATGGTGCGGGACCGGACGGGATTTGATTTCCCGGAGGTCGATTTGAATCAATGCGTCCACTGCGGGCGTTGCACAAGCATCTGCCCGCTGCTCCATGAACGGGGACCGGCGCATCTGCCGGCGGCCTTTGCTGCGTGGAACCGGGACGCGGCCGTGCGGCGAGATTCTACCTCCGGCGGCGCTTTTACCGCTATTGCGGACTATGTGCTGGAGGGCGGCGGCGTGGTATTCGGCGCGGCGCTGGACGGACAGCAGCATTTGCGGCACGTTGCCTGCTTCCGCAAGGAGGACCTGTGGCGGCTGCGGGGGGCCAAATATGTCCAGAGCGATCTTTCCGGTGTGTTCCGGGAGGTGAAGGAGGCCCTGAAAACAAGGCCGGTACTGTTCACCGGCACGCCCTGTCAGGTGGACGGGCTGTACCGCTATCTTGGCGGGCGGCCGGAAAATCTGACTACCTGTGATTTGGTTTGCCATGGGGTGCCCTCTCCCGGCGTGTGGGAGGCGGAGGCACGGGCCATTGAGGCGAAAAAGCGGAAGCAGTTGGCCAATGTGCGCTTCCGCGATAAGGTGGAGGGCTGGAAAAACAGCCATTTCACCGTAGCCTATACGGACGGAACCGTGGATTCCGCGCCGCTGTTCGCCACAGGCTTTGGCCGGGCGTTCGGACGGGCGCTGTTTCTGCGGCAGAGCTGCCACTGCTGCCAATATACGAATTTGAACCGGCCCGGCGATTTTACGCTGGGAGACCTCTGGGGACTGAAGCCGGAGGAATTCGCCGAGCAGCAGCACGAGGGCATCAGCCTGCTGCTGGTGAACACGCCCCACGGCAGCTATGTCTTTGACAAGCTGGCGCTGGCCTGCCGGCCGTTCCCGGTGGAACGGGCCGTGGCGGGCAATCCCCGGCTGGCGGGGCCCATTGCCCCGGCAGCGGATCGGGCGGCGTTTTTCGCGAGCTATGCCGTGGAGCCGTTTGCGGCGGTACGGCGGCGGTTTTTCAAGCTGCCGAGCCTGCCGGTGCGGGCGGCGGGACGGCTGCTGAGCCCGGAGGTCAAGGAGAAAATCAGACGGAAATTAAAAAAATAAGGCGCGTGTTGCACAAAAACGTGCAACAAAGGGGCACTATCCATCGGATAGTGCCCCTTTGTTTATGCGATGTGGAATTTATTTGTTGTAGTTCCGCATTCTCCAGACGATAGCGGAAACCTGACCGCGGGTGAGGGTGTTATTGGGCTTATAGGTGCTGGAGCCGTTGGCAAAATAGCCCTCGATAATACCGGCGGCATTCAAAGCCTGCACGTAGACGTCGTTGGTGTCGGTGAAGGGCTTCTTGTTGGAGAGATTGGTGACGGAGAGCTTCATGGCCTTAGCGGCGATCTGGGCGATCTGGAGCCGGGTGATGGAGCCGTTGAGCTTGGGATTGCCCTCTACCAGACCATCGGCCTTGGCGCGGGTCAGATAGCCGCTGAAGGTGCTGCCCTTTGTGGTGGGCGCCTGCTCAGAGTAGCCGGCGGCCAGCATGATGAGCTTCAGCGCCGCGCCGTAGGTGATGGTGTTCTTCTCCTGGAAGGAGCCGTTGGAATAGCCGGAGATGATATTGGCGTCGGAAAGCTCTGTGATGTACTTATAGCACCATGTAGAGGTGGAGATGTCGGTGAACTTCTTCACGCTGTTGACAATACCGATGCTCACCGTACCAGCGGCAATGGCGGTACCGCTGCTGCCCAGCGCCACGTAGGGAATGGAAACGGAGCCGGTATAGGCGCCATTAGGAACAAAGCGGAGCTGAGTCATGGAGTCGGAGCTGCTGGTATAGCTATAATTCGTGGTGAGGTCAGCACGGGTGGAGCCGCAGTACAGCACGCCGGAGGTGGCGGTGGGCAGCTCCAGAAGCTGGATGGAGGCAAGGCCGGAACCGGTGGCGGCAGACACGGCGCTGTACACGGAGGAGGCCGGGAAGCTGACAGAGGTACCCTTGGTGGCCACAGTGTACACCTCAGCCACGGCGGAGGCCGTGACGGAAATGAGAATGCTGCCGGTGACGGTGCTGCCATCGGAGCCGTAGGCCGCGAAGGAGACCGCCGTGCAGTAATTGCTGCCGCTGGGGATGTAGGTCAGCTCGGACAGGGCGTACTCACTGGTGCTGGAGGGGCTGAAGGAGAACACCTTGCCGGAGGCGGAGGAGGACGTCAGCTGCATACGGCTGGAAACACCGTACTGGCTGGTGCCGTAATAGTTATAGTACAGGCTGCCGGTAGAGGGAATGCCGGTGAGGACCACATAACGCAGCGCAGCGCCGGGGACGTTCTTGCTGTAGAACCGGGCAAGGTCATTGGGGTTGATCTGAAGCGCGGTGCCGGGAGTGGTGCTGTAGCGGATGTTGCCGCTGTAGCGGGATACCGTGGAACTGCTGCCGGTGGAAATGACCAGCGTGCCGGAGGCGGACTGGTTGGTCTTGGAGCCGGAGCCGCCGTAGACGGTGAAGGAGAGCTTGACGGGGCCGGTAAAGCTCCTGTCGGAGACAAAGCTCAGCTCGTCAAGGTCATAATCACCGTAGTCGCTGTCGCTGTAGTAGAATTTGTAACTATTCAGTTCACTGCGGGAGAAGTAAGTCTCCTTGCTCTTGCCGTAGCGGTAGTAGATATAACCGTCAGCATAGTCGGAGCTGGAGGGACGGTCAAAGACCACGTACTTGAAAGTGCCGGAGCAGTTGTTGTCATAGAACTTATCAAAATCCCGGTCGCTGAGGGAAACGGAATCATTGGCCTTGACAGTGTAGGTGATGTCCCCCTTGGAGGAGGAAGAGCTGCCGGTGGTAGAGATGATGAGCGTGCCGGAGGCGGACTGGTTGGTCTTGGAGCCGGAGCCGCCGTAGACGGTGAAGGAGAGCTTGACGGGGCCGGTAAAGCTCCTGTCGGAGACAAAGCTCAGCTCGTCAAGGTCATAATCACCGTAGTCGCTGTCGCTGTAGTAGAATTTGTAACTATTCAGTTCACTGCGGGAGAAGTAAGTCTCCTTGCTCTTGCCATAGCGGTAGTAAATATAACCGTCGGCATAGTCGGAGCTGGAGGGGCGGCTGAAGACCACGTACTTGAAATCACCGGAGCAGTCATTTTCATAGAACTTTTTGAAGTCCCGGCTGCTGAGGGAAACGGAATCATTGGCCTTAACGGTGTAGGTGATGTCCCCCTTGGAGGAGGAAGAGCTGCCGGACTTGGAGACTTCCAGCGCCAGCGTGCCCTCGGCATACTGGTTTGTGTTATTGCCGGAGCCGCCGTAAACAGTGAAACCAATCTCAATGGAATCGGTAGCGGCGTTCTTGTCAGCCTCTAAAGCAAGACGCTTGATGGGGTAATCTCCATAATAGGAATCATCGTAGTAGAAATCATTGCTGGTCAGTCCCGTACGGGAAAGAGCGTCGCCCTCATAGGTGACATAGCCGCTGAAATTATTGTAGCTGCTGGTACCGACCTGAAACTCCACATACTTGAAGGTGCCGGAGCAGTTTTTGGTGTAAAAGCTCTCAAAGTCGCTGACATCAAAGGATGTGTCCGAGCCGGGCCTGACGGTGTAGGTGATGTCGGCGCTCCTGGCCGACACGGCGGGAATCATGGTCATGACCATGATTAGTGTCAGCAAAAGGGATGGGAACCGTTTTCTGAAAAATTGTTTCATAAAAAAACCTCCTCAGATAAAATGCAGATGGTTCTACAAAATCTACCATAGCGGAAAGGCAATTCTAAATCATGAACAAACTGTGAACAAGCGAATACGATTTGGTTAAAAAACGGTTACAGCCGGAGCGGGCAGCGGCCGCCGAAGCGTATCTGTGCAGATTCACAGGGGAAAGGAAATAGGCCGACCTTTTCTTTATGCGCAGCTACAAAATAAAAATGAATATTTATTCTGATATTGACAAATGAAATGAATAAATATACAATAGCAACATCAAGAGAGCAACGGAGTGAATGACATGAGCATTCTGGAGATCGCAGCCAATTATTACCAATACTTTCTGCGAGGCACCCGCACAACCATTTTAGTGGCGCTGGTCACTGTTTTCTGCGGCGCACTGCTGGGCTGCGCCATCGCTCTGATGCGGCTTTCCAAAATCAAGGTGCTGAACTGGTTCAGCCGGCTGTACATCACCGTGATTCGCGGCACGCCTATGCTGGTGCAGCTATACATCGTATATTTCCAACTGGACTTCATCAAGTACCCCTCCGGCAGCATTTTCGGCGTGGATCTGGAACGGGCCATCCCCTGTATCATTGCACTGTCCATGAACTCGGCGGCCTACATCGCGGAAATCATCCGGGCGGGCATTCAGGCAGTGGATAAGGGCCAGATGGAGGCGGCCCGGTCCTGCGGCATGAACGGCAGTCAGGCCATGCGGTACATCATCATGCCGCAGGCGGTGAAAAACATCCTGCCGGCCATCGGCAACGAGTTCGTGACCATGGTGAAGGAGACCTCCATTATCCAATACTTAGGCATCAGCGATCTGATGTACAACAACGGCATCGTGATTACGGCGACCTATAACCCGCTGCCCTGCTATTACATTTCCGCACTGATCTACCTGACGCTGAACATTTGTCTCGGCAAGGGGCTGAACATTTTTGAAGGGAGAATGAAAAAAAGTGAACGATAATGTTCTGTTTGAAATCAAGGGCCTTCAGAAAAAGTTCGGCGAGCTGACAGTGTTCGACGGGTTGGACGAAACCATTTCCAAGGGGGATGTGGTGGTCATCATCGGCCCCTCCGGCGGCGGCAAATCCACATTTATCCGATGCCTGAATTTGTTGGAGCAGCCCACAGCGGGCACCATTCTCTTTGAAGGACAGGACATCACGGCCAAGGGCTTTGATGTGAACCGGCACCGACAGAAGGTGGGGATGGTATTCCAGCAGTTCAACCTGTTCAACAACCTGACGGTGCTGGAGAACATCACCATTTCCCAGATCAAGGTCAAGGGACTGTCCCAGGCGGAGAGCGAGGCCAAGGCCATGACGCTTTTGAAGCGGGTGGGCCTTGACGATAAGGCGGGGTCCTATCCCAGTCAGCTCTCCGGCGGACAAAAGCAGAGAATTGCCATTGTCCGGGCGCTGGCCATGGAGCCGGATGTGCTTCTCTTTGACGAGCCTACCTCCGCGCTGGACCCGGAGATGGTAGGCGAGGTTCTGCAGGTCATTTCCGATTTGGCGAAGGACGGTATCACCATGGTGGTGGTGACCCACGAGATGGGCTTTGCCCGCAAGGTGGGGACCCGGGTTCTGTTCATGGACGGGGGCCAGATCGCCGAAGAGGGGACGCCGGAGCAAATTTTTGAGCATCCCCAGAATCCCCGCACAAAGGAATTTTTATCCAAGGTCATCAATGTGATTTGAAATCAAATATAAAAATAAAGCTATTCGGGAGGAACTAATTATGCTGCACTCTATCGACTCTGAGATCCTGTTTCTGAAGCAGGAGGACGTTATCAAGGCTGGTCTGCTGGACATGAAGCAGATTTTGAAGGTCACGGAAAAGACCTATGAGCTCATGGGTCAGGGCCTTATCAAGAACCCGCCCAAGGTCCGCACCCGCATCCCTGATGATGACAACTGGCAGAGCTTCTTCAACTCCATGCCCTGCTACATCGGCGGCGATGTGAACATCGGCGGTATTAAGTGGGCGGCGGAGTCCAAGAAGAACGCTCACACGCCGGGCATCCCCTACGGCATTGACATCACCATCCTCAGTGACCCCGAGACCGTGCTGCCGTTCTGCATTCTGGACGGTACGCTGGTCACCGCTATGCGGACCTCCGCTGTGGGCGGCCTGCTGGCAAAGTACACCGCTCCCTCCAACACCGAGACTGCCTGCCTTGTGGGCGCCGGCGTCATCGGCCGGACGATGGTCATGGCCATTGCGGAGGCTATCCCCACGGTGAAGACCATGTATCTGTGCGATCTGGATGTACCCAAGGCGGAGGCCGTGGCCGCAGAGCTGCAGCCCAAGTATCCCAATGTGAAGATCATCCCCACCAAGGACAGCAAGGGCGCGGCGCAGAAGTCCCAGCTTATCGTGACGGAGACCACGGCGGCAAAGCCCTTTGTGGACAAGAGCTGGCTGACCCCCGGCTGCGGTCTGGTGTCCATGGCCTCCAACGAAGTTGATCTGGATGTGGTCCGCAGCGCGGATGTCATCTGCATCGACTACTGGAAGCAGATGATCACCTATAACGGCAAGGCGGTGGCACAGCTCTACAACAACGGCGAGATCGACGAGAACGGCGTTTCCGAGCTGGGCGATCTGGTGCTGGGTAAGAAGACCGGCCGTACCTCTGACGATCAGTTCGTGTTCGCTACCTCCATGGGTATCGGCGCGCTGGACATCATGATCGGCTATCAGCTTTATCAAAATGCCGCGAAAATGGGCATCGGCACCAAGGTCAAGCTGTGGGACAAGCCGCTGTGGGAATAAAATAGAACAACAAAGAGGAATATTGATATGAAAAAGATGAAAAAGGCGCTGGCCCTGCTGCTGGCCGTCATGACTGTTCTCAGCCTCGCCGCCTGCGGCGCGAAAAAGGATGATGCGGCGGTGGATAATGCCTCCGACCCGGCCGGAGACACTGCGCAGGAGGAGACCTCCTCCACGCCCAATGTGGACGCCATCAAGAAGGCCGGTGTGCTGGTGGTAGGCACCTCCGCTGACTATCCGCCCTATGAGTTCCATACGGAGATTGACGGTAAGGACACCATCGTGGGCTTCGACATTGCCATCGCCCAGTATTTTGCGGATCAGATGGGCGTGGAGCTGAAGGTTGTGGATATGAGCTTTAACAGCCTGCTCATCAGTCTGGCTAAGGGCGACTTTGATTTGGTGATGGCCGGTATGACCCCCAATGAGGAGAGAAAAAAGGCCGTTGACTTCACGGATGTGTTCTACCGCAATAAGCAGATCGTGCTCATCCGCACGGAGGACGCCGATAAGTTCCAGACCATGGAGGATCTCGTAGGCCACAAGGGCGCTGTGCAGACCGGCACTGTTCAGGAGCAGATCGCCCATGACGCCATCGGCGAGGAGAATACCGTGGGTCTGGTCAAATTCCAGGACGAGATCATGGAGCTCAAGAGCGGCAAGGTGGATATGGTATTCACCAACAGCCTTGTGGCTGCCGGCTATGTGGCGCAGAACCCGGACCTGATGATTCAGGATGTGGGTATCCCCTATGAGGACGATGGCTTTGCCGGTGCGGTCCAGAAGGGCAAGGAAGACCTTGTGGAGTATTTCAACGGTATCATCGCGGAAATGGCGGAGCAGAATCTGGTAGAGCAGTATATTGCTGAGGCACAGGAGTTGGCCGGCGGCGCGGAATAACGCTGAACAGAGAAAAAACAAAAAGGAAGCGGCACTTATGTGCCGCTTCCTTTGATATATTGATTGAAAAATGAAAATCAGTCATCGTCCCGGAACACGATATGGCCCGGCTCGGCGGATTCGATGATAGCCAGAGACTTCAGATTGACACCGGCGGCCCGGAGACGGTCGCCGCCGCCCTGAAAGCCCTTTTCCACGGCGCAGCCGATACCCACCAGCGTGGCGCCGGCAGCGGTGACAATGTCGCACAGACCCCGCATGGCCTCGCCGTTGGCCATGAAATCGTCAATAACAAGGACCTTGTCATCGGAGGACAGCCATTCCTTGCTCACCAGCAGCGTGACCTTTTTCTTATAGGTGTAGGAATAGATGTCACTTTGATACAGGCCACCCTCAATATTGTCGCTCTTGGCCTTCTTGGCGAAGATCATGGGCTTATGGAAACGGGAGGCAACGGCAGTGGCAAGAGCAATGCCGCTGGCCTCGGCGGTGAGAATCATGGTGACCTCATCCATATTGAAATATTTGCCGAATTCCTCGGCAATATGGCCCAACAGCTCCGTGTCGATGCGGTGGTTCAGAAAACCGTCCACCTTAATGATGTTGCCGGGCAGAACCTTGCCCTCCTTGACGATGCGCTCTTTCAACTCCTGCATATCGTTCTCTCCCTTGTATGATTGATGCTCGGTTTTTGCCGAAAAAATCAGATACTGCTATTATCATGGATTTTGCCGCGTTTTGCAAGTGCTTTTCCCAACAAAAAGCAAATTGTTAGAGGTATGTCCTTTGTGGAAATACGCGCCGGAGGCGAAAAAGGCACCGCGCCGCATTTTTGCGGCGCGGTGCGGGACAATCATTTGTTCTCCAGCCGGTCGGCCACGCCCTTGAGCCAGTCGCCCTTAAAGGACTCGATGTCACCGGCGTCCACCAGCGCCGCCAGAGCCGGGTCGATGGGCATTTCCGCCAGCAGGGGCAGCTTGTGGGCCTTCGCAGCCTCGGCAGTCTTGCCCTGACCGAAGAGGTAGATTTTCCTGCCGCAGTCCGGGCAGGCCACGTAGCTCATGTTCTCCACGAGGCCGACGATGGGGACCTCCATCATCTCCGCCATTCTTACGGCCTTTTCCACCACCATGCTCACAAGCTCCTGCGGAGAGGCAACGATGATGATACCGTCCAGCGGGATGGACTGGAACACGGACAGGGAGACATCGCCGGTTCCCGGCGGCATATCCACAAACAGATAGTCGCAGTTCCAGAGCACCTCCGTCCAGAACTGCTGTACTACGCCGGAAATGACAGGGCCGCGCCAGATAACAGGGTCCGTTTCGTTTTCCAGCAGCAAGTTGATGGACATGACCTGAATCCCGGTCTTGGATTCCACGGGCAGCAGCGTGTTTTCATAGCCTCTGGCATGGTCATGGATACCGAAAGCCTTGGGGATGGAGGGGCCGGTGATGTCGGCGTCCATAATGCCGACATTGTAGCCCCGGCGGCGCATGGCCACAGCCAACTGGCTGGTAACCATGGACTTACCGACACCGCCCTTACCGGAAACGATGCCGTAGACCTTGCCTACATGGGCTTCGGGATGGTGGGCCTTCAGCAGGGACTGAGGCTCACGGGAAGCACAGCTCTCACCGCAGGTGGAGCAATCGTGCGTACATTCGCTCATATTGTCAGAATCTCCTTTTCCTATTTCGGGGGCCGCCCTTTGCGGCGCGGCCAAATGCTCAAAGACTATTATACCCCTTTGCGGGATTTCGTCAACACTCAGAAGCAACGGAGCAGCTGTTTCCAAGATGAAAAACAGTTACGGCAGGGTCTCCGGCAAGGAGCGCGGCTTCCCGGCTGTGGCAGGTAAAGAGCAAAATCTGCCGGTGGGCGGCCTCCTGCTTCAAAAGCCGAAGGGCGGCGGCGCAGCGTTCGTCATCGAAATTCGTCAGCGCATCATCTAAAATGATGGGGACCTGCTTTTCTTCGGGCAGCACCAGTTGGCAGATAGCCAGACGTGCGGCGAGGTAGAGCTGGTCGGCGGCTCCGGCGGAGAGAAGCTGAATGTCCCGCTGTAGGGGATCGCCGGTGGGCTGGGCGGTCAGATGGAAGCTGCGGTCCAGTGCGGCACCGGTATAGCGGCCCATGCTCAGCTCCTGGAAAAGCTCCGCTGTCCGACGGCTCAACTGGGGAGAAAAGCGGTTTTGAAGGGTGCTGTTAGCGGCGGTGAGGGTATCCATGGCCAGACGCAGCGCGTCATACTCGCTTTGCAGTGTGCTGATTTCATCCTGTGTGCGTTCCAGACCGGCCTGAAGTTCAGAGGAGTCTCCCATGACATGAAGCTGGCCGGAGAGCCGGTCCAGCTCGGACTGCACAGCAGCGGCGCGGGATTGCACCTGCGCGTATTCCGCAGCAGCACGTTCCCGGCTCCGGGCAGGCTGGGGGACCATCTCCTGCGGTGCTTCGGAAGGTGTTTGCTCCGCCGCAAAGGACTGCCGTGCCTGCGCCTCCGCAGCGGCGGTGCGGGCCTCGGTCAGTGCGCGGCGCTGCCGCGCGGCGTTCTGAAGCACCTGATCGGCGGTGGGGATATCGAAGGCGGAGGGGGCGAAGCGCCGGACTTCCAGCAAAATACCCTGTTCATTATTAGTAAGGGAACTATAGAGCGCTTCGGCGGTGCCGGATTTAGCGTTCAAGTCGGCTTGCGCGGCGTCCCGCGTTTCCACGGCCTTGGCGTAGGTCTCCGCAAGGGCGGCAATCTCGTCTGCATCCGCAGTGCCGAAGCGCTTGCATAAAGCGGTATTCTGCGCGGCCTTCAGGGCACGTTTCTGCATTTGACGGGAAATGACTGCGCCGGCGGCAATGATTACGGCGAAGATGCTCCAAGACAGTATCGTTTGCCAGCCGGAGAGATATACGCTATATCGGGAAAGGGTAAATGCGGTGACTCCGATAGCGGCGGCCAGCATTAGGAAAAATACAGCCAGAGCGGGTGCAGCGTTGAAGGATACCTTTGGGGGCACGGCTGCTTCTTTTCGAGCTTCTTCAACGGTCTGACCGGCAAAGGGACTGTCATTGACCGACTTTTCGGCCCGCAGCAGTGTTTTCATGGCTTCATCCCGGTCGGCACGAGCCTTGTCTACGCTTTTCCGCACCGTTTCCAGATTGACGATGGCGCCGCGGAGGCGGCCAATGGTTTCCGTGTCCGGCACATGGTCGGCTTGGAGCTGATCCTCCATCGCCTGCGCCCGCTGTGCTGCCTGCTGCGCGGCGGCGGTGAGGTCTGACAGTTGGCGCTGCTTTTGCGCGGCCTCCCAGCGGTCACACTGCTCCAGCTCGTCGGAAAGGGCCGCTTGCTGCTGAATTAAGTCTTGAAGCTGAGCATGAAGGGCTGTTTCCTGCTGCCGAAGCTGTTGAACGCGGTTGAGCTGCGCCTGCGTCTCGGCCTGCTGGGCCTCTAAAGCGGGGAGCAGACCGCTTTTATTATAGCGGCGGCGGTTCAACTGTTTTTTCAAGGCATCGTATGCCTCTGTATAAGAGGTGTCCTCCTCTCCGGAGGAGATCAGAGCGGCGACGCGGCGCTCGAGGCCAGCGTCCTGACTGATAGCGAGGCCGCTCTGACGGATGAAAGCGCTGCGTTCAAATACCTCCCGCGTGACGCCCAGCAATGCTTCACCGCAATTCTGGCCGGTGAGACCGTCAATGGCGATATTGGTGCCGCTATAGACCGCCCGAAACTCGGCCATCGGCGCGGTCTGGCGGCGGGTGTCCCGGGAAATGGTGATGTCGCGGCCTTCCGATCGGCAATCCATGGAACCGGCCATGACGGTTCCGTCCCATGGCGCGTAACGATTCTTGTCGGCGATATAGTCGGCACGGTCCCGCTCCCGGCTGTTGATGCCGTAGAGCATGGCGGTCAGAAACGCGCACCATGTAGATTTGCCGGATTCGTTGGGAGCCTCTATAATATTCAATCCATCGCTGAATTGAATTGTTTCACTTCGCAGCCGCCCGAAAACAGCGGATAGGCGCTTGATCTGCACAGGTATCCCTCCATAACTGCTCAATATAATATACGTCAGCAAAAATTATAGCATAGAGTTTCGAATTTGCACAGAGTATTTTCTGGTGTGCTGAATATGTGCAGAGCAATTAGAAATACTAATGATAAAAATTAGAAAAAGCTGTTGACAACAGAGACTAATTCTGCTATTCTTAATAAGCTGTTTGACGGCGATGAAGAGAAGCGGGTCAAGAGATGGGGGGCGAAAACGCCTGAAAAAAGT
>OGIE01002905.1_pt1 | contig 19812 bp, 9 predicted proteins | sample 1571581 | NCBI WGS metagenome assembly OGIE01 (sample SAMEA2582021, study PRJEB24529) | metagenome | biome: Human gut stool | place: China | collected 2011
GGTTCTCTCCCTCCGGCCCTGCGGGGCCACCTCCCTCGCAGAGGGAGGCAAGGAGTATCACAAAAACGCGCAGTACCATTCCAAAACGGGCCCGCCAAACAGCATCGCGATCACGATGCCTGCACACAGAAACGGGCCGAAGGCGAAGTGGTCCTTCTTCCCTGCCTTTTTGGCGGCCAGCAGGTATATGCCGTACATACCGCCAAAAACAATGCCGAAAAACATCGCCAGCAGCGTATTCTGCCAGCCCAGGAACAGCCCGGCGGCTGCCATCAGCTTGATGTCGCCGCCGCCGAACGCGCCGTCGATGACAAGGCAGAGCAGAAACATCGGCACACTGACGCAGAGCGCGCCGATGATGTGCGGCAGCCAGTCGGCAGGGGAGAGCAGCACGCTCACCGCGCCGCAGACCGCCAGCGCCAGATTCAGCCGGTCCGGGATGGTCTGCGTCTCGGCATCAATGAGCGAAACGCTCAGCAAGATCCCGCAGACCGCCAGCGCCAGCAGCGCGGCCCAGCTCATGCCGAACAGACCGCCAGGCAGGGCGTAGGCAGCGCCGTACCGCCAAGTGCAGCCCAGCGCCAGCACGCCGCCCAGAAGCTCCACCAGCAGGTACCGCGCCGGAATGTGCGCACCGCAGTGGCGGCACCGCCCGCGCAAGAATAACCAGCTGAACACAGGCACTAAGTCCGGCGCACCCAGCGTGTGGCCGCACTGCGGGCATACGCTGCGGCCCTTCAGAGGGTCCATGCCCCGCGGCAGCCGCCACGCGACGACGTTCATAAAGCTGAACAGCGCCGCGCCCAGCAGAAAACGAATGAGTCCCAACAGAAGCTCAAGCAGCAGCATGGCCCACCCCCGCGCCGTATTGCAGCCGATCCTCCGCGCGGAAAACGCGGTAACCGCCGTCGGCATCATAGATGGCGTACATGCCGTTCTCCTGATACAGGAGCCGCTGCACGGTGTAGCCGTTCGGGTCGATCTGCAAAAGCGTCACGGTGCCGGGCAGTGAGCCCAGCGTGCGGATTTCCTCAGCGATGCCGTCCGCAAAGCCGTCCGCGCTTGTCTGGTCGGCGAACGTCTGCCCGGCGGAGTAGCACTGGGCAGACACGGCACTGGCCGCCAGCCGCGCAGCCTTGACCTGAGCCAGGGCCTCCCGCGCACGGGCCTGATAGCGCAGCTCCGCCGCGCCGGTCACAATAGTATACAGGACAGCGCCCAGCGCCAGCAGTACGGCGAGCTTTTCCGCAAACGCAGCTTTGGCCCAGCGTTCCCCGGTATGGCGCAGCCATGCGCCCAGTCGTGCTGCCAGCATTGTTACACATCCTCTACCATATAATAACACGCTATTTAGTATAGCGTGCCGGGCCTGTATTTGCAAGGAATTTCGCGAAAAAAACTCTGTTTTTTGTTCAAAGCTAACGGAAATTATGGCGAAATCGTGCACAACTTGCCGCTGACCCACTATATTTGGTGTAAATTTGCTGAAATCTCGCGGAGTTTCTTGCGAAAACGTCACATTCCGAGTATAATGACAATATATATAATCTGATATTGTGTCTAATTGTAACCTTTCACCGGAGAAACGACGGGAGCATCTATGGTGCAGTACAATAAAAATATAAAAAACAAAAAGAAAGGCTTTACGCTGGTGGAGCTGATGGTCGTTCTGGCTATCACGGCCATTCTGGCGGCGCTGGTCGGCGGCGGGCTGATCGCCTACACGCGGCTGGCCCGGTTTGAAAAGAACGAGGCCAACGCCCGCACGCTGTTCCAGACGGCGCAGATCTCCCTGACCCGGATGGAGACGGCGGGGGAGCTGGATGCGTTCCGCCGGCAGGCCATGGAGGAAGGCGACAGGGGCGACCACTTCCAGAACGACGTCACCGTGACCGACGCGGACGGCAAAACCCTTGTGAGCCGCACCAAGACCGAACTGAACCAGAACGTGGCCGCGCTCTACTATGACCGCACGGGCGCTGCCGCGGGCAACCATAACGCGCTGGTGGAGCGGCTGCTGGGCGATTACATCTACGACGCCTCGCTGCTGAATGCCTCGATCTGCGTCGAGATCGACGTGCAGAGCGGGCAGGTCTACTCGGTCTTTTACGATACCAAATCCGTTAAGCTACGCTTCAATCAGGACGGTGCTACGAATATTTATGACCGCAGCTATGACCACCGCCGCAATGACACCCTTGTCGGCTACTACTCTGCCGAGGACCGCGTCAACGTTGTGCAGCTGGTGCAGACGAAGCTGAAGGTCAAGAATCCCCGCCTGACGAACGGCGAGACGCTGACCCTGAGCTGGAGCGGCAACTCCAGCCTCGGCGATCTGGACACCTCCTACACGGCCACGGCCTACGCCGCCGGGGACACCGGCGAAAATCGGAAACCGCTGTTTACCATCACGATCAAGCGCGACGCCGCGGGTGCGGCGGATGATAACAAGCAGGTCATCACCAAGATGCCTGTTGTTATCTACCAATACGACGCCGCGGGCCAGCAGACCGGCACCGAGGAGAAGAAACTCTACTTCCCGCTAAGCTACAACAAGGGCAGCTTTGTGCTGACGCTGGACGCCATGGCGGACGCGGCGCTGCTGCGTGCGTGTGAGAACGACGAGGTTGCCGCCACGAGCCTGTACAGCATCACCCGCCTGCTGAACGACCCGAAGGACATCTACATTGCCATGCGCGCCGAGCCGCGGGAGAACTACAGCGATACCTACACAGCCAGCAAAGAGGAAACGACGAACGAGGAAAACACCCTGCTGGCCAAGGGCGGCAAGACGGATAAAGCAGAGCTGAAATATTTCCGCCATCTGTACAACCTGCGCTGGTCTGCCGACTGGGACATCACCAACAAGGGCATCTACACGCTGACCCCCCAGGCCAGCAACAGCACCGGCCTGAACTGGACGGGCGGCGGCGTCACGGTCTACTGCGCCGCGGGCGCATGGCCTCCTGTGGCCAAGGTGCCGTCCCTCAATGACCCTGTCGCATGGCCGACGATCCCGGAGCTGGGTGAAAAAATCGAACTTACGAGCAAAACAACGGTCCTTGCAACCAAGACGACCCGTGTGCCCATCCTCAATCTGCAATTGAGCAGCAAGTCCGTTGCAAAAACCGGCAGGGCAGGGAAGGACGAGCTGGCCGACCACTATGTCGGCCTTATCGGCGAGAACAAGGGCAAAATTTCTTACATCACACTGCGCGACCCGGACATTCAGGTCAACGTCAAGACCGAGACTGTCGACGCCGGTACGCTGCCGAAGGCAGACCAGCTCAAGCTGACCGCGACCAAATTCGTCACGGCGCTGGCGAAGGACGACGAGAACTGGCGCGATGTGCGCGCCGTCGGCGCACTCTGCGGCGTCAACACAGGCACGCTGGAAAACTGCGCCCTGACCCGCGGCACGAACTCCTCGACGAGTGCGCTGGTGGCTGCGGCGCTGGCGTTTGACAACAAAACCACCGCAACGCAGCGCAAAGCGCAGACGCAAAACGATGGCAGCAAAAGCTATACCTATTATACAGACGAGCCGCGCGGCATTGGCGGTCTCGTCGGCGTTGCCATACCCAAAGCCGAGTCCGTCATGCAGGACCTGACCGTTGCGTCGGACGTGACGGTGGCGGGTCTGCTTGTGGACAAGGACACGCAATCCGTTGCAAACACAGCGGCAGACCAGCAGGCCGAGAAGGCCCGCTACGCTGCCGCGGCAGCCGAGCCGAATGACAAGAACTCCCTCTGGCGCAGCGTCGGCGTGGGCGGCGTGTTCGGCACGGTGGACGCTACCCAGATGAAAACGAACGGTGATACGAACATCGTCAACAACGGCTTTGTGACCGGCAACGGCTTTACGGGCGGCATCGTCGGCAACCTGTTTACGACAGGCACAAATACCGGCACGCCGCCGGTGCTGACGGGCCTGAGGAACAACGGCACGGTCAGCGCGGGCGCCAACTATAAAGGCGATACCGCGGGCGATGCGCGCAGCCTGGTGCTGGGGCAGTTCTTCGGCGGCATTGCGGGCTACGGCAGGGGCGTGACCCTGCAAGGCTGCGAAAGCGTGACCCGCAGCGACCTGACCGAGACCCAGCTCAAGGAGCAGGTCAAGGCGGGCTTCGACAAAAAAACCGGCACATTGACTGACGCCGGCCCCCTCAAGGGTGATTTCGTCGGCGGCCTTGTCGGCTACGGCAAGGATATTGTGCTGGAGGACTGCAAGACCGGCAAGGGCTACGTGCTCGGCAGCCGGTTTGTGGGCGGTCTGGCAGGCGGCTTTACCGGCAGCGGCGTAAAACAGAACGATACGAACAGCAGTGACGTCTTTGGCAGCCGCTACGTCGGCGGCATCGTGTCGGTCAACGGCAGCAACAGCATAATCAACGGCATGACCAATACGGGTCTGGTCGCGGCCTTTGGAAAGAACGCGGCCTACGTCGGCGGCATCGTCGGCGTCAATGATGCCGGCTGGGGCGGCAGTGAAGACAAGACTGCCAAAGCCACCGTGCAGAACTGCGCCAACCGTATGTCCGGCGACAACGCCACCGACACCCGCCGCATCAACCTGCTAAAGGAGCTGAGCGGCTGCGCCGACTACGTCGGCGGCATCGCGGGCTGCAACGGCAAAAAAGGCGTTGTGACGTGGGATGGGAACGGCACCCCGACGCTGGGTGCCATCCTGTACGGCAACAACTACGTGGGCGGCGTGGCCGGTTATAACGATGAAAATGCGACGATCTCCAACACCTCCGGCCAGAACCTGACCATCAGCGGCCAGATCGTGGCGGCGGGCAAGGCTGTCGGCGGCATGATCGGCCTGAACTGCGCCTCCACGCTGCCCTCCGCCACTGTGGCGGTCAGCCGCGTGGCGGGTCAGCAGCTTGTCGGCGGCGTCATCGGCGCCAACCTGCCGGTGGGCGGCTTCACCGTGACGGGCGGCGCGTTTAACACAGATGTGGCCTCGGGCCGCGTCGAGGCCGACGCCGTCGCGGGCGGCATCATCGGCTACAACCGTCTGCTGGTGGCCAAGCCCACAAACGCCACGCTGGCGGCGCTGCTGCCGACGATTGACCAGAACACCGGCGTGCTGACCGACAGCACCGACGCGGAAACGGCGGGCGGCGAGGTCACCCTTGCCAACTTCCAGAACAAGCTCAACCTGCAGGCCGACATCTACGTCGGCGGCATCGTCGGCGCAAACGACGCTAAAACGAAGCTGACGATTCAAAAGGCAACCAACGGCGCAACGCAGAACGCCCTGTCTGTCGGCGGCCTGAACCCGTCCAACAACGGCGCGTTTAAAGGCGGCGTATCGCTGAACGCGCTGGCCGGTGGCCGCTATGATTTCGACGACGTGCACGGCGCACTGGCGGGCGGTATCATCGGCTATGCCACACCCAACACAACGCTGGAAAACTGCACAAACTACGGCACAGTGGCTCACAAGTGCGCCGCGGGCGGCTTTGCGGGCTGGAACGAGGGCACGATCACCGGCGGCAGCATGGCGGCGTCCCTCGGCAACCGTGAAGCCGGGTATACCTATCTGGGCGGCGTTGCGGGCGTCAACGGCGGTCTTATTCAGTCTGCCTACCCGGCTAAAGACTGCGCCGTGCGCGGCGACAGCTATGTCGGCGGCATTGCGGGCGTCAACCTAGGCGTTGACGCTGCGGCAAGCAAGGGCCTCATCATCTGCACGGGGGACAACAGCAGCACTGGCACGGTGGAGGCCAACCGGTATGCGGGCGGCGTGGCCGGTGCCAACGTCGGCAATATCTCGCTGTCCGGCCAGCTGCAAAGCAGTGTCACCGCCACCGACTATGCGGGCGGCGTGGCCGGTATCAATACGGATAAGGGCAGCATTTACGGCAATGAAAACGCCAACGGCGCGGTCCTGGGCAGCGTCACTGCCGCCAACTATGCGGGCGGCGTGGCCGGTACGAACCGTGCCGAAATCACCCGTGTGGAGAACTACGCCTCGGTGCGCGCCAGCACAAAATATGCGGGCGGTATTGCGGGCGAGAACTACGAGGGCGGCAAAATCAGCGCCTGCGTCCATGCCCAGAATCCGATCTACGCCACCAACGGCGAGGCGGGCGGCATCGCGGGCAATAATAATAAAGACGCGCTGATTGAGAATGTGCAGGTCCGCGCCGCCGTCACCGCGGCCAACGGCACGGCGGGCGGCGTCACGGCCACGAACTTCGGCACCATCGGTCAGGAGACCGGGCTGGAAAGCAGCAGCAGCGTAAGCGGCTGCACGATCACCGGCACGTCGGAGAGCATCGGCGCTGTTGCGGCGTACAACCGCGCGGGCGCGACCATCCGCAATGTGAAGCTGGCGGCAAACGCCAACGTGCGGTTCAGCACCCCGGCGGTCACCATCGGCGGCCTTGCGGGCATGAACGAGGGCACCGTCACCGGCTGTCAGGTCGAAAACGGCGCGCTGGCGCTGAACAACGGTCTGCGCGCGGGCACCAACACCGTCACGCTGGGCGGCGCGGTGGGCCGCACCACGAAGAACGGCACGGTCAGCAGCACCGACGTTCTGCTGGACCTTACACAAAATCTTGATAAATATACAAATTTGGGCGGCGTCGCAGGCCAGAACGACGGTACCCTGGATCGGTGTACCTATTCCGGCACGATGGGCGGCAGCGCGGACACGGACGGCCTTGTCTCCGACGGTGCACGCAGCACCGGCAGCACGGTGGGCGGCATTGCCGGTCTGAACAACAGCACGATCACCGGCTGTGAGGTCAAATACATCAAACTGCAGGTCAGCGGTATCAGCAACATCACCACGACCCAGACCGCAGACGAAAAGCTCGCCAGTGCCAGCCATGTGGGCGGCATTGCGGGCCGCAACAATGACGAAATCGCCAACAGCTATGTCGCCACCGAGCGTAGCAACGGCGGCGCGGGCAGCATCATCACGGCGCGTTACGGCTTTGTGGGCGGCGTTGCGGGCTCCAACAACGGCACTATCACGGGCAGCGGCAGCAAAAAAGCGCTGGTCAGCGACGAAGAAGCACCACCCGCCCTTGTTACACAGGTTGATAATTGGCTGGATGCGGCAGATGCCAATACCGGCATCAACAGCATGGCGGCAGAGCTGACCACAGGCAAGACCTACGCGGGCCTCAAGGGCGTTGACACTGTGACGGACAAGGGCTACATGAACGTTTACAGCGACACAGGTCTTGCCGCCAATGATCTGCTTGTCGCCCTGCGCGGCAGCAACAACAGCGAGACAGCCCGTGCCGCCGGTTATCTGGGCGGTCTGGCAGGCTTTAACTCTCTCCGCGGTACAATTGGCACTTCCGCCACCGGCCAGTGGTTTGTCTATTCTGACAATGCGACAACGGCATCTACCGTCGGCGGTATTGTCGGCCAGAACGAATCCAACGTCACAGACAAAAGCGTGCTGGACACTGTGGTAAACTGTGCCGCTGTGCGCCGGTTTACGCGCGTGTTTGAAACGCGGGCATGGATTGGGAATCAAAATAAAGACGATACAGACAATGAAAACATTTACAAGGGCGGCAGCCGTGTGGTTGTCCATGTGGGCGGTGTCATTGGCCAGCAGCAGAACCGCAGCGATGACCGGTGGTCTGTCAGCAAGGTAGTCAACTGCGGCAGTGTGTTCAACAGCCGCTCGGCCAATGTGGGCGGCGTGATCGCCTATTGGCTGGACTACGGCGGAACCGTGCAGAAATGCTTCAATTTTGGCAAAATGACAACAAACACGAACGACCATGACCAGCAATTAGGTGGTTACGGTGCAGTCGGCGGTGTTGTCGGCATTATTGACCAGCCTATTTCCGGCGGTACCACAAATGTGCTTTCCTGCCGTAACTACGGTCAGATTTGGTATGATTCAAACGCCGCAGGCGCAAATGACTGTGCGGGCATTATCGGTAAAATCGAGATGAAGAAGCCCACCGATATTATGACACTGAACATCATCGACTGCGTCAATAGCGGTGCAATCAAGGCAGCGTCGCAGGCAGTCGGCATTCTGGCATGGATTGGCCCGTGGAAAAATGGAACAATTGACAACGTTACGGTAAATATTGACCGCTGCCGAAACCTTAATACAGACTTTACGTGTGTCGGAAGTCCTGACAGAAGAGTCGGCATTGTCGGCAGTCGCGGTAATGGCTCTGGGTCGAAAGAAGCAACCAATGTCACGAACTGCTTTGCGACGGTTGACACGGGTTGGTACCCGATTGCCTATGTGCTGGATCCAGGCGAGAATGTCACCGGCCACGGCAACTATTATATTGAAAAATCCGAAGATTCCGACGGTAAAGTCAATAGCTTCTTTAAAAAGAATGAGCGTAAACTGACCACAGTAAAACCGAACAGTACAACAGGTAACTGGGAGAAAGCGGATCGGGAAGGAAGAAACCCAGCCTACAACGAGACAGATTGGAACTCGTCCTCGGGAAAAGTAAAAGCACACCGTCTGTACATAGGCTATAACGTCGATAGTCAGACAGATCCTTATATTGCGTTCCTGCCCACTTTGGCAAAGGATGGGAACGGCGCAGCGTACAGTCTGTGGTGGATTCGCGGCCGTGATGCTAAGGAGGAATGGGGTGCCAAACGAAACTCTGCCTATATCAAGACCGACGGTAAGAAAGCCTACATTTTCGATGACACCGGCGCGGGCTATAATGAAAATCCCGGCCAAAAGAGAGCGGACGTGATGCTGCAATTCGGCGAAGCCGCGAACAGTACGAACGACTCAGACGTTGATATTACCGACATCACCGACGAGGTCATCCAGAACTACTATAAGTACGTGCTGGACAGCACCAAGCCAGCCAAGCCGGGAGAAATCGACGTCAAGGCCAGCCGCCAGGTGCAGGACGCGGACAACAACGTCTATGGCCGTTATAAAGTGACGTGGGACGAGCCGAAGGACAAGGAAGCCAGCCCCGCCGCTTACTACCGTGTTGAAATTCTGCCCTGCGATGCTGAGGGGAATGTCGCATCGGATGCAGTTCCCTATCTGAAAGCTGACGTCTACCAGCGCAGCTATACCTTTGTGGCTGATAAAGCGTGGACGGGTAACTTCGTCGTGCGTGTAACGCCCTACAACACCAACGACGACCCGAAGCAGCCTGATAACCCCAACACCAGCGGCGTGCAGACCTTTATGCACGCCCTGCCGACACCGGAGATTGAGTTCCGGCTGGTCAAACGTGAGAACGGCGGCTTTGACTGGGAGCAGTGCCAGACGCCGGATGAAGCAGGGAGCGAATTCAATTATGAAGTTGTCGCGGTGCTGAAAAACTACACCAAATACCCGACAGACGAGGCATGGACCGTCACGCTGACCGATGGAACGAATACTTATTATTTCAGCAGACAGAATGGCAAGCAGTACATCCGCCTGACCAACAATTTGGAACGCACTTTGACGCTTACGGCGTTGGCAACCCCGGACAACAGTACAAAGTATCTGCGCTCGGCCCAGTACAAGTCAGAGACCTATCTCCCGTCCCAGTGGCGAGACAATCCGGGCTCTGCCAAGGACGAGGACGGTCTGCCGCTGGGCACGCTGGAAAAGGACGGCAGCACGGAGTTTGTGACCTACACCGGCCAGACAGCGGAGAGCTTTGAAGCAACCGTGAAGTTCAGCTTTACCCCGGAGGTCAAGAGCGACAGCAGCGAGCACGGCAGCCCGACCTACCGTGTCATGCTGCTGGCAAAATATCTGGGCAATGACACGGTCAACGGGCAGTCCCTGAACGGCCAGTACATCACGCTGGCCGCGCGGGAGGGCATTGTGACAGGGTCTCCCGTCACCTTCAACCTGAACAGCCTGCCGTCGGATGCCATGACGAACTACACCGACTTCCTCGTTGTCGCGGTGCCCGTCACCAGCGGCAAGGGCGATATGAAGTATCGCTGGGATGCCACGGCGGACGAAGTGTCCGCAGCCATCGCCAGCCATGCGAACGAGACAAACGACACCGACAAAGAAATCTGGTGGAAGAACGGCTATGAGATCGTTCGCACGGGCGAGCACAGCTATACCTATGCCCATCTAACGCCGCTCTGCTTCTCCGACGTGAGCCGCACCGATGACCCGGAATGGGCTAAACAGGCCACACAGACGACCCCGCAGATCATCTTCAAGCAGCTGAACCTGAATGTCCTGAAAGCCCCGACGCTGGCCGAAGATACCGACGGCGGCAAGGTGAACCCGGACAACAATCAGCTGACCTATACGTTCAACTGGACGCAAGAGGACATGGGCACGAAAAAGCCGACCTACAGCATCAAGCTCTACGGCCTGTTGACGGACGAGAACGGCAATGTGACCGGTCAGGAGCAAATTGCGCTGAAGGACACCCTGACGCCGACACAAAATGGCAGCAGCTTTACCCTGCCTGTCAACGTGGATACCATGCTGGCCAACGGCAGCGACAGCTGGCGCTATGACAAGGTCCGGCTCGAGGTCACCCGTGTGGCGGCAGCCAACACCACCGAAATCGGCGCGTCCGCTGTGGCGGATTACAGCGTTAAGCAGCGCCTGCCCGGCATCAGCGCGCCGAGCTCCATCACCCGCGTCAACGGCGAGACCGACAACGCGGATGCCCTGCTCTACACGGTCAGCTGGTCGCCGTCCGACGACGCGCGCATTGGCCACTATGACCTGTGCGTCGTCGATGACGGCGGCAATACTGTGCTGCCGCTGCCCACCACGGGCAACGTCGGCAGCCTGACGCTGGATCTGGAGCAGTATCAGGGCAAGGTATTGCGCTTCCGCGTCATTGCCCGCCGCAAGGACGATAGCTGCTTTGACGGCCCGGACGGCGCGTTGAGCCAGTCCGAGACCATCGTCCGCCGCGCCGCTGCGCCCAAGGTTACGGCCAGCAGCTTTGCGCCCGACAGCCCGAATCAGGAGACGTTCCTGAACGACCTCAAGCTCAACATGACGCTGGAGAAAGCCGCAAAGGGCAATGTCTACTTTACCGGCTATATCTTCAGCGATGAGGCCAAGTATACAGAAATTGCCAAACTGGCCGAGGTTTGGCAGAATACCCCCACCGGACAGGACAAGTACAAGGCCCAGCAGAAGTTGACCAAAGCACTGGACGAGATGCTGGACAGCGGCGACGCCGAGTTGGTCATCCCGAAGGACAGCCGCACGGTGGGCGGGAGCGCCAGCGTCAACGACAAAACCGCCAGCTATACCTTTGTGCCCGACGGCAACGGCTTTACGCTGACGCCCGACCACGCAAAACAATACCTGCTGCCCGCGGTGCGCGTTATGCCCACCGACGGCACGACAGCGTCGAACTGGTTCTACTTCCTGCAGGATGCCGCAAATGCGCAGCTGCCGGCCATCACGCTGGACGCCCCCGTGGACGCTGCCGAACCGGAACGCGCGCTTGGCAATGCCGTTTACACGCAGGAGGTCAACCTGTACAACGACCCCGAGTTTAAGAGCAATCGCGGTACGGCCCCGCTGGAACTGCGCCGCTTTACGGTGGAGTGGACCGCGGTGAACAAGTACACCCAGGCCGACGGCACGGTGCGCAACCTGACCGACAGCTATACCTTTACCGTCACGCCGCTGGATAGTAAGACGAAACAGCCCTACAGCATTACGGTGACGACCTACGACAGGGACGAGACGGACGAAGACGGCAATGTCACGCATAAGCGCGGGGAAATCAAAACCGTTACCAAGACCTATGACGGCAAAACGACGGAGATTGCGAAGCAGACAACCGTTGTGGACGCGGAGACCAAAGAGACCCGCATCTGGTACGACCTGAGCGTTGAGCCTGTCTACGACAAAGATAACAACCTGACCGGCTGGGAATCGCAACCCTATGACGTCACCGGCACGGTGGAAAAGGACGGCGGTACGCTATACTACAAGGCACAGACGGTTCCCATGCTGGAGCTGGTGCAGGAGGACGGTGCCGAGCCTGTTTACCGCATCACCCTGCCCGAGCTGCAGGAAAAGGTGCAGGACGATTCGTTCGAGCTGAAAAAGTTCACCGCAAGTGTGACGCTGCAGACGCTGGCGCACTCGCATGACAACGGTAAGACCGTTGCGTCCGATTTGGTCAAGGTCCCCGTCAACGAGACGAACACCGCCGATGCGGCGGAGGATGCCCAGAGTATGGACTCCGCGGAGAGCGTCGCGCCCGCCGAGACTGCAGAAAGCACGGCGGCGGAAAGCGCCCCCGCAAGCGTGCCCCCGGTCCTGATACGGGCCCGTGCGGCACTGCCCGTGACAACCCCGGAGACCGCCGCTGCCCCGGATGAGACGGACGCGGCGGAAACCACGCCCCCGGAACGGACGGAAACAAGCGACGCATCGTAATTTTATTTCAGGAAAGAAGGTGGCATTATGCACCGCAGGGCACGCAGCATTCTGCGCGGGGAGCAGGGGCTTTCGATGATATTGGTCCTCTGCATCGGTGCGCTGTTTGTGGCGCTGTCGGCAGCGCTGGTCTATGCGGCCTCCGTGCTGACGGCCAATGCCAACCGCCAGCTGCTGGAACAGGAAGCTTACCAGCTGGCAACCAGCTTTTCCGACGTGCTGGAAGGGGAGCTGAACAAGAGAGACAGCAGCTTTGCCAAGTTCGTCAATGAGCAGTTCATGTTCTCCCAAAGCTACGGCAAGGACATCTATGACTTGGAATCCCAGCCCAAGGAGTTCGCCTGGAAACCGAACGGCAGCCAGCCTGATGGCGGGGCCGAGGCCATCACGGTAACACTGCGCCGCCGCCCGGGCGACGGTGCCGACAAGCTGAACCAAACGGCGAACAGCACCAATGCCACAGACCTGCGCAACCTGCTCGACACACTGGAGGGCGAAAACCGCAAGGGCATGGAGATCGTCGATTTACAGCTGGACATTACAGTGACAGTCACGAAAAACGGCGAGAGCTTTGCCTTCACGCGGACCTATGACCGCACAGTGAAGTACGACAGCGACGGCAGCCAGGCAAAAAACAATACATTCCCCAAGGTGTATTACACAATAAAAGACAGTACAACAAAGTATTACCGTATTAGCGACCTGACGTTCTACGCCCCCGGCAGTGGTGACCTGACCATTACTGGCGGCAACATTGACAGCAACCGCCTGACGTTCCACTGCGACACCAGCCAGCAGCCCGATTCCATCACCTACACCCGCGGTGCCAAACAGAGCACCGGCACAACACAGGAGTGACCCGCTATGAAACATACTTTACAAAATCAGCGCGGCGAGACCATTGTGGAAGTGCTTGTGTCGTTCCTGCTGCTGATGATTTTTACGTCGATGTTCGTCGTTTCGCTGCGGTACGCCCGCGCCATGTCCCTAAAGGCCGAGTCGCTGCGGGAGACAGCCTATGCCTTCTGCGCCGGGCTGTACCCGGCCAATAACGCGGCCCCCAAATGGGAGAAGGAACAGGATGGGCTGGCGTTCTCCTTTGGCGATTACGGTGAATTTACGGTGAACGGCGTCAAGCTGGACAGCGTGGAGACAAGCGCGGAAGTTACGGAAAACGGCCAAAAAACGACGGAACAGCACAAGTTTTACCGCTACAGCAAGAGCACGGCAGAAGGGACGACCAACCCATGAAGCAGCGTTTGAAAAACCAGAACGGCACAACGCTGGTGGAGCTGATCGTCTGCATGGTGCTGCTGGCGATCTTTACGCTGGCGGCGGTCACGCTGATACAGCCCAGCGCACAGGCGTACATGGACATCCAGCAGCAGACCCGCGCCCAGAACCTGGCCGACGCGCTCATTGAGACGATCCGCGGCGAGGTGCTCGAGGCGAACGGCTATATCCGCTTCACCGACGGCGCGACGGAATCGGACAATCTGGATAAGGTTTTTGCGTCCAAGGGTAACGACTACAGCAAGGGCACGGCATTGGAATTCAGCGTCTACCCCAACCACATTGAGCTGATCGACAAGGACTGTGTGCCGCCGCTGACAAAGACAGACGGCACAGCGCTGCTGACAGCGGAACAGGCCAATGCGCTGAACGGCTACCTGCACATGCGCTTTTACCGCGATGAACTGAATGACGCCGGGCACTACGGCAACCCGCAGCACACAAAAAAGGACAAGGCCGAGGACGGTACCGAGACGGTCACACGGCCCTACGTTGCCTACGGCTACACAACGGCCTATCCCCGGGATGCCTATATGGGGCTGTTCATCAGCGAACTGCATTTCTACGCCCGCAGCTGGACGCAGGACGGCGACGAAACCAAGACCCCGCGCATTACGGCTATGACGGTGGTGCTGACTGTGGCCAAGCGGGACGCCGACAACCAGATCGTGCCGCTGTGCACCCAAAAAGCCATTGTGCAGTTGCCCGGTGAGCCGGTCATCCTGTATAAACCCGGCACCTGGGACGGCAAGGCATCGTCGGAGTCGTGAGCGGTGCCCTCCGGGACGATTTTTGAAAAGTTTATTACAATCCCGGCGGATGTACTGGACAAATTCAAATGGACTTGTTATACTTTAAAACATGAATACCTGTGTGCCAGACAAAAATGCAGGAACGTCATGGGCATCAGAGCAGAGAGGATGACTAGGATGGCAACAATTGAAATCAAAATGCTGGGCGGCTTTGAGATCCGTGTGAACGGCAAGCCCGTGCTGGCACAGCTGGCGCAGTCCCGCAAGGCAACGGCGCTGGTGCAGTATCTCGTTTTGCGGCGCGGGGAGCGCGTCTCCCACAAGGTACTGACCGATACCCTGTGGGCAGGGGAGCGGTCCACCAACCCGGACATGGCCCTGCGCGCCATCTTGCATCGCTTCCGCCTTATGATCGACGCGGAGGGTCTGGATGAGATGAAGGGCTGCATCGTGACCAGCCGCGGCTACTACCAGTGGAACCCCCATCTGGACTGCAGCGTGGATGTGTTTGAGGTCAACGACCTGTCGGAGCTGGCCCGCAAGGAGAGCGACGCCGAGAAGCGCAGCCGCATTTATGAACAGATCGTCAACCTGTACGACGGGCGGCTGCTGCCGCAGTCTGCGTCCGAGCCGTGGGTCGAAAGCGTCAGCGTGCGTCTGCACGGGCAGTACCGCACAGCCATTTTAAACCTGCTGGAGCTCTGCAAAAAATGGGGCGAGAGCACCCGCATCGTTACGCTGTGTACCCGTGCGCTGGAGCTGGACCCCTACGAGGAGCGCCTTTATCTGGAAAAGATCGTCGCGCTGGAGACGCTGGGCCGCCACGAGGAGGCGGAGGATCTGGCACGCCGCGGCAGCGCCATGGGCTGCCTGCATCATGCCATTGAGCCGGGCCGCGCAGGCTCTGCCTACCGCCAGATGCGCCAGGCAGACCGCAATATGGAGAGTGAGGTCTCCAAGCTGATCTCTGCCCTGCCGGATACCGAGAACACGGGGGCCTGTATCTGCGACTTTGAGACGTTCAAGGAAATTTACCGCGTACAGCGCGGCGTGCAGGTCCGCTACGGTCTGCAGGTATTCCTGGCGATCCTGACCGTGGCTCCCAGCCAGAACACCGATGCTGCCGAGACCGCTCTGATGGTGGAGCAGCTGGGCGATTTGATCCGCACGAATCTGCGCCAGTGCGATGTGGGCGCCCGCTACACCGATATGCAGTATGTTGTTATGCTGAGCGGCAGCACCGCCGAGAGCGGCACCAGCCCGCTGGAGCGCATCAAGGCCGCATTCTACCGCATCCCTGCCCATGGCCGCTACCTGTTGAGCTATAGCCTCTATGTTCCCGAGGCCAAGGCCGACAGCGGGCGCGCCCGCCGCCGCAAAAAGACGGCGAAGAAAGAAAAATAAGTGAGCCGTTAAGCCGTACAGTGAAAGCTGTGCGGCTTTTTCATTACCCTGGCCCCCTCTGCGAGGGGGCTCCGCCCGCAGGCGGTGGGGGAGAGAACCTTGCGGCAATCCGAAGCATTTCGGGCTATTGCAAGGTTCTCTCCCTCCGCCCCTTCGGGGCACCTCCCTCGCAGAGGGAGGCATGAATCTTTACGCCAGCTCAAACATCCCGTGATACAGCTGGTAATACTCGCCCTTTTTGGCCAGCAGCTCGTCGTGGGTGCCGCGCTCGATGATATGGCCATGCTCCAGCACGATGATGGCGTCCGCGTTGCGCACCGTGGAAAGCCGGTGCGCGATGACAAACACCGTGCGGCCCTCCATCAGGCCGTCCATGCCCTTCTGGATCAGCGCCTCGGTGCGGGTGTCGATGCTCGACGTGGCCTCGTCCAGAATCAGCACCGGCGGGTCGGCGACGGCGGCGCGGGCGATGGCCAGCAGCTGGCGCTGTCCCTGGCTCAGGTTTGCGCCGTCGCTCGTCACCATCGTGTTGTAGCCCTGCGGCAGGCGGCGGATGAAGGAGTCGGCGTTCGCAATTTTGGCCGCCTTTTCAATTTCCGCCTGCGTCGCGTCCAGCTTGCCGAAGCGGATGTTGTCCGCCACCGTGCCGGTGAACAGGTGGGTGTCCTGCAAGACGACGCCCAGCGAGCGGCGCAGGTCGTTTTTCTTGATGAGCCGCACATCCATGCCGTCGTAGGTGATGGACCCGCCCGACACCTCATAAAAGCGGTTGATGAGGTTGGTAATCGTGGTCTTGCCCGCGCCCGTGGAGCCGACAAAGGCAATTTTTTGCCCCGGCTTGGCGTAGAGCGAGAGGTTCTGCAGAATCATCCGGTCCGGCGTATAGCCAAAGCTGACGTCGTGGAACCGCACGTCGCCGTGCAGCGGCTCGAGCGGGACGTCGGGGCGGCGGCGGTCACACCAGGCCCAGCGGCCCGTGCTCCCGGCGCACTCGGTCAGCGTACCATCGCTGTTTTCCCGCACGCTGACCAGCTCCACCGTGCCCTCGTCGATCTCCGGCTTTTCCTCCATGACCGTGAAGATACGCTCCGCGCCCGCCAGCGCCGCCAGCAGGAAGTTGCCCTGCTGGGTCAGCTGGTTGATGGGCAGCGTCGTCTGGCGCACAAAGACCAGATAGCTGGCCAGGCTGCCGAGGTCGGACCAGCCCCACATGACCATGAGGCCGCCGACTACCGCAATGACCGCGTAGTTCAGGTAGCCGATGCTGACGACGGCGGGAATCATCGTGGCGGCGTAGCTCTGCGCGCCGGTGCCTGCCTCGCGCAGCTTCTCATTGCGGGCGGCAAAGGCGGCCATGTCGGCCTGCTGGTGGTTGAACACCTTGACGACCTTCTGCCCGGCGATCATCTCCTCCATGTAGGCGTCCAGCTCACCGAGGCTGGCCTGCTGGCGCGCATAAAAGGCGCGGCTGCGCTGTGTCGAGTAGTTGATATACCAGAACATGGCAATATAGCCAACGACCACCAGCAGCGAGAGCCGCCAGTTGAGGATGAACAGCAAAAGCAGCGTGCCTGCGACCTGAATAAAGGTCTGGATGACCACCGCAAAGCTGTTGTTCAGCGCGTCCGAGATCGTGTCCACGTCGTTCGTGAACAGGCTCATCAGATCGCCCTTGCGGTTCGTGTCAAAGTAGTGCAGCGGCAGCGTCTGCAGATGTGCGAACAGGTCGCGGCGGATGTCCTGCAAAATCTTCTGCGCGGCACGGACCATGAGCTGGGTGTAGCCCAAGGTAGACAGTGCGCCGACGATGTAGATGCCCGCGGTCAGCGCCACGACGCCGGCCAGATAGGCGGCGCTGCCGTTTTCCAGCACGCCGTTGACGATGGGGCGGATCATGTAGGTGCCCAGCAGCGCGGCCAGCGCACTGACCGCCGCCAGCAGGCCGACGACGCCGAGCATGATTTTGTGGCGGCCCAGATAGTCCATGAAGCGGCGCAGCGTGTGCCGCAGGTCCTGCGGGCGCTTACCGCCGAATGGCTTCGCCATCTGCGTCGCCCCCTTTCATCTGGGAATGGTAAATTTCCTGATAGATCGTATCTTTTGCCAGCAGCTCGTCATGCGTGCCCACGGCATGCAGCCGCCCGTCGTCCAGAATGACGATAAGGTCGGCGCTCTGCACCGACGTGATGCGCTGGGCAATGATGAGCTTGGTCACGCTGCCCAGTCCGGCCAGCGCATGGCGGATGCCCGACTCCGTCGCCGTGTCCACGGCGCTGGTGGAGTCGTCGAAAATCAGCACCTTCGGGTGCTTGAGCAGCGTCCGCGCGATGCAGAGGCGTTGCTTCTGCCCGCCCGAGACGTTGCACCCGCCCTGGCCCAGGTCCGTGTCAAGGCCGTCGGGCATCCGGGACAAAAATTCGTCCGCATGGGCGGCGCGGCAGGCGGCCCAGAGGTCGTCGTCCGTCGCGTCGGGATCGCCCCATTTCAGGTTGTCGCGGATCGTGCCGGAGAACAGCAGGTTCTTTTGCAGCACGATGCCGACGGCGTCCCGCAGGGCGTTCACGTCGTAGTCGCGGACGTCGCGCCCGCCGACCCGGACCGTGCCCTCGGTGGCGTCGTACAGGCGCGGAATAAGCTGGACGAGCGTCGTTTTGGCCGCGCCCGTGCCGCCGATGATGCCCACCGTCGCACCTGCCGGGATGTGGAGCGTGATGTCGGAGAGGGCATTTTTCTCCGCCTTGGCGTTGTATTTGAAGCTGACGTGATCAAAATCGATTTGGCCGTCGGGGATGGTGTCCACCGGCGCGGCGGCATTCGCAAGGTCGGGCGTCTCGGTCAGGACCTCACGGATGCGGCGGGCGCTGGCCAGCGAGCGGGACATCTGCAGAAAGACGCCGGAGAACATCATGACCGAGTTGAGCACCTGCAAAACATAGCTCAAAAACGCCGTCAGCTGGCCGACGGACATCGTGCCGACGAGGATATAATTGCCGCCGAACCAAAGGATGCAGACGATGGCCGTATACATGACGGTCTGGAACGCAGGCAGGTTGAGGACGGCATAGCGGAAGGTTTTCGTCGAAGCATCGCTCAATTCCGTGTTGACGGTGTCGAACTGGGTGTTCTCGTAGCCGCCGCGGACGAACGCCTTGATGGCGCGGATGGCGGTCAGGGACTCTTGGATGCGGCCATTCAGGTGATCCACGGCGCTCTGCTGGTGGCCATAGAGCGGACCGACCTTTGTGACGATCCAGGCGAGAACGGCGGCCAGGATCGGCGTTGTGACGAGGAATACAATCGTCAGCCGCGGGCTGAGCACGCAGGCCATCGCCAGCCCCATGCAGAGCATGACCGGGCTGCGCACCAGCGGACGCAGACCGGCGTTGACGGCGTTGAGCATGACCGTGACATCGGTGGTCATGCGGGTGACGAGGGACGCATCGGAGAAGCGGTCAAGGTTGGCGAAGTCGAATTTCTGCACGGCGGCATACTCCGCCATGCGCAGCTCCGCCGCGAACCCGTTTGCGAACCGCGCCGCGTACCGCGCATACAGCAGCCCCGTGATAAGCGCAAGCACCGCGCACAAAATCATCAGCCCGCCCTGCCGGAAGATGACGGCCATGTTATGGGTGGGCACGCCGTCATCCACGAGGGTGGACATCAGGACGGGGATGACCATTTCAAAGATACATTCAATAAAGATCAGCCCCACCGCCGCGAACAGATCGCGCCGGTACGGGCGGGCATAACGGAAGATTTTGCGCAGATCCTGCATGGGTGGCTCCTTGCGGTGGGGGTAGGATGGTTGTTAAGGCAGGGCGGTGGTGAATGTTGTAGGGGGCGGCGTCCCCGACGCCCCGCGGAATGAGCGGCGGCGCGAACACTCGGGAGGGATGAATCTCTCCCCTACAGGCAGAACGTTGACGGGATTTGACGTGAAGTTACGGAGGGGTCAAGACCCCTCCCTACGGAGCAATAGATACATGGGCGGTAATGGCA
>OGIE01002915.1_pt1 | contig 19755 bp, 16 predicted proteins | sample 1571581 | NCBI WGS metagenome assembly OGIE01 (sample SAMEA2582021, study PRJEB24529) | metagenome | biome: Human gut stool | place: China | collected 2011
ATTTGTTTAATTATTATATCTGTATTATTACCAATTTATACATTGTATAACAATGAAAAACAATGTATTAGTTGTACAAAAGAGTCTTCTAAAAGATTAAGATAGTTTGGTTGTTAAAAATATAATTCGGATATTTGAACTGTAAAAATCCCGTTTCTTATCAAGAAAGAGGAAAGATTGTAAAAGAGTGGGTTTCTTTACGTCGGTCTTGTCTGAATATATATCGGTTGTAACTGTGTGTATCATTTAATTCATTCCTATAGACAAGCTTCGAACTTCAACAATCAGGGGATCGGCCCTTTTTTATATGCGGAATTTGCGCAAAAATAATTTCCCCCTATCACATACGCGCGTGTAAGAGGGTATTAGTATCGGCCTGCAAGCCTATTCGGTCATCACCGCGCGCATACATGTGCAAAAAAGGCAAACCTATCGAGAAACCGATTTGAAACTTATCCGGAGGGGCCATTTACCCATAAAAAAGAATAGGAACTACTTAAAGTAGTCCCTATTTTAGTCCCTCACACCGATAAATTTCTGACTATCAGTATTAATTGTTGACCCACCAGGATTCGAACCTGGACTGACAGAACCAAAACCTGCTGTGCTGCCATTACACAATGGGACAATCATTGATAGTGTCATTTTTGACGGTGCAAATATATGACCTTTTTTTTTTCCAACAAAAAAAATGAGGAAAATTCGAGTAAAATAATTATTTTCGTGCTTCATTAGTTGTTTCGTTATGAAGTCATCTTTTGATAACCAGACACTTAACACTTTATGTCTATTTATTCAAATACGCCCCAAGGGCAAGAAAGCTTCAAAACGGAGGAAATAATGATTTTTTACGCACATAATAATCGCAAATTTATCTTAATTAATGAATATGTATAAAATCAAAGATCATCCTAATTTAAGCTTCAAGCTGATTAACAGGGTTACCGGTTGGGTCACTTTCGTTATCGCGAGTATGACTTACATACTCACAGCTGAGTCAACGGCCAGCCTATGGGATTGCGGAGAGTTCATCACCACGTCTGTGGGCTTACAGGTGGGACATCCCCCCGGAGCACCGTTATTTATGATTATTTCGCGGTTGTTTGCGATATTTGCTCCATCGGCAGATACCCAAGCCTATATGATCAACTGTATGTCGGCCATTTGTTCCGGGCTGACCATTTTATTCCTGTTCTGGTCGATCACTCACCTGGCCCGTAAGCTTATTGTAAAAGAAGGTGAAGAAATGACTATGGGACAAATGTTTGCGATATTAGGAGCTTCGCTGATCGGTTCTTTGACTTATACTTTCACAGATACGTTCTGGTTCTCAGCCGTAGAAGGCGAAGTGTATGCGATGTCTTCTTTATTTACTGCGGTAGTTTTCTGGGCTATCCTGAAATGGGAAAATGTCGCTTTCGAACGTTATGCCAACCGCTGGCTGATCCTGATCGCTTACCTGATCGGACTGTCTATCGGAGTACACTTATTGAACTTGCTGGCAATCCCGGCAATCGTGTTTGTTTATTATTTCAAAAAATATACACCCACCGTACGGGGATTTATCAAAACAGGCATTCTTTCGGTATTTATCCTGGGTGTAGTTAATTTCGGAATCATTCCGGGCGTGATCAAAGTAGCCGGTTGGTTCGAGCTGACTTTCGTCAACGGAATGGGGGCTCCTTTCAATACCGGAGTGATCATCTATGTATTACTGATTATCGGGGCTTTAGTCTGGGGTATCCGTTATACGCTGAAAAAAGGGATGCCTGTCTGGAATACCATCCTGACTTGTTTTATGGTGATTCTGATCGGTTATTCTTCTTATTCGATGATCGTTATCCGTTCATTAAGCGATCCTCCTATCGACGAAGGAAGCCCTGACAATGTATTCTCTTTATTGTCATACATCAACCGTGACCAATACGGTGACGCTCCTTTACTCTACGGCCAGTATTTCAATGCTCCCCAAGTAGGGACGAAGGAGGGCGAACCGATCTATTATCAGAACAAAGAAACCGGGGTCTATGAAAAAATCGGTAACAAAACCATCTATGAATACGACAAACGGTTTTGTGGTTTCTTCCCACGTATGTACAGCGATACCCGGCCCAACTTTGCCAATCAATACCAGGCTTGGGCAGGAAGAAACAACGGTCCGACCTATACGGTCAACGGCGAGACCATCACCCGCCCGAGTTTCGGTAATAACATGCGTTATTTCTTCAATTATCAGTTAGGGCATATGTACTGGAGGTATTTCATGTGGAATTTCTCCGGACGCCAAAACGATATCCAGGGATATGGCGACATCATGCACGGCAACTGGATCACCGGCATTAAATTTCTGGATGAATTACGCCTGGGAAATCAGGATGAATTACCCGACAATTTGAAAAATGAAAAAGCAAACAATAAATATTATATGTTGCCTTTTCTGCTCGGTCTGTTGGGGATGTTTTACCAATACCGGAAGGGGAAAACCGGAAAACAGGATTTTTGGGTAGTCATGCTCTTGTTCATCATGACCGGTATAGCCATCATCGTCTTTTTAAATCAGACTCCGATGGAACCCCGGGAACGGGACTATGCTTATGCAGGTTCTTTCTATGCCTATGCCATCTGGATCGGCCTGGGTGTGCTTTCTATCTGGGAATTTCTGAATAAAAAGATCAAAAATATAGATCCACGGGTATCGGCCATTGCCGTTACTACGGTCTGTCTGTTCGCCATTCCGGTCAATATGGCCGCCCAAAACTGGGACGACCACAACCGTCATGCCCGTTATGCCACGACAGCCCATGCCCGTAATTACCTCAATTCGTGTGCTCCGAATGCAATTTTATTTACTTATGGAGATAACGATACTTTCCCACTGTGGTATGTACAAGAAGTGGAAGGAGTACGGCGGGATGTCCGGGTCGTCAATTTAAGTTTGTTATCCGGTTCCTGGTATATCGACCAGATGAAACGGAAAGCTTATGAATCTTCCGGAGTGCCGATTTCGTTCACTCATGAACAATACCGGGATGGGAAACGGGACTATGTATTGATCAGGGATCAGTTCAAAGAAGGAAACCTGAAAGATGTCATGGAGTTTGTCGCCAGCGACCTGCCTCAGACAAAATTACAGGGATATATCAAGGAACTCGATTTTATACCGACACGTAACGTTATCCTTCCGGTAGATTCGGCCAAAGTAATCGCCAATGGGACGGTTAAACCCCAGGATGCAGATCAGATCGTCAAAGACCTGAGACTGCATTTGCCGATGCAAGGCTTGACCAAATCACAACTGATGGTCCTGGATATTTTATCGACGAACAACTGGGAACGTCCGGTATATTTCGGAATCGGTATGGGTTCGGATGCCTATATGGGATTGGAAAAATACTTCCAGCTCGAAGGGGCGGCCTACCGCGTCGTACCTATCGAAACGAAAGAAGCCGAATTCTATGATTACGGACGGATCGACAGCGATATCCTCTACGATAATATCATGAATAAATTCGAATGGGGAAATATCAAAGATCCGAAAGTAAACATCGACTTCTTCCACGATCAGACCATCGCCGTCATGAAATACCGGAATACCTTCCTTCGGTTGGCCCAGAAACTGTATGACGAAGGTAAACAAGCCGAAGCGGTCGCCGTTCTGGATAAGTCATTGGAAGAAATTCCACTGTATCAGGTACCGGCAGACAATAGTATGCTGTTCTATATACCGATGTATTACGAACTGGGAGAAACCGAAAAGGCGAACCACTTGCTCAACGAACTGGCAACGAACAACTATCAGATGTTGAAATATGCCAATTCACTCGAGCCGAAATTTGCCAATACTCCGAGTATACAACAAGAGGAAAGACTCAGCATCGAAGTGATCAAGCAATTATTGGCTTTTGCCACCCAGGCAGGACAAAAAGAACTGGCACAGGAATTGCAGGACAAAGTATTGAGATTATATAATCCTTCACATATTTCTCCCGATAAACCGTTGATGAAGGATACGGCGGACAAAGCCGGGAAATAATAATTCATTTTATGCTGCATACCGGATGATATGCAGCATAAAATATACACACAAAAAAAACGATATTATGATAACAACAGATCAACTGAAAGCAGTTGAAGAACGCAGTGGCGCTCTGAGGAGGTATCTTTGACATCGATCGTAAAAAAATAGAGCTCGAAGAAGTAGAAATGCGTACCCAAGCTCCTGATTTCTGGAACGATGCGAAGCAAGCGGAAAAGGTGATGAAACAGGTACGCGAATTGAAAGGCTGGATAGAAGGCTGTGAAGCTGTATCCCGTTCGGTAGACGACCTGAACGTCCTCTTTGACTTCGCCAAAGAAGGCGAAGCTACCGAAGAAGAGGTGGATACCCACTATGCAGAAACCCTGCAATTGGTGGAAGAGCTGGAATTAAAGAATATGTTACGGGGTGAAGCCGATCAGATGAGCTGCATCCTTAAAATCAATTCCGGTGCCGGTGGAACAGAAAGTCAGGACTGGGCTTCCATGCTGATGCGTATGTATATGCGCTGGGCAGAAGCCAATAACTACAAATTGACGGTCAGTAACATTCAGGAAGGCGATGAAGCCGGAATCAAGACGGTTACGTTGCAGCTGGAAGGCGATTTCGCCTACGGTTACCTGAAAGGTGAAAACGGCGTCCATCGTTTAGTCAGGGTCTCTCCTTTCAATGCCCAAGGTAAACGAATGACTTCTTTTGCTTCTGTATTCGTGACACCATTGGTGGATGATTCAATAGAGATAGCCATCAATGCGGCGGATATCAGTTGGGATACTTTCCGTTCGGGAGGAGCCGGCGGACAGAATGTAAATAAAGTAGAAACGGGTGTACGCCTACGTTACAATTACAAAGATCCGGATACCGGTGAAACCCGCGAAATCCTGATTGAAAATACCGAAACCCGTTCTCAGCTGGACAATCGTGAAAACGCTATGCGTCTGTTGCGTTCTATGTTGTATGATATGGAATTACAAAGACGGATGGCAGAACAACAGAAGATCGAGAGTAATAAGAAAAAAATTGAGTGGGGTTCACAAATCAGGAGTTACGTTTTCGATGACCGCCGGGTAAAAGATCACCGGACTAATTTTCAGACCTCCGATGTCGGCGGAGTCATGGATGGTAAAATCGACGGTTTCATAAAAGCCTACCTGATGGAATTCGGAGGTGTCGAATAAATTAGCCTAAGATGTTAGATTTTTCAAACAGTAAAATTCTGATTGTCGGAGATGTCATGCTGGATAAATATTATTTCGGCAAAGTAGACCGTATCTCTCCGGAAGCTCCGGTCCCCATCGTCAACATTCAAAAAGAAGAATCCCGGTTGGGAGGTGCTTCGAATGTCGCCAACAACATTGTCAGTCTGGGAGGACATAGTTTATTATGTGGTGTTATCGGCCATGATCTTTTCGGTAAAGAAATCGAACGGATCAGCCGCCACAAAAATATCGACACCTTTCTGTTGAAAACTTCCTCCCCGACAATCACCAAAGCACGGATTATCGGCGGAAAACAGCAAATCGTCCGGGTAGACTATGAAGATAAAAGCGAATTGAATGCGGACAATAAAAAGCTATTCCGGGACACGATCAGCCGGATTTTACCGGAATACGATATCCTGGTGATCTCAGATTACGGCAAGGGCTTGATATCCGAAGATTTATGCCGTTATCTGATTAAGTTAGCTCACAAATACGATAAAAAAGTCATTATCGATCCCAAAGGGAAAAACTGGGAGAAATATTCAGGCGCCGATATCGTCACTCCCAACGTTAAAGAGCTGAGTGATATCGTCGGTTATACGGTACCCAATACCGACCGGGCCATTGAAAAAGCAGCCCGGGAAGCGATTACGAACAATCACCTGACCGCCTTACTAGTCACCCGCAGTGATAAAGGCATGAGCCTGATCGGTCCCATTCCCCCCATTCATATCCCGACCCATTCCGAAGAAGTTTTCGACGTCAGTGGTGCAGGAGATACTGTCGTAGCGACACTCGGACTTTGCCTGGCGGCAGGTTTTGAAATCAGCGAAGCGATGAGAACAGCCAATATTGCAGCAGGTATCGTCGTGAAGAAAGTCGGTACAGCTACGCTTACCATCGAAGAATTAGTACAACAAAAATAAAAAATCCTGTTCCCTGCCGAAACGAATATTTTCAGAAAGGGAACAGGCTTTTTTACTTACCGCTACACATACCGATAAAGTACTGATGAAATGCGGCATTTCCGGTCAACTCCGGATGAAAAGAAGTCGCCAGCATATTCTTTTCGCGGGCAGCGACGACATGTCTTTCCACTTCACACAATACTTTTACTCGTTCTCCTGTACGGACAATATAAGGAGCCCGGATAAATACCAGCGGAATCTGTTCATCGCTTACCTCCGGAATCACCACCTGAGTATCGAAACTATCGATTTGCGTACCGTAAGCATTCCGTCTGACCGTGATATCCATCATTCCCAAATGCACAACCGGATCCTGATCCAACTCCTTTGCCAACAGGATCATGCCTGCACACGTACCCCAAACCGGCATCCCCTGCTGAATTTTTTCACGGAACGGTTCCATCATTCCGGTCCTGTTTAGTAATTTTCCCATGGTAGTACTCTCCCCTCCGGGTAAAATAATACCATCGATCTCGGCCAATTGTTCCGTATAGCGGACAACGACAGCTTCCTGCCCCAATTGTTCGATGTGTCGCTGGTGTTCGATGACAGCACCCTGAAAACCCAAAATTCCTATTTTCATGTAAAAAGTTACTGAGTTTAAATGGATATATCGGATTTACCAACCTCTCTCAGCATATTTATTCTCCAATGTTTTAATCTCGAGTCCTGACATAGCCTCTCCGAGGTTTTCCGACAGTTCTGCCAATTTCACCGGATCGTTATAATAGGTAACAGCCTGAACAATAGCTCTTGCCCGTTTTGCCGGATCACCGGATTTGAAGATTCCGGAACCTACGAATACCCCTTCGGAGCCCAACTGCATCATCAAGGCAGCGTCGGCAGGAGTGGCGATACCACCGGCAGCAAAATTCACGACAGGTAATTTCCCATTTTCGTGTACATATTTCACTAATTCATAAGGAGCTCCGAATTCTTTTGCCAGACTCATCAATTCTTCCATTCCGGCATTTTTCACCCGCCGCATATCATCGTTGATCTGGCGCATATGAGTCACCGCTTCAACGACATTTCCGGTTCCAGCTTCTCCCTTGGTACGAATCATAGCAGCCCCTTCACCGATACGCCGTAAAGCTTCACCCAAATTACGTGCTCCACATACGAACGGCACTTTGAAGGCTGTTTTATCTACATGATAAAGTTCGTCGGCAGGCGTCAATACTTCACTTTCATCGATAAAGTCGATACCGATGGCTTCCAATATCTGAGCTTCCACAAAATGACCGATTCTCACTTTGGCCATCACCGGAATAGAAACAGCTTTCTGAATGGCTTTGATCATCTGCGGATCGGACATCCGGGCAACTCCACCGTCACGACGGATATCTGCCGGTACTCTCTCTAATGCCATTACGGCACAAGCTCCTGCTGCCTCAGCAATTTTTGCCTGCTCTGCATTAGTCACATCCATGATCACTCCACCTTTCAACATCTGTGCAAGGTTTTTGTTTAATTCATATTTTCCCATAATTGTAGGTTATAAACAGTTTTAATAAAATATTATTTGAATCACTCAAATTCATTCAAAACCATAAATGGTCGTTTTCCGATAAATTTCTCCCGGCACTAAAAGTGTAGACGGAAACTCAGGATGATTGGGAGAATCGGGCCAGAACTGAGCTTCCAGAGCTACTCCGGCATAAGGTCCGTATTGTTTACCATCCTTAGCCTGCTTTACATTCAGAAATTTTCCCGTGTACACTTGCACTCCCGGATAATCGGAACATACATAAAGTTTTATACCTGTCTGATCATCAAAAAGTTCTGCCATTCGAATCAGTTTCCCGGAATTGTTGAATACAAAACAGTCGTCCAGTCCTCCCTGGTTTCCGATCACACCTTGTAAAGATGCCGGCGAAGTGAAATCATAATCTCCGGTAGCCGTAACAAAAGTCCCGTCCGGAATCAAATCGTCGGTCTTTAAATAGCGGTCGGTATATAATTTCAGGGTATGTCGTTTAATATCGGCAGCCTCCGGATTCAGGTTAAAATAAGGATGGTGAGTCAGATTGACAAAACATTTTTTATCGGTAACAGCTTCATAATCGATTCGTAAAGCTTTCTCCTGCAGCGAAAACCCGACTTTCACCTGTAGTGTTCCCGGATAGGCTTCTTCGCCGTCGGGACTGCAATAAGTCAACGTCAGCGAATCTGTACCGGCTTGTCCGACGTTCCAGATCTTTTTATCGAAACCACACAATCCTCCATGCAGATGGTTTTCACCATTATTTATCGCCAACTGATATTTTACACCGTCGATCTCAAATCTTCCCCGGGCAATCCGATTCCCATAACGTCCGATTATCGCTCCCAGATAAGCTCCGCTAGCAATATATTCCGGCGATTCGTAATCTTCGGCCTTTTCCATACCCAGCAACACATCTACAACCTTTCCCTGCAAATCTTTCGTCAGCATGCGGGTTAAAGTTGCCCCTAAAGTAGAAATATGTACTTCGAGGTGCGTATTTTTCAATATATAGATCTGTGGTTTCATACGTAAATACTTCTATTTATTCCAATTACTCTACCAATCCCTTACACTTTAAAACAAAAAATAACTAATTTCTTACTAACTGTTCGCAAAGATATTAATTTCCTTTAATAAAAAAGAGAAAAATCACCATCAATAATGAAAAGATATAGCGTGTATATCTTACCATTCTTTGAAGATTCACAATAGAAGTGCAATTCTCCGTCGGCATGCCGACGGAAAATAGAGTCAACAGGCAATACAAAAAAAGGGGACCGAAGTCCCCAGGAACAATTACTTTTGTATTGCAATGTATAAACAACTGTCCCGCGAGCAAAGATACGCAATCTATCTGGGAATTCAAGAAGGCAAAAGCCAGAAAGCCATTGCTCGGCAAAACAACATCCATCCCTCCACCGTCAGTCGCGAGGTGAGGCGCAACAGCACGAAGCGCGGCGAGTATCAATGGCAACACGCGCAGAAGTTATCTGATGAGCGTCATGAACGTCTTCCCGGCAACCATGCCGTCCGTCCCGATGTGATGCAGGAAGCCTTACGGCTTCTGGTAAGCGAGGATTGGTCACCCAAACAGATATCCGGGTGGCTGTCGCACAAAGGCATGACCGTCTCCCATGAAACGATTTACCGCCGCATCCGGGCGGATGTGAGCGGAGAACTGGTATCCCACTGCCGTCACAGGATGAAATACAGGCATCATGTAAAGCGCCCCCCGCACAACCAAGGTGCGCAACATACCGCAACGCATCAGCATCCATGAGCGTCCGGAAGAAGCTGACGGAAAAAGGTTCGGGGACTGGGAGATGGACTTGATTGTTGGCAAGGGGCAAAAGGGCGCCATACTTACTTTATGCGAGCGGAGCGTAAACTACATGATGATGGGGAGGCTGCCGCAAGGAAAGAAGCCGGAGGCGGTTGCAGAGGCAGTGATAAGGATGCTGATGCCGTTTAAAGAACACGTCCTCACGATAACCACTGACAACGGTGGGGAATTCCGCTGCCATAGAAAGATTGCAGAAAGGCTCGCGACCACTGTCTACTTTGCCGATTCATACGCTTCCTGGCAGAAAGGTGCCATTGAGAAGACAAACAAACTTATCAGACAATATATCCCAAAAGGAACTGATTTCAGACTGCTTACGGATGAATTCATCAGGAATGTACAATATAAGATTAATAGAAGACCAAGGGAAAAATTGAATTTTTATACACCAAAGGAGTGTTTTTTCAAACTTTTTGCATAAAATTGCACTGGCTTGTTGACTCTACAGCCCTGATTCTTAACAGTTCAAGTTGTGCTACTAAAAAAAATGTTATATTTTTGTCCGAATATTTGCGTGCAGAGCATATAGAGCAGAACACAACTAACAATAAATATGAACACACTAGAATTAGAACATAGATTTGAAGAAATCTATGGGAAACGAGCGGAGCATACCTACTTTGCTCCGGGCCGGGTGAACCTTATCGGGGAACACACGGATTACAACGGAGGGCTGGTCTTTCCCTGTGCGTTGAGCTTCGGGACCTATCTTTTGATAGCGAAGCGTGAAGACCGTCAAAATCGTTTTTCGAGTGTAAATATGGATCGTTCTTACACCGCTAATGCAAACGCTTTCGAAGACAAACCTACCGCCTGGATCAAGTATCCGATCGGCGTGATGAAAGAATTTGCAGAACGGGGCTCCGACGTATGGGGGTACGATCTTTTGTACTATGGAAACATTCCGAATGGAGCAGGTCTTTCTTCCTCAGCTTCTATCGAGGTAGTCACAGCAGTGATGCTGAACGATGTCACGAAGGTACACCTCGATATGACCGAGCTGGTCAAAATTTCGCAAAAAGCTGAAAACGATTACGTCGGGGTCAACTGTGGAATTATGGATCAGTTTGCTGTCGGCATGGGCAAAGCCAATCACGCGATCGCTCTGGATTGTGCCAGCCTGAAATACGAGTATGTCCCTTTACATATGGAAGGATATAAGCTCGTCATCGCCAATACCAATAAAAAAAGAGGATTAGCAGATTCTAAGTACAACGAACGGAGAAGCGAATGTGAACAGGCGGTCGCTTCTATTTCAAGCCGGCATCCGATCACTTTCCTCTGTGAATTGACGCCCACCGAATTCGGGCAGTGTTGTACTTCGATTTCCGACCCGATCGTTTACCGCAGAGCAAAACATGCTGTGCACGAGCATGCCAGAGTCAAACAAGCCATCGATGCCTTAAAAGCAGGTAAACTGACAACGTTCGGGCAATTGATGAATGCCTCCCACCGATCGCTGAAAGACGACTACGAAGTGACAGGGATCGAATTAGATACCCTGGCTGAAGAAGGTCAGCAGCTGGAAGGAGTTTTAGGATCACGGATGACCGGTGCCGGCTTCGGTGGCTGTACCGTAACGCTGATTCAAGAAGAACAGGTCGATCGTTATATCCGGGAAGTAGGGAAAATCTACAAGGACAAAACCCATCTGGAAGCCACATTTTATATCGCCGACATCGGTGAAGGAGCACGTAAATTAAATTAATAATCACATAAAATTTTATTATGAATCCAAGTTTTCATATAATTGATTTCGTAATCGTCGGAATATACGCGATTCTACTAGTGGGTGTAGGTCTGTGGGTATCACGGACTAAAAAAGGACACACCAAAACTGCCGAGGACTACTTCCTGGCCAGTAAAGCATTGCCTTGGTGGGCTATCGGTTCTTCTCTGATTGCCGCCAACATCTCAGCAGAGCAATTTATCGGTATGTCCGGTTCAGGTTTTGCCGGAGGTCTGGCTATTGCTTCCTATGAATTTATGGCAGCTCTGACCTTGATTATCGTTGGAAAATTCTTCCTGCCGATTTTTATCAAACAAGGGATTTACACGATTCCGGAATTTGTGGAAAAACGGTTTTCGACCAATCTGAAAACCATTCTGGCTGTATTCTGGATCGCTCTCTTTGTTTTTGTCAACCTGACTTCTGTATTATTCCTGGGTGGTAAAGCCATCGACACGATTGTAGGTGTTGGAGATGGCAGTATGATCGTTCCGGCTATTATCGCGCTGGCTATTTTTGCAGCAGCTTACTCATTATATGGCGGATTATCGGCTGTAGCCTGGACAGATGTCATTCAGGTTGCCCTGCTAGTCATCGGTGGTATTATTACAACCTTAATCGCCTTGCATTACGTCACTCCCGACGGAGGAATCCTGAATGGAATCTCTCACATCGCCGATGCTGCCAGTGATAAATTCGATATGGTACTCTCCCGCGATAACAAGGAGTTCAACAATCTTCCGGGTATCTATGTATTGATCGGTGGACTGTGGGTAGCCAACCTATACTACTGGGGCTTCAACCAGTACATCATCCAACGTACCCTGGCAGCCAAATCACTGACAGAAGCACAACGGGGTATCGCCTTTGCAGCCTTCCTGAAAATGTTGATTCCTTTCATCGTAGTTATTCCGGGAATCGTTGCCTGGGTAATGTATTCCGAAGACCTGTACGGCGCCAGAAGTGCTTTCGAAATTGCAGGTTCTACCGCATTGAACAATGACAATGCTTATCCCTGGCTGATCAGTACCTTCATTCCCGTCGGTGTGAAAGGACTGGTACTAGCCGCCTTAGCTGCAGCGATCGTTTCTTCGCTGGCTTCTATGCTGAATTCAACTTCCACCATTTTTACGATGGATATCTATAAACCATATATCAATCGCGAAGCTTCGCAAACAAAACTGGTCAACGTAGGCCGTTTAACAGCCGGTATCGCCTTGATCATAGCCGTATGTCTGGCCCCGCTATTGGGAGGTATCGATCAGATGTTCCAATACATTCAGGAGTATACCGGTTTGGTAAGCCCGGGTATTTTGGCTGTATTCTTAATGGGATTGTTCTGGAAGAAAGCAACGAACAAAGGAGCGATCTGGGGTGTACTTTGTTCCATTCCAATCGCTCTGATCTTTAAACTCTTACCACTCGAGATGCCGTTCATGGACCAAATGTTCTACGCAACCTTGTTGACGATTGTAGTGATCTTTATGGTCAGCCTGAGCAGTAATCCCGCAGATGATGATCCGAAAGCGATCAAACTGACTGCCGATATGTTTAAAACAGACAAAGTATTCAATATTTGTGCTTATATCATCTGTATCTTATTGGTAGTGATCTACACCGCATTCTTCTAAAAAAAACCAGGGATGAAAGCTTATCTTTCATCCCTGATTCTATCCTTATTTTACAAATAGGTCTTCAGCCGTTTGTTGTTCTTCACCTCTTTCAATTTCCGGATCGCTTTAGTCTTCACCTGCCTGACTCTTTCACTCGTCAAACCTAATTTCGTTCCGATTTCTTCGAGTGACATCGAGGAATATCCGTTCAGGCCATAATACATACTTAAAATAGTAGCTTCACGTACCGACAAAGCAGCGAACGAACGTTCGATATCGGTTTTCAGTGAGTCCTGATTCAGTGAACTTTCAGGAGCCTGGATAGAAGGATCGGGAGCGATATATACATCGTAGAGGGAAATAGATTCTTCATCGGTCGTCAAAGGAGCATCCATAGATACCGGCTTCGTGGCGATCTTCATGTTTTCCTTTACCTCTTCAGGCGTCATATCCATTTTCTCTGCAATCTCTTCTTCTGTCGGTTCGCGTTGGAACTCTTGTTCCAACAAAGTATAACACCGATTCACCTTATTGATCGTACTGATCTTATTCAATGGCAACCGGATAAGCCGGGCATTTTCAGCTATTGCCTGAAGGATAGACTGACGAATCCACCATACAGCGTAAGAAATAAATTTGAATCCTTTGGTTTCGTCGAAGCATTCGGCCGCTTTGATCAATCCGACATTTCCTTCATTGATCAGATCACCTAAAGTCAGCCCATGATTTTGATACTGTTTCGCGACAGAAACGACAAACCGCAGATTACTCAATACCAGTTTTTCCCTTGCCGCCCGGTCTCCACTTCTGATTTTTTTTGCCAAATCGGCTTCTTCTTCGGGAGATAAAACATGGATTTTACCTATCTCCTGAAGATATTTCTCGATGGAGTACGACTCGCGCCCCGTAATTTGCTTGGTAATCTTAAGCTGTCTCATATCAGGATAATCGCTCTTAAAGTTAATAATTTGATTTATAAAAACAAATTTTCAGACTTCTTTTTCATCTTTCAGTAATAATACGAGACCAGCCAAGGCTTAGTTACAAGTAATCAGGTAAAAAAAAGTAACTTTTTTTTGGAGACACCAAAAAAATCCCTACTTTTGCAGTCCGAAGTGAGAAAATAATGCTAAAATATATTTTACAATGAAACGGACATTTCAACCCTCAAACACCAAAAGAAGAAACAAACACGGTTTCAGAGAAAGAATGGCAACTGCCGGAGGTAGAGCAGTATTAGCCAGAAGAAGAGCAAAAGGAAGAAAGAAGCTGACCGTATCTGATGAACGCAGACACAAGGCCTAATTCTTTACAGATATAAAAAAAGCTGCTCCGAGGGCAGCTTTTTTTATATGGAATAGCTTAAATTTGTCTGAGAAATACATCGAACATGAGTAAACAGGGAAAGAAAATAGAAGATATCGATCAATTACTGGCCATGGCCGGCTCCAACCTCAGCATCCTGGAGGAAGAAGTGGATATCAAGGTGCAGAAAGAATACTTCGAAATGGTAAACTTACTCAGTAAACGAACTGAAAACTACCAAAAAACAAGCAAACAATACCTGGAAAACATCAATGACCTCTATGACGATACGATCGACCCGGAAATCAAAAAGAAAATGCTGGTCGTATTGGCAACTCTGGACGATGTTTCGGTATACCGTGCTATCGAAAATTTTTCGAAACAAGACACTCCCTTAAAAAAATGGGCGATTATAGCGCTCCAACAATCCAGAATGTTATTACAATCGACTCTGCTGGACGATCCCGGTGTGTTTATCTCTACAGGGCTGGGAGGCCAAGGGCTATTATTGCGGTATTTCTGTGTGTTTTTTTACCGCGTTCCCGGCGACTTACCCTCTTTTCAGCAAAATACGCTGAAAAATGAAGCAGAAACAGCCATTAACAATGCTCAAGGCTGTATCGAATCTACGGAATTTAAAGGGAATTATGCCGTGATGCTGTTGCTCCTTCCTCTGAAAACAGAGCTTCAACCCCTTTTCGCAGGAATTATCGACGAATGTAATCAATACGGTAATTTCTTACATGAGAATATGATCATCACAAACGTGAAAAAATTGACGGATGAAGAAATCATGCACTTGTTGCATGCCAAAAACAAACCGGAATAAATGATCTCAAAAGGTAAAACGTAACTGCAAAGCAAGATCATACAATTTATTTCCTTCTACTTTCGTGACTCCCGAACCGATTACTTCCCGGTCGGGATACACCGTAAATCCACCCTTCAGGTAACAAGTCAGGCCGTTTAACGGTTTCCAACTCAAGTTCAGGTAAGTACGCCACCCCTCTCCCATAAAAGAAGGAAAGGAGTATCCATACAGCACATTATTCTCGTATGCATAAATCCTGGACTGATAGGAATCGGTCTTAAACCAAGCCAAACGATATTGCATTTTAAAACGACTATTCCGGGTTGCATAAATCAAATCCTGATAGACCAGGAAACCTTTTTCCTTGATCTGTTCTTTATGGTAATGAGAAAGACTGAAACGTGTTCTTAACTCCAACTGACGAGTTACCCGATAACCGATCTGATAACGGTATTCACTTTTTTCCCGCTGAACAGAGATTTTTTCTTTCGTATCTTCGGGATGGATCTCCCGTTTTAACCGAAAACGATGTTCCCAGTTCCCATGCCGGTAACCGATCTGTCCCAACAGTTCCCACCCCGATCCGGGAATAGTAGCTCCATAACGGGGACTGAAAAAACGAAACCAATCATAGTACAGATTAATCTTCAAGTTTTTCAGAGGAGATATATCGGTACCGAAATACACCCCCTCCTCATTGGATGTATTGGAATATTCGCCAAATCCGGCAGCATAATGGGAGATATATTTTTTATCGTAACGACGATAAAGCAAACAGGCAGATAAGAATGAATTTCCCCACCTCAGCCCGTTGATCGTAGCCCAGGAACCGGTTCCGCTAAAAGCCGTTTCTCCGAACCAATATATTCCGCGAAACGAAGTTTTATAATCCACACTCATCAAAAAACGTTTGTGCCCTGTATCGTTATATTGCTGATAAATACGATCCCCGATCATCAAGGCCGGTTTAAAATCATAATACAAAGCGTTCAGACCGAGCTTAAAGGCCGGTGCATTCCAATGTACGGCTCCTCCCGTAGTCAGTTCTTCCAGGGTATGTTTTTTCCGGCACTCGTTATTATTACGGTGATAACCGGATTCATACAAAGAAACCGACAGCAGATCCTCTTCTGCCAGTGTATCCGCCTGCACGATATTACCATCGGTTTTCTTCCTGGAAAAAAACACATCCGCCGTTACCTGCCGACAGGGTTTCAAAGTCAGGGCAACGCCTTTCAGATAATTATTTTCATCGGCAGAAGTGTAGGGCGAAAAACCTTTGCCCGATTTCTCGTTTCCGACGACAACCTCCGATTTCCCGGAAGTAAAACCACCCCAGGCCACTAAGCCTTGCCCCCATTGTAAGCGGTAATTACCCAAAAGAATCCGTTGGAAAAAACGATCTGTATGAATACTTATGTGGGCTGATAAAAAATCAAAACCGGTTTTCTGATACCGGGTAAAATATCCTTCACCCGGATCATTTTCAAGAGTCAAACCAGCTTGCAGATGTTGTCCGATCGTCGCTTTATACTTGAGTAACAGCCCGACCGGAGGGCCATGGAAGCGATTATCTGCTTTGCGTTCATACTCTTTCCGGGTATCGAAATCAACCGGAGAATAGGTTGTATACCCTTCCTGCAAGGGGAGACTCACTTTGGCACGGGTCAGTAATTCCTGTCGGCTACGTAACCTTATCGCTTTCACCCGGTCCTGCACTTCCGGATGCCCTAAAGTAATGAAAGACCGGATATTCTCCAGATCTTTCTTCCCAATTCCCGGCACCAACAATAACTCGTTGATATGAAGAAAATTCCCGTATTTCTTTCGAAATTCCAACAACTGGTCGATCTGACTGTCGGACAATAAAAACAACATCTTGAGGGAATCGAACCCGGCCGTATTTACGTTCACAGGAGTCATCAACAGATTAGAAAGGATATCGACCATCTCCTCGTATCCATCTTCTGTATTCAGAATATCATTTCCTTCCAACAAACGTTCAATATCAGGTAAATCCTGTGCCCAAACATCCAAAGAGACCAGTGAAAACAATAGAAATAACCCAAATTGCCAGCATCTCATCGTACTGAAAATTATACAACTTCTGCCAGGCCGGACCTCGCAACAAGCAGTAAGCTGTAGTTCTGCATCAGATATAAAATCCTAACATCCCGTTACCACAAGGGGGAACTCTCCATTAAAAATACCGACGGTATGAAATTAAGCGACGAAACAGAACGAACAAAAAATAAATTACCTTATACCGCCGGCATCACGCTATGACCACACAACAATAACACCTCATCTTATTATATTCTCAAATTTATGAATTATTTACTTAAAAACAAACTTAATTTAAAAATATTTACAAAAGAAAATCCCGTAAAGAATAGATAACTCTTTACGGGATGATATATCAGTCGGTTCAGATCAATTTGTTTTGAAATTATATTTCACCGCAGCCAATTCTTTATTGGCATCGACGATCTTCTTTTTCAAAGATTCTTTAAAATGAATCATCTTTTCTTTCAACTCCCGATCTCCGACAGCCAATATTTGTACGGCGAGAATTCCAGCATTCATCGCTCCGTTGATAGCCACTGTAGCGACAGGAATTCCCGGAGGCATCTGAGTAATAGCCAACAAAGCATCCATTCCGTTCAAAGAGGCGTTGATCGGCACCCCGATCACCGGCACCGGTGTCATGGCCGCAATGACTCCGGGCAGATGGGCAGCCATACCGGCTCCGGCGATAATGACTTCTATTCCTCTCTCTGCAGCCTGTTTGGCAAAAGCCTCCACCTCTGCAGGAGTACGATGAGCCGACAAGGCATTCATTTCAAATGGAATACCCATGTCATCCAATACTTTCGCCGCCTTCTCCATAATGGCCAGATCGGAAGTACTCCCCATAATAATACTTACTCTTGGATTCATTCGATATTTGTTTTATAAGGTAAAATTCATCAGACTAATCGATACAAAAATAAATATAATCTGATTTGTCCCTCCATATATGCCTTAAAAATATTACTTTTGTCCAAATAAATACTCAAAGGGATAGCAATTTAGCAAAATGGGAAATATCATATTACATGACAAAGAGTTTCGTCCTTTTATCGAAGCTACTAAAATCGATCAAGTCATTACCCGAATGGCCGAACAGATGAACCGGGAGCTAGCCGATACCCAACCTCTATTTTTAAGTATTTTGAACGGTTCTTTTATGTTCACATCAGACCTGATTAAACAAATCGTCATTCCGGGTACACAAATCAGCTTTGTCAAAGTCGCTTCCTATAGCGGAACCTGTTCTACCGGAGCAATCCAAGAGTTGATCGGGCTAAAAGAGGACATACAGAACCGTACGGTCGTCATTCTGGAAGATATCATCGACTCCGGAAGATCGATGAAGCATTTGCTGGAATATTTACATGCTAAGAATCCGAAACAAGTGATCGTCGCCACTTTATTCCATAAACCCAAAGCCGCAGTCTGTCAGGTACCCATCGCCTACAAAGGCATTGAACTGGAAAACGATTTTGTCGTGGGCAGAGGCTTGGATTACGATGGTTTGGGAAGAAATTATCCGGATCTCTATATCCTGAATGCCTAAGATTTTTTACTTTTTACCTTTTACTTTTTCATATTATGGCTTCTACGAATTTTGTCGATTATGTAAAAACCTTCTGCCGGAGTGGTGCCGGAGGACGGGGATCCGCCCATTTACACCGGGATAAACGAACGATGAAAGGCGGACCGGATGGAGGTGACGGAGGACGGGGAGGCAATGTCATCGTCCGTGGAAACCGAAATTACTGGACACTGATCCATTTGAAATACCAGCGCCATGTATTTGCAGGTGACGGCGGAAACGGAAGTGAAGACCGGAGTACAGGTGCCGATGGTGAAGATGCTACAATTGAAGTTCCTTTAGGAACGGTTGCCCGGGATGCAGAAACCGGCGAAACGATTTGTGAAATCACACAAGACGGGGAAAGTTTTATCCTGGTCAAGGGAGGACGCGGAGGTCTGGGCAATTGGAATTTCCGTTCGGCAACGAATCAAACGCCCCGTTTTGCACAGCCCGGAGAGCCCCGCGTCGAACGGACGGTCATTCTCGAATTAAAGGTATTAGCGGATGTGGGCCTCGTAGGATTCCCCAATGCCGGCAAATCGACCTTATTGTCGGTAGTATCTGCTGCCAAACCCGAAATCGCCAATTACCCTTTCACGACACTCGTTCCTAACCTGGGAATCGTCAATTACCGTGATGGACGTTCGTTCGTTATGGCAGATATTCCCGGTATTATCGAAGGAGCACACCAAGGAAAAGGACTGGGTATCCGATTTTTGCGCCACATCGAACGCAACTCGGTATTGCTATTTCTGGTACCTGCCGACAGTCAGAATATTCATCAGGAATATAACATCCTGTTAAACGAATTGAAACAATACAATCCGGAGCTTCTGGATAAAAAACGCGTATTGGCCATTTCAAAATCAGACTGTGCCGATAAAGAACTGATGGCAGAGATGGAGTGCGATCTCCCCGATATCCCTTATGTCTTTATCTCCTCTGTGACAGGAACCGGCCTTACCGAATTGAAAGATATACTCTGGAAAGTCCTCAATGAATAAATTTTGGCAGTTATATACCTTACACCGATAAATGTAGAATTATTTTGTTACTTGTTCGTCTTCGGTGTTCGTGTTCGGGGACCCGGTCGCTTCTGTCGGTCGTCTACCTTTTTCT
>OGIE01002925.1_pt1 | contig 19706 bp, 11 predicted proteins | sample 1571581 | NCBI WGS metagenome assembly OGIE01 (sample SAMEA2582021, study PRJEB24529) | metagenome | biome: Human gut stool | place: China | collected 2011
CCCCCCCTCCCGGCTGCGAATTCCGGTAGGGAAATCGTCCTGCAGGGGACGGTGATCTCTTCGGCCGACAACAAGCCCATCGTCGGTGTTTCGGTCTATGTCGAGGGGACGACCATCGGCGCCACCTCGGACATCAACGGCAACTACACCCTCAAGGTGCCGGCGGGAACGAAACACGTCACCTTCGCTTTTCTGGGCTACGACACCAAGAAGATCGCCGTCGCCGATGTCGAACTGTTCAAGCTCGTGACGCTGATCGAGGCGTCGAACGTTATGGACGACGTGGTGGTCGTGGCCTTCGGCACGCAGAAGAAGGAGAGTTTGGTGGGAGCCGTGCAGGTCGTGCGTCCCAGTACGCTCAAGGTGACGTCGAGCAACCTCTCGACCTCGTTCGCGGGCAAGATCGCCGGCGTCATCTCGACCCAGTCGTCGGGTGAACCCGGCGCCGACGGTGCGAATTTCTGGATTCGCGGCATCTCGACCTTCGGGGCTAACAAATCGCCGCTGCTGATTCTCGACGGCGTGGAGATCGTCTCGGAGATGCTCAACAACATTCCGCCCGAGGCGATCGAGTCGTTTTCGATCCTGCGCGACGCCACGGCCACGGCGCTCTACGGTTCGCGCGGCGCCAACGGCGTAATGATCATTACCACCAAAAACGGCCGCCAGTCGGAGAAGATGGCGATCAACGTTCGTCTCGAGTCGGGCATTTCGATGCCGACGCGCGTGCAGGACATCGCCGACGGCGTGACTTACATGGAGAACTACAACGAGGCGCTGCGCACCCGCACCCCGGCGGGCGAAACTTATGTGCAGCACTTTTCGGACGAGAAGATCACGGGCACCCGCAACCGGCTCAATCCCTACGTCTATCCCGACAATGACTGGTATTCGATGCTTTTCAAGGATTTTACGGTCAACGAGAACATGAATCTCAATGTGCGGGGCGGCGGCAAGGTGGTCGACTATTTCCTCAATGCTTCGATCTTCAACGAAAACGGTATCCTGAAGAAGCCCGCGGAGTCGAAATTCAACACCAACATCAATTCGCAGAAATACCTTTTCCAGGCCAACGTCGGCGCGCAGCTCACCCGAACGACCCGCGTGAGTCTGAAGATGAACACGCAGCTGCTTTTCTGGTACCGTCCCGTCGAAGAGGTGAAAGACCTGTTCTACTATACGATGCGCGCCAATCCGGTCGCTTTCCCGGCCATCTATCCCAAAGTCTCCGTGGAGGATCTCGACGATCCGATTTTCGGAAATGCCCCTTCGTGGGACGGTGGCTCTACGGACATCAATCCCTATGCCCTGCTGAGCCGCGGATACGGACAGCGCCACACGCAGTACATCACCACGACCTTCTCGGTGGACCAGGACCTCGATTTCGTCACCAAGGGACTGAAGGTCCGGGGCATGGTCTCGTTCTACAACAAGACCTATGCGGCGACTTACCGTTCTTTTTCTCCCTATTATTACGAAATGACCGACTATACCGACAACGGCGACGGGACTTTCGACTACAACCTGCAAAGCATCGGCACGCCCGGATCGTCCTATCTGGGAACCTCCACGGGGCGGAACGGTTACCGTGAGATCTCGTTGCAGGGGCAGATCGAATATTCGCGCACGTTCGGCAAACACGACGTCAACGCCCTGTTCGTCTACCACCAGAAGGAGAAGGTCGACAATCAGCCCACCAATGATGAGTACAAGGTGCTCCCTTACCGCGAGCAGGGTCTTGCCGGACGTTTTACCTATGGGTATGACAACCGCTACCTGATGGAGTTCAACTTCGGCTACAACGGCTCGGAGAACTTTATATCGGGTCGTCGTTTCGGGTTTTTTCCCTCGATCGCCGGAGCGTGGGTCGTGTCGGGCGAACCGTTCTGGGAAGGTATCCGCAGCAAGGTGAACCTGCTGAAAATCCGTGCTTCGTACGGCCTTTCGGGCAACGACTATCTGGCCGACAGCAGCAACAACATCGTCCGTTTCCCCTATCTCACGACGGTCAACATGAACAAGGCGCTCTACGTGTGGTTTTCGCCCAACTTCGTCAAGCAGACCGGACACGAGATCAAGACCGTGGGCAATCCCCTGGCCACGTGGGAGGAGAGCACCAAACTTAACGTAGGACTTGAACTGGGACTGTTCGACGCCCTGACGCTGAACGTCGACGTCTACAAGGAAAATCGTACCGGCATCTTCATGCAGCGGCGTTCGCTGCCCTCGACGATGGGCCTTTCGGGCGTCACGCCCTACGGCAATCTGGGTGAGGTGGAGAACCGCGGCGTCGATGTTTCGCTCGAATACAACAAGGCGTTCAACAAGGACCTGCTGGTCTCCGTGCGCGGAACGTTCACCTATGCGCACAACGAGGTGAAGGCCCGCGACGAGGCGAAATACCTGCCCAACAAATACAACTCCGTGCTGGGCAAACCCGTCAATTCGGTTTACGGACTGGTCGCCGACGGCCTTTTCGCCTCGCAGGAGGAGATCGACAACTCGCCCCGGCAGACCTTCATGCCCGATTATCTGCCGGGCGACATCAAATACCGCGACATGAACGGCGACGGCGTGATCGACGCCAACGACCGCACGTCGCTGGGTTATCCCACCGTGCCCGAGATCATGTACGGCTTCGGCGCCTCGGTCAACTACAAACGCTGGGACTTCTCGTTCTTCTTCCAGGGCACGGCGCGCGTCTCGCTGCGCATGTACGACATGCATCCGTTCCGCGACAATCAGTATTCGGGCTTCAACATGACGCAGTACGTTGCCGACGACCACTGGTCGGAAGCCGATCCCAATCCCAATGCCGCCTATCCGCGCCTGGATTACCGCTACAACGCCAACAACACGCAGACCTCGTCGTTCTGGATCAAGAACGGCAGCTACCTGCGCCTGAAGAGCGTCGAACTGGGTTTCACGTACAAAAGCCTGCGCGCCTATCTGGCCGGCACGAATCTGTTCATCATTTCGCCCTTCAAATACTGGGACCCCGAAATGGGAAGCGGCAACGGCTTGAAATACCCGTTGCAGCGCGTGGTGAAACTCGGCCTTCAGTATAACTTCTAAAATTCGAGCGACATGAAAAAAATCATATCCATTTTGCTGTTTGCGTGCGCCGGAGCGCTTGCCGCGTGCGATTTCCTCGACGTGGTTCCCGAGGGGCAGGCGACGCAGGAGGACATCTTCAAAACCTCCAAGGAGGCCCGCAAGTACCTCAATACGCTCTACACCTACGCCCCCAACATCGCGGCCTACCGCTACATGCCCGACTTCTGTGCCGGCGACGACATTATCACCGCCACCAACGGCCAGACCCGTTATTTCCCCTACAAGAGCATGCTCTACAACGAGGAGAACGCCAGCCAGACCTACTACGGTCTGTGGGACGCGACGACCTCTTCCCCGTCCGGGCGCACGAACTACGACATGTACAAGGGCATCCGCTACTGTTACATCATGATCGACAATATCGACGCAGTCCCGGGCATCTCGCCGTCCGTGGCCGACGAGTTCAAGGGCGAAGCCTATTTTCTGATCGCCTATTACCACTGGGTGCTGCTGACTCACTACGGCCCGGTCATCCTCGTCAGGGGGCAGCTGGACATGGGGCTTCCCGAGGAGCAGGTCTATGTGGCCCGCAGTCCGTTCGACGAATGCGTGACGTTCATCGCCGAGACCTACGACCGCGCGGCCGATTTGCTGCACGGGTATCCGACGCGTCCCGATGCCGACCTGGGGCGCGCCACCTCGGTGGCGGCCAAGGCGATGAAGGCCCGGCTGCTGCTCTATGCCGCCAGTCCGCTCTGCAACGGCAACACGGAGTTCTACGCGCGTTTCCGCAACAACGACGGCACGCCGCTGATGAGCCAGACCTACAATCCCGAAAAGTGGAAGTGGGCGCTCGACGCCTGCCAGGAAGCGATCACGCTGGCCGAGGACAACGGGCACAGGCTCTACGAAAGCCCGAACGCGACTGCGGCTGCAACCGCTGCCGAGCGCGGCGAGATCAACTACCACGACTGCTTCGTCGAACCGCTCTGGAACACGACCGAGTACCTTTGGGCAATGGGCGACCAGACCGGCATCGAGCACTTGCAGCGTTACGGAGGCGCGCGCCTGAAGCTGCCGTACAGTACCGACGGCTTCTGCATCAACATCGTTCCGACGTTCGAGTGCGTGGAGATGTACTACACGCACAACGGCCTGCCGTGGGACCGAGACCCCGAGACCATGCATATCGACCCCTATGCCTATAATGCCGAAAAGGAGACTGCCAACCTCCATGTCTACAAGGAGCCGCGCTTCTATGCGTCGGTGGGCTACGACCGCGGCAAGTACGCCATCAACGGCGAGGAGTTCATTCTCAAATGCCGCGCCGGCGAGATGCAGGGCAGCGTGCTCGACGCCTCGAAGGAGTACCAGAGCTGTACGGGCTACATTCTCAAGAAGTGGATTCACCGCCAGTCGGCCTTCAACTACGACACCAAGTCGTGGACCTACCGCAAGTACGCCTATCCTTACATCCGCCTTGCGGAACTCTACCTGAGCTATGCCGAGGCCGATTTCGAATACAACGGGTCGTTGAGCGACGCGAGCCTCAATTACCTGAATCTGGTCCGCCGCCGCTCGGGGCTGCCCGATTTCAAGGATTCGTGGGCCTTGGCCGGGGGCATTCCCACCGGCGACGAACTGCGCGAGGTGCTGCACCGGGAGCGTTCGATCGAACTGCTGATGGAGGGCATGCGCTACCACGACCTGCGCCGTTGGAAAGAGGCGGGCGAAGCGATGTCCCGGCGTCCCAAGGCGTGGAACCTCGACGGCAGGACGGCGGCCGATTTCTACCGGGTCTCCACGATGAAGGAGAGCGGCGTCCGCACGTTCGAATCCCCCAAGACCTACTGGATGGCCATTCCGTTGAGCGAAATCAATATCAACTACAACCTCGTGCAGAATCCCGGTTACTAACCTTAATAATCCGATTGCGATGAAGAATCTTGCGATATGCCTCCTGCTTCTGCTGGGAGCCGTAGGGTGCGGCGACGATTACGTCGTCTACGAGACGGTGGACACTATGGTCTGCATCCCGAAGAACGATTTCCAGGTCCTCGAATACGATGCCGCTTCGGGTCAGGCGTGCGTTTACGATCTCTATCTTTACAAGGGCGGTTACAATGACGACGGAATCACCGTGAAACTGGTGGTCGACCCCTCCGTGCTCGATGTCTATAACGTGGAAAACGGACTCGAACTGAAGGTGATGCCCGACAGGTATTTCGCCTTCGACCCCGAAGTGCGCTTGTCGGGGGACAGGGTCATGGACCGCGCCGAAATCCGCTTCGATGCCGCTTCGATGCTTGCCGACGGCATTGATTCCTCCTATGTGCTGCCGCTTTCCGTCAGGGCCGATGATCAGGGCAAGGTGCGTCCCGAAAAGAACAGCGTAATCATCCGGGTCGAGATGAAATAACCGTGATGCGGAGGAGGTCCGGCCTCCTCCGCATCCTCAATGCAAAAAAATATGTCAAAATTCTACATGCGGCTTCTGTCGGTGTGCCTCGCCGCCCTTGTCCTGGCGGCCTGCTCCTCCTCGGAGGGCGGCGGTGACGACGGCCCGACCGCCGGACAGATTCCCGATAAGGCCGGAATGACGGTGAAGGGAATCGTGAAGGACAGCGCCGGCAATGGCATTGCCGGGGTGGTGGTGAGCGACGGCCTGGAGGTGACGGCGACCGACGAACGGGGGATTTACTATCTGGCCTCCGACCTCGCGCGGCGCAATTTCGTCTTTGTCTCCGTGCCTGCCGACTGCGAGATCCCCGCCACGCAGGGCTGTCCGCGGTTCTACCGCAAAATCGACCGCAAACAGGCCGTCAACCGGGCCGATTTTACGCTGACACAACGCAAGACTCCGTCCGACCGCCATTCGCTGATCGTTATGGCCGACATTCAGCTGGCTGCCGATAACACGTCGGTGGAGTCCTATCTCGGTCATGTCGTTCCCGATGTGCTGAAAACCGTGCAGGGGCTTCCGACGGAGGTTTACGGAGTCAGCCTGGGCGATCTGGTCTGGAACGATATGTCGCTTTTCCCGAAGTACCGTCAGGGGCTGGAGACGCTTGGCTTCACGACCTTCAGCCTGCCGGGCAACCACGATCACGATCCGGCCGAGTTGACCGATTCGCTCGCCTTGCAGAGCTACGAACGCTATTTCGGTCCGGCGAACTACTCGGTGAACATCGGGAAAATCCATTATCTGTTCCTCGACAACATCCTTTTCGACCATGCGCCGACCGCCGAAGAGGAGTATACGATCGGTCTTACGGACGAAATTTGCCGTTGGATCGAAGCCGATTTGCGCTACGTTCCGGCGGGCAGCACGCTCGTCGTCTCGTCCCATTGCCCGATTCTCTATCACACGAAGAACACCGCAGCGCGCAACCACCGCAATTTCCAGCGTTTCCTCGATGCGATAAGCCCCTATAAGGTCCATGCCTTCGGGGGGCACAAGCACTACCATGACATTTACCGTTACGACGACGGACGCAAGGTCATGCACTGCATCGCCCGCACGCCGGGCGACCTGTTCATCAACGGCGACGTCAACTGCGACGGCACGCCGCGCGGCTATGCCGTGGTCGAGGTCGATGGCGAACGGCTCTCGTGGTATTACAAGCCGGCGGGCGGGAAGCGCGATATGCAGATGCGCCTCTATGCACCCGGACGCACCAATTCGGCCTGTGTCTATGCCAATGTCTGGGGTTATGACACGGCCTGGAGCGCCGTGGAGTGGATTCCCGCTTTGGGCGGGCAGGCGGTGGCAATGGAGCGGACGCAGCGCACCGATCCCTATTACGAGGAGGTGCTGGCGACGGGTGTGCGCGGAGGGACGCCGACCAATACGTGGCATATGTTCCGGGTCGATCCGGGCAGCGAACGGGGCGGCATGGTGCGGGTCACCGACAGTTTCGGGCATACCTACGAATCGTCCGTGTCCTGGTAAATACGACATTCGAACAAAACCTTAAATACAACTTCAACGATGAAGAGACTTTTTCTTTTTCTGACCGTCGCGGCAGCCGTTTGCTGTGCGGCGTGCAGCGACGATCCCGAGGTCGCCGAATCCAACCTTTCACTGCTCGAGGATAACGTGACGTTCGATATGTTCGGAGGGCGCAGCGTCCTTGAAATCACGGCCGATTCGCCGTGGACGGTCTCCTGCGACGACGATTGGTGCCGCACCAACGTCGCCGAAGGTTCGCACACGAAGAAGATCGTTCTGACGGTCGACCAGAGTTTCCTGCCCGAGGAGCGCACGACCGCGGTGCGTTTTTACGCCGCGGGCGAAGAGAAGCACACCGTGACCGTGACGCAGGAGAAGTTCGAGCCGATCCTCGTGCTGGCGGAGGACGGCGCCGATATAACCGTCTACGGCGCCGGGAGCGAACCGGCCCTGAACCTGCGTGCATCCGTGGCATGGAAAATCGAGGGCGCGACCGACTGGTGCGCCGTGTCGCAGTCCGAAGGGACGAAAAGTTCGGTCGTGAAACTGTTGCTGACCGACGACGGCGAGGGCGTGCGTCCGCGCAGCGCGACGCTGACCGTCTCCTCCGAGATGGAGGGCGTCGAACCGCAGCAGGTGACCGTCGTGCAGCGGTCGACCGGGGCGAATACGGTCGTGGTCCGGGCGGGTGAAACCCGTGCGTTTCCGGCGCGGCGCACCGACGGCGCGTATGTGAAGGGCGTTGCGGCGGACTGGGTCTGGACCACCGACGCAGAGTTGCTTTCGGGGCTTGACTACGACGCTTCCCGGAATGAAATCATCTGCACTGCGGCCAAGTCGAAGCAGGGCAGCGGGCTGGTCGCGCTGTTCGACGCCGAAGGCGCGGTTGTCTGGTCGTGGCTGGTCTGGGTCGTGGACAAGATGCCTTCGGACGTGACCGTCGGCGGTATCGCCTGGCAGGACCGCAATGTCGGGGCCGAATACCATTCGACCGATCCGAAGGCCTGTGTGCAGGATTTCCGCTCCTACGGACTGTTCTATCAGTGGGGCCGCAAGGAGCCGTTCATCGGCGCGAAGATCCTCTCGAAGAACAAATATTACGAGGGGCATGCGGAGTATCCCGATGCTTTCGGCGCGATGACGCGCGAGGTGGTTTTCAACGCCTCCCGCACCGCCGGCTGGCAGGTCAGCGGCGAGGAGATGACAGCCGCAACGGCAAACGGCAATCCGACGACGTTCTATACCCGGTCGTCCGCAGCGATGTCCGAAGGCTGGACCGAGGGCGGCAAGGGGCTGAACGATCCCTGCCCGGTGGGATACCGGGTGCCGACGGCGGCCGAATGGCAGTCGCTGCTTGCCTACGTGGACGGCAACGCCGCCAAGAACCAGGACTCGGGCGACACGTACAGCCGCTGGTATGCGCTCAATTCGGGCGGAACCCTCATCGGCCCGTCGACGATGTTCCGCAAGGGCGATAACGGCCGCATCCACTATCCGGGGCGTTCGGCAGCCTATTGTTCGTCGACGCTCGCCGGCGGCAAGCCGCTCCCGATGTACGACTGGAAGGCGGGCGACGCCACGGGCGAGGGGACCTATTACGAACGGAAGATGACCACAGCCTACGGCATGCGCTGCGTGAAGGAGTGACGCCGCTGCGATCGCGGGGGCTTCGGGCGGGAGTGAGTTTATTCCGTTCCGAAGCCCTTTTTTTGCGGTATTTTCATTACCTTCGCATGTCTTTTCAAACTTTTACCGATGAAAAATAGCATCTTTACCGTATTGGCGGCCCTCGTGCTGTATCCCGCCGGGGCGCAGCCCGTCACCCCGCAGGACCGGCGGCGCGCCGCGGAACTGGTCGAACGCATGACGCTCGACGAAAAGATCGGCCAGCTGGTCCAGCAGCGCGGAGGCGGCGCCGTCACGGGACCCGACAAGACGGAACTTTCCGTCGAACGGCTGGTCCGCGAAGGGCGCTGCGGCAGCGTATTCAACATCAAGTCCTTCGAGGAGACCGAGCGGTTGCAGCGGATCGCCGTCGAGGAGAGCCGGCTGGGCATCCCGCTGTTGATCGGCGCCGATGTGATCCACGGTTTCCGGACGATCTTCCCGATCAACCTCGCCGTCGCCGCCTCGTGGGACCCTGCCGCCGCGGAGTCGCTGGCCCGCGTTTCGGCCCGCGAAGCCTCGGCCATGGGCATCCATTGGACCTTTTCGCCGATGTGCGACGTTTCGCGCGACCCCCGGTGGGGCCGTGTCTCCGAGGGCGCGGGCGAAGACCCCTATCTGGGCGCGCGTGTCGCCGAAGCGATGGTGCGGGGCTATCAGGGCGACTTGTCCGACCCTTCGTCGGTTCTTGCCTGCGTGAAGCATTTCGCCGCCTACGGCGCTCCGCAGGCCGGGCGCGAATACCATGCGGTCGATATGTCCGAGCGGGTTTTCCGCGACAGCTACCTGCCGCCTTACCGGGCGGCGCTCGATGCCGGGGCCGCGACGGTGATGACCTCGTTCAACGACCTCGACGGCGTTCCGGCCACGGCCAACCGCTGGCTGATGCGCGACCTGCTGCGCGACGAACTGGGCTTCGGCGGATTCGTGGTGACCGACTACGGCACGATCGGCGAACTGAAAGCTCACGGCGTGGCGGGCGACGATGCGCAGGCTGCCGAACTGGCCCTGCGCGCCGGGGTCAACATGGACATGATGAGCGCCGCCTACCTGTTCCATGCCGCCGAACTGGTGCGGGAGGGGCGTATCCCGGAGTCGTTGATCGACAGCCTTTGCCGCGAGGTGCTGGCCGTGAAGTTCCGCCTGGGGCTGTTCGACGATCCTTTCCGCTACCAGGCGAAGGAGCGCGAGAAGTGCTATTACGCCCCGGAACATCTCGATGCCGCGCGCCGCGTGGCCCGCAGTTCGATGGTGCTGCTGGAGAACCGCGGCGGCGTGCTGCCCCTGAAAAAGGGGAGCCGGATCGCGCTGGTGGGACCTTTCGCCGATTCCCGGTGGGACCTGATCGGCTCGTGGGTTCATTTCGCCGAGGCCGGTCGGACCTCGACCTTTCTCGACGGACTGCGGGCGCGTTTCGGAGCCGACCGTGTGACCTATGCCCGCGGATGCGACCCGCACAAGGCCCTCGAAGGCGGTATTTCGGAGGCGGTGGCCGCAGCCGCGAAGTCGGACGTGGTGCTGGTCGCGCTCGGATTGAAGGCGGGGGAGAGCGGCGAGGCGGCAAGCCTTGCGTCGCTTGCGCTGCCCGACGCGCAGCGTGACCTGCTGGAGAGCTTGAAGCAAACCGGGAAACCGGTTGTCGTCCTGCTGGTTACGGGCCGTCCTATGGAGCTGGCCCGCGAAGCGGAACTTGCCGACGCCCTGTTGCTGACCTGGTATCCGGGCACGATGGCGGGCGAGGCGCTGGCCGATGTCGTGTCGGGCGACTACAACCCCTCGGGGCGTTTGCCGATGACCTTTCCCCGCACGGTGGGGCAGATTCCGATCCATTACGACATGAAGAGCACGGGACGTCCGGCCGACGAGTCGGGCAAGCCCAACAAATACACTTCGCGCTATCTCGACGTACCCAATTCGCCGCAGTATTGTTTCGGCTACGGGTTGAGCTACACGACGTTCGGTTATTCGGACCTGCGGGTGCTGACGCCCGAAACCGCCGTCGGCGGCGAGGTTCGCGTGTCGGTCCGCGTGACCAACACGGGCGGCCGCGACGGCGAGGAGGTCGTGCAGCTCTACGTGCGCGATCTGCTGTCCGGTGTGACGCGTCCGGTTCGTGAACTGAAAGGTTTCCGGAAGGTCATGCTTCGCGCCGGGGAGAGCCGCGAGGTGACCTTCACGCTGACGCCCGACGACCTTTCGTTCTGGCGTCTCGACAAAAAGTGGGGCCAGGAGCCGGGCGACTACCATGTCTGGGTAGGGCACGACTCCGACTGCACGCTCGGCGGCAGTTTCCGGATCACCGAATGATTCGTCTCTCCGGCACGGCGGCCGACGCCGCGGGTGCGGGACAGCTGCAAGGGAGCAGCGGCTTCGGCCGCCGCTCCCTTTTCCGTGCCCGGCGGGACGGTCCGGATGTCCCGGAAAAACCCGTTCGGAGATGTTTCGGACAAAAGGTTCCGGGGAATGGCTGGGCTTTCGCAAATTTTTTCTACCTTTGGAGGTCAAAACAGTACGCAATGATGGATTTGAAGACGATACGTGCCGAACTGCGCAAGCTGACCGCGATTGTCGACGGCTGGGAGCCTTCCGGGGAGATTCCGGCCCTCGAACGCGACCTGGCGCTGGAAAAACTGCGGACGCTCTACGATGCGGTGCGCTTTACGGAGGTGGAATCCCTTCCGGAATTCCCGGTTGCGGAGACGGAGCCTGCGGCGGCTCCGGTGCCCATCGACCTCGGGGCGGTGCTTTCGCTCGACCCGACGGACGAAGCCGTGTTCGAACCCGGTCCCGATGCCGTTTCCGGACCTGCGTTCGATGCGGAGGCGGAACCCGCAGAGCCGTTTTCCGAACCCGATACGACGGTCGCGGCCGATTCTGCCGGGGCGTTTGCCGGGGGGAATTCCGATACGGAGACGCCCGGAATGGCGGAGCCTGCGGCGTCGGATTCAGAGCCGGAACTTGAGGGGGAATCCGGATTTGAGCCTGATCCCGAAGCGGCGTCCGAAGCCGCATTCGTCGCCGGAGAATCCGAACCGGCCGCCGAATCCGGACCGGTCGCAGCATCCGAATCCGACGCTGTGCCCGAACCGTCTGCGAAGCCGGTCGCTGCGCCCGGACCTGCCGCTGCGGCTGAACCGGTCGTCGTTCCGGAACCCGCTCCTGCGCCAGCTCCGGAACCCGCTCCTGCGGAGAAACCCCAATACATCGCGCCCACGCTGTTCGGGCTGGAGGAGGAGACCGTCCGCCACCGTCACAAACAGCGCGTCATCATGTCGCTCTACGATACGCCTGCGCCCGCCGAAAAGCCCGCAAGGCCCGAAACGGCGGAAAGACCGGCGGAGCGTCCCGAACCCGCTGCCCGTCCCGAACCCGCTGCGACGCCCGGACCGACTGTCCGTCCCGGGTTTGCCGCGACTCCCGAACCGGCGGCTGCGCCTGCGTCCGCAGGTCCCGGGCCGCAGTCCGGAATGTCCGTGCCGCAGTCCGCGGCGGAACCCGTCACCGTTTCGGAAGCGCCTGCCGCCGCCGAGCCGGAGGAGGCCGAATCCGGAGCGAAGGAGGTTGCGGTCCCTGTCGGGGCCGTGCTGGGCGAGGTGATCAACCACGACGTGCAGACGCTGGCCGACACGATCGCTCCGCGGCGCGACATGGCTTCGGAACTGCGCCGCGGCGAACCGGTCGCCGACCTTCGCAACGCCATCGGCATCAACGACAAGTTCCTGCTGATCCGCGATCTGTTCGGCGGCGACGGCGAAGCCTATGAAGAGGCGATCGCGACGCTCAACGCCTTCGACGATTTCGACGAGTGCATGATCCACATTGCCGAGAACTACGCCTGGAATCCCAATTCGGACGGCGCGAAGTTTATGATGGAACTGCTCGAACGCAAATTCGCCTGACACGATGGCCAAACTCTATATCGTACCTACGCCGATCGGGAATCTGGACGACATCACGCTGCGCGCGGTGAACGTCCTGTGCGAGGTGGATTTCATCCTCGCCGAGGACACGCGCACGACGTCGTTCCTGCTGAAGCACCTCGGCATCGAGCAGAAACTCCGTTCGCACCACAAGTTCAACGAGCACGCCACGGTCGAAATGGTCGCCGGGGCGATCGCCGCGGGACGCAATGCCGCCCTGGTGTCGGACGCCGGGACGCCCGGCATTTCGGACCCCGGGTTCCTGTTGGTGCGCACGTGCGTCGAGGCGGGGATCGAGGTCGAGACGCTGCCCGGCGCCACGGCGCTGATTCCGGCGCTGGTGCAGAGCGGGTTTCCGTGCGACCGTTTCTGCTTCGAGGGCTTCCTGCCCCAGAAGAAGGGGCGGATGAAGCAGTTGCAGGCGCTTGCCGGCGAGGAGCGCACGATGATTTTCTACGAATCGCCCTACCGCGTGGTCCGGTGTCTCGAGCAGTTCGCCGAGGTTTTCGGTGAAGACCGCCGGGTTTCGGTGTCGCGCGAGATCACCAAGAAGTTCGAGCAGACCGTGCGCGGAACCGTCGCCGAGGTGCTCGGGCATTTCCGCACGACCGAACCCAAGGGCGAGTTCGTGATCGTCGTGGCCGGAAAACCCAAAGTCCGCCGCGTCCGGGAGGACGGGGAGGAGTAACTCAAATCGAAACGCATTGATGGAAGAGAACCGTACAGACGATACACAAAAGGTAAAACGTTCGTTTTCGGCGTGGCTCGGGGAGCTGCGCGAATTTATGAAGGGCCGTTTCAGCCTCGACGAGGACAAGGCACAGCGCGACGAGGTCGTGGCCTCCGTCTCGAAGGGCGTGGAGTTCCGCGGCGTCAACCTCTGGGTGCTGATCTTCGCCACGATGATCGCCTCGCTGGGCCTGAACGTCAATTCGGCCGCGGTGATCATCGGCGCGATGCTCATTTCGCCGATCATGGGACCGATCATGGGTGTCGGCCTCGCGCTGGGCATCAACGATTTCGAACTGCTCAAGAAGTCGCTGCGCAACCTGGCGCTGATGTTCATCGTCGCCATCATCACCTCGACGGTCTATTTCTTCATCTCGCCGCTCTCGTCGAACAGCAGCGAGCTGCTGGCGCGCACCGTGCCTACGACCTACGACGTGCTGATCGCCCTGTTCGGCGGCCTGGCGGGCATCGTGGCGCAGACGCGGCAGGACCGCACGTCGACCGTCATTCCCGGCGTGGCCATCGCCACGGCCCTCATCCCGCCCCTCTGTACGGCGGGCTTCGGACTGGCCACGGGGCAGTTCCGCTTTTTCATCGGCGCTTTCTACCTCTTCTTCATCAACTCGGTGTTCATTGCGCTGGCGACCTACGCCATGGTGCGTTTTCTGCAATACGAGAAGAAGGTCTTCATCGACAAGGTCCGCGAGCGCACGGTCAAGCGGCTGATGATGGTCATCACGCTGGTGACCTTCATCCCGAGCGTCGTCATCGGGTTCCACATGGTCCGCGTCTCGTTGTTCGAGGCCGTGGCCGACAAATACGTGTCGCAGGTCTTCAACTTTCCGCATACCCGCGTGATCGAGTGTAACAAACACTACGCGCAGGGCAAGAACCCCTCGCAGATCGAGCTGCTGCTCGTGGGCGAGCCGCTGGGCGAGGAGGTGATCGAGAATGCCCGTACGCAGATGCGCAATTTCGGGCTGGAGGAGGCCGAACTGGTCGTCCGGCAGGCCAATACGGAGGACAAGGTCGACGTGGTTTCGCTCCAGAAGAGCTATCAGGAGCTGCTGGAGGAGAAGAACCGCCGGATCGGCGAGATCTCCTCGCAGCTGAAACGCTACCGGGTGACCAACGTCGAGGTGAACGACATCTCGCGCGAAGTGGGGGCCATGATGGACAACATCGGGGCCATTTCGCTGACCAAGGGCATCACCTTCGACGTCGAGGGCACGCCCGGCGATACGACGCTCATGTGCGTGGTGACGCCCCGGGATTCCGCGCTTCCGGTCGACCGTGAAACGCTGATCCGCTGGTTGAGAATCCGCACCAAGGTCGAGAACGTCAAACTTTTCGTGGAACCCTAATCCGGGCGGCAGGCATGAAACGAACCGATCTGACCATTTTGCAGCGCTTCTGGCTGGAGACCCTTTGGCTGGGCGCACGCGTGTTCGCCGTGATGCCTTACTGGTTCAAGTACTACGTCGTCGAAAACCTGCTTTTCGTCCTGCTCTACTACTGCCTGCGCTACCGCATGAAGGTCGTCAAGACCAACCTGCGGAACTCGTTCCCCGAGAAGAGCGAACGCGAACTGGCCGTCATCCGGCGGCGGTTCTACCGCACGCTGTCCGAAATCTTCGTCGACACGATCAACATGGCCTACATGAACGAGGAGAAGGGGCGGACGGTGCTCACGGTCAAAGACGTGGAGAAACACGTGGAAGCGGTGCACGGCCGCGACTGGATCGCCATGACGGCCCATTTCGGTTGCTGGGAGTACTGCTCCTACTGGGGGCTTTACGAGCGGTCGCAGATGCTGGTCGCCGTCTACCATCCGCTGCGCAGCAAGGTGATGGAGGAACTCTACCGGCGGCTGCGCAATTACGAAAATTCGATGACCGTCTCGATGAAGGAGAGCCTGCGTTTCTACCTGCGCAACCGGACCGGAGGCATCGCCGGCAAGAACCTCGTGATGGGGCTTATCGCCGACCAGAATCCCCCGCGGCGGCCCGACAGCCGTTGGTTCCGCTTCCTCAATCAGGATACGATCTTCTTCGACGGCGGCGAGAAACTGGCCCTGCGCTGCAACCTCCCGGTCTACTTCGTGAAGATGAGCCGCCTGCGGCGGGGACGCTACGAAATGTCCTTCGAACTGATTTATGACGGCAAAGAGGAGGTCGCCGAATACGAAATCACGCAGCGTTACGTTCGTAAGTTGGAGCGGATGATCTGCGAGTGTCCCGAACTGTGGATGTGGTCGCATCGCCGCTGGAAGCACAAACGAACTCATGCCGGTCGCTAAAATTATCATACTCAACTGGAACGGTGCGGACCACCTGCGTCGTTTCCTGCCGTCGGTCGTGGCCGCGGCTCCCGCCGGCGTCGAGGTCATCGTCGCCGACAACGGTTCGACGGACGACTCTCTTGCGGCGCTCGCCGCCGGGTTTCCGTCGGTCACGGTCCTGCGCATGGACCGCAACTACGGCTTTGCCGGAGGCTACAACCGCGCATTGGAGTATATCGAGGCCGACTATTACCTGCTGCTGAACTCCGATGTCGAGACCCCCGAGGGGTGGCTTGCGCCGATTCTCGACTGTCTGGACCGGAATCCCGACGTGGCGGTCGCCGCGCCGAAGCTGATCTCCTGCGCCAACCGCACGGAGTTCGAGTATGCGGGGGCTGCGGGCGGTTTCATCGACTACCTGGGCTATCCCTTCTGCCGGGGGCGCATCCTGCGCTGCGTGGAGAAGGACCGGGGCCAGTACGACGACGAGCGCGACGTGTTCTGGGTGAGCGGCGCGGCTTTCTGCTGCCGGGCCGACGTGTTCCGCGCGCTGGGCGGCTTCGACGGCGATTTCTTCGCCCACATGGAGGAGATCGATCTCTGCTGGCGGATGCAGCTGGCGGGTTACCGGGTGCGGATCGTGCCCCGGAGCAGGGTCTACCACCTGGGCGGCGGCACGCTCCAGACCGATTCTCCGGCCAAGGTCTTCTACAATCACCGGAACAATCTCGCCATGCTTTACAAGTGCGCCTCGCCCGCACAGCGGCTTTGCGTGGCCGTCGCGCGCCCGGCGCTCGACCTGCTCGCCGCGCTGTCCTACCTCATGCAGGGCCGCCGGGATAACTTCCGCGCCGTGTTCCGCGCCTGGCGCGACTTCATCCGCTGGCACGGGGCGCTGGCCCGCAAACGGCGTGAGATCCGCGCGAACCGCAAGGGCTCCGCCGCGGAAAACATCTACCGCGGCTCGGTGGTGCTGCGCTATCTTTTCGGCCGGCGGACCTTTGGCGGCATGATGCGCTGACGCGGAGCCGATGTCGTCGTTTTCGCAACGGGACTTGTGCGATCTTCGTTTTTTGCGTATCTTTCTGAAAAATACCCTCGCTTATGATACGTGCGGCTCTTCTGTTGTCGGCAGTCGTGTGTTTTTTGCAGCCTTTTCGCGCGTCGGCGACAGGGCAGGCTGCCGAACGGCTTGTCGTCAGGCGCGATACGATGCAGTTGTTCGCACTGCCGCTGGCGACGGCGGATTCCGCCGTGCTCGCCCGGCTCGAAAAACGGCTGGACGAACTCGATGCCTCCGGCTCTACGGCTTGCTGGCGTCGCTGTATCGGTGTCTGGCGGCTGGACGACGAGGGCATCTTGTGGCTTGAGTGCGTGAACACCGAGGACGGCGACGTCGTATTTTCCGGAGCGGAGCTGGTTCCCGAATTTGCAGCGGGATCACGCGCCCGGGCCGGCTGGTTCAGCGGAGAGATCCGCTATGGCACGGGGAATCTGGTGTATTACCAACACGACGGATTTATGCGGAATCTCGAACGCGAATGATTCCACAGGGCGGGTGGTTCGGATCGACCGGGCGCGACTGTTGTCGGAAAAGGGAAGTCCTGTTGTCAGCGATCCGGCTGACCCGCTGTTGCAGGCAGCTCTGCGGGCGTTTCGCTCGGTGTCGCGCTGGGATACCTGGTGGGGCGGAGGGGTCTGGAAGGAACAGGCGTATTTTATTCCGCTGCGCAGGGCCGGAATGGTTTGGAAACCGCGAAGAGGATAACGATGCTTATTGCTCCGGCTTGCAGGGAAGCGTGAACCAGAAGGTCGAGCCTTTGCCCGGTTGGGATTCGACGCCGATGCGGCCGCCCATCGTTTCGACGATCGACTTCGAGATCGCCAGTCCGATGCCGATGCCCTGCCTGAACGATCCCGCCTTGACGAAACGTTGGAAAAGCTGTTCCCGGTGTTCTTCGGGGATGCCGGCTCCCGTGTCGGCGACGTAGACGTAGAGTTCCCCGCCGCGGATTTCGAATCCGAAATCGACGGAGCCTTCGGAGGTGAATTTCACGGCGTTGCTCAAAAAGTTGGCGATCACCTGAATCAGCCGCTTGCGGTCCGTGCGGATGTAGCGGACGGGATATTTCCTGTGGAAGGTGATCCGCACCGGGCTGTTCTTGGGCTGCTGCATGCGGAAACCGCCTTCCAGCTCTTCCATGACGGCATTGAGTTCCACGTCGGTATATTCGTAGCCGAGGGTTCCGGCTTCGATCTTCGAGAGATCGAGGATGTCGCTGAGTTGCTGCATCAGTACCTCGCCGTTGGAGCGGATGATGCGCATGTACTCCTGTTTCTCGGTCGAGGCGGGGTCGTCCATGAGCAGTTCCGAGAATCCGATGATGGCGTTCAGCGGCGTGCGCAGTTCGTGGCTCATGTTGGCCAGGAAGCGTGATTTCATGCGGTCCGACTCCTCGGCGCGAACGCGGGCTTTCTCCAGTTCGCGCTGGGTGCGTTTCTGGGCCGAGATGTCGCTCACGGTCAGCACCACCCGGGGCTGTCCTGCGACGGTGAGGAAATTGCCCGCCACGCTTACGTCGCAGTCGACGGTCTCCGTGTGGTCGTCGGAGGTGTAGAGCACCATCGGGACCTCCAGTCCCGAGAAGCCTTTCTTCGTCCGGAACACTCCGGTGATGGCCGCGCGGACGGGACAGTCGGCGCACAATTCGTGCGTGCCGCAGACGCCGGCGTCCTCGCCGTTCCTGCAGCGCAGCAGGTTGCCCACTTTGGGCGGCACGGCTTTCGGTGCGGTTCCCGTCGCGGAGCGATAGTTGGTTTGCAGAACGTTGAAATCGGGGTCGATCAGCAGCAGGTAGGCGGCTACGTTGCGGAATATGCAGTCGTTGATCCGGTCGCTTGTTCGGATGTACCGGCGCTGGTGGCAGATACGGACGGCCAGGAGGACGCAAAACGCCGCCAGCACCCCTTTCCTATTACGTATAACAACTGCATCCGATTATTCCGTTTTCGTTTCCGATCCCAAAGGTAGGTAAAATCCGGTGAAATAGGAGGGTAAATGATAAAAAAAGACATCCGGAATCGTCCGGATGTCTTTTTTTGTCGGTGGAGGATCTTTCTATTTGTTGATCTTGGCCCACGAGTCCTTGAGCGTTACCGTGCGGTTGAACACCAGATGACCGGGGGTCGAGTCGGTGTCGGGGCAGAAGTAGCCCACGCGCTCGAACTGTACGGCCTGGCCTACGGGGATGTCGCGCAGCGACGGCTCGAGGTAGCCTGTGATTTTGACCATTGATTCGGGATTGAGGTTGTCCTCCCAGGTCTGCCCTTCGTCCACGTCGTCGGGGTCCTCCTTCGTGAAGAGCGGGTTGAACAGCCGGATTTCGGCCTCCACGGCATCCGCGGCCGACACCCAGTGGATGACGCCTTTCACGCGGCGGCCGTCGCTCGACGAACCTCCGCCCGACATCGGGTCGTAGGTGCAGCGCAGTTCGGTGATGTTGCCCCCCTCGTCCTTGACGACCTCCTCGCACTTGATGAGGTACGAATAGCGCAGGCGCACCTCGCCGCCCGGCGAGAGGCGGAAGAACTTCTTGGGCGGATTCTCCATGAAGTCGTCGCGCTCGATCCAGATCACCTTCGAGAAGGGAACCTGCCGCGTGCCGGCGGCTTCGTCCTCGGGGTTGTTGATCGCCGTGAACAGCTCGGTTTTGTCGTCCTCGTAGTTCGTGATGACCACCTTCAGCGGATTCAGCACGGCCATGCGGCGCTGGGCGACCCGGTTCAGGTCTTCGCGCACGCAGTATTCCAGCTTCCCGAGGTCGATCACGTTGTCGCGCTTGGCGACGCCCACCATCTCGGCGAAGTTGCGCACCGAGGCGGGCGTGTAGCCCTTGCGGCGCAGGGCGCAGATCGTCGGCATGCGGGGATCGTCCCAGCCCATCACGGCGCCCTCCTGCACGAGCTTCAACAGCTTGCGCTTCGACATCATCGTATAGGTGAGGTTCAGGCGCGCGAACTCGTACTGGTGCGAGGGGAAAATGTCGAGCGCCTGGATGAACCAGTCGTAGAGCGGACGGTGCACGTCGAATTCCAGGGTGCA
>OGIE01002936.1_pt1 | contig 19643 bp, 14 predicted proteins | sample 1571581 | NCBI WGS metagenome assembly OGIE01 (sample SAMEA2582021, study PRJEB24529) | metagenome | biome: Human gut stool | place: China | collected 2011
TCGGCTGATGCCTTTTTTGTGCACCATTTTAAGCAGATATAAAGTGGTTTATAAGGAAATAATTGAAAACGGCAGAATTATATAGTATGGGAATGAATCGAATTCAGGGAACCTTTTGATGGTAAATGACAGAATCCCGGCAGGTGCAAAGCTGTACTAAAAACGTGATGTACCTTATTTGTGGAAATTTGTAAAATTACAAAAATGAAGCACCATTGGATAGAGAAATCTGTTTGATGGGGCTTTAATAATGTAATTTCGGCAAATAGTAGAATCCCATTGACAAAATGGAAAGAATGCCACATAATTAACTTTAAAGTAAATTACTTTTGAGTAACAATGGAGGAGCTCGATGCAGGAAGTATTCATAGGTAGAGAAAAAGAGCTTGCAGACTTAGAGGAATTATATCTGCAAGGGAGATTTCAACTATTCGTACTGTATGGTCGAAGACGTGTAGGAAAGACGACTCTTCTGAATGAATTTTGTAAGGATAAGGATGCAATTTTCTATTCGGCGGAGCAGAGCAATAATAAATTAAATCTTGAAAAATTCTCATCGCTTGTATTTCAGTTTTATGAGGAAAACAACCTGGAACCATTTTCGTCGTGGAGTAATGCGCTGTCTTACATTGATGAAAGGCAGGGTAACAAAAAACTGGTACTGGTTATCGACGAGTTTCCTTACCTTGTGAAGAAAAACAGGGCATTATTGTCAGAATTTCAACATCTGATTGACCATAAACTGACAAGCAGAAAGATGTTTTTAATACTAAGCGGAAGCTATATGGGATTTATGGAAAAAGAAGTACTTGGTTCTAAAAGTCCTCTTTTTGGAAGAAGAACTGCGCAGCTTCATATGAAGCCATTTACTTATCAGACAAGTGCTAAGTTTATGACTGGTTTTTCTGATGAAGAAAAGCTTATGCTGTATGGTGCATATGGTGGAACACCATTATATTTGCAGCAAATAAATGAGAAGGAAAGTTTTGAGGAAAATATTAAGAGAACCTATCTGAAAGTAACTTCTTATCTTTATGAAGAGGCATTGTTACTATTGCGTCAGGAAGTGCAGGAACCGGGGGTATACAGTGCGATAATAGAAGCGATTGCAAGCGGATATACCAAAGCAAACGAGATTTCCACAAAAATCGGCGAGGACTCTGCCAAGTGCCTGAAATATATTAAAATATTGTGCGAACTTGGAATCCTTCATAAAGAAACACCATTTGGAGAAAAGGAATCATCCCGAAAAACGATTTATGGCATCTCAGACTTTATGTTCCGATTCTGGTACCGATATGTATTTACCAACAGAACATTGATTGAAACCGGAGCACAGCAGGTAGTATGGGAAAAACGAATTAAGCCGGATTATTGCAGTTATATGGGTCTGGTTTTTGAAAAAGTCTGCATGGATTATTTGAATGCGAAGAATGCGAAAGGCGAACTGCCGATATTATATACCTCTATCGGAAGATGGTGGGGAACCAATGCTGCAACGCACGGTCAGGAGGAAATTGATTTAATTGCAAATGACGGAAAGGATTATCTTTTCGGAGAGTGTAAGTGGCGCAATGAGAAGTTGGATATTTCTGTATTAAAGGATTTGAAAGCAAAAGCGGATGTGTTCAGTATGAACAGAAAGAATTCTTACTATGTGCTTTTCTCAAAATCCGGATTCACAGAAGCTGTTTTGAATGAAGCGAGATCTGATGACGGTATTCTGTTAGTGGATTTGGCGGAGCTTATGAAGTTTTAGAAAAAACTGACCGTTTATTAGAGAAATCTGATGGCGGTCTTTCTTTTTGTCCAAAAGCAACGCTACATCGACAAGAGTACCAATAATGGGACATCTACTGTGCTATTCTTTTGTTATGGGATGAATCTAAAGTGAAAAATTAAACCTGTAGTTTTTCATTCAAGGCTATTATGATGATAAGATTAGTAGAATCAAATATAGAAAATGGACTATCCAATTTATCGAAACAGAAGATTACAATAAGATTGTTCGAACAGCAAGCAGTACTGCGGGGAATAATAAAACTGCAAAATATTAGTCAGGAGCATAACAAATGAATTCAAATGAGAGAATAGAACTTCATATCCACAGTAAGTTTGGCGGTGATTCAACAGTATATCCGGGTGAGATTATCAGAAAGCTGAATGACCGGGGAATTCCTGCGGTGGCGATTACCGATATGTCAAATATATATGCTTTTCCGGAGATTGAGAAAGTATATGAAACCAGGAATTATAAGACCCGTCCTGTCTATGGGATGGAAATGCCGGTTATGGAAAGTGACGGCAATATCTATAGCATCAGTGTTCTTGTGAAAAACCCGTCAGGATTAATGAAATTGTATGATTTAATTTCGGATAATCATAGTACAGAAGCCTATCCGGTGTATCAATTAGAGGATTTATTCAGGTGCAGGGAGGGGCTGCTTTTGGGATCCGGCGTAGAAAACGGGAAAATATACAAGATGTTGATGAGCCATGCCTGTATAGAGGATTTAAAAACAGCGTTAACCATGTTTGATTATGTAGAGGTTATCCCGTTTGAGAAGTATCGAAATGCAAATGTGAAGGTTATTGAACTGTGTGAAGAACTGAACATTCCTGTTGTGGCAGTCAGTGATGCACATTTTATTGATGCTTCAGACCGACTTGCCTATGAAATGCTTGTTTATTGGAGACAGGGAAAAACACCGGATGAAGATTACCGATTCCTGGATACCGAAGAAATGTTGAACGCCTTTTCTTATCTTCCGGAAGCTAAAGCGCGCGAAATTGTAATCGGGAATACCCACCGGATTGCAGAGCTGTGTGAGATGGTGACAATTTGCCCTAAGGAGAGATATCTTCCGAAATCAGAAAATGCAACGGAAATGCTGTGGAAACTTTGCCATGAATCTCTTCATGAGAAGTATACGGGTGCAGAGATGGAAGAGGCGCAAAGAAGACTTGAAACAGAATTAAACGCAGTGCAAAAAACAGGATTGGAAACCTATGTTCTTTGGGAAAAGGAATTGCTGGAAAAATGTGGATTGAGAGCCTGCGATATTTCAGTGAAAGGGTGTGCAGCAGGATCTATCGTACTGTACCTGTTAAATATCACTGAAATTGATCCGCTGAAATATGATCTGAAAACAGAAATAATCTTTGGCATGAAAGGAGAGCGGGAAATTGACATCGACATTAAAGTTCCGACCTGCAGGCAGAAGGAAGTCATTAAAGAGGTCAGCCATCTTTCGGGAGTTGAGGCAGCCGTTCATGTCGGATCCTTTCAGGGTGTAAGTCAATCAATGGCGAAGGTTATTGCAGAAGATTATATTGAGGATACCGGGCATTATCCTTCTGAAGAAAAATGGATAGAAGCAGAATCGAAGCTGTCAGGCAATTACAGATGTAGAGGAGAGGATGCCGGTGGAATGATTGTATTTCCGAAAGGCTATGATTATAAGAAAATCAGTCCCTGGTCTACCTCATCAGACGGAACGTCTATTTTATATTACAGTTATTTTTTTATCGACTATAGTGTTCTTAAACTGGATGTGGAAGGTCATGATACACCGGAGATGCTGATCCGACTTTCAGAGCTGACAGGCGTGGATCTGGCAGATGTACCAATAGAGAGTAAGGAAGTATTGGAGTTGTTTGTAACCGATGAAAGAGGAGATGCGACTATGTGTGCGGATCTTCCGGAATTTTACTCTGAAAGAGTTAGAAAAATAGTAAGTAAACTGAAGCCGGCCAGCTTTACAGATCTGGTTAAAATATGTGCGTTATCGCATGGAACCGGATGCTGGGAAGGGAACGGAGAGATTCTTGTAGAAGAAAAGGGATTAGGGCTTAAGGACATTATAGGCTCCAGGGATGATGTGTTTGGGTACATTTTATCCCTTGGAATGGATCGTAAGACGGCATATGAGATCAGTGAAGCGGTAAGAAAAGGCATTATTTTACATAGCAAAAATGCGAAATGGCAGAAATGGAAGAAGGAGCTGATTCAAAATGGAGCGGGCGACTGGTTCCTCTGGTCCTGCGAACAGATCAGGTATATATTTCCTAAAGCATATGCAGTTTCCTATATGATTATGACAATGAGAATGGGGTGGTTTAAAGTACATTATCCAAAAGAGTTTAACATAATTATGGACCAGTATCATCCGGAAAGGTTCTATTAGAGTATTGAGGGGAGAGATTGCCATATGATTGATTATGATATCATCGCATCCCGTATCAAGGAGGCACGCAAATATAAGAAGAAAATCTCCCAGAAAAAGATGGCGGAGGATCTGAACATGTATCAGCCGGATTTAAGCGCATTGGAAAATAATAAACCCGGCTGTGGCATCAGAGATCTTGCCAAGTTAGAGATGATAGCAGGATACCTCAATATCTCACTTGGCTATCTTTTGTTTGGAGAAGGGGAAGAGATGGGAAAGGAAGATTTCTATGAAAAGTAATTATTTAAAGATGCATTGAAATATGCTCCTCATGATCGGGATTGTGATTTCCTGATCATGAGGATGGGGATTGGAATTGGGATGTGATGAATGAGGTAGTGGATCGTGCTAGAACGACAAAAGATGACAAAAAATAACGAAAAGATGACAAATAGAGAGACAGAAGAAAGAGAAAGGTGTATCTTTATTATATAGGGTATTATTAATAAGTAAGGGGATTGGGGGATGCGCTGCCAACAAGCAAAATGCGCGTATATATGTAAGAGGGCACTACTTAGCGATAGTATTTGCAGAATAGAGTATAAAAATCAGAACTTAAGTGCTTTAAAAATTGATTTATGGTACTATAATTATTATATCTTAATGCATCAAGCGAAAGGCAAAATATGGGAATAGATCTTTTTTAAAATGACAGCTATAAATTATTAAAATTACTATATGATAGTCAAACTGTAGTACTGGATAGAAAAGTAGTTCCGCTAACACAAATGAAATTGGAAATGCATTAGGGATGTCAAAAAGCGAAGATTAATTATCTTATAGGACAACTTCAGTATGAAGAATTTGTTTCATTTGAAACAAGAGGTAAGTATGTTCTTTCAGAGAAAGAAATCATGTTTATTGAGACAATGAGCGGAACAGACGCTAGATTAGATAAATCGAAAGATGATAAAAAACAATGTTTAAGAAAGATAATGGATCATTAAATTTTATAGATCTCTTTGCAGGAGCGGGGGGCCTGTCTGAAGGATTCTTTCAGGCAGGGTTTAATCCGATTGCACATGTAGAAATGAATGAGGCTGCTGCTAAGACATTAGAGACTAGATCGGCATATTATTATCTTAAGAAAATTGGGGAACTACATTGGTACTATCAATACGAAAAAGGTGAAATTTCAAGAGAGGACTTGTTTGCTCACATTCCAGAGGATGTAACAAAGGCAGTAGTAAACGCAGAAATGTCAACGGAAACATTACCAGACATCTTCGAACGAATAGATACAATTATCGAGGAAGACAAGATAAAAGAAGTAGATGTAATTATTGGAGGGCCTCCATGTCAAGCATATTCATTGGTTGGACGAGCTCAGAGTAGTCATATGAATGTCCCGATGGAAGATGATCCGCGTAATGAACTTTACAAAATGTACACGAGGTTTCTGACCAAATATAAACCCAAGATGTTTGTCTTTGAAAATGTAGCTGGACTTTTTACGGCAAGAGGCGGAGATGCATTCAGAAATCTAATGGCTCAACTGAAGAGAGTTGGGTATGAAGTTGATTGTCATAAACAAAACGCAGTTGACTTTGGAGTTTTGCAGAAAAGAATAAGAGTCATCATAATAGGTTGGAGAAAGGGGACAAAGCATTATTATCCTGATTTTATTCCGAGGAAAAGTCATGCGCATGTCCGAGATTTATTAGATGACTTGGCAATTGTTGAGAGAGGTTTTGAAAACAATCAATATCGACTGGATTATAAGCAATGCAGTGAATATTTACGTAATAATAGTATTAGAACGCCAGAAGATATTGTAACACAGCATATTGCTCGCCCAAATAATGAGAGAGATATCGCAATATATGGAATGGCTATTGATGCATATCTCAGAGGAGAAAAGATTAGATACGACGAACTCCCGGAAGAATTGAAAACACATAAAAACCAAATATCATTCAGAGATAGATTTAAGGTGGTTGAAGGAAATGATAAAGCATGTCACACGGTTTTGGCTCATTTAGCCAAAGACGGACATTACTTTATTCATCCAGATAGGGGACAGTGTAGATCTATAACCGTAAGAGAAGCTGCTAGACTTCAAACATTTCCCGATAACTATTTCTTTGAAGGGAGTAGAGGAGAAAAGTTTAAGCAAATAGGAAATGCGGTCCCTCCAATGATGGCAAAGGTGATTGCTGAAGAGATTAAGCGGCAGCTCTTATAGGAGATAGATTATTGGGTATTGTTGAAGCAATATATGTTGAGATTAAGCAACGGAAATTAAAGAAAGAACTATACAAAAAGGAGCAAGAGATTGGTGATTGGGTAGCAGCGATTTCTTCAACGGTTTAGCTATCCATTTCAAAACGAGCAAAGGATACGAATAATTTACAACCATGGCAGAGGGGTATTGCGTTTAGTGTTGGTACATTGGTCAGAAGAGGGAAGAAACCTTCAGTTAAGCAGGCTAAACAGGCTGAAATCATATATCAATCTGCTAAAGAAAAGGGCTTCGTAGAGGAGTAGTGGGGAATGTATTGGGCGGAATATTTAGAGGAAGTAATTAAGGAACAAAAATGTTTAGATAATATCAAAATAAATATAGAAGATCAGACCGTAGAGCTGCCTAAAATTGTAAAGGCAAGTGTTTTTCTGCTAGAAAAAATGATAAAAAATCAGGGGAGAAACAATATTTTTGTATTTCCGGATAATGAACAGACTCCGTTTTTATTAATGCTATCTAAAGTTATTTATAATATTTTAGTTGGAAAGATTGAAAATCAATATTCTCCGGAAACTTTTAAAAATGGACAGATACTTAAGATAGGAAAAAAATGTGTTACACAATTTCTTGAAATTGGTGAAGATTCAGCAATTCCTGGGAAAAAACTGATTTTTTTAAAATTTGCGGATGAAAATAGACGTGGAGTCCCACTTGAATTCGCTCCATATTTTCAAATTAGCGATACCAAGAAGGGGTTATCTAAATATGCCGCTTATGTGAAAGCAAAGAAAGAAATAAATGATGAGGCTAAAGATGGAAATAAAGCTTTGGCTGATCTGAAAGCTATTATGACACATATTAGTTCATCCATAGCGTATGTATCTACAGTGGCTGATAGCGAGCGGCGCGCAAGCGAAATTCAGATTAACGGTCAAAAGTTATATGAATATCTTCTTGTGGCGAAGACGGATTATTTGGGGAATTTACATTTCTATAAGGGTAAATATGTTGGAACACCGGCACTTGTTTTTTCTAGTCAGATTTCATATGTAAATGAAATTATATCTAACGGAAATAATGTGCAATCTGTGATCATAAACTTGAATGAATGTGATATTGAGTCGCAGTTAGATTCTTTAGATCAATTGCTGAGCAAAAAAATACCAGTCTTATGCATTGTTGACACCGTAAAATCATTGAATTTACAAGAATTAAAAAATCGAAATTTTAATATATGGCGGTGGGATGCAGATAGCATAACAGATTCAGTATGTAGTGCTGTAGATATAACAGCAGAGAGAAAGCTTAGAAAGTGCGTATCTTCAAAAGTAAATTATCATAAATTAGTTTCGCAAGATATAAGCGAAGCATTTAATTTGATTTATCGTTATAATCGCTTGATTGAAGATGAAAGTGCACAAATGAACAAAGTGTATTTGCGTTTGATTCACTTAGCTTATTTATCAGTAAGAAATATATGTGATGTAAATGAAGAAGAGTGCGTTCAAATATGTCTTCAGTTGAAAGAGTGCTCTAAATTACTTGAATATGAGCGTAGTTTTATTGAACAACAACTATTTTATGATTTTGATAAAGCAATAAAAATTTTTACAGGAATATACCGAGAAAGTAGATCATTTGAAAAGACTGAAGAAATATATAAATTGCTTTTACAAAATAGATACGATCGATTTTACATAATTTGTTCTAATCAGGATAATCCGTTCGAAGTAAAAATGTATTGGGATGAACGCTTAGCTAAAAATGGTTACAGGCCAACTATTTATGTTGTTTATCCTAAAGAGTTTTTGAGTTTAAACAAATATTATGCGGACGTAGCAATTCTTTCGGGGTGGTTCAGTGCAAGCATAATCAAGAAAATAATATATGGGTACAAGGTTAAAGAAATACATGTTTTTACATATGAATGTGAGGAGAAATGGAGAAAAGCACATACAAAATCTTGGAACTTAGGACTTAATAACGAAAATAATGAGACAATTGTAAAAAAATCATTTTCTACCAAGATAGACAATAGGCCAGTGCATGGAAATTGTTTTGAAGAATTAGATAAGCCTGATAGAGAAATCCTTCAACAAGAGGATGATTTGGATTTGGTTGTACAAGAAAGCAGATATAGACAATATACAGCACGTGGAGACATAGACGAAAACCAGATTGTTGATGCAAAGCCAGTTGGTTTTGTGGGGGGAGATTTCGCTCTATTTACAGAAAACCATAAGATACTGGTTGTCACAAAGATAATATTACAAAATAGCAAACAAGTCGAAAAGAAAGAAGTAAATAAATTAAAAGTCGGTGATTTCATCGTTGTCAGAGAAGCGGATAAAGATATTATTCGAGAGGTTGCAGATCATATTCTTGAAGTAAATGGAAAGGGAGGGTATAGAAAAATAGCAGCACTTTGGCGTGAAGCACTGAAAATCGAGGAAGCATTTTACTCGGTAGAAGAAATATATAAAAAGCTAGTAGACGCTGGTTGTACCAGAAACTATCAAACAGTTAGGAATTGGTTGCAATCAGAAGAATTAATTATTCCACAGGATTCAGAAGATTTAAAGTATATAGCTGAAATAACTGGTGATAGTGTTTTAGCCGAAAAAATGAATGAAATAATTAACGCCGGTAACTACATTAAGAATGCACATATAAAAGCGGGAAGAATTTTATCGGAACGATTAACGGAAAGCATTGCTATGAATTTAAGTGATGGTAATGCGATTGATCCTTTTAATATTTGGAAACCAATTGAAATTGAGTTAAATGAAGTTGGGGTGGTGAAGGTATTGAAAATTATGGACATTGGACAAGAATTTATACCCATCGAATCAAGCAATTCAAATAAAGTTCTAGCTGAGGAGAAGGAGGGACTATTATGGCAAGAATGATACCATCGGTAATTTCGCCAGAAACGAAAAGTGGAGCGGAAAGAAAAATATTTAAATGGTTTGAGAAAGCAGAAGACACAGACGATTGGGTAGTATTCCATTCGCTAGGTATAGCACAACATCAAACATTAATAGAAGGGGAAGTTGATTTCTTAGTTGTGGCTCCAAAATTGGGCATATTTGCCTTGGAAGTTAAAGGCGGAAGGATTAAAAGAACTAATGGTATGTGGACGTTTACAAATCGATGCGGCCATGTGGATACTAAATCAAGAGGACCGTTTGATCAAGCAAAGGATGCAATTCATAGCATCATGGATGCAATTAAAGCAAAGGCTGATGTAGAGCATTATAATGTGGCCAATCTCCATTATGGCTATGGAGTAATGGTGCCAGATATTGAATACAGTTCAATGGGAATTGATGAAGAGCCGTGGCAGGTTTTTGATTGTAATGACAATGAAAATGTTCATGACTTTATAGTTAGGATAGCTGAAGGTAGTAGAAAAAAATTTGAAGATACGTATGGGAAACTCAATCCTTCAAAGTTACCGACTGCCCAAGATGTGAAATATTTAATAAGTATTTTGAGAAGTGACTTTGATAAGGTTCTAGCAATAAAAGCAAGAATTAATAATGCAGAGCAGGAACTAATTGAGCTCACAGAAAAACAATATAAATGTTTAGATCAAATTGAAGAAAACCGTAGGGGAGTTGTTTATGGACCTGCTGGTACAGGAAAGACTTTGCTTGCAATAGAGCAGGCAAAGAAGTCGGTTTCGAGCGGGAAAAAGGTGGCTTTGTTATGTTTTAACAATAGTATTGGCACCTGGTTTCAGACGTTTTTTGAAGAACAAGCTATAGAATACAAACCCGGATATGTTGGTACATTTCATAAATTGCTTTTAGATATAGTAACTGATGCAGGTGAAAACCTTACTATTCCCTCAGACCAAGAATCTAAACGAGTGTTTTATAGGGAAATATTACCGTCTAAAGCATTGGAAATACTGTTAGATAATCCTCTTGAATTTGATGAAATAATACTGGATGAAGCTCAAGATTTAATGGAGGATGCCTATTTAGATATATTTGATTTATTGATTAAAAAGGGACTTGAGCATGGATCCTGGAAGTTCTTTGGTGACTATTCCAGACAGGCAATTTATTCCAATGAACTTGATGGAAAGGAGATGCTTGAGCATTTAGAAGATAGAACTTCTTTCATCCGATATAAGCTTACTGAAAATTGTAGAAATACAAAACAAATATGTGATGATATTCAAACTGTAACTGGGTATGAGGCGCCTAAAGATCTGTGGACGAAAGTAGAGGGACTTCCAGTTGATCACAAAACATATTTCTCAGAAGAGGAAGAACTTGATAAACTGATGCAACTTTTAAATGAGCTTGAAGATAAAAACATTGAAAGAGAAAAAATAACAATTCTTTCTCCTAGAAGGCGAGAAAACTCTATTATTTCAAGAGTCGAGAATATTATAATTAAAGATTATAACTTTAAATCTAGCGATAATATTTCATTCTCGACGGTTCAGTCGTTCAAGGGGCTTGAAAATTCGGTTGTAATTTTGGTTGATATTAATTCCTATAGTGCAGTCAATTTAATGTATGTAGCTCTAAGCAGAGCTAGAACAGCACTTTATATTTTTGAGACTAAAATCGCACATACGGAGTACACAGATCTATTAAAAAGGAGATTGTTAAATGGCTGAGGAAAGACGAGAGCAGCTGAAGCAATTTGTAGAAAGAGAGTTAATTGGACCAGATCCAATTAACTGGGAGGGGCTGCGCCAAGAGAATGGGGAGGAGATACTTGTCTCTGATCCGCCGAGAACAAGATATATTGCAGGTATTTTGTTCCCGAGTGGAGCAAAAGAAACCAACAATGTTGATGAAGAAAAAGAAATAGTTGATTCTGCTGAAAATGAAGTGGATAAAATTGATTTTCAAAAAACAGATTATTCATTAGGAGATACATTTGAAGTTCTAGAAGACGCTGAAGAATTGATAGATAGATCTAATGCTTTCTATCAATCGGCTATGAGTATTACTGTTGCTATATCAAATGGTGACTCAATAAACGCTATTGTAAGTGCTGGTATGTATTCTAAATCTTCAGAAACTAATACTGAAACGGGAAAGACTACTACTAAATACTATCGAAAAGCACTTGATTGGAAATCGGATGAAAATATGGAGTTACCAACATCAAAGGAGCCAATTAAACGGTATCCTGTGAATGATTTGAATCTGCAAGTAGATATTACTCTCCGCTATAAAAGGGATGAGTTTGGTATCTATACTTTTACTATTGAAAATACAAAAAAGATGGATGGAATTTCTATTAGGGATGAGGACTGTTTCTTTCAAGTAAAAATGAAAATTAATTCGTTGAAAGGATTTCATTTTTTGCCAGAGGGACAAAAGATAAATTCTGATGATGACTATATGTCAAATCTTCTTTTGTATAGAAATGTAAAGAATTATGCTATTGGACATGGGTGTGCTGCAGACTGGGACGAGAAAGAAGAAAAAGTATTTAGCATAGAGACGTCTGTTTTTCCTTCGTATGAAGTCAAACCAATAGTTCCGAGCGTGATCAAAGGCGTTAGCCTTAGCATGCTTGATATGAGTCGAGATGAGTCTTTCGATGATGTTGTAAAACAGCTTGAGTTGCTTTGTACAAAGTATAAATCATGGATTGATGAACTTGAGAAGAGAGAAGTTCCGGCTAACCTTCATGAGACCGCAACTCGCCATATTGCTAATTGTAGAATATGCCAGAAAAGAATGGAGAATGGTGTTCATTTATTGTCAGAAGATAAGAATGTTAAACAAGCTTTCCAATGGATGAATGAAGCAATGCTTGCGCAGCAGCTTCATTATGGCTTGCCTTTACAATCATGGGTTGATGATGAAGATGGAGGAATAAGACTAGAAAACCCAGTGAAGTCATTACCTAAGATTAATGATGATTCAACTTGGTTTGATAAAGATAATAAGGTATATGGAAAATGGAGACCATTCCAGCTTGCGTTTATTCTTATGAATTTGGATTCAATGAATAATAGGAAAAGCAAGGAACGAAAAATTGTTGATTTAATCTGGTTCCCAACTGGTGGCGGTAAAACTGAAGCATATCTTGGTTTGTCAGCATATACAATTTTTATTCGAAGACTACATAGTCGTGACAACTCTGGCACTGCCATATTGATGAGATATACTTTGCGATTACTTACCGCACAGCAATATGAAAGAGCTGCTGCGGTTATTTGTGCATGTGAGCTTATACGGAAAAAGAATATTGAGCTGTTGGGGGATGATGAAATTAACATTGGATTATGGGTTGGAAAAGAAACCACCCCGAATCATGTGCAAGATGCAGTATCTAAATACAATGATCTAAAAGCACATAAAACGGATAGCAATCCTTTTGTTATGCTCAAATGTCCTTGGTGTGGAGCTCAAATGGGAGTTGTTGAAACTTCTGGTGGTAAAGTAAGGTTCCTTCCTGGCTATAAAGTATTAGAAGGACCAAGAAAGTCAAAAAAATTTATATTTAAGTGTTCAAATGAAGCTGGAGAATGTGATTTTGCATTAAATAGAACTGGATTACCTTTATATATTATTGATGATGATATATATGAAAAAACACCCACTCTTGTACTTGGAACCGTAGATAAATTTGCTATGCTTCCTTATAAACCAAAAGCACAAGGATTATTTGGTTTCATTGATGGTGAGAAAAGAACATCTCCTGATTTGATTATTCAAGATGAGTTACATTTGATTTCTGGTCCGTTAGGATCAATGGTTGGTCATTATGAAACAATGATTAATGATCTGTGCACTGAAACAATGCCATCAGGAACGATCACGCCTAAGATTGTTGCTTCAACTGCAACAATTAGTAGGGCGAAAGAACAATGCCATGCATTATATGGATGTGACACTAAGAATGTATTTCAATTTCCACCAGCTGGTCTGGATGCGGGAGACTCTTTTTTTGCGAATGAGGATAAGCAGAAAAATGGACGTAAATATATCGGCATTCTTGCTTCTGCGTCTCCATCTGATGCTACTACATCTATTAGGCTGTATGCAACATTGTTGTATGCTGCTAAAACTATGGAAGTGGACAAAGAAGAAGACCGAGATCCGTACTGGACAAATATAGGTTATTACAATAGTATTCGGGAACTGGGTCAAACAAAGACATGGATTAAGGCTGACATAGATCAGCATCTCGATGTTATGTATAAAAGAAGATATGATGACAAACGCCTCGATAAAGAGGCATATAAGGCGTATAGACGTTATATCTATCGTGATGAAGAGCTTACAAGTCGAATCCCTGGAGATAAAGTGACAGCAAGTCTGGCGAATTTGAACATTAGATATCCAAGGGAAACTGATTCTGAAGGGAAAGTAAAAGATTCTCCAATAGATATTTGTTTGGCTACTAATATGATTTCCGTTGGATTGGACGTTCAGAGACTTGGATTAATGACAGTAGCAGGGCAACCAAAAACTACATCGGAGTATATCCAAGCAACATCTCGAGTTGGTCGTAATGCTTCTGGTGCACCAGGAATAGTATTTGTTATTTATAGGCCTGGTCGTCCAAGAGATAAATCTTTTTATGAACAGTTTAAACAGTATCATTCAAAATTGTATTGTTTTGTTGAACCAACTAGCGTAACTCCATTTTCGGCACCGGTTAGGGAAAGGGCATTGCACGCAATAATGGTAGGAATGATGAGATTAGAGCATTGCGATGAATTCAATGAAGATCCACCTAAATTCCCTAAACAGGAGATAATTGACCATATACGATCTGTGATTGAGAAGAGGGTTAGTGAAATTGATCCTGATGAACTTGAGAATACATTGAAATGGTTTGACTATCGAATGCAGGAGTGGGAGGATTGGAACCCTCAGAAATGGACCCCACAAAAAAATTATGATATGTCGATGGGAAATCCAGTCCCATTAATCTACAGTTCTAGTGATAAACCAAATGCTATTTGGAATGGTAGGGGAATGCCGACACCTACGTCTATGAGAAGTGTAGATGCATCATGTGAAGCATCAGTGCTTAAAAATAGATATGTAGAAAGGGATGAATAACGATGACGATGTATCGCCCTATGCGAAGAAATTCGCTTATTGGACCTTGGGGAGTTGGTGCTATTGTTCCATTTCCAAATGATGAATCGCTTATGATAGCGGGATTGGATATGTGGAGATATAACAATCCTGAGGATTTTGTAATAAAAGATGAGAGACTAGCCAAAAGAATTGGTGTTCCGGAGTTAAGATGGCCACCGGACTATAGGGAGAAGAATGCGGATCCGGATAATTGCCATATCTCTATTCCAGCAGTCAGATTTCCAAGATGGTCCTATTGTCCATTTTGTGGAACTATGCGTGAAACAACATATTATGAGACGCAGCCGGAGTGTGATACTTATCAATGGCCACATGGAAGAAAATGTAATCCAAAATCTAAACGAAAGATGATTCCTGAAAGGTTTATTGTTGTATGCCCTGAAGGACATGTTGATGATTTCCCGATTGGTGAGTGGGTTCATTTTGATAGCGGTAAAACATATGACAGGGAAAAATGTAGAATTCGAAGGAGTACGGGTGGTGCTTCAGCTGGACTTGGAGGCGTTTTCTATGAGTGTTCTTGTGGCGCAAGAAAGTCCATGGCTGGTGTTACTAGGCCTGGGGCTTTGAAGAGGATTAATTATAAATGTAGAGGTAGCAAGCCTTGGCTTGGAATTTATAAAGACGATGAGAATCCTTGCACATGTGATTCAGAAGAAATACGAGTAGTTCTTAGAGGTGCAACGAATGTTTGGTTTGCTAATAATATCAGTTCGATTTATATTCCAACAAATGGAGATGAAGATGATTTAAAAATTATAGGTTTAGTAAATGATATTTTTGATACTTTGAATAATTCACGCACTGACGGCAAATTTGATCGAAATATAATTAATTTTTTGGCGCAGCAAAAAAATGTAGATGTAGATAGATTGTATGCTGCTATTTTAGAAAAAGCTGATGCTGTCGATGGAATGCCTACTGTAAATGAAGAGACACCTGAAGATGAATATCGTTTTGCTGAGTATAAGGTATTATCGAAGACAAGTGGAAATGATGCTCAGGAGTTCCATTCAATTAATCATTCTATTGATGAGTATGATGAAGTAATTCATAAATACTTTAAGAGCATTTCATTGATTCCTAAATTGAAGGAGACGAGAGCTTTTGTTGGATTTTCCAGACTTAAACCTAATAGTAAAACAATTAGTGAGAATAAAAAAATGCTTCGTCTTGGAGAAGGAAAGTGGGTTCCTGCAATTGAAACATATGGTGAGGGAATATTCTTCGAGTTTAATGAGCAATACTTATCAGAATGGGCAAAGAGACCTGAAGTAATGAGTAGAATTCGCAAAGTTGCAGAGAACTATAAAAATTCATTTTTTGGACAAGGTCTAAAGGGTGAAGTAAGACCTGAATATATGCTAATTCATACTTTTGCTCATTTAATTATTAATCAGCTAAGCTTTGAATGCGGATATGGTAGTTCGTCTATTAGAGAGCGACTTTACTGTGAGATAGGTGAAAATAACTACAATATGGCAGGTGTACTTATTTATACAGCTTCTGGAGATGCCGAAGGTTCTCTTGGCGGATTGGTAAGACAAGGGGAAAAAGGTCGGATTGAAGATACAATAATATCAGCTTTGAAAAATGCCTTGTGGTGTACTTCGGATCCAGTATGTATACAATCTTCCGGTCAGGGAACGGATTCGTGCAATCTTGCTGCTTGTCATAATTGCGCAATTTTGCCCGAAACTTGCTGTGAAAACGGTAATAGATTATTGGATCGAGGAGTAGTAATTGGAACTTTATTTGAACCTCATATTGGTTTCTTTAGTGATGTCAGAGATATTGAATAATACGAGGTTAGGCTAAATGCCAGATGTATGGAACCCATTACAGGCTCTATGTTTTTACATTCTCCAGAAACTGAAGCAGAGAGTGTCATCGAAATCAGCGGCAATGGTTTGGAAATTTATTGTGAATATTATGGTGCGGCAGGCCGGAATATTAATGAATATGTGATGATATATGAGACTTGGTCTATAAATCAAAAATTTAAAGCCGCAATGAAGAGAGTATCCTATTTATGCAGTAAAGGAGAATTTCATAATGGACGAAAAAGCAGAGATTATTTTTATGCAAACAAGATTAATTAGACTGGCATCCGAAGAATGGCATCTGCCAGTAGAAAAGATAGTTGAATTATTTAAAAAAGTTGACGTTTTTGGGTATATAGAAAAAGGTTATGGGATTTTCCATTGTGAAGGTGATGAGGTTGTCCTTGATGATATCACAGAGTTTTTGGAAGGAAAGAGGATTAAAATTAATGCATGATTTATTAGAGGGATTGATTCTTTAGCATGGAAGCTATTGTTTCAAAACGAAAGATGCAATCAAATGTTTGAAATTTGTGGAGGGCGAGAAGAAGTGTCTGGAGTAACAATTTCAAAAGAAAAAATGGATTTTACAATTGATCTTCTCATTACTATGGCAGTTGAAAAGATTGCTGAAGAGACAGGAAAGGACAGTAAAGAAGTATTAGGTGATTTCTTATGTTCTAAGACGGGCAAGGCTTTATATGATAAGGAAACAAGACTCTGGTGCAATGGCCCATCATATATTGCAGAATTATATATGGATGAAATAGGTTAAAGGTGATGGAAAGTTACATTTAACAGGGGTGCGTACCCTGGGAGATCGAAATCTCTATAGGCAAGGCTCCTATAGAACGGCGGGTGGGTTTCGCGTGCAAAATCGCGAAATGGAAGACAGGATAGGGAACATTACAAAAAATCGAAATGTTCCGAAATGTTCCCTGAAATGTAAACCGGTAATAAACGCCAAATTTCCTGACTAAGTATAAAAATAGCATTTCTGTAGCAAAATAATTATAAAAATAGGGGAAAAACATTCAGATAAATCAAAAATCTGGTTTACACGAAAGATTTTTGCGTTATAATGAATGAGTAATGAAATCTGGGGAGGAGAGAACAGATGCTGATCGGGTTTATCTTCAACAATTTTTGCTCTTTCAATATTGAAAGTGAATTCAGCATGGAAGCATCTACCGGAAAGGTTAAGACACGCTTTCCTGATAATTATACGTCCACGGATGTCGAATATGATCTTTTAAAGACTGCCGTTATCGTTGGCGAGAACGCAGGTGGTAAGTCAAACTTCATCGGAAGCCTGAAGTTCCTTAAGAGTTTGGTGGATGTAAATTCTCAGGTTCAATCGGTAGGAGCATATGTTAATGCGACAAGTACAATTACAGAGAAGAATCCGGTGCAAAGGTTTGAAATCACCTTTATTTCTGCCTCTGGACAGATATACAGATATTCTCTTGCTATCGACAGAACTGGCATTATCAGAGAAGCTCTCTATAAGCAAAGCAAACGGAGGGCGGCTTTTACGTGTCTGTTTGCGGTAGAGCGGAACACAGATGAAAAGTATGAAAAGAAAGAAGGAAAAGCCAAGGAACTGGTGGCTGCCTTAAAGAACAGTAACAATAGCTATGGTCTTTTTGTAAGCAAGCTGGCGCTTTTGGGTAACAGGGATGCTATTGAAACGGCAAGCTGGTTTAAAGACATTCTTCTTCCCGGCACAGTACCTGAGGACAGGGAGAAGGATCCCGCTGGAAGGGATGAGGATATAAAGGTTATGAAAGACCCTCGTTTCCTGGAAATTTTCCGTATGGTTGATTACAGTATCTGCAACATTGAGGTGGATAATGACAAGCCATATGGGAAATCCCTCATTATCCGCAAGGACGCTGACGGGAATGAGATTAAAAGAGAACTTCAGCAGGATTCAACAGGTGTAAGGGAGTTTTTTGCATGGGCTGTGCAGATATTCCGTGTAGTATATGAGAACAGGGTCGTTTTTGCGGACGAAATGGACAGAGTTTTGAATCCGATTCTTTCCGACAGAGTGGTGGCATTTGTGAATGGCGCGGAACATCGTGGTCAGTTCATTTTCTCGACACATAATGTTCTGCACTTGAATCTAAAGACCTATATGAAGGAACAGATTTATTTTGTGACTAAGAGCAAAGATAGCCTTACATCGGAATTGTATTCTCTGGCAGACTTCCCGGAAGTCAGGTATGAGACTGCAAAGGTTTATGAATTCTATATGAAGGGTATTTTGGGAGGTACAGCATTTGAGTAGAAAACAGCGTGTACTAAAGAAACGGTACGCCATTTTCTGCGAAGGCGATACCGAATACAACTATACTGATAAGATGCGGAAGAAACAGGGAGTGGAGCTTGTCCTGAAACCGATTAATATGCACGGCGGCGGTTATTCAAATTTCCTTCGTCAGATCAGGAAAGAGTCGCAGACGAACTACCTTGCGAAGTTTATCATTGTGGATGCGGACAGGATAGTAAGTGTGCCGGGAGAAAAAGAAAACTTTCTGAAGCTTATGGAATATTGCAGGATTCAGAATGATAAGGGTAATACTCCATTATTTGTCATCGCTGACAATCCGGATTTTGAATATGTGGCATGTCTTCATGATACAGATTATAAAGGCCAGGATACGAAGAGCTACATCGTCAAGACATGGGGATATAAGGATCTGGATGCTTTCAAAAACGACACGGAGGTATATGATTTTTTAAATATCGGAAAGAAGTCTTTAGAAAATCTGCTTGGAAGCATTCGCAGACAGGAAAAACTGGTAAAGAACCGGTATGAGATCAAGAAAAAGACTTTTGACATCAGTATCAAATCCACCATATTTGATCATGAAATGCTTGGTCAAAGAGCCAGTAACATTGAAGAGTTCTTTGATGTGATTGACTGGTGAATTGAATAAAACGAAAGCTTCAGGTGCTTCGAAACTTCTTTCCGATTTGTTGTAGGAGATGAAAAATGAGGATGTGAGAAAAGTGGCGATTGAACAGGTGAAGGTTCTGGCGAAGTTAAATAAAGATGCACAAGTAAAAAAATAAATAGCAAGGAGAACAATGGCAAAGCATAAATCCTCTCTTAAAATGATTTCTATGAGATTATTTTAAGAGAGAATTTTAGTTTGTTTACTATTATTGACGTAAATTGAGATAATGTATATAATAATATACATAATACCAGAGCCAAAAGGTCTAAGCCCACATGAGCTTGCTCATAAGTGGGTGAAAGACCTTAGGATCCGCCCCGATATGAGCATAGAAGTGGAAT
>OGIE01002937.1_pt1 | contig 19640 bp, 9 predicted proteins | sample 1571581 | NCBI WGS metagenome assembly OGIE01 (sample SAMEA2582021, study PRJEB24529) | metagenome | biome: Human gut stool | place: China | collected 2011
TGGTGGCGTATTGACTGACACGAACACAGTATGTGTACGTGTTCAGGCAGTACGTTAACGCATTTCTGTCCGATACACATCATACGAGCTTTTATGCTGACCTCACGGGCCGTTGCATATATGAACTTTTACTCTATCGCCCGGGGCTGTTATAACTTTTTACCCAAGCTCTTCTGTGGGCTTCTTACTGAGCACTGATAGTAAATGTCTTAGTGATCTGTCCGGCATAGTTGCCTTTTCCTTTGATCACAACAGTCGGTGCTTTCTTGCCTGCTTCTGCGGAAGCGGCTTTTGTGTTGTTCTTGTAAGTTACGGTGTAATCAACGCCTGCTTTCAGGACAGTCTTGCCGTCTTTTACTACTACGGACGGTTTCACTGCTTTTCCTGTGTAGGAAGCATCTCTTACTGTTGTGGTCACAGACTCATCTGCCAGAGATTTTGCTGCGATCTTGAAGGATACGGTCTTGGTTCCGCCATATACTCCGATACCGGTGATCATAGCCTTTGCGGTTCCTGCATTCAGGTTTCCGGAGTAGGATACGATGTAATCAACACCCTTGGTCAGAGTTGTGGTGGTCTTGCCATTCTTCACAGTTACGTTAAGCTCCGGTCTTACGAATTTTCCGGTATATGCTGCTTTCACGGCTGCTACTTTCACTTTTGTGATGCTCTGCTCATAGATACGGAACTCTGTGGTGGTTCCTGCTGCATAGTTGCCTTTTCCTGTGATGGTCACAGTTACAGTTCCTGCTGCCGTTCTGTCGCCATCGTAAGATACGATGTAATCCGTGTTGACTTTCAGAGTCTTCTTGCCATATTTCACAGTCAGCTTCGGAGTTACGGCTTTGCCGTTCTTCATCTGCATATCGGTACAGGTCACAGCAATGTCACTGTCTGCCAGGCTCTTGCCTGCAATGGTGAACTCCAGAGTCTGGTTCAGATCTTTGTAAGCACCTTTTCCTTTGACAACTGCGGTAGCAGTTCCAACCTTCACATTATTCTTGTAGGACACGCTGTAGGATTTTGCCGGTACTACGGTAGTCTTGCCATCTTTGGTAACAGTTACTTTCACACCCGGTTTTACTGCGCTTCCGTTGTAGGTAAAGCTGTCAGATGTAAGCTCTGCGCTGTAGCCATCCTCTGCCTGCTCTCCTGCATTTACATAGATGAATGTAAGATCTGCGTAGCCATTGGCTTTTACAACCACATCATAGACACCCTTTGCCACGATCGGTGCTGCATCGGTCTTGATGGTTCCGTCTGCATTTACGATCACAACTGCGCCTCTTCCAGATGCTGCATAGGAAGTTCCATTGACAGTCACTGCGGATATCTTTGCAAGATAAGCTGCGAACTGCTCCTCTTTTCCTTCTGCTGCAGTCAGTGCCTTTGCATCCTCATCATAAGCAGCTGGTACATCTGCACTCTTGATTTCGAAAGTTGTGGACAGATCAGCATAAACGCCGCTCTTGTCGGTGATCTTCAGTGTATAAGTTCCGGTAGCTGCGGTCTTATCAAAGGTGATTTTGTTCTTTGCAGCCTTGATGGTTGCCGGAACCTCCCCCTCTGCATCCAGTACGGTGTACTCAGCCTGATATGCTTTCGGAAGTCCTGTCACTTTCACAGTGGTGCTTCCCTTGGATACGTCTGCATCTGCAACGGTCAGGGTATGTACAAATTTCACCGGTACGTAGATGGAATCCAGAGCTACTTCATAGATACCCTTGTCTGTATAATAGGTTACTGCATTGATATGCTGTCCCATCATCTTCTCATAGTGCTGGGAAGAAGTCGGGCAGCCGTGTACTGCTGCGGTAAATCCGGTGGACCATGCAAGTTTGGTTACCTGCCATACATTTTCCACATGACGAAGGCCATAATCGCTTCCTTCCTCTGTGCTGATGATTACGCCGTAGATCTTGCCGATCTTGTCAGTGCTCAGTACATCACTTACATTAGTCAGGTTCAGCTGATAATCACCATAAGTGGTCTCTGTGGTAAAGTCTGCACCTGCATTCTCAATGACAGTCTTCTCACCAACGGTTTTTCCAAAGGAAAGTGTTCCGTCTGCGCTGACAGTCAGCTCTTTGTAGTAATCCTGTGCAACACCCAGTGCATAGTATGCATAGCTCGGGCTTTCAAACAGAACCTCTTTGCCTTTCAGTTCCTGTTTATTCTCTTTTCCTCTGTTGACAACTGTTACAGTCTTCTCGTCTGCATCGGTAATCTTTGTATATTTGCTAAGATCCACAGCTCCTGTGACCTTCACCGGAAAGGTGATACCTGTGATATCAGATCCGTCTGCATTTACATGGTAAGAACCTGCTGCCATCACGCTGCTATTGGTTCTTGATTTATTCAGAGTTGCAGAAGAAAATGCATCCACATCATATGCATTGTTCAGGTCTGCTGCATAAAATGCATCGTACGGGATGTTCATAAGTGCCCAGCCCTCGATGGAGGAAAGTGCACTGTTCAGATGCTCATAGCACTCATCCAGAACTGCATTGTTCGTATTGGTCTTGTCATCGTCATCTTCCAGCTTTACGATCTCAGCTTTTGCCTCTGCCAGCTCTGCCTGCATATCAGACCAGCTCTTCTCACCGGTCAGATACAGGTTCTGATCCAGGCCTTCTGCTGTGGCGATCAGATCTTTTAAGCGGTCCACTTTTTCCTGTACGATCGGTTCGTCTGCAAATACAATGTTCTTAGCTTCTGCTTCAAACTGTACGGTATAGTCCTCATATCCCATAGCATAGACCGTCAGAGTCCAATAACCGGTACCATTGTATCCTTCCGGAAGCTGGCAGCGAAGAGAATCCGTCAGACCCAACTGAATACCCATTGCTTTATGCATCCAGTTATCTGCTGCGAATTTGGTTCCATAGGACTCCAGCGGAGTTGTATAAGTACTGTCATTTCCATAATAGGTCCATTTTGTGGCATACATCTTGGAACCCAGTGCGCCATACCCTGCTCCTGTCAGATCCACACGAAGAAACTCTCCATAAGAACCGGAAGCCGGCTTTACTGTTACGGTGATATCAGATGCTTTCTGAAGTTCCTCTCCTTTGATACCGGAATCAGTTCCTTCTTTTCTCTCTGAAAAAGAGAACTTACCGTCTTCACCTTTAACAGCCAGTTTCAGGCCATTGGTATCTTCATCTACCTCCGCTGTCAGTTCATAGGACGACAGGATCATCTCTCCATATCCACCAGCCAAAGTGCCACCGTTCTCGACAACCTGATACTGCTCTTTAAATGCATCATAATCAGAAGTTTTTACTTTCACCGGAATATATTTCATACCAGTTACTTCGTATTCTACCATGGTATAGGCAGTTCCATCGGTATCCGTGATCGTGCCGCGGTTCCATGCTGCTGTGCTTCCGTCTGTCAGGTAAATAGTCTTGCCGTCTTTGCTCCAGTGGGAGACTGCAAATCTTTTGGCATTGCCATTGTCATCCTCTGCATCAATCTGCGCCATGCATTGATAGCTTCCTCTATGCAGACCATGATTGGCAGTTGCTCTGGTGACCGTATCAAATGCACCCTTGTCATACTCATCATGTTTGTCTTTTTCATCAGAAGATTCTGTGCTTCCTGCCTTGTAAACACCTTCTGATTCCCAGTATTCCGCCCAGGTCAGTCCAGCATACACATAGGTGTACTCTGACTCTTCCGCTCCATCAAGTGCCTGAGTCTCTGCTTCATCCTGGACTTCATCTGCATCCTCTGCCTGGTCTTCGGATGTTTCCTGATCTTCTTCTCCGGAAGTCTCTTCTGCATCTTCCTGCTCCTGCTCTTCTGCAGTTTCTTCCTGCTCCGGTGCCTCTGCAGCTTCCTGGGATTCCTCCGTCTCAGTTTCCACAGTCTCTGCGGCAGTTTCTTCTGCTGCATATGCTGTAGTCGGACACAGGCTCATCACCATGGATGCTGACAGAACGGCAGCCATCATCTTGGTCTGAAGATTCTTTCTTCTCATATTGTCCTCCTTTTATTGAAATTTTTTATTAATATATTAGCTGTGGCCAACCTACAGTTACAGCTAAACATTAAACGATTACTGTGCGATCACATCTGGATCCGCTTCCTGCTGTTCTCCATCTGCTATGATCTCCACCACTACTTTGTGGGGCAGGCAGACAATGGTCTGCCGTTCCTTGCTGATCGTTCCCTGCCGGATACAATATTGATCCGGACAGTCCGCTTCCACCATATGGATCGATCCATTCTCGATCTTCAGACGATTGATCCCGTCTTCCTGCTCAATAGTGATCTCCTGCTCTTCTGCCAGATCATAGATTCCGTAGACTTCCCCGTCCACTGTAATTCTGGTTCTGGCATCCGAGACAATCTTTGTCCGACTTACCGTCAGTGCCAGTACAAGCACTGTCAGCAGAACGAATCCCACCAGGATCAGATCCGCTTTTCTGAATTTTTTTCTATTCTTTACAGATCTAGCCATATATAAATTCCTGTCAATACTGCGACTTTTATCAATGTCAGCCATAGTTCATTTCCTTTCAGCCAACGAATCCCACAGTGAATATTGGTTTTCGGGCAAACTTCGATGCATTTCTGGCACTGAAAGCATTCGCCCCTGATGCACTCTGTACCGGCTACATCCGGAAGTTCCACATCTGCCGGGCAGATCCTGGTACAGCCTTTGCATCCCTTTGCACAGTTCTCCCGGTCTCTCTTAAGTACAAAGAACGGAAATACCGGAAGCAGGGAAAACACAGCTCCCAGGGGGCACAGAAATCGGCAGAAAAATCTCTCCTGCAGCACCATGCCAATGAGGATCAGAATCAGCAGGTTCCCTCCCACCGCATAGCCGGACAGCTTCAGATTACCTGTATGAAGCATGGAAAATACTTCCCAGGGGCTGCTGCCTTTGGTACTGGCGTACACGCCGGTAAAACAAAGAACCGCCAGCAGGATCAGAACCAGATATTTGATCCAGAGCAACCACTGACTCCATGGTGCCAGCACCTGCAATGGTTTTTTCTTTTTCTTTTTTCTTATAAAGCTTCCCAGTCCGTACACTGCATCACCAAGGCTTCCGAACGCACATGCAAATCCGCAGAAGAATCTGCCGAACACCATGGTGTACAGACAAATTACCAGCAAAACCGTTACAAAGGACGTCAGTTCCACGGGTTCTCCTGCCCCCAGTCTGGTAAACAGATATTTCACGCCGGAAAATGCCGCTGTGTACACTGATGGGAACCAGATAAAGAAGAAGAGCTGCAACAGCCTCCGGATCCATGTCCGGATCTTCTTTACCTGCCTTTTATCAAATTCCCTCATGGCTGCACCGCCTTCTCAAGAGCCTGGGCCGATGCATCGCGGATCGCCGTGGAACTGAATGTGGATCCGCTGACCGTATCCACATCTGCACTCTGCGCTTCCAGGATCTCCGAAATGACATCTTCTGCCATGGACAGATAAGCGCCGTCTTCTTTCTCTGCAGATGTAACTTCCACACCTGTGATCTTTCCGCTTTCTACAGTCACTTCCACTGCCACAGTGCCGCCGAAGCCTTCTGCCTCTCCGGTATAGGTTCCATCTACATAAGATGCTGCACATGCTGTGGATGCATCCCCGGAAGTTACCAGTCTGTTGGCCTGTTCAAGTTCCGCTGTCAGTTCCAGAATCTTTTCATCTTTTTCTCTAGCCTGTAAGATCAGGTTATAATCCACCAAAAGTCCCGCAATCAGTAAAAGACTGACAACTCTGATCCAGAAATCTTTCACTGTCCCTCGCCTCCTTCCGTGATCCTTGCTTTCTCAAGGGCGTTTTTGCACGCCTCCAGGATTGCATGGGAAGAATAAGTCGCTCCTGATACCGCATCCACTTCATCAGGAACACCGGTCTTCAGAATCTGGCTGACCACTCCCGGATATTTACTGCTGCCTTTTTTTGCTTTATTCACATAAAAGCTGTTGGCTTCATCTCCAGCCACATCTGTGATTGCTGTGATCTTGTCATGTTTCACTGTGATCTTTAAGGTCAGATCATACAGGAAGCTGTCTCCATGCGGATCCTCACACACAGCAGTTCCCTCATATTCTCCGTTCTGATAAATGGTTCCCGGAGTGTCATCATCTCCCGGATCTTCTCCGCCGCTGCCTCCGCCGGAATCATCACCTCCGGAGTCTCCTCTGTCTTCTGCATCCGCTGCCTTCTTCGCCTCGGCGATGGCATTCTTAATGGCATCCAGGATTCCCTGGGAGCTGTAAGTCGCCCCGCTGACCAGATCGACACTGGTGCTCTGTTTTTTCACCACATTAGATGCAACTGCTTTTGCTTTTTCCAGATATGCATTGTCATCGGATGCCTCTGTGACCAGGATTGCTTTGATGGTCTTATCCTGGATCACCACAGCTACCGTGATATCTCCCTGATATCCGGTTGCCGTTCCATAATAGATTCCTTCCGGATAAGGCATCTTGCCGGTATTGCTGGTTCCGGATGCTTTGCTCAGGGCATTTCGTACCGCTTTGATGATACCCTGCGAGCTGAAGGTCGCTCCGGACACTGTATCCACATTAGTGGTCTGTTTGGAAATGATCCGATTGATCACACTTTTCGCTTTACTCATGTAACTGCTTCCATCCTTGTGGCTCAGCACTTTGATGGATGCGATCTTGCCGTCCTGCACGGTCACTTCTACTTTGACATCACCGCCGAATCCGCTTCCGCTTCCCGTGTAGACACCATCCAACCAGGCATCCGGCTCTTTGATATCTTCCAGTTCTTCCGGCTCTTCCTGTTCTTCTTCCTCTTTTCCAAGCGTTCCGTCATCAGTCGCTCCGGTCAGAGCATTCCGAACCGCCCGGATAATACCTCTGGAGCTGTAGGTTGCTCCGGATACCGTATCTACATTCAGACTCTGCTGACTGATGATCCGGTCGATCACCGCCTTTGCCTGGCTCAGATAAGAAGATCCTTCTCCAGATGCGCTTTGGATCTCAATAGACATGATCTTGCCGTCACGGACAGTCACTGCCACTTTGATGGTTCCGCCAAATCCGGTTCCGCTTCCATAGTAGATGCCGTCTTTCCAGCTTCCGCTCTCTTCCACAGTCTCCAGATCTGTGTCCTCTTTTTTCTGCTCGTCTACCGCAGTCTTTCCGTCATCCCGCTCTCCGGTCAGTGCATTTTTTACTGCCCGCAGGATGCCTCTGGAACTGTAGGTCGCTCCGGACACCGTGTCCACATCCAGGCTCTGCTTCTCCAGGATCCGATCAATCATGGCCTTTGCCCGGGTGAAAAATGCTGCGTCATCTGACTTGCTGAGGATCTCTATTGCTGTGATTGTATGATCTTTGATAGTCACTGCCACCTTGATCGGTCCTGCAAAACCGGTTCCGGTTCCTTCGTAGACGCCATCCTCCAGGTCAAAAGATCCCTGTACCAGTTCTTTTTCCGTCTGTTCCTCTGTCTGCTCTGTATCTGCTTCATCTACAGCCGCAAAGACCGGCGGCTCATAATCGCTCAATGAGATTACCATGCAGACAGCCACTGCCAGCACGCCTGCCAATGGAAGATATGATTTCCACTTTTCCAAGTATTTCAAATGTTGTCACTCCCTCAAATGTCCTGTACTTCTGTATTGCTCCCGTAGACAGTCACTTCTGCCGGATCATAGTCACAGGCAGATCTGTCTCAAAGGAATCTTCCAGTCCTTCCGTCACCAGCAGCTCTTTCCCATCTGTCAACAGGATCATATCAAATTCTTCCGTATGATCTCTCCAGTACGCTTCCGCTTTCTCCGCTCCCATGATAAACAGCGAAGTCGAAAGTCCATCGGCCAGTGTTCCGTCAACGCTTACCACTGTCACAGAAGTAAGTCCGCTGTCTGCCGGATACCCGGTCGCCGGATCGATGATGTGGTGATAAGTCACTCCATCTTCTTCAAAATACCGTTCATAGCCGCCGGATGTAATCACTGCTTTATCCTGGATCGACACGATTCCCAGATAATCCCATTCCTCATCCGGACTCTGTACCGCCACTCTCCAGAGTGAGCCGTCCGGCTTGGTTCCAAGTACCTGCACATTGCCTCCCAGATTTACCATTCCGGAGGTAACTCCATGCTCCCGGTACAGATCCATCAGGCGTGCAGATGTATATCCCTTTGCGATCCCGCCCAGATCGATCTCCATATTTTCCGGCATCGACACAGTATGAGCCTCTGTATCAACCTGAAGCTCTGACAGGTCTGTCCCTTTCAGCAGTTCCTCCAGTTCTTCCTGCTCCGGAACCCGGTAATCCTGAGTCGTGAATCCCCAGGCTTCCATGACTGGATAAATGGCGATATCAAAGGCTCCATCCGTACTTTTATAAAGCTCCAGCGACCGGCCGATCAGGGACTCTGTGTCTTCTGACAGACTGCCGCCATGTTCCGAGTTAATCTTCGCTATCTCACTGTTCTCATCACCGGTGGACAGAAGCGCATCCAGTCTCAGGATCTCTTCTTCTGCTGCATCCACTGCTTTCTCCCCATGTTCTCCATAGGCAGTGACCGTAAGATATGTATCCATCGCAAAAATATCCCGGCTGGATTCCTTTCTGTTATCACTGTTTTCTGTTGTTTCAGTTTGTTTGTCAGATGCTTCTGTATTCTCAGTTTCTGCCGTATCAGCGGCCTCTTTTGTAGTTCCGGCTCCCGAACAGGCGGTCAAACATACGCCTGTCAGCCCAAAGATCAGAAGTTTCTTTATCTTGTTTTTCAAATTTTATATTCCTTTTTTGATATTTATTAGTCAATACTAACTTTTGCAGCTTTTCTAATATATCATAAGGAGATTTTATGTTCAACCGCGCTATTGAACAAATTTTTTCAAAAAAGGACCAGGGAATCGCTCCCTGGTCCTTGTAGATATTGCTCTTCTGTATTCGCTTATCTCACTGTCACACTGACTGTGGCTTTCTTTGGAACCGCATCTTCTGCTTCTCCTTCAAAGGATACCAGCAATGTCAGCTTGTATGTCTTTCCTGCTGTCAGAGTACTTCCCTGATCCTTCATGGATAAGAGCACTTTTCCGTTCTCATATGTGAGATCGAAGTTTGCGTAGGCACCTGCCTTGTCCTGATCAAGCGTCACATCCTTGATCGCTGCATTGGTCTTTCCCGTCAGGGTGACTGCCGCCTGAAGCCTGCTCTCCGTTCCCTTATACAGTGTTGTCTTTGCCGAAGTTACTTTGATCTTCGGATATTTGGCGGTTGGTTTCACTTTCACTGTAACGCTGCCCGTATATCTGTTATTCAGTATGAGCAGCATCCGCACCTGATAGGTCTGCCTGGTACTGAGCTCCACACCTGATTTTGCCTGCAGCACGACCTTACCGTTACATTTTTATACTACCGTTCATACATATGTTTGTCAATAATGATGCAATATTCCTGAAAAAGTTTATTTCCACCACTGCAGAGGCTGTGCCACGATCTTGAACTTGAACACTTTCGTTCCTGCATAATCGCCCACACCACGGACAGTCACCTGCGCTGTTCCTTTGTTTACATTATTCTTATAATCGATCAGTTCAAAGTCATCCGAAGTAAGTTCCGTCTTACCGATCCGGATCTTCAGTTCCTCCTTATCTAGAATCAATGCTTCTCCGGTATAGTATCTCTTTGCCTTGCTGTCCCGCAGGGTGATGGATGCTTTTCCCATGTGCTTTCCTGCTTCGCAGATCCGGTAAGTGGTACTTACCGTTCCCTGATACAGTCCTTTTCCCTGTGCCGTCACAGTGATTACACTTCCGGCTTCTGGCCGATCCTGCTTTCCAAGGATCCGGCCTGCTTCATCCCGATAGGTCAGGGTCTTGCTGTCATAATCCGCAGCCGTCAGGTTCTTTCCATTAGTATCTGTGAGAATCAGCTTGCTGCTGTACTTTCCAGGCTTCTTATTCTCCTCCACATCTGCGGCTTCCATATGTACCGCTGACAGTACTTTTTTCTCCAGTGTGAATGTAAGACTCAGCTTATTCTTGAAGTTCTTCTTTCCGGTGATCACCACTTCCGGTTTTTTGCCGCCCTGCTGTGCCGCCACATTGGAATTGTTCAGGTATTTTACCGTATAATCTGTACCTTCCTGCAGAGCAGTTCCCTGATAAGTTACTCTGACAGCCGGACGCGCACCGCCTTTTTCATATGCAAATACACTGGTTCCGGATATAAATGCAAGTTCTGCACTTCCATCTGCACCGGCTGCTGCCAGGTCAACAGGCAGAATCTTGAAAGTAACGCTTCTGGTTCCGGTATACCCGTTGATTCCTGTAAGTAATACTGACGCAATGCCTGCCTGTGTGTTATTGCTCCAGGACAGGTTGTAATCAATTCCTTCTGTCAGTATCTTTCCATCGGTACCGGTTACTTCCGGTCTCGGACAGATTGGTGCGCCGGTATATGTATATGCTCCCAGTGTGCCGATCTTCACTTTTTTAACAGAAACAGGTGTCTCACCGGTCTGTATGGGCCGGATCACAAAGTTGACCGTCACTTTTCCTGAATAATTGCCTTTTCCTTTAATGGTAACGGTCGGGCTCTTCTTCAGTTCCTGCTCGGTCTCCATCAGATTGACTTTCACATTGTTGGTCACTGTAACTGTGTAATCTCTTCCCTGTACCAGTTCCGTCTCTCCATCATAGACCACATAGTCATCCGGAATGATTTTCGCACCGGTATACGTCTTGTCTGAAATGGGTTTATCCGGGATTGCCTGATCCGGTCCAAGTCCTTTTTTACCGATCCAGAGTCCGCGGACACTGATCCATTTTGCATAATAGTGACGATCTCCTGTGGAACCCTGTGTCAGCTGCATCACTTTGGTGCCCACATATGACGGATTATCGAACCATCCCACGAAGCGATATCCGTCCGTGCGCTCTGCCGGATCCGGAAGACGGACCGTACCGCTCTCTACGGTATACGCTGTCACCGCATCGGTCGGAACTTTGCTTCCATTCCCTTCATATGTGATCTGATAAGTGATCGGTTCATAGATCGCACGGATGGTCAGATCCTGCTCCACATGCGTGCAGTCTCCTTCCCAGCCGATCAGACGATACCCTTCCGGCACAGGAGCTTCCGGCAAATCCGCATCTGTATCTTCAGGCACCTGTCTGGTCTCAATCACTTTTCCATGAAATCCCACAAACGTTACCGTGTATGTCTTCGGTGCGATCAGTACCTGACATTCAGCCGTCACCGGTCTTCCCTTGTGGTCTGTCACCTGTGCCTTCAGTGTCACAGTGCCTTCCTTCTGTGCTGTCAGAACAGAACCATTCACCGACAGCTTCTCCGGATCAGATGATACAAATGTCACATCATCCATTGTTCTGGTGGTCGGAAGTGCTTTCATCTCAATCTGCCAGGCGTCATGTACCGTCAGGTTCAGCGCATCCTCTGCAAATTTCAGTTCATTGGTGCATACCTTGTACGAATACTCCGCCACATCGCTGTCATAGAAGCCGCTGCGCACTGCATAAGCTTTGACTGTCATATCCTTATCGATCACAATAGGCTTCGTATATTTGGTACTGCTCTTCGTCGGTGTTTTTCCATTGGTCGTATAGTAAATGGTTGTTCCATCCTGGGCCGTCAGAATCAGCTGCTCATTCAGATCCGCCGTAGAAGAAGCGTTGCTGAACACCGGTGCTTTCAGATTCAGATCCAGCACAGATACTATGCAGAACACCTTCCGTCCATCTGCCTCTGCGGTTACGATACAGTCACCCGCTGCTTTGCCCGTGATCGTACCCTTACTGTCCACAACTGCAACTGTTTCATCGCTGCTTTTCCACTGTACGGCTGTGGATGCCAGGGTATCCGGCAGGATGGTAAGCTTCAATGCTGCTGTTTTTCCAACTCCCACACTGACTGTCTTCTGATCCAGCAGAAGATGTCTTACGTGGGCACCGGTCAGATCGATCTGATCCATATTCTTCAGGGTAATCGGAGTCGTAACCTGCTCCGATCCATTATAATAGGTAACTTTTGCCGTTCCATCTGCAAAGAAGAATCCCCAGATGATCTGGTCCTGGCTGTAATGGACTCTCTGATCTCTGCCGTCCAGCGTACAGCTTGCCACCTTTTTGTCCGTCACATAGTAGAGCCGGTTGTTATAGACACTGGCGATCCCTGCAAGACTGTCCCCATCATCTGCCAGTTCTCCTTCCATAGGCAGTGAAAACAGCACATGCTCTTCTCCATCCGGAAGAGCGGAGCGCTCCATCATGTCCGACCCTTTCCGGTAGATGAACGCACCATTATTGGCGATCACCGGTGACAGAATCCCTCTCCAGAATGCACTCTCATACTGACAGTCTTTACCAACAGCACTTATCTTTTTGGTATATCCGGCATTGTAGACACTCCATCCGTAATGCTTCGGAGTCCCTTCAGTCTCCGGCTCTTCCAGTTCCTGATCGCTGACCAGCAGGAACTGATGGCTGGTCGCTCCCTGCACGTCGGGAACCACATCATCCCACGTAGTGTCCACATGGTAATAATTTTTACCAAGCTTCACCACGTTCCAGGCATGGTTCATGGAAGTACTGGTCACATAATAATCTGTGATCCCACACTTTTTCAGTAGATAATGATAGGCCAGCATGTAGCCGGAACAGACTGCCTTCTTTTTGACAAATACTCCATAAGCAGAGAAGGACTCCTCTGACAGATTGCCACTGGTATAGCCTTCAAAATCATATTCTGTGTGGAGCACCAGATAATCATGGAGTACTACGATCTTCTCCAGATCTGTCATCTGCGGTGTCACTTCCGCCAGTGCCTCATTCACAGCCCGGTCAAATGCTTTATCATCTGTATTGGCATAGTCGAGCATGATGCTGGTGACCACGCCGGTGTCCTGATAATAGTAGTAATTGAACCTGCTGGTATCCACATAATATAGATCCGGATTGCTGTTCACGGTTACGGCCAACGCTTTGGAAATGTCATCGATACCCAGTCCGTATTCTTCCACATCGATCGAATATGCACGCTTTTTCAGCTGTCTGTACAGATAGGTCTCAATCTTCACAGATGCTCTGGCCATCTGTATTTCTGCTTCCGGTTCTTCTGGACATTCCGCTTCCACCGGTTCCAGATCGCCGTTCTGCAAAACACCTTCCAGGCTGACGAAAGCCTCTGCGATCATGCCTGATTCTTCCTCAAGGTCAGTCTCTGCCTCGGTTTCCGGTGTCTCCGGATCCGTCGTCCCGTCTTCCTCTTCCGATTCTTTCGGAAGTTCCGACTCTTCTTCCGGTACCCCCGGTTCTTCTTCCTCCGACTCGTTCTCTGCGCTCTCCGGATCCCCGGCAGTGTCGCTCTCTTCCGTGTCTTTCTTTGCAGCCTCACCCTCATCGGCTGTTTCCGTTGTCTCCTCCAGCAGGTTCTCCTGCTGCGGTTCTGCTGTGATCTGTGCCGCACTGACCGGCAGGCTCTGTGCCGTCAGACAGACACTTAACAGCAACACCAACAGTCTCTTCTTCATCTTGTTTCCCCCGCATATTTTTCTTTTGTTCCGCTTTCTATGGCCGGATCGTAAAATACAGGACTTTTCTTCCTGTATAGTTACCCTTACCCTTCACAATGACCATTGCTCTTCCTGTCTTTTTGTTATTTCTCCAAGTCAGCGTATAGTCTTTATTAAGACTGAGAACGTTCTTTCCCACCTGTACAGTAATGGCCGGTCTGATTGCCTTTCCGGTGTAACTGTAGCCACCCTCATCAATACCGGTGATCTCCACTGACGGATCAGATACTTGTGCACGCTGGACGATCAGATAGCCGGACGTCCTGCAGACGGCATAATCTTCCACATCAGACAGAGTAACCTTAAACCAGTAGACTCCTGTATCCTTGATCTCTGTCACCTGCTTTTTGCATGCTTTATCTTTGTAACAGGTCACCTCTGCCGTGGACGTATCCACTGGCACATACTGGTCATTATCCTTGTCATACCACTGGGCAGACAGTTCGATCATTTCCTTTGGATCGATAATTGCTCCTGTATATGTCGGAAATTTGTTCACGTATTTTATCGTCAGTACCGGCCGTTTTGCCGGAAGGATCGTCAGTTCATAAGAAGCACTGACACCGCTTCCATCCTTTGCCTTGGCAGTGATCGTCACTTTTCCGGCCTTCTGGGCAGTGAATAATCCTTTGGAATTGATGATTCCGGCTCCGCCGTTTTCTTTTGCCGGTACGACTTTCCAGGTGACCTTCTTATTGGCAGTATCCTCCGGCAGCACTTCTGCGGAAAACTGTACCCGGCTCTCCTCCCGGATCTCCTGTCCTTCCCGGTTGGATGTGATGTTGATCTTCTCTGCTTTCTGTACATAATTGATCACAGAGAAGAAATTCACATCATAGGTGATCGGATCGCAGCTCTCTCCATTCTTAGTCAATCCCTCGATCTGTACAGATACCCGGTCTCCTTCCTCGAAGGTCGTCGTATTGAAAACGATCCAGTTACTGATCTTCCAGCTGTAAGTATTACTGCTGACATTCAGATAAAGTCCGTTTGGATTTCTTGATTTTTTTGTCAGTTTCCAGGTCTTTCCCTGCTTTTTGCTGGTAACCGTCACCTTCAGCTTGTTCAAGTCCGGTTTATCATAGGAAGTACCAAGTCCTACGCTGAATGCATAATTCTGGTTATACCCGGAATCGTACAGCTCCACCGGCATATTTTTCGCCGGCCAGCAGATGTAATTATCTGTAAACTTACCATTTTTACGGTCATAATCGATTCTCAAAGCATGATAAGGTGCTCCACTCAGCTGTGTGGAACCAAATCCTACAGCTGCCAGATCTGGCTTAATAATGTGACACCGATGTCCCACAGACGCGATATTTCCTGAATCAGAATCACACATCCATCCCTGGATCGCAGCCATCACACCGGCATATCCCATAGCAATATCACTCATCCCCGCTCCGGTATAGCCAGCTTCCCAAAGTGCATCCGAGATACCTGACGGACGGTTCGGATAATGATCCAACCTGTTATTCTTTGCATTCACATAGGATGCGGCCTGTGCCTGATAAACATATTCATCCTCCAGCTTCACATCCGCTGCCACGCCTGCCGTATAACGGATAAAATTGATCATCTTCAGCGCATTTTTCAAAGTACCATCAGACAGTCTGCCGCCGTCTGTCTTATTCGGCTCCTTTGCATATGCATCCTGACGCCAGAGATTGATCTTCAGTTCTCTCCATTTGGCTACGATCTCTCTCTGAGTCGGCTCATAATAATAATCTGCCGTGGCCTGATCCGAAGTATCGACAGTCTGCACTGCAATCTGTTCTTCGTCCACATTCTCTGTCTGAAGTTCTTCTGCCGTCTCTCCTGCATCTGTAACCGGTTCTTCCTGATCGTTTCCTGCATTTTCATCGGAAACATTTTCCTCAGAAGCATTTTCCTCTGGAATCTCCTCCTGCGTGTCATCTTTCTGCCCGGCATCTTTGTCGGAATCCTTTTCGGAATCCTTTTCGGAACTCTCCTCATCAGGATCTGCGGCATCATTCTTTGTTCCTCCCTCCGGGATTTCTTCCGGAGCGTTCTCTTCGGTCTCCTGCACGGCAGCCGCTTCCGGCTCACTTGCCAGGGTCGTGACTGTCAGGCTCTGTGTGAGCATTGCCGCACACAGAGTCCCGGCCAGCAGCCGGAGCACTCGTGTATTCTTCATAAGTATTCGTCCCTCTTTTCTACAACTGTTTTGCCTGGATCGTGAATTTCACAGAAGCAGATCCGCCATACCAGCCGGTACCGATGATCTTCATACTTCCTTTGTTCTTTCCTGCAGCCACATTCGCACCATAGGAAAGCTTATAATCCACATTTTCATGGAGCAGTTCGAGATCCAGTGCGTTCAGTTTTTCCGGATCTGTGATCCCCATAGTTTTTGCATATTTTACAGCCTGCGCGGTTCCATAGTAGATCCGGATCTGCGGCCGCACCTGTCCGCCGGTATAAACAGCCGGTTCGATGATGGTATAGATTGTGGAACTGCTGATCTTTTCTGCATAGATTGGCAGGGATACGGTGATGCTTCCCCTGTAATTGCCATTATTCAATGCCCTGACCACCACTTCACCATTGGATAGCTCCTCATTCAGCTCTCCGTTGGTGTTATTCCGGTAGGATACAGTATAGTCCTTTCCGACAGTCAGCACTTTTTTGCCGTCATATACCTTCACTGTCGGCCGGTAGGTCTGCGCTGCGTTCGCTGCATTCGTAAATGCCAGGGCCTTCACATCCACTGTGATGGTTCCATCTGCCACTCCCTCTTTCAGGGATTTCTTCACGATCGAGTAATTCGCACTCCAGGTTCCGGTATAGTTTCCCTTACCTGTCACGGTCACAACCGGCGGATTGCTTCTGTCTTCTGCTATAAGATTATTCTTACACTTAACCGTATAATCTTTTCCTTCCTGTAGAGTCTGTCCACCGTAAGTCAGAGTCAGTTCCGCCCTTGCGCCTGCTTTTTCATAGACTGCCGTCTGCTGCAGTTCTTTCTCTGTCTTGTCCAGAGACGCAGGTGTGATCTGGAAGGTCTTGCTTACGCTGCCTTCATAGACAGATGCATTTCCGGCTTTGATGGTCACTGTCGCCTTACCGGCATTTACATTATTTTTATAAGTCAGTTCATAGTCGAGTCCTTCTCTGAGGATCTTCTCCTGAGCAGAACCATTCTGCAGGATCACAGTTAGATTCTCCGGTTTAATCTCTTTTCCACTATACTCTGCTGTATATTGGGAAATATCCACAGTCTCTCCGTTCTCGTTGAGAGCAACGACTTTTAGATTTTTCGCCGTCAGCTTTGTTCCTGTCAGCTGGAAATCCACACTTTTGGTTCCCAGATATTCACCCGTGCCGGTGATTGTCATGGTGGCTGTTCCTACTGCGTCATTGTTCACATAGCTTACCTTGTAGTCCTTTCCAGTCAGCCTGACTTTTCCCATCCGTACTGTAAAGGCCAGTGTTTTCTCTTTTCCATCGTAGACCTGCTTTTTGGAAGCCTTGTCCACCGTGATCGCAGCATATTTCAAAAGTTTCGTCTTGTCAGCCACATAAATACTGCGCTCGATGGTTCCGGTGTAGTTTCCGGTTCCTTCGATCTTCAGAACGAAAGTTCCAGTTGCTCCCGCTGAGATCACATTTCCTTCCACCGTATAATCGACACCTTCCTTCAGCGGTTTCTTATATTTCATGGAAGAGATAACTTTCTGTGCTTTTTTCTCATTGGCTGTCAGCTGCTCATTGTATCTCAGCGTTACCTTGTCCAACTTAACCGGAAGGATATGGAAGTTCACATACAGCACTCCCTGATAGTTGCCTTTTCCGGTCACCACCGCATATGGCAGCTCCGGATCAAAACCAGTCTGCTCGTCCTTTTTAAGCTTATCTGAAATACCGCCCTCTGCCTCTGTCTGATCCGCATTTACATTCTGATAGTACCTGACTGTATAGTCTTTTCCATTTTTCAGGACAGCTTCCGTATCGGTATCATATACAGTCAGCGCCGGTTTTAACGCACTTCCAGTGTAATCCAGTTCGAGGATCTCTTTGACTGCCAATTCCGGTGTCTGCCGTTCGGTGACAGTCAATGTACCATTTACATAAATGATCTCATAATTGCTTCCGGCATCTGCGCCAGATGGAACGATCACATCCGGGTAAATACCAACAGTATCCGTGTCGATCGCACAGGTATAAGTTGGTTTCTTCACCAGTCTGTCAGTTCCATACAGACCATCCACACTGCATGCAGTATCATCATCTGTCAAACGTGCGCCCTGCACAACTGTCCGATTCGGTGCCGTCACAGTGAGGACTGCTTTCTGGATCGTGAACTCTGTTTTCACAGTTCCCGCATATTTGTCCCGACCTGTGATCCATACCGTTCCCTGACCTGCATTTTTGTTATTCTCATAAGAAACGGTGTAGTCCACTTCCGGCACCAGCATCTGACCGTCATAGTATACTTCCACTGCCGGTGTTTTTTCTTTTCCATCGTAGGTGTATTCCGGCAGATCATTGAATATTACATTTGTGTCATTCAGTTGTTTTGCCATAACCGTGATCTTCACATCTGTAGTCATATCTCCATAGACAATGTGAAGTTTTTTCTCACCGGGTTCTGACATATCAATGCTGTCTACATTGGTCGTATAATCGGATACTGTTACACGACTTTCATCCATATATCTGATTGCCACGCTTAAGTCATCCAGTATCAGATCTTCGCCCCATTCATAAATAGTTTTCTCTTTCTCTGCCACCAGACCAATCGGCTGCTTCAGAACCTCTTTGTTATTTTTGTAGAAAGTGACACTTTCTGCCTGACCTGCGGGAATGGTTGTCACCACATTTCCTTTCAAGTCATACCACTTGTCATTTTTGTTGCCCGGCAGATCCTGAATATTATTTTCATCTGTGGGCATATTCTTCGGAGTACAAAGATAAGTAAGGCCTGTGTCTCCATATACCAGTTTCCAGACTCTGGATGCGTTCTTAAAGTCAAATACGCTTAAGTCAAGACCGGTCAGACTGGTACAGTTACTAAACATGTCGCTTGCCTTCTTCACCTTTTCTGTCCGGAAACTGCTTACATCCAGGTATTTCAGGCTCGCACATCCGCTGAACATATACTGTGTATCGGCAACATTGGAGGTGTCAAAACTGCTCACATTCAGTTCTTCCAGTGCCGTACAGGTTTTAAACATGACACCCATATCTGTGACTTTGGAAGTATCAAAGCTTCCCAGATCCAACGCTTTCAGGCTTCTGCAATCGAAAAACATGTTTCTCATATTTACAGCACTGGATGTGTTCATGGAAGACAGATCCAGTTGTTCCAGACTCCGGCACTGTCCAAACATTCGATACATATTTGTTGTCTGAGAAGTATCAAACCCAGACAGATCCACGGAAGTCATATTTTTGCAGTCAAAGAACAGGTTTGCCGCGTTCTTCATGCCCGTGACTTTCACTTTCGCGGATGTAATCTTCGCCCTGTATGCATACCACGGAATCCGTTCTGTTGAAATATCTGTAACACTGGCTGCCACATCTCCGTGACCTTCTACAGTCAGTTCCCCCTCCGCATCAATGGCCCAGATGATCGTTCCATAGGTCTCATCGATCGTTCCCTGCGCAATGGAAATATTTTCTTCTATCACAAGGGTTCCTGTCTCATAAGCGATCGTATAATTATCCAGTTCAACCGTTCCATAGGGACGGATCTCATAGTTTCCGACTTCAGAGGAATCTGTAGCTTCGCAGTAAATCTGCGGTTCAAATCCAAGTTCATCATCGCCAATGAGTCCTGTTACCTTATACGTAAAGGTCTTTGGAAGCGCCTTCCCCTTCTTCACAGTCACATCATCTGCTTTGATAGTTACTTTCGCCTTTTTAATGGTGTAATCCCACTGTGCCAGATGAAGGTCCGCGCTTTTATAATAGGTGTCGCTCCCTTCTACAGAAATATGAACTTCATAAGTGCCTGCATTGACCGGTGCTCCTGACAACTTCTCTCCATTCTGATAGTAGCTAACCGTGATCGTTCCTGCATCCGTGATCCCATCTGCCAGTTTTACCGTCACTGGTTTTGCTT
>OGIE01002947.1_pt1 | contig 19604 bp, 16 predicted proteins | sample 1571581 | NCBI WGS metagenome assembly OGIE01 (sample SAMEA2582021, study PRJEB24529) | metagenome | biome: Human gut stool | place: China | collected 2011
ATGGAATAATGATATCCTTTACATTTTTCTTCAGGCGAATCAGAGAACCCGTCTCCAAATAATCATAACGTCCATCTGCAACAAGATATTTAATAAGCTGTCTGGCCTGCGGAAACTGCTGTACTTCATCAAAGATAATTAAGGATTCTCTCTTCGGAAGTGCCTTTCCATAAAAAAGAACAAGCTTTGCAAAAAACAAATCAAAATCCGTTGTATCATTCTCAAAAAGCGCCAACACATCTTTTGGGAGATTACCAAAATCAACAATAATATAGCTTTTGTATTCATTTTCTGCAAACTGCTCTGCAATATAACTTTTTCCAACCCGCCGTGCCCCATCAATCAGTAAAGCTGTTTTTCCGCAGCTTCTGTTTTTCCAGGCAACAAGAGAATCATAAATTTTTCGTTTCAGCATCTGCCCTTTCCTCCATTTAGCAACACATGAAAACTCCTTGTATAGTATACGCTGATATCTCCAGTTTATCACATGGATGCACGAAAAGGCAAGCTCAGACAGTTCTATTTTGCACGAAAAGACATATTAAATCATTCAGTTTTTGCACGAAAAGACATATTATATATGCGGCTGTATTCTCAGATTTTTATTCCCACAAGCTTCGCCACCCGCATCTCCAGCCTGATACCGGCAAACCACAGTTTCGCGATCTGTTCCTGGAACGGATTGATATGCAGAAGCTGCGGAGCCGTCATTGACCTCCCCATGGAGCCGCTTTCCGACATTGACCAGAAGGCACAGGCCTGCTTCTGCTTTCCTGCTATTCTACGGTAATAAAAAACACAGCCAGAATGGTACTGGTAAAAGCTGGAAATCATGGCTTTTATCAGTACCGTTCTGGCTGATTTTATTTCTCTCTTAGCGGGAGCAATACAGCAGAAGCCGGTTATCCCGGCATTCCGCGGAGCATAAATATGGGTATACGTGTCCGGCTATGCAGCGACTGGTGTTTGAGGGAGGCGGACGATTCGTCCGACTATCCGCAAACATCTGTCAGCTGCATCGTCCGAACACAATACCCATATTTTGCGCAGTGGTATGCCGGGATTACCGGTTTCGGACCTGTAGTGGGTTCTGTCTCTATATTGCTTTTTACTTCCCTATCGGTTCCTTCGACGGCATCCCTGCTTTTCTTGGATATTTCTTTGCCGTCTTCGCAATCTTATCGATCACCAACAGTGACCGGTCTGCATCGGCTCCGGTCAGTTCGAAGCGGATGACATCTGCAACACTTCCTCCCAAGCTCTCAATTGCCTTTGTTCCCTGCTCCAGTTCCTCGTCAATCTTACCAGACTTATAGGGAATAAACGCACCGCCCACCTTTACAAACGGCAGGCAATATTCAGAAAGTGTTGCGGCATTGGCCACGGCACGGGATACGCAGTAATCATACTGTTCCCGGTATTTTGCATCCCGTCCAAAATCCTCTGCTCTTCCATGAATCGTTTCTATATTCTGAAGTCCCAGCTGACTGATCACTTCATTCAGAAATTTGATTCGCTTGTTCAGAGAATCCAGCAGCGTGATTTTCAAATTCGGAAATGCAATTTTTAATGGAAGTCCCGGGAAACCTGCGCCGGTTCCTACATCAATTGCCGATGCTCTTCTTCCGTCCTGAAGCGGCACTGCCTTCACCAAAGCCAGACTGTCAATAAAGTGCTTGCTTACTACTTCTTCCAGTTCTGTGATTCCAGTCAGATTCATAACCTTATTCCATTCAACCAGCAGCTCATAGTAACGGTAAAACTGCTCCATCTGCTTCTCCGACAACACGATCCCCAGTTCCCGGGTCCCCTCCGTCATCTTATCCACAAAAACCTGTTCCATAATTCCTCCTACGTGGAAAATTCAATTTTATCTTGCTTTTAAACCCTAAGCCAGAAACAACCAGGACTGCCGCAAACATAATTTCAGTAGTTTTGGAATATCAGTTGTACACATCTTGAACACACGTGTCCGAATGTAGCGGATGCAGTCCGATGCAGGCGGACACGTGTTGTGAGAGCAAGCGAACAACGATATCCAAAACGGAGGAAACTATGTTTGTGGCAGTCCGTTTCTTATGATATTACTTTGAATGCCGCATCTGCTCCAGGTGTACCAGCAGCACGGAAATATCTGCAGGTGACACACCGGAAATACGGGATGCCTGTCCAATAGACACCGGCTTATACAAATTCAGCTTCTGCACTGCCTCGCGCCGCAGGCTGTTCACACTGCTATAATCAAAATCCGGATCCAGTTTCTTTTTCTCCAGCTTCTTAAACTGTGCCACCTGCTGCTGCTGCCGCTTTAAGTATCCCTCATATTTAATATTTATGTTAACCTGTTCTGCTGTATCATAAGAAAGCTTCGGCCGCTTTTCATCAATCTCGGTTAACATAAAATAGCCAAGCTCTGGTCTGCGCACCAGTTCTGCCAGGGTTGCTCCCGTCTTTAACGCAGTACTTCCATGACGCTCCAGAAATGCCTGCGTCTTCGGATTTGCGCCTACATTCGTCTTTTCCAGACGTTCTACCTCTGCCTGAATGTCTTTCTCCTTCTGAAGCACCTTCGCATAAGTCTCGTCATCTACCAGACCGATCTCATGACCAATTCCGCGCAGACGCAGATCCGCATTATCCTGACGCAAAAGCAGACGGTACTCCGCACGGGAAGTCATCATACGGTACGGCTCGTGATTTTCCTTGGTTACCAGATCATCAATCAAAACGCCAATGTACGCCTGGGAGCGATCCAGAATCACCGGTTCCCGGCCAAGCACCTTCATAGCCGCGTTAACGCCTGCCATAAAGCCCTGTACTGCTGCCTCCTCGTAACCGGAGCTGCCATTAAACTGGCCGCCACTGAACAGGCCGCTGATAGCCTTAAACTCTAGAGACAGTTTTAACTGTCTTGCATTAATGCAGTCGTATTCGATTGCGTAGGCATTCCGCACAATCCGCACATGCTCCAGCCCCGGAACAGTACGGTACATGGCATACTGCACATCCTCCGGCAGGGAGCTGGACATGCCGCCCAGATACATCTCGTTGGTGTAAAGTCCCTCTGGTTCAATGAATACCTGATGGCGGGTCTTATCCGGGAATTTTACTACCTTATCCTCAATGGATGGGCAGTAACGCGGACCAGTTCCCTCAATCGCACCGGAAAACAGTGGGGAACGATCCAGATTATCACGGATGATCTGATGTGTTTCTTCATTCGTGTAAGTCAGCCAGCAGGAAACCTGCTCCTTCTGTACTGACTCTGGATCCGTGGAGAACGAAAACGGTACCACACGCTTATCGCCGAACTGCTCCTCCATCTTGGAAAAATCAATGCTGCGGCGGTCCGCCCGGGCCGGAGTTCCGGTCTTAAATCGGAACATTTCGATTCCATTCGCAATCAGGGAATCCGTCAGATGATTGGCCGGCTGCAGTCCGTTCGGTCCGGTGGCGTTGCTGACATCGCCATAGATACAGCGTGCCTTTAAGTAGGTTCCGGTTGCCAGAACCACGGCTTTTGCGTGGTACACCGCCCCGGAGTAAGTCTTCACACCGGTAATCTTATGATCCTCCACGATAATTTCCGATACCTCCGCCTGGCGGATCGTCAGGTGATCGGTATTCTCCAGGGTCCGGCGCATCTGGCGGCTGTAATCCTGCTTATCCGCCTGTGCGCGCAAGGAATGAACTGCCGGCCCCTTGGATTCATTTAACATCTTGGACTGAATAAAGGTCTTATCAATATTTTTTCCCATCTCACCGCCCAGGGCATCCAGTTCCCGGACAAGATGGCCTTTGGAGCTTCCTCCGATATTGGGGTTGCAGGGCATCAGGGCAATGCTGTCGACACTCACCGTAAATACGATAGTTTCCAGCCCCAGCCGCGCGCAGGCTAATGCCGCCTCGCATCCGGCATGACCGGCACCAACTACTACAACATCATATGATTCTTCTAAATATGGCATAGTTTTATTCCTTCCAGCTTTGTTGCTATTTTCCCATACAGAATTTTCCAAAAATCTCATTGACCAGATCATCTTCCACCGCTTCTCCAATGATGGTTCCGAGCTGCTCATAGGCATCCATCAGGTCAATGGTCAGAAAATCCTCCGGCATCTGATTTTCAATACTCTGTTTTACCATGTTCAGGCTGTTTAACGCATTCTGAAGTGCCGTCTTATGCCGCACATTGGTAATCAGGACTTCATCGTTAAAATCAATGCTTCCTTCATAAAAGAGATTCTGAATCGTTTTCTCCAGTTTGTCAATGCCTGTCTCTTCTTTTGCAGAAATAGGAATGATCGTTTTTCCAGTCTTCTCCTGCAGCATTTCCTCGCTGATCACCGTTTCCAGATCGGTCTTGTTCAACAGGACCACAGCCTTCCGGTCACAGATCAATTCCATAATCTGGGCATCATTCTCATCAAGCTCCCTGGAACCATCCACCACATAGATGATAAGATCCGCCTCATCTGCTGCCACCTTCGCCCGGTTCACGCCAATCTGTTCCACCACATCATCGGTCTCCCGGATACCGGCCGTATCAATAATATTCAGGCTGATTCCGTGCATGCGGATATGCTCTTCCAGTGTATCACGGGTCGTTCCGGCAATATCCGTCACAATGGCACGTTCCTCGCCAAGAAGTACGTTCATTAAGGAAGATTTTCCAGCATTCGGCTTACCAAGGATTACCGTACGGATTCCCTCAGAAACGACTCTTCCGCTGTCCGCGGAGCGCACCAGCTTTTCCATCTCTCCGGTCATCCTGTCCAGTTTTCCACATAGTTCTTCCTCATATCCGTCTAAAGAAATATGCTCCGGATCATCTAACGCCGACTCAATAAAAGCAATCTGATACAGAATCTGCTCCCGCAGATCCTTCACCTTTTTCGATACAGAACCCTTCAACTGGCTCACAGAACTCTTCACAGCATAATCATTCTGCGCGTTGATCACATCAATCACGGCCTCCGCCTGAGACAAATCAATTCGCCCATTTAAAAAGGCCCGCTTGGTAAATTCTCCCGGCTCCGCCGGTCTTGCTCCATATTTGATTACTGTCTCCAGTATTTTTTTCATCACCAGGACACCGCCGTGGCAGTCAATCTCCACCGTGTCTTCCGCTGTGTAGCTGTGCGGTCCCCTCATCAGCATCACCAGCACCTCATCCAGCATCTCATCTCCATCGTGGATCATTCCATAATAGATCCGGTGGGATGGTGCCGTATTCAGATCAAACTTTCCTTTTTTTCCTGCAAAAATCCGGTTCACAATGGAAACCGCCTGGTCTCCGCTCACCCGGATGATTCCGATTCCGGAACTGCTCATGGCCGTTGCAATGGCCGCAATGGTATCTGAACTTCTGTCTTTCAGCATATTTTCCTCCGACTTGGCCTGCTTTGGCCAATCTATCAATAACCCTTAACGAAAAGGAACAAAAGGCTGCGCAATGCCTGAACGGCAATAGTAACAGCAAAAGCGGATGCCAGGTGGTGGTCAGACCACTACCAGACACCCGCCTGCTATTTCTGTATTGTGCTCACACAATTATCTGCATGGCATATTTTCGCCTCTCAGGAATTTTGAACCGTTTTATGCCTCAGTCGGTGCCGCTGCTTCTTTCTTCCCAGCTGCGGCCTCTGCCTTTGGCGCTCTGTTCTCCGCGTTTCTGTTTCTTCCGCGGTTATCACGGCGGGAACCATAACGCTCCTTTCTTCCACCTGCCGGAACCTCTTTCTTTAAAGAGATTACCACATGACGGAACGGATCCTCACCCTCACTCCGTGTCATGACATATTTATCATTCTGAAGTGCAGAGTGAATGATTCTTCTCTCATACGGATTCATCGGCTCTAAGGATACCGGATGCTTGGTCCGTTTTACCTTATAAGAAATATTCTTTGCCAGAGTCTCCAGCGTCTCTTTTCTTCTCTCACGGTAATTCTCGGTATCAAGCTTCACTCTTAAGTAGCCTTCGGTCTCCTTGTTTACCACAAGGCTTACCAGATACTGTAAAGAATCCAGAGTCTGGCCGCGCTTTCCGATGAGGATTCCCATGTCGTCACCCTCCATGGAAACCAGAAGTTCCCGATCACTGGCATTGTATGCCGTCTCGATAGAAACCTGCATACCCATAGCGCCAAACACCTGATCCAGGAATTCCTTTGCCGCTTTCTTTACTGCTTCCTCATTGATCTTTACTGCTTTTTTCGGTGCCTCTTCCGCAGAAACCTCTCCAGCAGCTTCCGGCACTGCTTTCACTTCCTCACACTTCGGAGCCGGCTTCTCAGAAACCGGAGCCTTCGCTGTCGGAGCTGCTGCCTTTGCGCTCTCTGCTTTCTTTGCGGCTTCTGCCTTCTTTGCCGCCTCAGCTTTTTTAGCAGCTTCTGCTGCCGCAGCAGCCTTTCTGGCCTCCTCGGCTTTTTTCGCCTCTTCTGCCTTTTTCGCTTCCACAGCTTTCTTTTCTTCCAGCTTCTTTGCCTCAGCAGCTGCCTTCTCCTCTGCCTCGCTCATCACATGGGCGCGGATGATACAGGGTTTCTTACCAAAGATGCCAAGCAGACCTGCGCTCTCCTTCTGTACCACTTCATAATGAAGATGCTCACTGGTCGTCTGCAGTTCAATCAATGCTTTTGTGATTGCCTCGTCCAATGTACTGGCAGAGATTGTAATCTTTCCATCCATGGTGCTACCCCCTTATTTATTATTGTGCTTTTCATTATATCTGGCTACCATATTTGCCTTGGAGGCCAGACTGCCCGGTTTTGCATCTTTATTATAATAATTGTTGGATGCTTCTACCTGTTTTTTGCTCTTCTCAAGCTTCTCAGCGCGTTCCGCTTCTTCCTTCTCCTGAACTGCCTGCATATGCTTTAAGCTTGCAGTTGCATTCTGATTTACTTTCTGCGGCGGAAGGCCTTTCTTTGCGCGTTTCTTGTTAGCCTTCTCAACGTTCTTACGGATCAGCTCATCCATATCTACCTTATCCAGGTAAGAATTTACAACAAGCTGCTGCAGTAACTGGAAGGTACTGCTGGCTACCCAGTAGATACCGATTGCTGCCGGGAAGGTAAAGCAGAAAAATACAGACATCAGCGGCATGGTAACGTTCATGCTCTGCATCATCTGGGAGCTCATATCTTCCTCATTGTTCTTCTTCGGCTGGGTTGCCATCATTAACTTGGTGCTCGCATACTGGGTCAGACCTGCCAGAATCGGAATCAGCCATGCCAGACTCGGTACAAAGCTTCCGTTAAACGGGTTGGATGCCAGATTAATGCCAAGGAAGGTATTCATCTTCTCAATGGTAGACGCATTTGTGGAAATGACATCTGCCGCATTCGGGAATGCCTGCGCCAGATCATTCCACTGAGCCGGATTCAGCTTGTAGAGAATATCAACCATCTTATTGGCCAGAGCCTCACCGGTCACACCGGTTAAGTCTCCGATCGGGTTAATGCCCGTTAACGCAATATTGTGGTCGGTCGCAAACTGGAGCAGATTTGCCGCAGCCCCCTCGCTCAGGACAGACGCGGAAGAAGTTCCGGTCAGTGCATAGACCACATTCAGAAAATGTTCCTTTACCGGCATCACGTAAGCCGGAATGCAATAGATCACGCGGTACAGCGCAAACAGGATCGGCATCTGGATCACAAGCTGGAGACATCCTCCAGTCATGGATGTGCCGTATTTCTCATAGACAGCTTTTGTCTCCACGTTCATCTTCATCATGGAGTCATTGTCTGTTTTGCCCTTATACTTTGCCTGAATAGCCTGAAGCTCAGGCTGCATGACAGCCATCAGCTTGGATGCCTTCTGCTGCTTGATCGTCATAGGGAACATCAGTAATTTCACAACCAGGGTAAATAAAATAATGGATAAACCGATGTTAAGCACACCAAAGGAATTGGTGAACGTAACGAGTACATTCAGGATCCATCCCAGAATCTGAGAAATCGGACCAAGAATCGCCCCATGAACCTTCGTTAATACTAAGTAATCCAATGTGCTACCTCCTCATGTGTTACGGAACTGGATCATAACCGCCTTCTGCCCATGGATGACACCGGAGTATCCTCTTCACAGACAACCATAAACCTTTCACCACGCCATACCTGGTAAGTGCCTCAATGGCGTATTGAGAACACGTAGGCGTGTAAATACAGTGAGTTCTTACTTTCAGCGGGGACAAAAAAATCTGATACCCGCGTATCATTAATATAAGAAGCTTTTTGATCAAACCTGCAATTCTGTTAATCATATTCTCACTTCGATTCTTTTTTAATGTTATGCAGTCCGCACAGGTGCATAAATGCACGCTCAATTGTCTTATAATCTGAGTCTTTTGCGGCAGCGCGCGCTACCACGATGATGTCTAATCCTTCTTCCAATGTGTCCCTGTTCAGCCGGAAACTCTCCCGCACCAGCCGGGCCAGATGATGTCTCACCACGCTGTTTCCAACTTTTTTACTGACTGAAATGCCAATCCGGGACTGGCCTCCATCAGTCTTTCTTACATACATGACCAACTGTCTGTTGGCATAGGATTTCGCAGTCCGGTAAATTGTCTGGAAATCTGAATTTTTCTTAATGCTCGGAAATCGTTTCATCTTTTTACCATCTTATTATAATACAAAAGGCCACAATTTCTTGTGACCTTGATTCATTAAGCGGATAATTTCGCTCTTCCTTTTGCTCTTCTTGCAGCTAATACTTTTCTTCCACCTGGAGTACTCATTCTAGCTCTGAAGCCATGAACTTTTGATCTCTGTCTGTTCTTCGGCTGGAAAGTCATCTTCATGTTGCGGCACCTCCTTTTTTACATCGCTTATTTGATTGAACACATTACGACTATTTTAATTAAACATCTTCTCAATTATATAGAATTCATGCGGGTTCGTCAAGCCTTTTCTTAAAAAAGAATCCGCAGAAAATCCACAAAAAATAAGCAGCCGCGAAACCCTGCCCACATACCAGGTGTTGATATTGTGAATAAGTTATCCACAAGTTGTGGATAAGTCTGTTGATAATTTTCACAAAACGGCGAAGATTTTTCGGTTTTCATTGAAAATCAGCGGTTTATGGTATACAATGTTTCTAGATTGGGTGCTTTTGCGTATCCACAAACGGGCCCATTTTTTTCCACATGAACTGTGGATAGACTGCGGCCACAAAGATGCGGAACCGTTCCTATAGATTGATTAAATACAGGAGACTGAACGAATGTTAGAAACACTGAAAGAAAAATGGAATGAAATACTAAAATATTTAAAAGAAGAATACGACATCTCTGATGTCTCCTTTGACACCTGGCTTCTTCCGCTGGAGGTCTATGCTCTGGAGCAGCCGGGAAATATCGTAAAGATTATCGTTCCGGATGCCAATTTTCTCGGATATATTAAGAAGAAATACAGCACCATGCTGATGGTATCCATCGCAGAGGTCACCGGCATCAAGTGTGATTCCGTTCAGTTCCTTGTGGAGGAAGACATTGTTCCGGAACCTGCTGCCTCAAACCAGCTCATCCAGAACAACACGAATACGGTCAGTCCGGCTACCCTGCAGAATGCCAACTTAAACCCGAAGTACACCTTCGATACCTTTGTAGTCGGTGCCAATAACAATCTGGCCCACGCCGCATCCCTGGCCGTTGCCGAATCTCCAGGTGAGATTTACAACCCGCTTTTTATTTACGGAGGCGTAGGTCTGGGCAAGACGCACTTGATGCACTCCATCGCAAACTTCATCTTAAAGAACAACCCGAAGGCCAAGATTCTTTACGTGACCTCCGAGAAATTTACCAATGAGCTGATCGATGCGATCCGTAATAAAAACAACATTTCCACCACGGAATTCCGCGAAAAATACCGCAACAATGATGTGCTTTTAATCGATGATATCCAGTTCATCATCGGCAAGGAAAGTACCCAGGAAGAATTTTTCCATACGTTCAATGCGCTTCACGAAGCCAAAAAGCAGATCATCATTTCATCCGATAAACCGCCAAAAGAGATTGAAACCCTGGAAGAACGGCTGCGTTCTCGTTTCGAATGGGGTCTGACCGTAGACATCCAGTCTCCGGACTATGAAACCCGAATGGCAATCCTCCGCAAGAAAGAGGAAATGGAAGGTTACAATATAGATAATGAAGTAATCAAGTACATTGCCACCAACATCAAGTCCAATATTCGTGAGCTGGAAGGCGCACTCACCAAGATCGTTGCCCTTTCCAAGCTGGAGAAAAACCGTGAGATCGACATTGAACTGGCTGAAAAAGCACTGAAAGACATCATTGCGCCGGGCGACAAGCAGGAAGTAACCCCGGAATTCATCATCCAGATCGTTGCCGATCATTTTAACCTTACCCCGCTTGACATCATGTCCGCAAAGCGCAGCAAGGAAATTGTTTATCCACGCCAGATTGTCATGTATCTGTGCCGCACCATGACCGAAACCGGCCTGCAGAATATCGGCAAGGCACTGGGTGGCCGCGACCACACTACCATCCTGCATGGTATCAAGACCATCAGCGCAGACCTGGAGAAGAATCCGTCCCTCCAGAACACCATTGACATTCTGAAGAAAAAGATCAGTCCGCAGTAGTATTTAGTTGACATAAAACACGGAGCCGCCTGCTTTCCCACTTATTCACATTTTTCTGTGGAAAAGCAGTGGATTGCATGTGGGCAGCCTGTGGATGGTTTTCAGGACAAATTTCCTCATTTTTTCACATGTGGATAACCTCCAGATATTCCAAATCATTCAGGAGAGTTTTCAACATCCTTATTCACGCCCGGAAATCCTTTTATTTTATGAGCTGAACAGACTTTTACACAAATCCACATCCCCTACTACGATTACGACGGAATTTTATTTTATATATCTTTAAAAAGACTCTGAACCGACAGAAAGGAAGTTATCAACATGAAGCTCGAATTCAAGAAAGACGCTCTCTTAAATGGAATCAACATTGTATCTAAGGCGATTCCGTCCAGAACAACCATGTCGATCCTCGAATGCATTCTCATTGATGCCGATGCCAGCGAGATCAAGCTGACTGGAAATGATATGGAGCTGGGAATTGAGACAAAAGTAGAAGGTTCCATTCTGGAACGCGGTAAAATTGCACTGGAAGCAAAGCTTTTTTACGAAATTATCAGAAAATTACCGGATGGCGAGACCCCGGTTGTCATTACTTCAGACAATCGTTTTAATACCATCATTGAATGTGAGAATGCAGTATTCAATATTCAGGGCCGTGACGGCGAGGAATTTTCCTATCTTCCGTATATTGAACGTGACCAGCACATCAGTCTGACCCAGTTTACCTTAAAAGAGGCGATCCGTCAGACCATTTTTTCCATTTCCCCGAATGACAGCAATAAGATGATGGCAGGCGAACTTCTGGAAGTAAAAGATGATTTTCTCAAGGTGGTTTCCCTGGACGGACACCGGATCTCCATCCGCAACATTCAGTTAAAGGAACATTATGATAACCATAAGGTTATAGTACCAGGCAAAACTCTCTCCGAGATCAGCAAGATCCTGACCGGTGACAATGAGAAGGAAGTTCTTATTTATTTCAGCAAAAATCACATTTTATTTGAATTCGATGATACGGTTGTGGTTTCCCGCCTGATCGATGGGGAGTATTTCAAGATTGACCACATGCTTTCCAGTGACTATGAGACCCGCGTGAAGTTAAATAAGCGTGATTTCATGGATAACATTGATCGTGCCATGATCCTGATTCGTGACAGTGACAGAAAGCCTATCATCATGAATGTGGAAGATAACAATGTGAACATGAAGGTAAAGTCTGCGTTTGGTTCCATGAATGCCAATGTACCGGCCCATAAATCCGGCAAGGACATCATGATTGCGTTCAATCCGAAATTTTTGCTGGATGCGCTGCGTGTCATTGATGATGAGGACGTGGAGCTTTACATGATGAATCCGAAATCCCCGTGCTTCATCAAGGATGAAGAAGGAACCTACATCTATCTGATTCTGCCTGTAAACTTTATCAACGAAGCATAATACGGCGTTTAGAAAGGAAAATTATGGAAACCATTAAATTAAGAGACGAATATATCAAGCTGGGCCAGGCTTTAAAGGCAGCCGGTTTATGCGAATCCGGTGTCGATGCCAAGTATGCCATTGAGGACGGCCTGGTAAAGGTAAACGGAAACGTAGAGTATCAGCGCGGCAAAAAGCTCCGCGACGGAGATGAAGTAACCTTTCAGGGAGAAACCATCCGGATTACATTATGATCATAGAGTCCATTGAGCTTCAGAATTACCGGAATTACGACCAATTACATATGGAATTTTCTCCGGGCACCAATATCCTTTACGGGAACAATGCCCAGGGAAAGACGAACATCCTGGAGGCAGTCTATGTCTGCTGCACGACCAAGTCCCACCGCGGCAGCAAAGACCGGGAGATGATCCGTTTTCAGAACGACGAATCCCACATCAAGCTGACGGTGCGAAAACGCGATGTTCCCTACCGCATCGACATGCATTTAAAGAAAAACAAAGCCAAGGGCGTTGCCATCAATGGCATTCCCATCCGCAGGGCCAGTGAGCTGTTTGGCATTGTGAATGTAGTGTTCTTTTCGCCGGAGGATTTAAACCTGATTAAAAATGGTCCGGCGGAACGGCGCAAATTCATTGATCTGGAACTGTGTCAGTTAAATAAGCTTTACGTTCACTCGCTGGTGTCTTACAACCGGGTCCTGCTGCAGCGCAACAAGCTGCTTAAAGAGATCTTCTTCCATCCGGAATACGAGGAAACACTGGATGTGTGGGATATGCAGCTGGTACAGTACGGGAAAGAAGTCATCCGGTTCCGGGAGGAATTTATCGGACAGCTCAATGAGATCATCTGCGAGATCCACCGGAAGTTGTCCGGCGGTAAAGAAACCTTAAAGATTGTATACGATCCAAATTCCGGCGCAGAAGAACTGGAGGCAGGACTTGCGAGAAGCCGCAGCCAGGATGTGAAACAGAAAACGACGCTTGTGGGCCCGCACCGGGATGACATTGGATTTTATATCGATGACATTGATATCCGGAAATTTGGTTCCCAGGGGCAGCAGCGTACCGCGGCGCTTTCCTTAAAGCTTGCGGAGATTGAGCTGGTAAAGAAACTGGTGCGTGATTACCCCATCCTGCTTTTGGATGATGTGCTCTCAGAGCTGGACGGGGAACGGCAGAACCATCTGTTATCTGCCATCGACCACATCCAGACCATGATCACCTGTACAGGACTGGAAGATTTTGTAAACAACCGTTTTCAGATGGATAAGCTGTTCCGCGTTGTGAACGGAACGGTGACCAGCGAAAACTGACGATATACTTTTATTTTTTGACTAGGAGGAAATAACATGAGTGCAGAATACGGAGCAGACCAGATTCAGATTCTGGAAGGGCTGGAGGCAGTCCGGAAGAGACCTGGTATGTACATTGGCAGCACTTCGTCCAGGGGCCTGCATCACCTGGTTTATGAGATTGTAGATAATGCAGTAGATGAAGCCCTGGCTGGCTACTGTGACCGGATTGACGTCACCATCCATGAGGACAATTCCATCACAGTACTGGATGATGGACGCGGCATTCCGGTCGGCATTCAGAAAAAAGCCGGAATTCCGGCGGTGGAGGTTGTCTTTACCATCCTGCACGCCGGCGGTAAGTTTGGCGGTGGAGGATACAAGGTATCCGGCGGCCTGCACGGAGTAGGCGCATCTGTTGTAAATGCGCTCTCTACCTGGCTGGAGGTGCGTGTTTACCAGGATGGCAAGATTTACCAGCAGCGCTATGAGCGTGGGAAAGTCATGTATCCGTTAAAAGTAGTCGGTGAATGTCCGGCAGATAAACACGGAACCGAGGTTCATTTTCTTCCGGATCCGGAAATTTTTGAGGAGACTGTATACGATTTTGAGGTCCTGCGCATCCGTCTTCAGGAGACCGCATTCTTAACCAAGGCGTTAAAAATTACCCTGCGGGATGAGCGTGAGGAGAAAAAAGAAAAAGTATTCCATTATGAGGGCGGCATTCAGGAGTTTGTCACCTACTTAAACAAAGGCAAGGCAGCGCTTTACAACAATGTCATTTACTGTGAGGGAACCCGGGACGGCGTGTTCGTTGAGGTTGCCATGCAGCACAATGATTCTTATACTGAGAATATTTATACCTTCGTGAACAATGTCAATACACCAGAGGGTGGTACCCATCTGGCAGGCCTGAAAAATGCCCTGACAAAGACGATCAACGATTACGCCCGCAAGAATAAGCTCTTAAAGGACAGTGAGCCGAACTTAAGCGGTGAGGATATCCGCGAGGGCTTAACCGCTATTGTCAGCATCAAGATTGAAGAGCCGCAGTTTGAGGGACAGACCAAGCAGAAATTAGGAAACAGTGAGGCAATGGGAGCGGTAAACAGCATCGTCAGTGAGCAGCTTACCTATTTCCTGGAGCAGAATCCGGCAGCAGCCAAGACCATCTGTGAGAAATCTGTTCTGGCGCAGCGCGCCCGCGCGGCTGCAAGAAAGGCCCGTGATTTAACCAGAAGAAAGACGGCCTTAGAGGGTATGGCACTTCCGGGCAAACTGGCAGACTGCTCCAACAAAGATCCGGAAAAATGCGAGATTTTTATTGTAGAGGGAGATTCTGCAGGCGGTTCTGCAAAGACGGCCCGCTCCAGAGATACCCAGGCAATCCTGCCGCTTCGCGGTAAGATCTTAAACGTAGAGAAGGCAAGACTGGATAAAATCTATGCCAACGCCGAGATTAAAGCCATGATCACTGCGTTCGGTACCGGAATCCATGACGATTTCGATATCTCCAAGCTCCGTTATCATAAGATCATTATCATGACCGATGCGGATGTAGACGGCGCGCATATCAGTACCCTGATGCTGACCTTCTTATACCGCTTCATGCCGGAGCTGATCAAGCAGGGGCACGTATATCTGGCACAGCCGCCGTTATACAAGCTGGAGAAGAACAAGAAGATCTGGTATGCCTACAGTGATGAAGAACTGGCCCAGATCATCAAGGAAGTCGGCCGTGACAATAACAATAAGATCCAGCGCTACAAAGGTCTGGGTGAGATGGACGCGGAGCAGCTCTGGGAGACCACCATGGATCCGGAGCGCCGTATCCTTCTGCGTGTGAATATGGATGACGATGTGGCATCCGAACTGGATCTGACATTTACTACCCTGATGGGGGATCAGGTTGAGCCGCGTCGCGAATTTATTGAGGCTAACGCGAAATACGTACAGAACCTGGATATCTGATGCAGCATGATGAAATGCGGCAGGAAAGCGTGACAGCGTACGCTTTCTGATGGAATGAGACAACAAGGAGAACAATATGGAACCAAATATTTTTGATAAAGTTCATGATATAGACTTAAAATCCACCATGGAGAAGTCTTATATCGATTATGCCATGAGCGTTATCGCTGCACGGGCCCTGCCGGATGTGCGGGACGGTTTAAAGCCGGTTCAGCGCCGTGTACTTTACTCAATGATCGAGTTGAACAACGGGCCGGATAAGCCACACAGAAAATGCGCGCGTATCGTCGGCGATACCATGGGTAAATATCACCCGCACGGTGACAGCTCTATCTATGGAGCTCTTGTAAATATGGCGCAGGAGTGGTCTACCCGTTACCCGCTGGTAGATGGTCATGGAAACTTTGGTTCCGTGGACGGTGACGGCGCTGCAGCCATGCGATATACTGAGGCACGTTTAAGCAAGATTTCCATGGAGATGCTGGCTGATATCGGAAAAGATACCGTAGATTTTGTACCAAACTTTGATGAGACTGAGAAAGAGCCGGTTGTTCTTCCGTCCAGATATCCGAATCTTCTGGTAAACGGTACCACCGGTATTGCAGTCGGCATGGCCACCAATATTCCGCCGCACAATCTGCGGGAGGTGATTAGCGCTGTAGTCAGGCTGATCGATAACCGCATTAAGGAAGACCGTGATACCACTCTGGAAGAGATTCTGGAAATCGTAAAAGGACCGGATTTCCCGACAGGCGCTACCATTCTTGGTAAAGCCGGTATTGAGGAAGCATACCGCACCGGCCGCGGCAAGATCCGTGTACGTGCAGTATCTGACATTGAGACCCTGCCAAATGGCAAGAGCCGCATTGTGGTAACAGAGCTTCCGTATCTGGTAAATAAAGCAAGGCTGATCGAGAAAATCGCAGAGCTGGTAAAAGAGAAACGTGTGGACGGAATCACCGATCTGCGTGATGAGTCTGACCGCCAGGGTATGCGCATTGTCATTGAGCTGCGCCGTGACGTGAATGCCAATGTCATCTTAAACCAGTTATTAAAGCACACCCAGCTTCAGGACACCTTTGGTGTTATCATGCTGGCACTTGTGAATAATGAGCCGAAGGTCTTAAATCTTCTGGAGATGCTCAATTACTACTTAAAGCATCAGGAAGATGTAGTGACCCGCCGGACCAAATACGATTTAAATAAGGCAGAGGAGCGTGCCCATATCTTACAGGGCTTGCTGATCGCGTTAGACCATATTGATGAGGTTATCCGCATCATCCGCGGTTCCGAGAACGTCCAGATTGCAAAGCAGCAGTTGATGGAGCGATTCGGCTTAAGCGATGCCCAGTCCCAGGCTATCGTAGACATGCGTCTGCGTGCTCTGACCGGTCTGGAGCGCGAGAAGCTGGAAAATGAATACAAAGAGTTAATGGCGAAGATCGAGGAGTTAAAAGCCATCCTTGCAGATGAGAAAAAGCTGCTTGGTGTGATCCGTGAAGAGATCCTTGTTATTTTTGATAAGTACGGTGATGACCGTAAGACTGCTATTGGTTTCGATGAGTTTGATATGTCCATGGAGGATCTGATCCCGAATGAGAATACCATTGTGGCTATGACCAAGCTTGGTTACATCAAGCGCATGAGCGTGGATAACTTCAAGAACCAGAACCGCGGTGGCAAGGGCATCAAGGGCATGCAGACCATTGATGAGGATTACATTGAGGATCTGCTGTTAACCAAGACCCATAACTACATCATGTTCTTTACCAACAAGGGCCGTGTCTACCGTCTGAAGGCATACGCAATCCCGGAGGGCAGCCGTACGGCGCGCGGAACGGCCATCATCAATCTTCTGCAGCTTCAGCCGGAGGAGAAGATTACAGCCGTGATCCCGGTGAAGGAATATCATGAGACGGATTATCTGTTTATGGCTACCCGCGGCGGCATGGTCAAGAAGACTCCGGTGAAGGAGTATGAGAACGTCCGCAAGAATGGACTGCAGGCCATTGTTCTGAAGGAAAATGATGAGCTGATCGAGGTAAAGGCAACGGATAACACCAAAGATATCTTCCTGGTAACGAAGAAAGGCCAGTGCATCCGGTTCCATGAGACCGATGTACGTGTGACTGGCCGTGTATCCATGGGTGTGATTGGCATGAAGTTAAATGATGGCGATGAGGTTGTCGGCATGCAGATGGATACCCAGGGCGAAAAGCTTTTGATTGTATCGGAAAATGGCATGGGCAAGCGCACCCCGATTGAGGAGTTTACGGCCCAGAACCGTGGTGGTAAGGGTGTTCTCTGCTATAAGATCACCGAGAAGACCGGTGATATCGTAGGAGCAAAGCTGGTACACGATGATCATGACATCATGATGATTACCAATGAAGGCGTTGTGATCCGTATTTCCGTGGAAGATATTTCTGTGATCGGAAGAAATACCTCCGGTGTGAAGCTGATGAACATTGATCCGGATTCCAATATCCGCGTAGCAAGCATTGCAAAGGTACGCGATGACGGAGAAAAGTCCGAGGGAGACGGCATTGAAGAGTTGGAGCTTTCTGAGGAGCATCCGGAAGAAAAAAAGTAACAAAATGAGCAGTGATTCATAAAGAAAACGAAGAGGATATACTGCCAGTGGTTTTAGGCGGCTGGCAGCATGTCCTCTTTCTGCGTTATTTAGAAAAAAAGAAAAGCCGGCGAAAAGGAGCGGTCAGAAAAACATGTTGAGAACAGTAAATGTAAAAGAAATTACGGCTGCGATTAAGGAAATGTGCATCGAGGCGAATCAGTTTCTTTCAGAAGATATGGCAGCGCGCATGAAGAAAGCGGTTGACGAAGAGGAAGCTCCTCTTGGAAAACAAATCTTAACCCAGCTTCAGGAGAATCTGAAAATCGCAGGGGAGGATATGATCCCGATCTGTCAGGATACCGGTATGGCAGTGGTCTTTATCAAAGTTGGCCAGGAAGTTCATTTTGAGGGCGGCAGCCTGACGGATGCAATCAATTAGGGGGTTCATGATGCTTATGTGGACGGCTTTTTAAGAAAGTCCGTAGTAAAAGATCCAATCCTCAGGGAAAACACAAAGGATAATACACCGGCTATTATTCATTATGAGATTACAGAGGGAGATCAGGTAGATATTACTCTGGCGCCAAAGGGCTTTGGAAGTGAAAATATGAGCGGCGTTTTCATGCTGAAGCCGGCAGACGGCATTGAGGGGGTAAAGAATGTCATTCTGACAGCTGTAAAAGACGCTGGACCAAATGCCTGCCCGCCTATGGTAGTGGGTGTCGGTATTGGCGGTACCTTTGAGAAGTGTGCCATCATGGCAAAGCATGCCCTTACCAGAAACTTAAATGAGCATTCGGATATTCCGTATGTAGCAGATCTGGAAAAAGAAATGCTGGAGTGTATCAATGGCCTTGGAATCGGACCGGGCGGACTGGGTGGCCGTGTGACCGCGCTGTCGGTTAACGTGGAGACTTATCCTACCCATATTGCAGGTCTTCCGGTAGCCATCAATATCTGCTGTCATGTAAACCGTCACGCACACCGTGTATTATAGAAGGAGATTCCTATGGATAGAAAAATTCAGGTGCCGATCAGCAAAGAAGACGCAAAAAGTCTGAGAGCAGGAGACTATGTATATCTGACCGGAACCATTTACACTGCAAGAGATGCTGCTCATAAACGGATGCAGGGCAGCCGCTTCCCATTGAGATGGACCGCAATGTTATCTATTATATGGGACCGTCTCCGGCAAGAGAGGAAAGACCGATTGGTTCTGCAGGCCAGACCACCGCAAGCCGTATGGATAAATATGCTCCAAACCTGATTGATCTGGGCCTGGGGGCTATGGTTGGAAAGGGCAAACGCAGCCAGGCAGTGATTGATGCTATAGTGAGAAATGGCTGTGTGTATTTTGATGCAGTAGGCGGGGCTGGTGCGCTGCTTTCCAAACGCATTCTTTCTTCTGAGGTTGTTGCCTACGATGATCTTGGAACAGAGGCAATCCGCAGGCTTGAGGTAGAGGATTTTCCGGTCATTGTTGTGATTGATTCTGAGGGCAATAATCTCTATGAAACAGCAATTCAGGAGTATGCGGAAAAAAATTAAAAATGTGGTTGACAAAGTAATGTCTGTACTATATAATAGGCTATGCGTCTGAAAACGCAAGTGGACAGCGCAAAATCATATGGAATTATGAAATTCGGAGAAATACTCAAGAGGCCGAAGAGGCGCCCCTGCTAAGGGTGTAGGTCGGGCAACCGGCGCGAGGGTTCAAAT
>OGIE01002951.1_pt1 | contig 19575 bp, 20 predicted proteins | sample 1571581 | NCBI WGS metagenome assembly OGIE01 (sample SAMEA2582021, study PRJEB24529) | metagenome | biome: Human gut stool | place: China | collected 2011
GGGCCACGTCAACGCTTTTGTTCGGTCTTGCTTCGGATGGGGTTTACATATGCCCGCTCTGTTACCAGCGCGGCGGTAGTCTCTTACACTGCCCTTCCACCCTTACCGTATTCCGGCATTACCGGAACCGGCGGTATATTTCTGTTGCACTATCCTTGGAGTCGCCTCCACCGGCCGTTAGCCGGCACCCTGCTCTGCGAAGCCCGGACTTTCCTCACTCTAACGAGCGCGACTGTCCAACCTACTCACATAATCCAAATCATTATAAAACAACTTCCCCTTCTTGTCAAACCTTAAAGCAGCTGCCGCCGACAAATTCCTTAATCAAGGAATTATTCGGAATTTCCAGCCCCGGTGCGGCAAGGAAATAGCTTAGGAATTTAATCAAACGCTTTGCCGTGGGGTATTCCGGCATGTTTTTTTCAATCGCGAATAGCTGTGGCTCTGCGTATTGCTTCAGCACACAAAGCTCATATAACGTTGCGGAATTGAACACCGCATCCGCATTCTCCTGAAACGGGAAAATATTATCCTCCTCGCCCTGACGCACTTCGTCCCAGGATTCGATTGTTGTTCTGGCGCTTCTGCCGCGGAACTGGAAATCGCGCACAATGCGGCGGATAAGCCTGCTGTCGGAGGTAGAAATGCGGTTGTGGTCGTCTACGTTCAGCTGCGTAATGGCGCTGATGAAAATTTTAAATTTACATTCCGCAGGAATTTCGGGGGTCAGGCGGTCATTTAAGCCATGGATGCCCTCCATGACCAGAATTTCGCCCTCGCCAAGCTGCACAAATTCACCGCTGTGCTCACGCTTGCCCGTCACGAAGTTGTAATAGGGCAGTTCTACTTCTTCCCCCGCGATAATCTGCTTCAAATCCTCATTGAGCTGCTTCAAATCCAACGCCTCCATGCGCTCGAAGTTTTTCTTGCCGTGCTCATCCAGAGGGGTGTCCTCCCGATTGAGGAAATAGTCATCCAGAGAAACCTTGTGCGGCTTCACACCCAGCGCGCGCAGCTGAATACATAATCTGTTTGCGAAGGAGGTTTTGCCGGAGGAGGAAGGCCCCGCAATCAGCACCACACGCACCTTATCCATCCGCTGATGAATCTGATCTGCGATTTCCGCAATTTTCTTTTCATGCAATGCCTCATTCACGCGAATCAGGTCGCCGAATTTCCCCTCAACAATCGTGCGGTTCAGCTCCGCCACGTTCCGCACCTGCATCAGCTGGCACCAGTGCATCTGCTCCAGAAATACCTTGCTGATTTTTCTGGGCTGCTCCTCCGGCAGAAGCTCCCCTGTCTTTGCAGGATCGGGGAAGCGCACCAGAAAGCCTGTTTCAAAGGGCATCAGCGTAAACCATTCCAATGCGCCGACGGAATCCGGCATATACCCGAAGAAATAATCATAGAAGCCATCCAGTTCATAAAGGTTGATATTGGAAGCCGTGCGATAGCGGAACAGCTCCACCTTATCCTGCAAGCCCTGCTCCTTCACGATGGAAATGGCAACCTCTCTGGGGCAGACATGCTTCACAATAGGCGTATCCGCCGCAACATATTCCTTCATGCGTGCCTCAATCTTGGCAAGCAGATCTGCATCCGGCACCTGCTGTGGGCTGCGCAGCTCGCAATAAAGATTGCCCCGCAGGGAATGTTCGATTTCCACGCCTGTCGCTGTCCCCAGCACATCGCGCACCGCCTTCACCAGCAGCAGGGAAATCCCTCTTTCATAAACGCGCACGCCCTCCTTATCCCGAAAATCCAAAAAGGTAATATCCTCATCGGTGCGGATGGGGCAAATCAATTCGCGCAGGGAATTTCCCTGCTTTGCCACCAGAATTTTACCGAAAACCTCGCCCTCAAATTCCTTTGCCAGCTCCCCGAAGGTCATGCCTTTAGGAATCTGCACTTCCTTTCCCATTACATTTACTTTTCTTGTTTCCACTTATCTTCCCTCCTTACTCTATCGTCCAGAAGGTCTGCCCATCCACTGCGGAGCAGACAACCTCGATATTCCAACCGTTTTCCTTTGCCGCCGCCTGCAATTTTTCCTGCAGAGCAGGCACAATCAGCACCTCGCTCGCGTAATGCGTCACATCCGCAACGGCAATGCCCATCTCGACCGCCTTCTGCGCTTCGTGATATTTGATATCCGCCGTCAGATAGGCATCACAGCCCTTCGCCGCCGCCAGAGAAACAAATTCCACCCCCGCGCCTGTGCAAAGACCAACGCGCTTGATGGGCTTTTCCCCGTCCCCGACCAGACGAATGGCATCCAGACCAAGCCTTTCCTTCAGCTGCTTTGCAAATTCCCTGAAGGGGATTTCCTGCGGCAGCTCTCCGATGCGCCCAATGCCCTCCTTTTTCCCTGCCTGCTCCACAGGATAAATGTCATACGCCGCTTCCTCATAGGGGTGCGCCGCAAGCATTGCCTGCACAACGGCGTGTACCTTCTCGGCAGGAACAATCGTTTCCAGACGGATTTCATCCGCCGTTTCCAGTCTGCCCTGCTCACCCAAGAAGGGATTTGTCCCCTCCAGAGGAAGAAAGGTTCCCTTCCCTGCCGCGCCAAAGGTGCAATGGGAATAGGCACCGATATGCCCTGCCCCTGCGCCGCACATGGCATCGCGCACCGCCTGTTCATGCCCCACCGGAACATAAACCACGATTTTCTTCAGGCTCTCCGCCCATGTTTCCTCCAAAATTTCAATATTCTTCAAGCCTGCCAGCTCCGCCAGCACGTCATTCGTACCGCCTGCGGCAACATCCAGATTCGTATGCGCGGAGAAAGCGGCAATGTTATTCTGAATCAGATTAAAAATGCGTTTCCCCAGAAGGGTATCCGCCGTAATGCTTTCGATTTTGCGGAACAGCAGCATTGGGTGATGTGTCACAATCATGTCCGCGCCGATGCGCTTTGCTTCCTCCACAACGGGGTCAATCACATCCAGTGCCACCAGAATTTTTTTCACCTCTCGCTCGGGAAAGGTCCGTATGAAACAAAACATCGTAGTTCAGCCTGTCCGATGCTATTGGATTATTGACATAGTTGTCCTTATAGGGGTTCCAGTTCTCCGCCAGCTTTTTCGGTGCGATTTCCTCCATCACACCCATGATATCCTTTACCCTTACAGCTTTTACAGACATTCCAACGCCTCCCTCATCAAAGCCAGTTTCCTTTCCACCTCCGGCAAACGCTTCTGCGCATTTTCTGTCGGGTTCCTTTTGAGGCTTTCAAGCAAACGGCTGTATTTTCCTTCTTCGTGCAGAAGCACCTCTTTTAAAATAGGGTCTTTCTTCTCCAACAGCCTTTTGCCATATAGATACTCAATCTCCCTGTCGTAATGCTCCTCTGCCCGTTCGCACCGCATCAGCACATACGGTTTATTCTCCTCTTTCAGTGTATGCTCCTCTCGGATGGCAAATCCGATTTGATGCAAATATTTTCGAACCGCACCGAAATCGCGCTGCGGCGAAAGCACCAGCTCCTTGAGGCTATCCGCCACCTCCGGGCTGTCCTGCAAAATATGTACAATCAGCATGCCGCCCATCCCTGCCATAATTGCCGTTTCCGCTTCACCGGGACGCAGGGGAGTTAAGCCGCTGCCAAGGCGCGTTTCAATGACCTCCTCCGCACCGTAAAGCGCAATATTTTTTCTGCATTTTTCCAAAGGCCCCTTGCGTACATCGCAGGCGTATGCCTTTTTGATTCTGCCCTGCTTGTATAAATAAATGGGGACATAGCCATGGTCTGTGCCGATATCCGCAATCCGCTCCTGCGTCACCAGACCTGCGACCATCTCCAATCGTTTTGATAACTCCATAGCCTCGACTCCTTATTTTCAAAAAAAGGGCGCAGCAAATATCTCTATTTGTTTCGCCCTCTTTTGTTCCAATTCTCTTATTCAAGATAATCCTTCAGCTTTTTGCTTCTGCTGGGGTGGCGCAGCTTACGCAGAGCCTTTGCTTCAATCTGGCGGATACGTTCTCTGGTAACATTGAATTCCTTACCAACCTCCTCCAGTGTTCTTGCTCTGCCGTCATCTAGACCAAAACGCAGACGCAGCACCTTTTCTTCTCTTTCCGTCAGCGTATCCAGAACCTCCATCAGCTGTTCCTTCAAAAGCGTAAACGCTGCGGCTTCCGCAGGTGCGGGGATATCGTCATCGGGGATAAAGTCACCCAGATGGCTGTCCTCCTCCTCACCGATAGGCGTTTCCAGAGAAACCGGCTCCTGTGCGATTTTCATAATCTCACGCACCTTTTCCTCCGGCATCTGCATTTCCACAGCCAGCTCCTCCGCGGTCGGTTCTCTGCCCAGCTCCTGCAAAAGCTGTCTGGAAATACGAATCAGCTTATTGATGGTTTCCACCATGTGTACGGGGATACGAATCGTTCTTGCCTGATCTGCAATCGCTCTTGTGATTGCCTGACGAATCCACCATGTCGCATATGTGGAGAATTTAAAGCCCTTATGGAAGTCGAATTTTTCAACTGCCTTAATCAGCCCCAGATTGCCCTCCTGAATCAGGTCAAGAAAGAGCATCCCTCGCCCAACGTATCTTTTTGCAATGCTGACAACCAGACGCAGGTTGGCCTCTGCCAGTTTCTTCTTGGCAGCTTCGCCCTCAGGGCCGCCCTCCTCCATCTTCTGCGCCAGTTCGATTTCTTCTTCTGCCGTCAGAAGGGGCACCTTACCGATTTCCTTGAGGTACATTCTGACGGGGTCATCAATATTGATGCCTTCGGGGAGAGTCAGGTCAAGCTCCTTCTCAACCTCCTCCTCCGCTTCGATATTCCCCAGAATATCAATATTCTGACTTTCCAGATATTCATAGATTCTGTCAATGCGGTCGGGGTCCAGATCCAAATCCGCCAGATGATCCATGATCTCCTTATATTCCAGTACATTCTTTTTCTTTTTGGCCAGCTGCACCAGTTCCTCCAGCTTGGTCAATAATGTTGTTTCTTCGACGGATTTCAACATGATCCTTCCTTTCTCTCTGTTCCTATAGTCTAACCATATCAAATGGTAATATACAGGGAATCCAGTTTTCTCTTGGCATCCACCAGCCGTTGTATCTCCTCAACGGTTGCGGCGTTTGCCGTCAAATGGTCAATTTTCGTCCGTTTCAGCCGCTTCACCTGTTCATTGATGGCTTTTTCCATATCTGCCCCGTTTTCTGTCGGCAGCTGTACGGCAAAAATCTCTGTCACCTGCTTCTGTTCCTTTGCATCCTCAAAGCGGCTGACCAAATCGGCAGGGAATACATGGCCTGCATTCTGCCACAAATCCCCGATATCGCCGAAGGTGCGCCAATAAATTCCTTCTGTAAAATCATCCTCTTCCAGAATCTCCTTGAGCGTATCATAGATGCCCTGATGCTGGGCGGCATAATATAACAAGCTTCTCTGGGCTTCCAGAAGCCCTTTATCCTTTCTTCTGCCCTCCGGCGTGTAATTCTTCAGATTCTGCTGCCGCTTTTCGGCCTCCCTTTGGTAAGCCGCATCCTCTTTTTGCACCAGCTTCCGAATTTCACTGCGGATAGCCTCCTCCTCCACGCCTGTCACCCTGCTTACCTCTCCAAGGTAAACATTACGCTCAATCTCACTGTCCAGCTTTGCAAGGATTTCCGCCGCCTCTGTGGCAAAGCGAACCCGATGCTCCGGATTTTTGAGATTATATTTGCGCTGTATACAGGCAATTTCAAAGGATATATAATGCACAGCATTCACCAACAGCTTGGAAAATTCCGCTGCGCCCTTTGCCTTGATAAATTCATCGGGGTCCTTTCCGTCCGGCACCTGTGTCACCTTCACATGAAAGCCGTTTTTCACCAATACGGGAATGGCGCGAAGTGCGGCATTGGTGCCTGCCTCATCGCTGTCATACAGCAAAATCACATCATCCGCAAAGCGCTTCAGCGTTCTTGCATGCTCCTGATTGAAGGCTGTTCCCAATGATGCCACTACGTTATGGAACCCTGCCTGATAGATGGAAAGCATATCCATATAGCCCTCCACCAGAATCAGCTCTCGTTTTCTCGTCTGCTTCGCAAAATTCAGTCCATACAGATTCCTGCTTTTGCTGAACAGAATCGTTTCGGGTGAATTCAGATATTTCGGCTCACCCTTGGCAAGTATCCTGCCGCCGAAGCCGACCACACGCCCCTGTACATCAAAAATGGGGAACATCAGCCTGCCGCGGAAACGGTCATGGTAGCCCTTGCCATCCTTATTTTCTAGCACAAGCCCTGTTTTCAAAATCTCCGAAACCTTGAAGCCCTTCTCCTGCAAATGCCTGAAAAGCGCATCGTAGCTGTCCGGAGAGTAGCCTATGCCGAATTTTCTTGCCATACGGGGGTCCATCTGCCGTTTTTGCAGATAGGCTCTCGCCTCTGCCCCCTCCTCCTCCTGCAAGGCTTCATAAAAGAACCTCCCTGCCAGGGTGTGCATTTCAAATAATCGTTTCTTGAGCTGCTCCGCCGCGATTGCCTGCGCGTTTTTTTCCGGTTCGGGCAGGGTAATATGCGCCCGCTCCGCCAGACGCTTCATGGCTTCGGGGAAATCGCAGTTTTCCATCTCCATTAAAAAGGAAAACACATTTCCTGCCGCGCCGCAGCCGAAGCAATAATAAAACTGCTTTTCGCTGTTGACGGAAAAGGATGCCGTTTTTTCATTATGAAACGGACAAAGCCCAAAATAGGAGCTGCCCTTTTGCTTCAGCGGCACATACTGGGAAATGACCTCTACGATATCATTTTGCAGCCGCACCTCATCCACGACCTCCCTCGGATATCTCATGGCATCATCCCCCCTTCCATAACAGTCGAAAAGGAAGTTCTTTCACTCCCTTTTATATACTAAATTCGACACATTTGAGAAAAATCCTTCTCCTTGTATACATTTTGTAGAAATCAACAAAAATTTTGCAAAAAAGCCTTGACTTTTTCAAACTATGTGCAAAATGCAAGAATTGTTCCTGCAAAAATTGGTTCGTTTTCCTCTTGTATTTTCAGTTTTTCAAAGAATCGTCCATTCCTGCGGAATAAAAAGCGTCTTATACTTTGCAACGGCAAAGCGATCCGTCATGCAGGCAATATAATCGCAAACCACCTGCCGCACCGGATCTCCGTCATCCAGAAGTGCCTGAAATTCTCCCGACATTTCCTCCGGGTATTCCAGATAATAATCAAATAAATCCCCCACGATTTTCTCCGCCTTTTTATGCTCCGCCACCGCGATATCACTGGCATACACATGACGGAACATAAAGGCACGCAGCTCCTTTAGGGTCTGCCGCATTTCCTCGCTCATGCGGATATCGTTGATGCCCATGCTGTGAAAAATGGTATCCCGCACCATGGCATTGATGCGGCTGCTGGAGCGTGTGCCGATGCGCGCAACAATATCCCTTGGGATATCCTTCGGCTTGAGCATGCCTGCGCGGATGGCATCGTCAATATCGTGGTTCGTATAAGCAATCTTATCGGAAAGCTGCACGATTTTCCCCTCTAGGGTAGCAGGATTGCCGCTTGTGCGATGGTTCAGAATCCCGTCCCGCACCTCCCAGGTCAGGTTCAGTCCGCGTCCGTCCTTTTCCAGACGCTCCACCACACGCAGACTCTGCACATTATGCGCGAAGCCGCCCGTATCCCTGCAAAGCTCATCCAGCTTGCGCTCGCCTGCATGCCCAAAGGGGGTATGCCCTAAATCATGCCCAAGGGCAATCGCCTCTGTCAGATCCTCATTCAGCCGCAATGCACGCGCAATGCTTCTGGCAATCTGCGAAACCTCAAGCGTGTGCGTCAGCCGTGTCCGATAATGGTCGCCCTCAGGGGAAATAAACACCTGCGTTTTGTGCTTCATGCGGCGGAAGGATTTACAATGGATAATACGGTCTCTGTCACGCTGAAAATCCGTCCGAATGTCGCATTTTTCCTCAGGTCTTTCCCTGCCCCTCGTCCGGCTGCTTTTTGCTGCATATTCCCCAAGGATTTTCTCCTCCAATTCCTCCTGAAACCGCCGTAATTCCATAGCAATCCCTCCTTTTCCGCCTTTCGTATCAGTCGAAATTTTTCCTATTACTTTTAGAATACGCCATTTTCCCGAAAATTCCTTTTTCTGCACGAAAAAAAGCCTTAAAGCTTCCGATTCTCTAAGACTTTTCATTCCTCCGGCACCTTTCCGCCGCCGTGATATTCCGCATATTTTTTGCCGCGCACCTGCACAAATTCAATTTCCGGATAGCGCAATGCCGTCAGATAGCCGCCATAAACACAGCCCTGATCGATATCAACGGTACGGTTGATGATTTCGGGTCTTTCCGCCACCGTATGCCCATAGACCACAAAGGGCTGCCCGTCATATTCCGCCGCCCAGTCCAAACGCTCAGGCTTACCGTTTTCGTCAAAATTGCCCGTTGTTTCACCATATAAACAAACCGCGCGTATTTTATTGGAAAATTTTCCGATGGATTCGGGACGCAAGCCCCCATGCACCACTGCAAGACGCTTTCTGTCCAGCAGAAGATAAAAGCATTGGCTCTCATAGCAGCGCATATATCGGCTGCGAAACACCATGCGTTCTTCCTTCGGGAGTGCCTCCAGCTCCGCTACCGTCCGCTCCAGTCCGTGTGACAGATGCACACGATTCCCCAGAAAATAGCGGTACAGCTTATTGCAATGGTTGCCATGCACCCAGAATGCGCCGCCGTTATTGACCTGCTCAATCCAGAAATCCAGACACGCCAGATTCTGACAGCCCTTATCCGCCACATCTCCCACGGAAATCAGCCTTCTGCCCTCCGGATGCGTATAACAGCCATCCTTTTTCTCATAGCCGAGCCTTTCTATCAGCTCCATCAGCTCATCATAGCAGCCATGCACATCCCCAATGATATCAAATTTATTTTCTCGAAATTCCAGAATACGGAAATTTCGTTCTCTGCGCTCCTTCATTTACAGCTTCCTTTCAGGAGTTTTCTTTTTTCTCGTTTCTCTTATGATATATGATACCACAAAAGCCTGTTTATTTATAGGAAAAACATAAAAAACTTTTTTAAGCATACACTATAAAGGAAAGAAAACCCACGGAGGCTGTCATGTATTCTCGAAAAAAAATCCCTGCGCCCTTCGGCAAACCGCAGAAAACAGCCGAAAAAAAGAAGGAAGCCACCACAGCTTTTTCCCAAAAGGAAACCTCAAAAGAACCCATTTTTCTTCACGCGGAGGAAAAAACAATGCCGCAAGGCGGCGGCTCGCCTGTGCTTGCAATGCTGCTGCTGGAGCTGCTTTCCGCAAAAAAAGAGTGACGAAAAATCGCCGCTCTTTTTTCATTTCAGATTCCCATCATCTGCATCAGCTGTGTCAGCTGCTTCTGCTCCTGTTCGGGCAGGCTTGCCGCCACCGCCGCAAGCAAAGCCTTCTGCTCCTCCGGCGCAAGCGGTCCCCCTTCAGATAATTTTTCGCCATATTCCAGAAAAATATCCAGACGCTCCATGCCGCTTTTCCCTCTGCATTTTTCTGCCGCCTCCTGCATCAGGCGCAGCCGTTCCTCGCCCAATGCCTGCACCTGTGGCATTTCCCTTGCGTTCATTTTCATTCCCCCTGCCCCAGAATTTCCTTCATATCCATCATTTTCAGTAGCAGCCGCACCTGTCCGCGTTCCTGCTGTGATACATATTTTTCAACTGCCTGCAAAAGCTTCCTCTGCCGCAGGCGCAGCGGCTCCTCCTGCCGCTCTCTGGTTTCCAGAAGCTCACCGCCCATCACGCGCCGCAGCTCCATCAGCCGCACCACCAGATACAGCTCCTTCTGATATTCCCGATTCAAAAAGGGAATGGCGGCGGAAATCATATTTTCCCTGCGGCTGCGCGAAAACACATCCGCTTCCTCCTGCGGCGCAGGTGGCAATGCCGTATCCTGCGGCGCACCCAGCAGCCTTTGCAGTCTCTGCATCCGCAGGAGCATTTTTGCCGCATCCTGCCCTTCCTCTCCCATCAATGCCGAAAGCATTTCCATCTGTTTCTGTTCTGCCACAGCGCTTCCCCCTTTTTTCTTTCTCAAATAAAGATATGCAGGGCTGTGCCGAAAAATGCTTTTTCACATATTTTGATAAGGAAAGGAGATGCTTGCCATGTCTTTGATGAAGCGCATCTTTTCCACAGAATCCACCGGCAAAAGGCTTTCCATCGCCTTTCTGGATACGGGAATTTCCCCTGTGGCGGATTTTATTCTGCCCGAAAACAGGATTCTTGCCTTCCGGGATTTTATCAACGGAAGGACAGAGCCGTATGATGATAACGGTCACGGGACACATGTCACGGCATCCGAAGAACGCATTTTCCGCATTAGATATTCTGCTCTCCTGCTGTCCTTCTTCCCGTCACCCGTTCCATCACCCAATAAAACGCAGCGCAGAACAGCAGGGCAAACACAACCCCAAATACATTTTGCGCCACACGAAGCCCCACTGCACCCTTGAGGCCGTAAAGCTTCTCTGCAATGGCAAGCGCACCAAAGGTATTAAACACTGCCTGCCAGCCATACTTCGCAGAAAAGCCAACGCCGATACCGCCAAGGATTCCGATATAGGCATAAATCGAGGTAGGCAGAAGGGTATAGAGCACCAGAAAGCAAAGCACCCCTGCCACGTTGCCGATAATTCTGTTTTTCACCCGCGCCTGCATATCTGCCATCAGCGGCACAATGGCAGACATCGCCGCAATACCTGCCCACATAGCACGGGGCATTTTGCACAGCTCCGCAAGAAAAAGCACCATAGGTACGCAGATAATCTGGCAAAGCTGCCAGTTTGTGCGGGAGGAGGCCAGATCAAATGCCTGCAAAACCCCTTTGATTCCTGTTTCATAGGTGCGGCTTTTATGGTTTCTGTAAAACACCAGACAGGAAAGCAGCGCGCCGACAGCCATGGCAAGCAAACGCATCCGGTAGCTGTCTCCCGAAACATCATATCCATAAAGCAACAGGTATCCCAAAACCAAAGTGGACTGATTAAACATAAACGGATTATGACACCCGAAAATGACAAGAAACGCAAGTGCCGCCACATTCAAAAGCAACGCCGGCAGTGGTGCTGCCTGCTGTGCCAAATGTGGAAAAACCGCCATATCCACAAAAAATAACGCCAACAGCAGAGTAGATTGCCCTGTATGCAGCCCAAAATCCGCATTGCGGAATACCATTAAGCACAATAAAACAACAACGCCCACAACGCTGTTTTCGTTACCAAATAAAATGCTGAACACACTGACGAATGCAAAGCAAAACAGCATTGTAATCGCAACCTTTGCCAGATAAACCAATGCGTGATAGCGCCTTTCCTGCGCCGTTTCACTCTTTCGCAGCAGCTCCTTTGAGCCAGCCTGATTTAATTGCAGCTCCTGATAAAATGTCATACTTCTCCATTCCTTCCGTTTCGTTTTTTATTCTGCAAAAAACGGCAGTATCGCCTGCCGCATTTCTGTTTGCCTTTTGTACGCCGCTTCATTGGCGCAAGCCTCGCAATGAGGCTATCTTTTCTATTATAGCATTCTTTTCTGTTTTGTAAAACACCCTTTTTTAAGGCATCCGTAAGCAAAGCGCAGTATAGCAATAGCCCCTCTCCCAAGCAGGGAGAGGGGCTACGCGGAGTTCAATATGAGCCACATCTATTAGGATAGATGAAGGTCAACGAGTTTTAACCGTAGTAATAAAACATACAAAGCGCTGTCATCAAAATGATGCCGCAGTCCAGCAATCTTTGCACTATTCTTTTTGAAATACTCATATTTACCAACTCCTTGAGAAGCTTTTAACAATACTGTCTTAGCCCATCAAATTAGGCAAGAACATGGAAATTGCAGGGATATAGGTGATGCACAGCAGTGTAACAATCATCAGAATCAGGAAGGGAATGATACCCTTAATAACCGTATCCAACGTAGTTTCGCCAACACGGGAGGCAACGAAAAGGTTTACGCCCAGTGGAGGTGTAATGAAGCCGATGGCAAGGTTTACTACCATGATGATACCGAAGTGTGTTACGTCTACACCCATTGCTGTTACAACGGGATACAGGATGGGTGCCAGAATCATGATGGCACACAGTGTTTCCATGAAGCAGCCAACAATCAGCAGCAGTACGTTGATAAGCAGCAGAATCACAATCTTGCTGTCTGTCAGGGACATCATTGCAGATGCAACCGTTGTAGGGATACGACCCAGTGTCAAAACCTTGGAGAAACCGGCAGCACAGCCGATAACAATCAGGATGGATGCTGTTGTTTCACAGGCATTTTTGGTACACTGAATCAGCTTTTTCAGATCCAGCTCTCTGTAGATAACACAGCCAACGATGATACTGTAGATTACAGATACCGCAGCTGCCTCTGTCGGGGTAAAGATACCGCCGTAGATACCGCCCAGAATGATAACGGGGGAAAGGATTGCCCAGAAGCCTTCCTTTGTTTCGCGCAATGCTCTCTTTACGGAGAAGGGTTCGTCATCGCCCTTGTAGCCCATCTTCTTTGCATAGAAGTAGGAATACGCAATCAGTACCAGACCAATCAGGATACCGGGTACGAAGCCTGCCAGGAACAGTGTAGATACGGAGCTGTTTGTTGTTACAGCGTAGATAACCATAGGGATACTGGGAGGGATGATAACACCGATGGAACCGGCAGCAGCAATCAGTGCCAGTACGAATTTTTTATCATAGCCCTTTTCCAGCATGGTAGGGATAACCATACCGCCTACCGCCGCAACAGTTGCCGGGCCGGAGCCGGAAATTGCCGCGAAGAACATACATACAACAACGGTTACGATTGCCAGACCGCCCTGGATTCTGCCGAAGAATACGTTCGCCAGATTCAGCAGTCTTTTGGAAATGCCGCCGCCGCCCATCAATTCACCCGCGAAGATGAAGAAGGGAATCGCCATGGTAGGGAAGGAGTCACAGCCTGTTACCATGTTCTGTGCAATAAAGCCGAATGTCAGCTGTTTTGTGTAAAGAATGTAGCCCAGAGATGCAATACCCAGAGAGAAACCAATGGGAACTGTCAGCACCAGACAAGCAATCAATGTAAGAAATACTACTGCAGCAATAGAACCTGTCATGCCTCAGTCACCTCCTCGTGATTTTTCAACGCCTTGATTCTTCTGTAAATGCACTGCAGCTGACGAATTGCTGTCAGCCCCATGCCGATCATAGGTGCCGCATATACGAACTGCATAGGAATACGCATTGCGGGAGACATCTGACCGGACCATGCAATCTTGCCGAATACAGTATAGCCTGTTACAGCGATGAAGATTGCAAAGCCCAGAACAATCACTTCACTGAGGATTTCGATGTAAGGACGTGCCTTTTTGGGATACAAATTGATTGCAGCATCAATACGGATGTGCTTTTCTCTTCTTGCGGTATAGCTTACAGAGAAGTATACCAGCCATACAAACATATATCTTGCCATTTCTTCAGACCATGTCAGAGAGTTCTGGAACACATAACGACATACAACCTGAATGAAAATGATAATACTCATTGCGAAAATCAGTGGAATCATGAAAAATTCTTCCACATGGTCTAAAAACCATTTCATAGTATTTTACGCCCCTTTCCTTTTTAGCCTTCTTCAGGGAATTTTTCCTTTGCCTTAGCAACCTCATCGTACAGCAAATCAACAACGGAAGGATCTGTTACCTTCTTATAAGCCAGTTCCTTGATGTTTTTGCATGCATTCACCATTTCGGCCTTTACCTCAGGTGCCAGGTCGCTGTACTGCATTGTGCCGCAGTTTTTGATGTTATCCAGTGCAGTCTGTTCATATTCGTCACATCTCTGACGTTCATAAGCAACTGCCTCATCGGAAACCTTCAGCACGATTTCCTGCTGCTCGGGAGTCAGCCCATCGAATTTATCTTTACTCATCAGAATCAGATAAGGAGAGTAAATGTGTTTTGTATATGTATAGTGGCTCTGTACTTCATAGAATTTTGTCTGCCATGTCAGCTCCGCACCGTTGTCCTGTGCGTCTACTGTTTTCTGCTGCAGTGCTGTAAACAGCTCTGTGAACGCCATGGGTGTGGGGTTCGCACCGTAGTCCTTCCACTGCTGCAGCTGCAGCTCATTTTCCATGATACGGATTTTAACGCCCTTCAGATCAGACATATCGTTGATGGGTTTGTTTGTGGACAGTGTACGGAAGCCGTTTTCCTGCCATTGCAGCAGCTTAAATCCGGATTCCTCCAGACCATCTGCCAGTCTGTCACCCAGAGGCCCGTCCAGAACCTCATAAACCTGCTGCTTGTTATCAAACAGCCAAGGAATATCCAGACAGAAAATGTCATTTTCAAAGGATGCTACCGTTGCGTTTGTTGCCAGAACGATGTCATAGTTACCAAACTGACAGCCCTCCAGCAATTCACGTTCAGAACCAAGCACGTTGTCGGTGTAAATATCACAGCTAAGTGTGCCTTTGGATTCCTGCTCCAGACGCATTTTGAAGAATTTTGCCGCGTCGATGGTAGCAGGCGCGTTGCCCAGCGCATAAATGAAATGATAGCAATCGCTTGTCAGCTCTACGCCGGAGTCAAAATTTACGGGTTCGACCTTCTTTTCCACGAAACCGTCTTTTACTGTTGCTTCGTCTGTATCTGCTGCTTTGTCGGAATCACCGCAGCCCGCCAGACCAACCACTGTGACCGCTGCTAAAATTGCAGCGAGGCCTCTTTTAAAGAACATAATATTCCCTCCTCATATTGAACTCTACAGTCCGGTGTGTTGCATTTGGATTTCCTTTTCTTCGGTTGGACCCCACCGAAGGGAAGGACTCCTCTTTTGTTTCTTTGTTTCTCTCTCGTTTTTCATTTGTATCACAAATATCGCAAAACAAATCTTCTTTTTCGCGAAAAAAGTTTTATTTGAGATATAAAACATCTTTTTTATGATTATATATTTGTCTTTCTTGTACGTCAAGAGATAAAAAAGACGAAAAACAAGTGTCTTTCCGTGTAAAAAAATCCTATTTTTTGTGTAAAATATCCAATATAAACTAATTTTACTGCATTTTGAAACTTTTATAAGACACTTTTCGTCCCACATAAAACTATTTTTTATTTAATTTCTAGTTTTTTCCAGTTAAAAAACGCCACTTAAAATTCTTTTTCAATCCGTTTTATATCTCATATTATTAAAAAAAAGTTGATTCCGAAAAATTGATAGACTTTTTGCGCCTCCTGTTGTATAATAGAGCAAACAGGCATACAGAAGAACATTTTTGTGCTGTCTTTTTGCGGCAAAATCTAATTTGAGAAATCGAAAGAAGGAGAGACCTGTGAAAGAAGAAGAAAAGAACCACGAAACAACGGGTAAAAAAACTACCCTGACTGATAAGATTTATCAGGATATTAAAGATGATATTCTCACGAAGGTATTCCAGCCCGGAGAAAAGCTGAACATCAAGGAGCTTGCTCGCGAATATCAGGTCAGCGATACTCCTGTCAAGCAGGCACTGCAAAGATTGGCAGAGGAAAAGCTGGTTGTGAACACCCCCAATAAGGGCATGAGCGTCAGAGCGCTGACACCGCATGAATTGCAGGATATTTTCGATATGCGTCTGATGATGGATACATTTTTTGTAAAGGATATCGTAACCACGCTGAATTATAACCACGGCCTGCGTCAGCAGCTGATTGACTGTCTGGAAGCACAGAAAAAATTCATCGAATCAAATGATTCCAATCATAAGCCCGATGAATTTTTTGAACTGGATTTAGAATTTCATACCCTGTATCTGGCAGCCTCCGGCAATCAGAAGGCGGTCAATGTATTCCGGGATATGCAGCCCTTCACCTATGCGTCCGGCACCTATGTAAGCCAGCCTCACTACAGAGACTGCGAATGTGTCGAGGAGCATCAGGCAATTCTGGATGCGGCGCTTGCATCCGATTTAGACGCACTGAAGGCAGCCGTTACCGCGCATCTGAATAACTCCAGAAAGGCATTGCAGCTCATCTTCAAGGTAAATCAGATGATTTACCCCGAAAATTAAAAAGGACAAGAACCATCATTCATCAGGCTTCGCCTGATTCATGTGTTTGCTCCGCAAGCCTACGAAAACCAAAAAAACACCATGTTGAAAACCATCATTCATTAGGCTTCGCCTAATTCATGTGTTTGCTACGCAAACCTACGAAAATCAAAAAAACACCATGTAAACTCATAAATGATTTACATGGTGTTTTTAATTTTCTATGGTTTTCTCCGCTTTATACCATTTTCTCCGCTATTTACAATTTACAGTATAAACAACGGATAAACCTGATGTGCATCCATTGTCATTTCGTTCCAGTAAGTGCGGAAGGTATCAGCGTTCATGTCCTTTTCATTGGAAAGCACACAAACGGTATACGCTGTGCCGCCCTCCTCCAGAGAAAAATCATCCAGCATCGTCATACATTCATAAATATTGCGGGTGTAATCCTCTTTTTCGGTATATTCGTAGCCGTCTCTGGTCACATCCGTCACAACCAGATAGCCGCCGCCTGCCAGCCGCTTTACGGAATCCAGCATTGCGCCGTCATTTTTGGAGAACTGGCAAATGATAATTTCATCCGTTTTGCCTGCGGCAAAAGCATCCCAGTTTTCCTGACCGCCCACAACCGCGCCGTTATGAATGGTATACATCCCCGCCGCCGCTGCATCCTCCGCAGTCAGGTCTGCCGCATAGCCCTCCAAGGCCTTTTGCAGGGTGTCCGCCTCCTTCTTCATTTCACCGTCCAGCTCAGCTGTCACCTGCTGTCCGTCCGTAGCGTCCGTCTTATCCTTTCCGCAGCCTGCCACGCCGCATACCATCACAACAGCCAGCAGCATTGCCAAAAGTTTCTTTTTCATGTGTTTTCCTCCTTCGCTATCCTTGTTCGGGCGAGCCTGCGCTCTGCCATTCGTTTTTTTACGTCCCCGAAAATTTCTTCTTTTATGATTGCTTCGTGGGTATGCTCCACCACAATCCATTGATTTCGCGGCAGCTCTCTGGTCTTTTTCTCCTTAAAGCTGATTTTTTCCTCTTTCCCCTGCACCATATGCCCCAGATAAACGGGGTTTTGCAGGATTTTTCGGATTGTCCCCTTCGACCATGCCGCAGAAGAACGCCTGCCGAGATCCTCCCCTCGCGCCCGCTTCATCTCGGAAGGGGTGGGGATACCCTGTGCCGTCAGCCGTTCTCCAATCATTTTACAGGAAAGACCCGATAAGTACAAGTCATAGATTTTTTCCACAACGGGTGCCGTTTCCGCATCAGGAATGAGATGATGCCTGCAACAGGGATCCTTGCGGTAGCCGTAGGGCGCATAATTGCCCAGAAACTGCCCTGCCTCCATCTTCCTGCGAAAGACGGCACGAATATTTTCCGAAAGCTCCTCGGAATACCATTCATTGACCAGGCTGTTGATTTGACGGGCTTTTTTGTTGGCATGAGAAGCAGTATCCACCCCATCCACCACCGTCACAAAGCGAATCCCCCAGAGGGGAAACAGCGCATGCAGATATTTTTCCGCCGTGCCTGCGTTTCGGGTAAAGCGGGACTGCGTTTTGCATAGAATGATTGAAAATTTTCTTTCTTCCGCATCCGCAAGAAGGCGTTGGAAGGCAGGTCTGTCCTCTCGCAAGCCCGAATAATCCTCATCCGCATAAATGTCATAGACCGCCCACCCCTGTTTTTTGGCATATCCCAGCAAAAGTGCGCGCTGATTGCGTATACTCTCACTTTCCGCCGCTCTCTTTTCCGCATCCTCCACAGAAAGCCTGCAATAAATCGCCGCAATTTCTTTTTTCATTGCCGCCGCTCCTTTTTCTTCCTTAAAAAATTATACGGCGTTTCGGGCAAGAAAAAACCTACAGCTTTGACTGTAGGCTTTTATAATTTATAATCCGCGGAAAATATATTTCTCGCACTTCGGGCAAACCGTGTCCTCGTTCACTCTGCGGCGACAGTCCAACCCCTTGCCGCAATGAGGGCATCTATACAACTTTATTTCCAGGAAGATATCCAGCGCCACAATAATAATCGTCAACAGAATATTTCCGGCAAATACAAATGCCATTGCCGCCAGAGCATAAAGAACCAAGCTGAGCTTCTGGAACTTTTTGAACTTTGCCAATAATGCGGTGCCTTTTTCTGATAAAGCCTGCATAATTTTGACCCCCTTTTTTCATCTGATTTGTTCTTATTGTACAACAAATATCCTGCAAATGCAATAAAAAAGAAGAAAGGTATCCAAAAGCATGCGTCCATATAAAACGCACCCGTCACCCATGTCACGGGTATCGCCTGCGGCAACGGTCACAATGCCGACGGGCGTTATGCAGGCGTTGCACCAGAGGCAGGGATTGTTTCCGTCAAAATTCTTGACCGATACGGGCAGGGAAATTCCACCCACGCCGTACTGGGGCTGAGATGGATAATGGACAATGCACGCAAATATAATATTAAAGTAGTAAATCTTTCCATCGGCACGAATGACAGAAAGGTCAACCTGCCGCTAAAAGAGGCAGTCGAACGGCTCTGGCAGATGGGAATTGTGGTGGTGGCGGCGGCAGGAAATCCGGATGGACGCAATGGCTACCGTCCGCCGCCTGCGGTAAGCGGCGGTGTGATTTCCGTCGGCGCATGGGAGGATAGAAGCTATTTCCTCGCGCCTGCGTTTCCGCTCTTTTCAAAGGAACGGGATACATTGCCCGATCTTTGGGCACCGGGAGATGATATCATTTCGGTGCTTTCGCCCGATTTTGATTTCACCCTGCCCAACCGCAGCCGTAAAAACATCGTGGACGGAAATTATATCACCATGAGCGGCGCATCCATGGCAACACCGCTCATCAGCGGCGCGGCTGCCCTGCTGCTCACAGAAAACCCACACACGCGTCCTGCGGAAATCAAACGGCTGCTGCTGCAAAAAGCCAAGCCCTTCGGCGGTCTTCTGACAGCGGAGGTCTGCCGTACCATTTAAAAGAAAGGTGGTTCTCTTATGTCCGAAAACACGGTCTATACCCTTGCAAAAACCCTACAGAAAACGGACGGACTGGAAAAGGATTTTGCACAAATGCTTTCTGCTTTGCGAGATACGGTCGAAAAAGAATATCTTCTGAAAATCCGCTCTGCCGCCAATGCCGAAACGGCATTTGCCAAGGAGCATCCTCCGAAGGAGGTCACACTGCTGCGCGCGCTTTCCGCCTTTATGGATGAGGGCGGACGGGCACAGCTGGACCGCATGACAAAGGGTCTGATGTTTCTGCATACCCTGCAGCATGTGCAGAGAGGCGTAGCGGATTTCTCCGAAGGCAATCTTCTGGCGGCGCGCAGTGCCGAGGGCGGCGCACCGGAAGATTTGCCCTCCGCCCAATCCGCAAGAATGGCAGGTCTGCTGCTGACATTGGCATTGGCAGAGCAGTTTTAGAGGGTGTCGACAAAGTCGCCCCCTAAGTTGAAATCAAGATTTCAACTTGTTTAAGCAGAGGAATAAACAGACGAGTTCCATCGGCTAGAAAGCCTTGAAACTCGCTGTTTTCCTC
>OGIE01002958.1_pt1 | contig 19542 bp, 19 predicted proteins | sample 1571581 | NCBI WGS metagenome assembly OGIE01 (sample SAMEA2582021, study PRJEB24529) | metagenome | biome: Human gut stool | place: China | collected 2011
TGAGGCGAATTGTGAGAACAGGTTAGCTACCAACATGAAGAAAGGTGCTCCGGGTGGGTGTCCTACTTCCAATTTATAGCCGGTAGTGATGAACTCCGGGCAGTCCCAAAAACTTGCAGTCGGCTCTATGGTCATGCAGTAGACCGTGGCTGCAATAATGAAAGTAATCCAACCCACGAGGTTGTTTACGGTTCTGTACTGTTTCATTCGGAAATAATTCGTTATGTTTTTAAGTTATAGCTCTGTATTTTAGCGTATACGGGCGCAAATATAGTGATTTAACTGCTAAAACTGTGGCGGTAAAGGGTATTTATTAGGATAGGTTAAAATATATACATTAAAAATATCTATGATTTGACCTCGGAACCGCAGTGGCAGCACCCGCATTCGTCGCCGTGCTTATGCTCCGCCAGTATGCGGTGCGGCAGCGCTCCGTGTCCCAATAATTCTATCGGACAATTGAAGTTCCGTTCCAGCCACTCTTCGCTTACTCCCGTGTCGGGATGATAATCCAACGTCTCGTTTACGCAAGCGATGGACTTCACTTGTTGCAACACGGTGCCTATGTCATGGCTGACGAGGATGATGGCGCAGTCATGGTTAATCTCTGCCAGAAGCTCGTAAAGGCGGGCTTCGAAGCGCTTGTCGATGTAGGTGCTGGGCTCGTCGAGAACTACCAGCTCGGGGTCGGAGATAATGGCACGACCCAGCAGGGCGCGTTGCAATTGTCCGCCGCTCAGTGCACCGATGGCGCGTTCTTCCAGTCCCTCCAGTCCCATGCGGGCGATGACCTGGCGGGCTTTCTCACGGTGCGCTCCGGTGAAGCGGGAAATCAGCGACTTCTGTGAGCTGAGACCGGAAAGAATGACTTCTTCCACAGTGATAGGGAACTTGCGGTCGATACTATTGTACTGCGGCAGATAGCCCATCTTTAGTGATGAGCGGTTAGTGGTTAGTGATGAGCGCTGCGCTGTGCCCTCTTGCTTATCACTCATCACTAACCGCTTATCACTATATAAGATTTCTCCTGCTGTGGGTTTCAGCAAGCCGAGTATGCATTTGATAAGAGTTGTTTTTCCACCGCCATTGGGACCGATGATGCCCAGAAAGTCCCGGTCGTAAACGGTGAGATTCACGTCGCGCAGCACGGTGCGGCTCTCGTAGCCGGCGCTGAGGTTCTTTATTTCGATAAGGGGTGTATTCATTTGCTATCAGTTCTTAACCACTAACTCCCTGGCAATGTTCAGCATCTCCTGCTCCCAGTCGTAGGAAAGCGGATTGATGGGCACTACCTTCGTACCTGTTTGCTTGGCGATAATCTCCGCATTACGGCGGTCGAATTCCGGCTGTACGAAGATGACGCGGACTTTCTCTTTCTTGCAAGTATCTATCAGACTCTTGAGGTGGGAGGGGGAAGGCTCTTTACCGTCTTCTTCAATGGAAATCTGGTGCAAACCATAGTCACGGGCAAAGTAAGACAGTGCCGGATGATAAATCATGAAGGCACGGTCGGCATTGGGGGTGGAAAGCATGTGGCAGATGAGACTGTCGGTATGCTCTATCTGGTTGCAGAGGTTTTTGTAGCGTTCCACATAAACTTCTTCATTGGCTTTGTCGATGCTGCACAGGGCGTTCAGGATGTTTCCGGCAATGATTTGGGCATTGTAGGCCGAGCTCCAGACGTGCGGTTCTACACCGACGGCATGCTGGTGTTCGTCGTGCTGGATGGAGTCGTGAGCATGAGCCTCATCGTCACCGTGGTGGTGATGGGCGTGCGAGGAGTCAAAAATCAGGTCGATGCCACGGGAGGTATCGAAGAATTGCAGGTGCGGGGCGTTGTCCGTCAGCTTGTCCATCCAGGTTTGTTCAAAACCAATGTAGCCGATGCGGAAGTAGGCCTTGCTCTTGGCAAGCTTCACGAGCTGCTGCGGGGTGGGGTCGTACATCTCCGGGCTACTGCCTTTGGGCACCATGCTGACAATACTGAAATTGTCGCCCGCAATGGCTTCCGTGAAGTAGCGCAACGGCTCGATGGTGACGGTGATGACAGGTTTGTCATCATCACTCTTATTATTCTGGACACTGCTGTTTTTGCAGCCTACTGCAATCAGGGCAGTGAGTATGTACAGGAATGTTCGTTTCATTATTATACTATATTTATGGTTGAAATAGTTTTATAATACGTTCTCTTTCGTCGCCCTCAGTATCTCCCGCTTTCCACCCGGAGGTCCCGGAAGGCGTTCCACTCGAAAGCCAACGGCTTGCAACAGACGGCGGATGACACCTTTGGCGCAATACGTAGTCAATATTCCCCCGGTATCCATATTAACGTAAAGGGAACGGAATAATTGTTCATTCCACATTTCGGGTTGCTTTTCGGGGGCGAAAGCATCGAAATAAACGAGGTTTAGTGATGAGTGGTTAGTGATTAGTGATAAGTGGGCTGCGCTGTCTTTATCGCTTATCACTAATCGCTCATCACTAATCACTACATTCGCGTCTCCTTTTATCTTCCTCAGGGTGAAGTACGTGGATATTTCCACATCTTCTTCCCACGGTGCGGTGTGCAACTTTTCGAACAGAGGGTTGTCGCTATACCCCAGTGCGTCGACTTCTTCCCAGGCGAGGGGATAGAGTTCGATGCCCGTGTAGTGTACGTGGCGTTTCTCCTGTTCGGCAGCTTCCAGCGTGAGAAGAGCATTCAGCCCGGTGCCGAAACCTATTTCGAGAACACGCGGTTGCGGTGCGGGCGAAGCCTTCAGCCCCATATCTATAAAGATGTGCTGCGACTCCGTGCGTGCCCCTTTCACCGAATGATAATGTTCATTCAGTTCCGGCACGAACAGCGTGGCGCTTCCGTCTTCCGTATGTTCTATAATCCGTTTCATTCTCTTATTATAATATGTATATATCCGTTCGTAAAGCTTTTGGAATCTGTTCATAAAGCTTTCCGGTTGCGTTCGCAAAGCTTTCGGAACGCGTTCGTAAAGCTTCCGGAATAACTCCTTTATTCATAGACCGTTACAAGCGGTCGGAACACGATGCCGTTCCCTCAGGAAAACACTGATATGGCCCCTTCCAATGCCAGCAACATCACAGCGTAGCGTATCAGTTTCCCGACGAACATGGACGAAGTGGTCAGCCACACGTTGCTCCGCATGAAGCCCAGTGCAATGGCCAATGCTTCGCCCACAAAGGGCAGGAATGCGAAGAAAGCCATCAACGCCCCTTTTCCTTGCAGGAACCGTTGCATCTTGTCTATCTTCTCCTTCTTTACCTTGAAATATTTCTCTATCCAGACCACATTGCCCAGACGTCCCATGTAGTAGCACGTCATGCCGCCAATTGTGTTGCCCAGCGTAGCAAAGAGCACGCACATCGTCGGACTGAGTCCCACTTTCACAAGCGCTATCATCACCAGCTCCGAACTGAACGGAACGATACTGCCCGCCAACACGGCGGAGATGAACAGACCGAGGTAACCCCAGTCTATCATAAGTTGAATCAGCGAATCTACAAAAGCGTCCATATGTTAAATCCGAATAAAAGTACAAGCCCCACGAGGGCACAAATAAAAAACACATTGGAAGTCCGACTGTTCGTCAGTACCACGAAATGTCCCGTCAGTATGCTGACGCCTATCAGCAGCAGGGGCAACAGGTGAACCATCAGCGCAGGTTGCAACAGGATATAGCCGAAGATGCAAAAGCTCAGGAAGATAAGGAAATGCAGGTAACTGCGGGTACGTATCTTATCTTCGTAACCTGCCACGAGGCAGTGCACAGAACTCACTATGAACAGCACAAACAGATAGCTCAGCGTAGCAATCTCCCACAACGGAAAGTCCAGTAAGGCGATGGGCTGGAAAGTGACTAATTCGATGAAGGGCTGATAAAAAAGCCCCATTTCATCGTAAAAATAGGCATGTCCCAGCAAGAACCAGTAGGGCAGAGTCCAACCTATCAGGCTACCGAAAAAGCTCTTCGGGGTGAGTGCCTGGAAACCGTATGCACCTATCCAGAAAAGCGGAATGAACAGCGTCAGTTGCGGGAAGAACAGGCTGCCCACTCCGATGAACAGGAACGAATAGAACAGGATGCCCGCCGGGCGTGGATGCTGGTATCCCTTGAACAGGAAGAACAGGGATATGAGGAATGCCACCGAGCCCACATCTCCTGCATATAGCTGGTGCATGACGGGACAGACGGAGATCAACAGGAAATAGATGGCTGTCTGCACGGAGGCACGCATGCGGATGATGGCGAAAGCATTGTTCAGTTCTATCAGGAAGTAGCCGATTATGCTGTAGAGGATGAAACTCAGAGGCGCATTTGCCCATGCCGGGATGAAGCCATTATTGATGGTCTCCCACAAAGGATAAGCGCTTTTCATTACCGGAAGTTCGGGTAACAAGATAGAGCTCAGTACCCAGCAGAACAAGGACAAAAGGATGGCGACGGGAAGCGTGAAGCGTCCCGCGGTAATCCGGTTCTGTAATCGTTTACTTCGTATCATTTAAATTGAGAATTGAGAATTAAAAATTGAGAATTAGGCTGCGCGATTAGGTTGCAGGGGAATTCTTAATTCCTTATTCTTTATTAATTCAGAGGTCGAATCCTATGTCGCGACGGAAGTACTTCTTGTCGAAGTCAATCATATCCGCTACCTTGTAGCTCTTGGCAAGGGCTTCTTCCTTGGTCGCACCATAAGAACATACGGCTATCACACGGCCACCGGCGGTCACTACGTTTCCGTCTTTCATGGCTGTTCCGGCGTGGAAGAGGATGCTGTCCGTGGCTGCGGCAGCTTCAAACCCGGTCATCACCTTGCCTTTTTCGTAAGCTTCGGGATAACCGCCGCTGACGAGCATGACGCAGGCGGCTGTGCGCGGGTCCATCACCAGAGTCTTGGTGTCGAGGTTCACATCGCGTACACCTTCCAGCAGTTCGGCGAAGTCGCTCTGTATGCGCAGCATGACGCTTTCTGTTTCCGGGTCGCCCATGCGGACGTTGTATTCTATCACCATCGGCTCGCCTTTCACCCGGATCAGTCCGAGGAAGATGAAGCCTTTGTAGAGGATTCTTTCTTCTTGCAGTCCGTTGATGGTGGGCTCAATGATGCGGGTGCGTACTTTTTCCATGAACTCTTCGTCAGCAAAAGGAACGGGGGTAACGCTTCCCATGCCGCCGGTGTTCAGGCCTTTGTCACCTTCGCCGATACGCTTGTAGTCCTTGGCTACGGGCAGCACTTTGTAGTGCTTGCTGTCCGTCAGCACAAACACGGAGCACTCGATGCCACTAAGGAATTCTTCGATAACCACCGTGGCGCTGGCCTGGCCGAACATGCCGCCAAGCATTTCTTTCAGTTCCTTCTTGGCCTCTTCGAGGGTGGGGAGGATGAGCACGCCTTTTCCGGCACAGAGGCCGTCGGCTTTCAGCACGTAGGGGGCTTCGAGGCTTTCGAGGAAGGCGAGGCCTTCTTCGAGGTTATCGGCAGTGATACTCTTGTAGCGGGCGGTGGGGATGCCGTGGCGTTCCATGAAGCCTTTGGCAAACTCCTTGCTGCCTTCCAGTTGGGCACCTTTGGCGGTGGGGCCGATGATGGCGATATGTTGTGTGGTGGCGTCTTCGGTGAAGCTGTCGTAGATGCCTTCTACCAACGGGTCTTCAGGGCCTACCACAATCATGTCTATGTTCTGTTCCAGGGCGAAGGTTTTCAGGGCGGGGAAGTCGGTTGCCTTGATAGCTACGTTCTCGCCTACCGCACTGGTGCCGGCATTACCGGGGGCGATAAAAAGTTTCTCTACTTTCGGGCTTTGGGCAATCTTCCATGCCAGGGCGTGCTCGCGACCGCCGCTTCCTAATAATAATACTTTCATCTTTACTATTTCTTTTAATTATGATTCCTACTTTGTTTGGTAAATGGTAATTTAGCGAAGCTTCGTAGTAGTTAGTAGCAAGTAGTTAGTAGAATAGTCCTGTTTATAAAAACAGTTATAATCCGGACTATCTCCTACTTACTACTTTACTACTTGCTACTAACTACTTATCGCGCTTTGCGCGATAAATTATCTTCAAAATACCGGGTTATCTTCTCATGCAGATGCACGCGGTCACGTCCCATGACGTTGTGCTTATGGCCGGGATAGATGAACAGGTCGGGATACGTGCGGGCATCCACACAAGCCTTTATGAACGAGAGCGTGTGCTGCGGCACACAAGTATCGTCATGGTCGTCGTGAATCAGCAGAAGATGTCCTTTCAGGTTGCCGGCAAGGTTCTTCAGGTTACCATTCTTATAACCTTCGGGATTGCTCTGCGGCGTGTCCATATATCGTTCTCCGTACATGATTTCATAATAGCTCCAGTCGATGACCGGGCCACCTGCAACGCCTACCTTGAATATCTCCGGGTAGCGGAGCATCAGTGCCGTAGTCATGTGTCCGCCGAAGCTCCAGCCGTGTACGCCGATGCGGTTGGCATCCACGTAAGGCAGGGATTTTAGGAATTCGGCGCCTTTCACCTGATCCTTTCCCTCTTCGATACCGAGGTTGCGGAAGGTGACGTTCTCAAATTCCAGTCCGCGGTTTTCACTGCCGCGATTGTCGAGGGTGAACATGATGTAGCCTTTGCCTGCCATGTAGATGTCCCATCCGCGGGCACTGTTCTGCCATCCGCCGGTAACCATCTGTGCGTGCGGACCTCCGTAGACGTAGATGATGGCGGGGTATTTCTTTGCCGGGTCGAAGTCTGCGGGTTTCACGAGGCGGTAGTAAAGGTCGGTCACTCCGTCGGCTGCCTTGATGGTGCCTACTTCGATGCTGGGCATGGTGAAGCCTTCAAACGGGTCTTTGGCTGTCAGCAGGTTGATGCTTTTGCCGTTTTGGGTGGACATGAGGTTAATGCTGCGCGGCACTTCGGGGCTGGACCAGGTGTCGATGAGGTAACTGCCGGTTGCGCTCAGTATTCCGCGGTGTATGCCCTTGCCGTTGTCCAGCGGGGTAATCTTTCCGTTGTTCACGTTCACTTTATATAGGTTGCTTTGCAGGGGTGACTCTTTGGTGGCAGTAAAGATGATTTCTTTCTTCTTCTCATCGAAGCCGAGCACGTCTTGCACAAGCCAGTTGCCGGAAGTGAGTTGCTTCATCCAGGTACGTTCTGTACAGGTACTTCCTGCCGTAGTGTTTTTTTTGTAGACGTCTGATTTGACATCTATATCAAATAGGTACAGGTGATTGTATCCGTCGCGCTGGCTTTGGTAAATGAACTTGCCGTTGTCCCAGGGCAGGAAGATAATGGGATGCTGAGGCTCCACATACTTGGGATGTTCTTCTTCGTAACAGCAACATATCCGTTCGCCTGTCTCAGCATTGTACTGCCAAAGTTCGGCATGGTTCTGGTCGCGGTTCAACTCAATGAGGTAGAGGCTTTTGGCGTCCGGTGCCCAACTGATATTGGTGAAATAACGATCCGTGGGGTCGCCCGCGTTCAGATAGATGGTCTTCTGCGTTTCGGGGTTGTAGATACCTATGGTTACCTTGTGGCTCGTCATGCCTGCCATTGGGTAGCGGACGTTGTTCAGTTCGCCTACCCGTGCGGTGATGTCCACCAATGGATATTGGGTCACCATGCTTTCGTCCATGCGGTAGAAAGCGAGCAAATCACCTTTCGGGCTCCAGTAAGTTCCTTTGCTGATGCCGAACTCGTTGCGGTGTACGCTTTGTCCGCATACGATGCCGTCGGGTTCGCTGGTTACGGCGGTGCCGTTCACGAAAAGATTATTCTTGATGGTGTAGGCCACATTGCCACTTGCGATATGGTAATCTTTGTTGGCGCTCTCTTTCGGGAAATCCCGTTGGCTGATAATCTTGTCTGCTTCCCAGTCGTAGACGGCGTAGGTTCCGGGCAGACTGATGAGTATCTGCGTTTTGTCCGCCCAAGGCAGGCTCACTTGACTCAGATGTCTCAGTTTGTCCAGCTTTTCCTGTTCCAGAGCCCGGTTGATTTTCTCGCGCGTCACGAGCAGAACTTCTTTTCCGGTTTTGGGGTTTATTGCCAGTAAGGAGTCTATTCCGGGCTTGATGCACGTGTCTCCCCACCATTGCACTCCATAGAGGTTTTCAGCAAAGCGATAGGTTTCTCCGCCGGGAAGCAAATCTTCCAGCGTCGGTTTCTTTGAATCTTGTGCCATAATGTTTGTTGCAAAGAGAGTGGGTAATGCTAGTAGCGCTATTCCCATCCATTTACCGATTATCTTCATGTGTATAGTCATTTATAATTCATTCTCTTTTCTGAATCCTTTTACTTCTACTCTGCCCCAAGGAGAGCTTTTCACTTGTACCGCAGCACTCAGTTTTGCGAAAGCAGAGAAAAGATCATCAAATTGTTTCTCGTAACTGTCTCTGTCGGAAGTGATGTCTTCTTCCAGGTATTCAATACGTTTTCTTAGTTCTTCAAGCTCTTGCTTCGGTGCATGAGAGAGAAGATATTGCCGCATGTGGACGAAAGCACGCATGATGTTGATGTTGACTTCGATGGCTTTGGGACTCCGGAGGATGCCGGAAAGCATGGCGACGCCTTGTTCGGTGAAGGCAAAAGGGGAGTAGCGGGTACCGCCCCAACTTGAGGTTCCAATTTGGAACCTCAAGTTGGTCAGTTCCTGAGTAGTAAGCTGAAACATGAAATCCTCAGGAAAGCGCTCAATATTCCGTTTGACAGCTTTATTAAGATTTTTAGTTTCTATCTCATACATCTCCGCCAAATCAAAGTCCAGCATCACTTTCTGCCCTCTGATTTCGTATATCTTATTCTCTATGATGACTAAATCGTCCATTTAAGTATATGTTTTTAAGGTGCCAATTTGGAGTTTCAAGTTGATACTCGTAACTTATCTCTTTTATGTCTTGTCAACTTGAGGTGACAAATTGCAACCTCAAACTGTTTTTCAGTAAGTTACCTTCTGTCTCTTGATGTAGAAGTCAATATTTAGAACCATATTTCCTATTAACCTGTCGCAAATTGCGATAAGCTCCATTCTTCTTTTATTCCTCTTCCCTTTTTCTCGGCTTGAACTCCCTGTTCGGTTTAAACTCCCCGCTTCCTCCCGGACGGCGTTCCCTGTCAAACGGTTTTCGTTCCCTGTCTCCATCCTTGCGGAATTCCCTCGGCTTGAACTCACCTCTGGGTTTAAACTCTCTCGGTCTGTCATCTCTCGATTTGAATTCACCCGGTTTGCGCGGTTCTCTCGGTTTAAATTCTCTCGATTCTCTTGACTTGAAGCCGGATTCTTTTCTGTCTTCTCCTTCTTCGCTCTCACCTTCCTGTTTCTTGAACTCCTTGTACTTCCCGTCGAAAATCTCATATTTGCGGAACTCGCACTCCAGCGCACCATTGAACAGAGGCACTTTCTGAGTTGGTTTCAGTCCAATCTGGTCGAAGCATTCTTCGCGGTAAGAAAGCACCCACGCTGTGTTTCCAATGAAAGCATGTTTCAGGCGTTCGCCTATCATCTGATATAATCCCAACAGATTATTGGTAGAGATACGCTCTCCGTAAGGCGGGTTCGTGATAATCATGGACTTCTCCGTCGGTTGCTCAAACTGCTGGAAAGGTTGCAACTTCAATACAATGTCTTTCGATACACCCGCCGCCTTAATGTTATGCGTTGCTATCTCATTGGCCTGCGGATTATTGTCGTAACCGTATATCTTATGTGTAAACTCGCGTTCCTGACTATCGTCGTTGTAAATCGCATCGAACAAATTCTGGTCGAAGTCATTCCACTTTTCAAAGGCGAACTCCTTGCGGAACACTCCCGGAGCAATGTTGCGTGCTATCAACGCCGCCTCGATAGGTATGGTACCCGAACCACACATCGGGTCAATCAAATCACATTCCCCTTTCCAGTCCGTCATCAATATCATTCCGGCAGCCAGCACTTCGTTCAGTGGAGCCTCTACAGCCTCCTGGCGATACCCGCGACGGTGCAGTGACTCACCTGATGAGTCGAGCGAAAGCGTACATGTGGTCTGTGCGATGTGTATATTCAGCAACACATCCGGCTTGTTGATGCGTACGGACGGGCGCTTGTTGAATTTATCGCGGAAATAATCCACGATGGCATCCTTTACTTTATAGGATACGAATTTGGAGTGACGGAACTCCTCGCTGAACACAACAGCATCTACGGCAAAAGTTCTCTCCACGTCCAGGATGTCTTCCCAACGAATGGCTTTGATCTGGTCGTAAACTTCGTCGGCGTTCTTGGCGGTGAAGTTTTTAATCGGTTTCAGGATGCGGATAGCTGTGCGCAGGCAGAAGTTCGCCTTGTACATCATTTCCTTGTCTCCACTGAAAGACACCATGCGTCGGCCTATTTCTATGTCGTTTGCTCCTAATGCAGTCAGTTCTTGTGCTAATACTTCTTCCAGACCTTGAAAGGTCTTGGCAATCATTTGAAAGGATTCCATCTATTTGTTTTTTTATTTTATGATTTACAATGTCAACGATTGAAGTTACTGTAACTTCTTCTCTTTTTATTGTTTCTTTGGTGATTACTTGTTCTCTTTCTAAATACCCCCTGTGCGAAGCACTTGTATTTCTCGGGTGTAACACTTGTGTCCTTCAACCAGGGTGTTGTTGCTGACTGCCAGTTACTTCTTGGCTTTAGTCTGTACAATTCTCGCTCCTGCCGGCACATTCTCCGTCACCCAGATGTTACCGCCCACCGTGGCGCCCTGCCCGATGGTGATGCGTCCCAGGATGGTGGCGTTGGAGTAGACGATGACATTATCTTCCAGTATCGGATGGCGGGGTATCCCCTTGATGGGCTTGCCGTCTTCATCCAGCGGAAAGCTCTTGGCGCCCAGCGTGACACCCTGATAGAGCTTCACATTGTTGCCGATGATGCACGTTTCGCCAATCACCACACCCGTACCGTGGTCTATGGTGAAGTGGCTGCCGATAACTGCACCCGGATGAATGTCTATTCCCGTTTCGCTATGGGCCATTTCAGTGATGATGCGTGGAATGAGGGGCACACCGAGCTTCAGCAACTCATGCGCAATGCGGTAGTTACTGATGGCGCGTATGGCGGGATAACAACTGATTACCTCTCCGAAGCTGTGTGCCGCAGGGTCGCCGTTGTAGGCGGCCATCACATCCGTGGCCAACATGCGACGCATTTCCGGCAGGTGGCTGATGAACTTGGCGGCAATGAGTGCAGCTTCTTCGCGTTGGAGTTCGGTGCAACAGGTGCACTCGCCGTCTCCCGTAAAGCAAAGGCCTGCAAGTACTTGCCCCGTCAGCAGATCGAACAAACGTTCGATGTTTACGCCGATGTGGTACTTGACGGTGCGACTGTTGACTGTGGAATTACCGAAATATCCGGGGAAAAGAATGGCACGCGATAGCTCTACAATATCTTGCAGTGCTTTGGCCGAAGGCAATGGAGTGCCGTCCGTGTGCTGATGAAACAGTCCTTTGTAAGACGAACTTTCCGATAGTTCATCGACTGCCTGTGTCAAAATGTGAGTAAAGTTCAATGGACTCATTGGGATATCCTTTTTATAATAAGGTGGGGCAAAGGTAACTATTCTCAGCGAAAATCCCTCATTTATAGTACGAAAATCCCACAAATATGGTATTTCCTGTGAACTCTTAACCCGCTATCTTTGTCATTTAGAAACAAGAGTATAATTTAAAACCCAATAAGTTATGAAAAAGATAGCAAAACAGCTCACCGACCTCGTGGGCAACACTCCCTTACTGGAGCTGAGTAATTACAATAAATCGAAGGGTCTGAAAGCCCGTCTGGTAGTGAAATTGGAGTCGTTCAACCCCGCCGGAAGCGTGAAAGACCGCGTGGCGCTGGCCATGATTGAAGATGCCGAAACTTCCGGTTTGCTGAAACCCGGAGCCACGATTATAGAGCCCACCAGTGGCAACACTGGAATAGGACTTGCCTTCGTTGCCGCTGCAAAAGGCTATAAGCTGACGCTCACCATGCCCGACACCATGAGTGTGGAACGCCGCAACCTGCTGAAAGCCCTTGGTGCCGAACTGGTTCTTACACCCGGTGCCAATGGTATGAAGGGTGCCATTGCCCGTGCCGAAGAGTTGAAAGCAGCTACTCCGGGTGCGGTGATTCTTCAACAGTTTGATAATCCTGCCAACCCTGCTATGCACGAGCGCACCACGGGAGAGGAAATCTGGCGTGATACGGATGGAGTAGTCGATATTTTTGTTGCCGGTGTAGGTACGGGCGGAACTGTGAGTGGTGTTGGTGCTGCTTTGAAGAAGCATAATCCGTCGGCTCAGGTGGTGGCGGTGGAACCAACTGACTCTCCGGTTCTTTCGGGAGGTGCTCCGGGTGCACATAAGATTCAGGGAATCGGTGCCGGTTTTGTTCCTAAAAATTACAATCCGGCGGTAGTGGATGAGATATTGCAGGTGACGAATGATGATGCCATACGTGCAGGTCGCGAACTGGCACAGAAGGAAGGTTTGTTAGTTGGCATATCTTCCGGTGCGGCAGTCAGTGCGGCTACCCGCCTGGCACTTCTTCCTGAAAATGCGGGAAAAACAATAGTAGCTTTATTGCCGGATACGGGCGAACGTTATCTTTCGACGTTGCTGTATGCGTTTGATGAATATCCGTTATAAGATACTTGGAATGAGTAAGTGCGTTGAATGAAAATGTCGTACAACTGATATTGAGGATATTATAGATGAATATTCCTTTTATACCCTTTAGAAGTATCTGTGACCGTACTTTAACAGGGCTACACCTTTTACCCCGGATGGCTACACCCTTTTGTGGCGATGGCTACACCTTCAGAGTGAAAGGGTGTAGCCCTGGTAGAGGGATGGTTATAGGATCTGGAATGGAATGATTATTATTTGACAGATAAGGTGTTCTTGCAGTTGTACTTTTACCACTGTATAGGCATTTTCTGAGTAATTGTTGAAATATTGAGTAATATATTTAAAACGTACCTGTTTCATTCTTCTTTTAGATAAAGGGAATATAATCTTTTGGATTAATAATCATTTAAGAAAGGCATAAATAATCCCTGTCTCTACCCATATTTCAGAATAAGAGACAGGGAGACTTCAAGTGAGCGAATTGAAAATCTTAAGGCTCAATCCAGTCGGATATTTTATCACAGGTGACTGGACGGTGATTCTTTTCTATATCTATCAAAATGTCTAATTTCAACTATATTAATTATTCAAATACATTATTCCAAAATATAGTATCAGGTTTTACATGTCTATAAAATCTTCTAAAAAATACTTCATAGAATTTAGCTTTCTGTACATCAGATAATTTGTTCACATAATCTTTTAACAATCTTTTTTGCTTTACAAATGAGTTAGTTTCAGTAACAGGGAGTTTATTCAAGGTCGCAAAAAATGTCTCATTAATATTGGACATAAGTATTTTAGCAATATCATCATCAGAATACGGTAAGAATTCTATAATAGAAATGGCTTCTATCACATTCCGGGTATATTGCGTCCAACCTATCTTAGTTTTTACAAGATTCAACAATGAGTCATTATCCTGCATACGATTCCCATTTTTGATTACTCCGAAATATTCCCCCATATAAAGAGTATCATTGGGAATACTTTCTTCATAGCTTACGACGGTCATAATTCTTGGATCTATTAAAAAGGTTGAATCGCTATGTGAAAGCCTTGAATACAAATCCTGAAATTGTGCAATAAATATACCATCATAAGTAGTTAAGATATTGAGATCTTCGCCAAATCGGGCTATGAAACTGATATCGCAAGAAGCGGCTATCGGCATGAGAGTTCCTTCTTGGCCATATATAAACCTTATTTTAGTAATATCTTGAGATGTTAGACTATTACTAAATAGTAAAAAGACAAATGTGACTAAAATTAATTTCATGGTTCTGGCGTATAACTATTTCTAAATTCTTTGATTTTTTTTCTTAACTCTTCGGAACTTTTAGTACTAAATTCTTTATTAGATATTACGGAGCGAGTTACAACCCACTGACCATCAGCATGACTCTTTCTTCCAGGATGATTTGCGGGTAATTCGCCATTTGCCTTAGCCGTTTTCAGTTCAGCTCCTTTTATAACGGAACGTTCTTCTGTAGTACCATATTTATTATCAATCTTACTATCTACTCCTTTTTTATTATTAACCGCATGCGCAGCTTCATGTTCAAGTCCGGTAGCTGGTGACAGAATATTGCCATCATCCAACTTGAGACCAGCTGTAGGATTGAATCTTATAGCATTTGCATTTGGCAAGTACACATTATCATAACCCGTTTCTACAACTCCAATTCTCATCTTTTTATCAGTTGCAACAGCTTGCATATTTTCACCGCCTCCATTGGAAATATTGTAATCATAGGCAGCTATAACATCTTTTACGAATGAATTTTGAGGAGCATTTGCAGCATTCCTTCCATTAAAGCTAAAACTTGTTTGTCTACCTTTCTCATCTTTATACCAAATCACCATATCTGCTCCTGTAGGATCAATATATTTAATTGGATTACTTGCGCAATAAACATATAATCCCAAGCTATAATATTTTTCTGCTAACTGATCAGGGGTCGTAAACCTGCCCACTGCTGCATCATACATTCTCGCCCCATAATCATACCAGTTCAGCCCTTTCTTCGTATCCAGTTCCTTGCCATTGTACTTATAAGGCTGCACACTACCGAGGTCAGCTATCAGACCACCGAAAGGATAATAGTCGTTGCGTTCCTCAACCTGGCCCCCGCTATTCGTGGGATTCCCTATCACCAGACGAACATTTCCCAGATGATCCTTGTAAAAATAATGATATATGCCGTCGTTTAATGACACATAGCCTTCCTCGGTAAGAAGGTACTTCCGGACTCCGTTTTCATAGATCACGTTTCCACAATAGTCCGTTGTCGTGGTAGTAGAGCCCACTTTATGCAATGTGCGGAGCTTCATTCCGTCTGCTGCATAAGTATAAGCAATTGTACTGCCATCGCTGAACGTGACCTTGCTTGGCAAATTTAAATAATTATATTGAATTCCAGTGATTCCTTTATTCAAATCTTTCGTTAAATTTCCGTTGGCGTCATAAGTATATTTGTCAGTCTGCTCCATGTCATCTTTAAACTTGAAAGTAGCATTCTTATTTGTACCTCCGTCATACTGTGATTCTCTGACAGGAAGAAAAAATACCTGCCTCTACTGTTTTGCAGTAAAAGGCAGGGACAGTTCAAATCAACGGATTAAAAAAAATTAGTACTTGGTACAACCGGATAATATATTCAGCTGAATGGAGGTAGTCAGACTACATATTCGGCAGTGATTAAAGATGAATGAAAAAAGCAATCCTTATACCAGATATTTCTGATTTAAGAATTGCTTTTATATTGAAAGATTAAGCTCCTTGTACTTTATCCCTGCGAAATAGAGAAAACGGTAAAATAGAAAACTAATGAATTTGAGACTACCATGAAAATAATTGTATTATGAACGGGAAAATGCAAATAGCATAGATTGAAATATAAAATAAAAGCTCTATTCTTTTACATTTTCTATGCACCAAATATATAAATATTATTTCAAAAATAGTATATGTCAAAGCTGCATAGCATAAGATTAATACTCCACCTAATCCATTTCCTCCTTGTGCTATTTCTATCATTTTACTATAATAGTTCCATGTGAAAATGTATAACAATGATATGGCACAGAATAACAAATTCTTTTTCATTCTTTATCCTCCTTTAATATCCATGAATCTCCATCCCAGATATACATACCTTCTTTTAACTTAGATATATCATTAAAGAAGGTCGTTATCATATGTGAGCCTTGTTTTTATCATTATAATAATTCTTTAATCCTTTTTGTTGTTCATTAGCTAAAAACCAATAATCACCGGCAAACATTTTATTATGAGTGAACTGTTGAGTATAAACATTAGAATTAGCAGACAAACTTCCTGCTTGAAACGGATCAAAGTTAGCCTCCAGAGTTACTAAGGCATTAGTATAGCCATTTTGGGGGAATCTGAGAGCTGAATCAAACTTGGCAAATCTAAGAAATTATATTGAATAGTATTAATGCTTTTATTTAAATCTTTTGTCAGAGTGTCATTTGCGTCATAGGCATACTCATTTGCCTGCTTTGTGGCATCCTTGAATTCGATCCCATTATTGTAGGCCGAAGTGGTGGCGGCGTTACCCACACGTGTCAGTCGGTTGCCGTTCAGTGTAAAAGTCAGGTTGTCAATCAGCCCGTAGGATGAAGCTCCTGTCCGTCCGTAACGACGGAGTGAAGTCATGTTGCTCTGTCTGTTATACGTATAGGAGGGCTATGGCTCGTGCTGGAAGTTCCGTTCCACAAGTCTTCGGCGGAGGTCAGCCGTGACAGTCCGTTGTAACTGAAGTGGTATTCATGCAGACCTGTGTTGCCTGAAGTTTTCCAGTTCATGGCGGAAATATTACCGTTATAACAAGGCGTGTTTCCTCCATATGACTCATTGTAATACAAGGTCTGATTGAATAGCGTACCGGTGGTCGGTGTCTTGGTCTATGAGTGGATATTATAGGTGTAACTATTCTGCGTATCAAAAAGCTCTTCGATCTCTCCATCTATCGGGCAAGTGATAAAAAGTGGGTAAATATTTATAAATCCTGCCTCACAAATAGATATGAGACAGGACTTGTCTAATTAGCTCGGATTAAAATCCTGATACTTTAGCTAGTAGGTTCCTCAAAGTTCTTTAATATATAAATAGCCTGATTCACAATCTATATCTATAGAATATCCATGTCGTTGTAGTATATTAATAACATACCGCTGTTCTGGTAAAGTCAGTAAACCCTCTTCGCATGATGGAATAAACCATACCCCATCAAAATAAGTAGAAAGCAATCCTTCGATTCCTTTATTTTTAAATATTGAATCTATACGATATTGAGGGGCAACCATATATTCTTTCAATTGTAAAAATGAAAGGCTATCTACTATTAATGTATCTTTATAGGAAAGTCTAATTAAATCCTTATGGGGAAGGTTTATTTGAGGAATCGCATTTTTATCGTCTTCCTTCAATATAGACAATATCTCATCTTCTTCTAACACAACACAATAAGTAGAATCTTGCCATTTTATATTCACTGACATTAAAGGTATTGCAGTGCTTCCGTCTAAGTCTGGTAGTATCATTTCTGCTTCAGAGTGTTTATCCACTATATATAGAAATACAAGCACTAATCCAGTGATGATAAATAAAAATGAGAGGCACTTATTCAAGCAGTTCCTTCGGTATTCTTTTCTGTCCATATTCTATTCTTTTAGGATCACCAGTTCTTTTTCTAATTCTATTCTCTGTATTAACAGCGCGTACTTCTCTTATCTTTATACCATTTTCCGTTGTTTTATCAAAAAATAGTCCTTTATCTAAATCGGAAGAATGTTGAATTTCATGACTCAATCCAACTCTTGGAGTTCTCATCTCTTTTTCTTTTCTATTTCTCCTTCGAGTATAAGGGTCATAGTGAATTTTACTGCCTTGCGAAATTCCTTTTTCAGCCTTTTCCTTATCATATTCCGTTGAATTAGAATCACCTTTTTTAGGCATTGTTATATAATGAATATTCTCACTATCTTCTAATTTGGAAATAATTCCAGCAACTTTCTCATCGTCTTTCTTCAGTTGCGCCAAATCAGCTTTTACAGTTTCTTGATATTCTGTATCAATACCAAAGAATTCTTTTATTTGATCAATGAGTCCATTAGCGTTAGGTTTGACAATTATACTATCTCCATTTACATCAATGTTATTCACTGGGTTATTTCCTCCATACTGATACGATGACATCGAATAATATTTCTCAGCAAATCTATCTGTTGTAGTAAATCTCCCCACTGCTGCATCATATTGTCTCGCCCCATAATCATACCAGTTCAGTCCCTTCTTCGTATCCAGTTCCTTGCCATTATACTTATAAGGCTGCACATTCTCTCCACTTGCAAAGACACCTCCGAATGGATAATAATGGTTGATTTCTTCTACGCCACCATTCTTGTTAACCATCACCCGGTTATTCCCCTGATGATCTTTCAGGTAATAATAATACTCTCCGTTATCCAAAGAGACATAACCTTCTTCCGTCAATAAACATTTGGCTGTACCACCTTCATAGATCACATTACTGCAGTAAGTTGTCCGGGTAGTGCTACTTCCTATCTTATGCTCTACGCGGAGCTTTGTTCCGTCTGCCGCATAAGTATAAGTAATAGTACTCTGATCCTTAAACTTTATCAGTTTTGGCAAATTTAGTGAATTGTACTGAATTTCTTCTATTCCTTTGTTTAAATCTTGTGTTAAATTACCGTTGGCGTCATAAGTATATTCATTATTCTGTTTCACAGCATCTTTAAATTCAAATCCATCATTGTAAGCAGAAGCTGTAGAGCTATCATCTACTCTGCTTAACTGATTACCGTTCAAGCTCATCGTAAGGTTATCAATTATACCATAAGAATTAGCTCCTGTCTGTCCGTAACGTACCAACTTCAGGATATTTCCATTCTTATCATATTCCGTCACTCTTTCTGAGAAAGCGTTTTCTTTGGGAAGAGGCGTCTCTTCTATTTGTCTTCCGGTTTGTGTGCTCATAAGTCCGGTTGCCACTCCCCAGTCGTCATCATCTTCATCCCGCTGGCCTAGAATCAAATGGTCGGCATTTAGCATGCGCCCTAGTCCATCATAGGTGAATGTGTATTTTTGTCGGCCTTCCTCACCGCTTTTCCAAAACATTGAAGCGATATTTCCCCCACCGGCAGAATAACCATAATTCAACTTTAGAATTAGGTTAGGACTTTCAATACGAGTCAACCAATTCCGGATGTTATATGCATACCCCATTACATCAGCTGAGGCACCGTGTAAGGACTTGCTTTCTAATTGCCCCAATTTATTATAAGTATTTTCACTAAGCACAACTTTAGTGCCGTTCAGTGTATGTTCCACTTTACTGATTCGGTCAGCATAGTCATAAGAATAGGCATATGTCTCGGTAATTGATTTCTGTGTCCCATTCTCTTTATACGTGTGTTTATGAACTACTGTTTGTGGATTGCCACTGAAGGTATAAGCCGTTTCGGTCACATCCAGTCCGTCTTGTAGATTGTTCTGTACAGTCTTCACCGGGCGTCCCTGAATGTCGTATTGGTACATCATATATATTTTCTTACTGTCATCGAATATACTGATGACGCTACCGGTCTGATATCCCTTGCCATACGTTTTTTGAGCTTCTGTGAGGTTATAATTGGAGTCTGTAAATCCTGTTCCACCTATAAATCCATATCCGTCATAATAATTATGAATATGCACCACCGGATTTGAAGTGGCACTCTTGTTCGTGCATTCTCCCTGCTCGGTCAGACGGCCGAACTTGTCATACAGGTAGTAAGTCCATTTCTTAGTAGCCTGTGCCCGCTGGTTGCCATCCTGGGAGAAAACCAGTTGGTCCGCAGCGTTGTACGT
>OGIE01002966.1_pt1 | contig 19505 bp, 13 predicted proteins | sample 1571581 | NCBI WGS metagenome assembly OGIE01 (sample SAMEA2582021, study PRJEB24529) | metagenome | biome: Human gut stool | place: China | collected 2011
ACTCTCTTCTTTATATTATTTAGCATACCGTTTGCATCTTTTTTATTTCCAAATTGTTTAATTTATAAATTAGAGTAAAACAGAATAATAAAAGAAGAAATTATGAAAAAGATTATCGCATTAATGATGTTAGTTTTCATAGGTGCATCTACTGCAATGTATGCACAGCAAAGTAGTAGTGAAACCCGCCGTGCAGAACGTAAAGCTCAGCGTGACGCAGAAAAAGCCAGGGAAAAAAGAGAAGAAGCACAGGCATATGCCAATGCCGTACAAGCCATCAATAACAGAAAATTCGTACTGGAAGCTGACCGTATTACGTTCAAGAGAGGACGGAGTGCTTTCGTTACATCAAACACCAACTTTGTACTTTTAAACGGTGAAAAAGCATCTGTTCAGGTTGCTTTCAATGGTCCTTATGCAGGTCCTAACGGCATTGGCGGTATAACCGTAGACGGCAGAGTAGGTGAAGTTAAAACGACCACAGATAAAAAGGGAAATGTGAGTTGCAGTTTCAGTGTAGTAGGCGTCGGAATTTCCGCACAAGTTTCTATCAGGTTGACTCATGATACCAACAATGCATCCGTCACAATCAACCCAAACTTCAACTCGAATAGATTGTCACTGGATGGCAAAGTAATTCCATTATCCGAATCAAGCGTATATAAAGGACGGTCTTTCTAATTACTAAAAATAAACAAACAACTAGAATACAGGATTCTTTTAAAACATTCTTAAAGCATCGGGAAGATGTTATTTCCCGCTATTGAATACTTACGGCTGCAAAAGTTTATACTTATGCAGCCGTAAGTATTTTATTGACTATACAGTTCTTCCTTAAATACCATAGGAAACTTTTTTCAAGTATGCTTTTTGTTCAGACAGACTTTTTTTCCTATCTTTGCCACGGTTTTTGGTTCCGTATCTCCCTGTCGCTATGGTGAGAACGGTGAAAAGGGAATCAGGTGTAAATCCTGAACAGACCCGCTGCTGTAAAATCCGTTTCAAATCTTGAATATACCCAATTAGCCACTGTCCGCAAAGCGGATGGGAAGGCCATTCAAAGATGGATAAGTCAGAAGACCTGCCAAAAATGATATAGTTTTAATGCTTTCGGGAAATAAAGCAGAAAAAACATTTAGTCTGGCAGTTCTTTATCCTCCATAAAGAATTCTCTCTCTTCATGTATATCCTCCCGAAAGTAAGTCATAAATACTTTAAAAAGACTGAAATGAAAGTTTTTTCATGTGTATTATTTATGCTGACTTGTCTTTCGCAGATAGGCATAATGGCACAAAACAAAATTACTCTATCGGGAAAGGTGACAGACCAGCATGGTGCTCCTTTGTCTTTAGTGACAATTGCCGTAGAAAACACTTCATCCGGAACCTATACGGATGATAACGGACGATATTCCCTACAAGTCATACCTGGAAAACATACTCTTGTCGTATCTTTAGTAGGTTATCAAACTGTAAAGACACCCCTTAATATCCAGCAAAGCAAAAAACTCAATTTTACATTGGAAGAGAGTTCTGTTGTCCTGAACTCCGTAGAAGTTTATGGAAAGACGCAGACACAGAAAGTGAAAGAAGGAGTTTTTTCCGTCAATGCTCTTGATATAAAACCTATAGTAAATTCGCTAAATAATCTCAATGATCTGATAAACCGTACAACGGGCATTAAGGTTAGAGAAGAAGGAGGTGTCGGTTCAGACTTTGATTTGTCCATAAATGGTTTATCCGGCAATTCCGTCCGCTACTTCCTGGATGGAATGCCTTTGGACACCAAAGGAAGTGGGGTTTCACTTGCTAACCTGCCGGTAAATATCATAGACCGGATTGAAATATATAAAGGGGTAGTTCCTGCAAGCCTGGGAACGGATGCATTGGGTGGCGCCATCAATATCATTACCAAACAAGAAAAAAAGAACTATCTGGATGTTTCTTATGGCATCGGTTCATTCCATACGCACAAAGCAGACTTGAATGCACAATTTGTAGAACCTAAAACAGGACTGATTATCCGACCTACTGTGGGCGTAAACTATTCAAAGAATGATTATACAATGAAAGGCGTTGAGGTCTGGGATGAAGATAGTCGTAAGTATATTCCAGTCAACCGCAAACGCTTTCATGATGATTACTTCTCACTGTTCGGACAAATGGAAATTGGTTTTACCAATAAATCCTGGGCAGATGCTTTCTTTGTTTCCGGCTCTTATTCAAAAATTAATAAAGAGTTACAGACAGGTTCTATCCAAAGTAAAGTATATGGTATGGCAGAAAAAGAGTCAGACGCATGGAACATTTCTGCACACTACCAAAAGCGTAACCTCCTCATAAAAAACCTGCAACTAAACGCCTCCATTTCGCATACTTGGGATCACTCATTGACAGTGGATACCACATACCGACAATATGACTGGAATGGTGACTATATCATAAGTTCACGTAGTGAAATCATGGGACGCGGACGTATAATGCGTCATTACAAACGTCCGTTGACTATTGCCCGGGGGAACTTGGACTATCGACTAAACAATACACATAGCCTTAATCTGAACTATCTGTTAAGCCGTACGGGCAACAACCGCTACGATGAAGTGGATACTGATTTTGAAAAGTCAAACGACATTTTAGCCAAACACATCATCGGCATTTCCTACAACCAGTCATTTTGGGATAGTAAACTGACTAATACATTTTTTGCCAAAGATTATATTAACCACTTGAATATACGACAGACTGATTTAGACTGGCTTACCGGTTCAGAAAACGTGAAAGGCTCAACTACGAAGAATTACCTAGGCTATGGCATTGGTTCACGATTTACAGTTACCGCCCCATTCTCTATAAAGTTATCTTACGAACATAGCGTACGACTACCCCTCGCCCGTGAATTGTTAGGTAATGGTAGTACAATCTATGCAAATGTGGCATTAAAACCAGAAAGCAGTGATAATATCAATCTAGGCCTCTTCGGTACATGGCATCCAGCATCCGGACATACTATTTACTATGAAGCAAGCGGTTTCATTCGCTATGTAGACGACTATATCCAGGCTAAAATATCGGAAAAAGAGGCCACAATGCAATATGAAAACGTTCCTGCCGTACACATCAAAGGCTTGGAAGGTGAAATACGTTATAATTGGCAAAATAAGTTACAACTGATCTCTAATATAAGCTTTGAAGAAGCTCGTGATCAGAAAAGATATAAAACTGATGGTAAGCCTTCAGCTACTTATAACAATCGCGTACCTAACCGTCCTTGGTGTTTTGGAGGAGTAGAAGCAAATTATACTTTTCAAAACATGCTATTACCTCAAAGTAATCTGCGTTTAGGATGCAGTTACCAATGGGTACACTGGTTCTTCCTTACATGGGAAGCATACGGTGCACGTGAAAGCAAAGCACGTATTCCAGCACAACACATCTGCAATGCCGATATTACATATTCTTGGAAACGAGGACAATATAACATTGCATTAGAATGTGCCAATGTATTTGATAAGCTTGCTTATGATAATTACAAACTACAAAAGCCCGGTCGGTCATTCTTTGCTAAATTCAGATTATTTATTCATTAAATCTATTTATTAATTAACATTTATTCAAAATGAAAAGACTAAAATTCTTATTCAGTATGGTAATGGTCGCAATCCTGGCCATATCATTCAATGCTTGTTCTGATGATGATCCAACTCCAACTCCCGATCCGACTCCGGGAACAGAAGATTACCATTTTGATATTTGGATTGCCCTTGACAAACATGGTGGAATGGGACGTGATGTTAAAACACTCGTTAGAAGTGTAGAGTCTCTTGATGCAACCCAACCCCAAATTGACTTTGTAGGGGAAGGTACTGAAGTGAATTCCAAGTTGACACTGGAAAATATTATTAAAGGTGCCTATTACTATCAGGTGCCTGTTGCAGGTGACAGATTTGGCAAATATACACTGTCAGATAATAAAATAAATACAGTACAAGAACAAAAGTTTGGTACAAACACATACCTCCCTCGTAAATACACCCACACATGGCTTCCCGATAATAACTTAATGATTATGGCAGCCAATGGTGATGCAGACAAAATTATCTGGACCAAACTCAATGCTTCTGACATGACTATATTGAAAGAAGGTACATTGAATATCCAAGTTCCGGAAGGTTCAGCCGTATTCACAACTTCTGGAATTCTAACTTATCGTGAAAAAGACAATAAACTGATTTATTTCTATTATGGAAAAAGTAAAAAAGGCATAAATTCTACTGAATCCAAAGTATATACGGCTGTAATCGATCCTTCGACGATGAATGTGGAAAGCAATATTCAGACTTCATTAGTTGATGAAATGGTTGGTAGTGCTTACGGTGAATTGCTTCAAAAATGTACTTTTTTTGATGAGTCAGGTAATCTGTATCTCGCCTGTTTATCAAATGATGAAGATGGTGTAGAAAGATCTCATCTGTTAAGAATAAAAGCTGGAGAAAAGGACTTCGATCCAAGTTATGATGGATTTACCAATGATGGTAAACTTGTTTCTATAGAATATCTCGGTAACAATAAAGCTCTTGCTTATGCCCGTGAGGATCAATTGGGAACAGGAATCGACAGTTACAGTCACTATTATGCTATTATTGACTTATCTTCAAAAAGTAGCAGTCGCATCAAATGTGATGGTAAAGACTTGCCTTACAGTGGTGGCCGTTTTTCACAACGTACAGCTATAGCTGGTGGTAAAGCTTATATTGGTGTCAATCCAGAAGGTAGCAATCCTTGTATCTATATCTATGATATTGCAACAGGTGCAGTTGAAAAAGGTGTAGAAATAGCCGAAGGATACTATTTCGAACAAATCCGCGTTTTGGAAAACGAAAAATAATTCAATTACTTTAGAGACTGTCACAATTCAAAGGCAGTCTCTAAATTTATATACTCGCTTATGAGAACTTTTTATTTCTTATTATTCTTACTGAGTATTCCTCTCCTCTGTCCTGCGCACGAAGGAGAAAACTTCATAGCAAGCGATATGCTCGCAAATATGAAACCCGGCGATAAAGCCGCCCTGCTGATGGTACACTTTGGTACTACACACGATGATACCCGTGCCCTGACTATTGACGCTATCAATGCGAAAACTCACAAAGCATTCCCTGATCTGGAAATGCGTGAAGCTTTTACTTCCCGTATCATTATCCGCCGTCTAAAAGCACGCGGCATCAAGAAACTAACTCCGCTGGATGCCATGCTCCGTCTGCGTAGTGAAGGCTATACACATGTTATCGTACAAAGCACCAATATCATTGATGGTGTGGAGATGGAAGCACTTCGTCGAGATATGGAAAGTGTACAACCTTTCTTCAAGGAAATCCGTATCGGCACTCCCCTGCTCTACTCTACAGAAGATGCTGAAAAAGTGGTAAGCATATTAGGAAACCGACTTGACGCAACTGCACAAGGAAAGAAAGTTTCCAGTAAAAAGAACATGGAACATTTTGTTCTTGTCGGTCATGGCACCTATACTCCCAGTACCGCCATCTACAGTCAGATGGACTATATGCTGAAAGCCTACGGACTGAGTAACTTCCACGTAGGTACCATCGAAGGATATCCTTCATTTGAAACGATGCTGTCACAATTGAAAGCCGGAAAGGCCAAACAAGTAACTCTGGTTCCATTTATGTTTGTAGCTGGCGATCATGCTAAAAATGATATTGCCGGAGAATGGAAAGAAGCACTTGAAAAAGAAGGATACGCAGTAAATGTCCGTATGGAGGGTATGGGACAAATACCTGAAATACAGGAAATTTTCATCGACCACATCCGCTTCTCACTGAAACACCGAATGCTGGATATTATGGATAAAAAGGCAGCATACGCTGCCGGAAAAGACGAGTAATAATTACCTTATTTGTTTCAAGGCATGAAACCAGGAGTTTCATGCCTTGAATGTCAGCTTACTATGAACAAGAAAAGAACAGGAATAATCCTTGGCTGCATAATCACCATAGTCATCACTTGCTTTGCAGCCTACAATTATTGGTGGGCACCTACCCGCATCCTCATCATCAATCCCCTGCCCGCACAAGCAGCAGATATCGCGTTGAATAATGATTGTCGCCATATCCGCGTGAAATGCATCAAGATGGAAGAAATGAAAGACCTTTCCGGTTATGATGCCATCATGATGTATGGACGCGGATTGTTTCTGGATGAAACACAAGTAGCGGAACTGGAACGGGTAGCTGCCAAAGGTGTTCCTGTTTTTACCAATGCGCTAAGACACTTCAACTTCATCGTCAATCACAACATCAACCCTGAACAACAGGAAACCCTGCAAATGTATTTTCAAAATGCTTGCAGACAGAACTACAGGAATGCTTTGCGCTACCTGCGACACATCTCCACTCCCCAGCGCCTGGGTGACCGCTCTTTTGAAAATCCCGTAGAATTACCCAACAACCTGTTTTATCATCAGGAATACGGTCAGTACTTCAAAACACCGCAAGAGTTGACTGAATATCTGAAACAAAAGCAGCTCTACCACGAAGGTGGGCGCAATCTTGCTTTCATCTCAGGCATTAGTTTTCCGGTGGAAGGTACCCGCGCCCATATAGATACCCTGATCTCCCGTCTGACACAGGCAGGTTTCAACATTTATCCCATCACCGGTAGTGGTAAGGGACGCGAAGACCTGATACGTACCCTTCATCCCGACGGATTGATTTATCTGCCTATGGGACGTCTGGGAAACGATTCGCTTATCAACTGGTTACACCAGGAAAATATCCCCCTCTTTATGCCTTTCCCACTGGTACAACCGCGTGAAGAATGGCTGAATCCCAACATACCCGTAAGTGGAGGTACACTGACAGCACGTGTAGTAGTACCCGAAATAGACGGAGGCATGGCCCCCTTATGCATTTCCACACAAAATGAGAATGAAGAAGGATACATTCTGCACACACCGGAACCGGAACGGATGGATGCCTTAGTTGAACATATCAGCAAATATATGTCTCTTCGCGATAAATCCAATAAGAACAAACGCGTCGCCATCTGTTACTTCAAAACACCTGGTAAAGATGCTTTGCTGGCAAGCGGTATGGAGGTGATTCCTTCCCTCTATAATTTCCTGAAACGCTTGCGCAATGAAGGATATGATGTAAGCGGACTGCCTGCCACTGTGGAAGAATTCGGGCAGAGAATACACCGGGACGGTGCCGTAATGGGTTCGTATGCCAAAGGGGCACAAGAACAATTCTTAAAAACGGCACATCCCGTATGGCTCTCTACCGAACAATACGAAGCGTGGGCAAAAGAAGTAATTCTCCCGGAAAAGTATAAAGAAGTAACCGACCGCTATGGCGATGCACCGGGACATTTATTGGCAACGGAAGATAGTATCGCCATTGCCTGCCTGCGATTCGGCAATGTGTTATTGTTTCCACAACCCCGTCCGGCATTGGGAGACGATGATTTCAAATTGGTTCACGGCATGCCCGTAGCACCACCACATAGCTACCTTGCCCCCTACCTGTATATGCAGAAAGGATTCAAAGCGGATGCACTGATACACTTCGGTACACATGGAAATCTGGAATATACACCGGGCAAAAATGTCGGATTGTCACAGGCAGACTGGTCGGAAGCCCTGGTAGGTAATCTGCCTCATTTTTATTTCTACACCACAGGAAATGTAGGTGAAGGTATCATCGCCAAACGACGCACACATGCGGTACTCGTCACACATCTCACCCCGCCTTATGCAGAAAGCGGCATGCGCCAGCGATACAATCAACTGCTGGACAATATTCATAAACTACTGGATGAAGGTACAGAAGGACACCGTATGCTGGGAATGCGCGTGAAGAAAGAAACCGTTCATTTGGGGTTGCATCGTGACCTGGAACTGGATTCCGTACCCGATAAGCCTTACACAGCCGAAGAGCTGGAACGTCTGGACGCTTTCACCGAAGAAATTGCCAATGAAAAGATGCTCGGTGCCTATTATACAATGGGCGAACCTTATTCGGAACGTGACTTACTGCAAACCACCCTTGCCGTCAGTGCGGACGCCCTGGCTTATGAAACGGCAAAGGCTGACCGGGATAAGGGCCGAATTACAACAGAGCAGTTACAGGATTTCACCTATATAGCTCATCATTATCTACCCGTGGCAAAGAAACGCTTGACAGCCCTATTGCAAAACCCTCCGCAAGATACGGTAGCCATAGCTCCCGACCTTCGCCCGGCAGTGCGCTATCGTGAGCAACTGATATCTTCCACAGCCAACGAGTTCAATGCTATAGTACGTGGTCTGAGCGGTGGAACCGTGCTCCCTGCACCGGGAGGCGACCCGGTACTGAATCCGAATGTATTGCCCACAGGACGGAATATGTACAGCGTCAATGCTGAAACCACTCCTAATCCGCGTGCATGGGAAGACGGGAAACGGCTGGCAGAAGCCACACTGAAACAATACATCAGCAAACATAGAGAATATCCCCGGAAAGTGAGTTACACTTTTTGGGCAGGTGAATTTATCACAACTGAAGGGGCTACACTGGCACAAGTCTTCTGGATGCTGGGCGTGGAACCTGTACGAGACGGACAAGGGCGTGTTGTTGATCTGAAACTGGTGCCAAGTGAAGAGCTGGGACGACCACGTGTCAATGTGGTAGTACAAGTATCCGGTCAGCTTCGTGACATTGCAGGTTCACGGTTGAAGTTACTGACGGATGCCGTTCGTCTGGCATCGGAGGCACGGGACGAGGCATATCCTAACTATGTCGCATCAGGAACAGTGTTACAGGAAAAGTTGCTGGTGGAAAAGGGAACTTCACCCAAGCGTGCACGGGAAATGTCGGTGATGCGTGTATTCGGTCCGGTTAATAGTGGATACAGTACAGGAATCATGGGTTATACAGAGCATAGTGGTTCATGGGATGAGGAAAAGGAAATAGCTCAGGGGTATCTCAATAATATGGGTGCTGCTTATGGAGATGAAGAAAATTGGGGAGATGTTCAGAAGGATTTGTTTGCTTCCGCCCTTTCTGAAACGGATGTAGTCATTCAGCCACGGCAAAGTAATACGTGGGGGCCGATTTCTCTGGATCATGTGTATGAATTCACTGGGGGATTATCTCTTACCGTAAAGACACTGACAGGTAAAGAGCCGGATGCATACATGGCTGATTATCGCAACCGCACCAACCGCCGTATGCAGGAAACCAAAGAGGCAATTGCAGTGGAGACACGGGCAACCATATTGAATCCGACATTCATACAGGAACGTATGAAAGGCGGTGCAGGTTCGGCACAGATGTTCGGAGAAATTTTCCGGAATATATTCGGCTGGCATGTGATGCGTCCGTCGGCTATGGACAAGGAGGTATTTAATGATTTGTACAGGATGTATATACAGGATGAAAATAAGTTAGGCATACATGAATATTTCCTTCGTGTGAATCCGGCATCGTTCCAAGCAATGACAGCGGTGATGTTGGAAAGTGCACGGAAAGGCTATTGGAAAGCAAGCCCGGAACAGTTGAAGGCAACGGCTGCACTGCATGCACAAATCACCCGTGAAAAGGGTGCTGCCTGCACAGAATTTGTGTGCGATAATGCCAAGTTGCAAATGTTCGTTGCAGATAATCTGGATGCAAAAGAGAAGCAGGAATTCAATCAGGATATGAAGACCGTGTATGAAACAGCCGCAGCTAACGGTAAGGATGTAGTATTGAAAGAAAAGAAAATGACTCCGGAACAAGCGGCGCAGAAACAGAAAACGAATGGTTTGATGATTGGCGGCATAGTGCTGATTGTATTCATCGGATTGGTTGTATTGATTAAGAGAAAAAAGACATAAATGATAATTTAGCGAAGCGGAGCTTCGTTTAGTGATTAGTGTTTGGTGATTAGTGATAAGCACCATGCGGAATAATAGCGCAGCCCACTAATCACCAAACACTAATCACTAATAAATTATCATTTAAGCAACTAATATAAATTATGGATTACGTCATTCCTTTATTAGCAAGTTTCATCGCCCTTAGCTTCCTGCTAAAAATCGGCTTCTATCCCCGTTGGGGAACGTGGCTGACGGCGGGATGCTGTGCCATATTTGTATGGCTCATTACTCCGTGGGCAACAGAACAATCCAAGACAGAAATGATGGCCTTCTTTGCTTCCCGGCATCAAATGTTGGACATGTCCGTGTGCATCACCTTGGAAGCAGCAGCAATGATAATCTTCTGTTTTGATTGTTTTGCAGGAATGCGTACCCGCAATACTATATTCAAACAGACGGTCACATGTTTGCTACGCCTTTATCCCGGCCTATTAATAGGAGGCGTTCTTTGTTACGTACTAACTCAGATATTGTTTTCTTTTTCCGGAACCGACTTCAAAACATTATCATGGATAGCAGCAATTGCCACCTTTCTGTTTATCTGCCTTGGTGCTGGATTACTAAGGATGATAACAAGTAACGAAGCACTGCGTCTCGAACTCTTATTCATCGTCAACCTGTTTATTATCGTGTTAAGTATAGTTGCCACCGGATACTAAAAAGTAAATTCAATCATAAACATTATCAAATAACAAATATCATTATGGAAACCATATCAAATGCCCTCTTTTGGATATCAAACGGACTGCTTGTTCCGGTCGTTGTACTGTTATTACTATTTTTCGTCCGTGCCATCATCCTCGCCGGAGGCTTCTTCAGCGAATTCTACCAACGGATGAAACAGCAAAAACAACTCTCTGAAATATTGGAAGCCATCACCCCGGAAAACATCGACGAACAACTGTCCGCCCTGCCCCAAAGCGATAATCAGCCTTTGCTCCGCTGCCTGAAAAAGCTCTCCGAACACCGCAACAATGCCGCCTACTGCGAACGCCTGCTTGCCAACTTCGAAGTGGATGCCGAAAAAGAACTGGGACGTTCGCGCACCTTCATCAAACTGGGTCCGATGCTGGGACTAATGGGAACACTTATTCCGATGGGCCCCGCCCTCGTAGGACTGGCAACAGGAGATATTTCATCCATGGCATATAATATGCAGGTAGCCTTTGCCACCACAGTGGTCGGCATGGTGATTGCTGCCGTCGGTGTTATCACCCTACAAGTGAAGCAACGCTGGTATGCCCGCGAAATGAATGACCTGGAATATCTGGAAAAGGTGATGAGTGACAGGATTGCAGAATAATAAGCAAGAAAGAGTAATAGAGTGATAAAGCGATAGAGTAACAATAACAGAATCATAAATTTCATAACTTTTATTCCAATGAAACGAAATAGACTGCTTCATAACCAAACGGACTCCGACCCGATGGGCACAGTAGCCAACCTTTTCGATGTGGCCATGGTTTTTGCCGTTGCACTGATGGTTGCCTTAGTCTCCCGGTTCAATATGACGGAAATGTTCTCGAAAGAAGACTTTACTATGGTAAAGAATCCCGGAAAGGAGAACATGGAAATCATAACAAAGGAAGGACAGGAAATAAAGAAATATACCCCCAGCGAAGAACAAGAGTCCTCCGGGAAACGAGGCAAGAAAGTAGGCGTCGCCTATCAACTGGAAAGCGGGGAAATTATATATGTTCCGGAATAGGTGAAAACTATATTTCCGGATCAGGTGAAACCCATAAACAACTTTTCAGACAAGAGTTAAAAAAGCCATACCTAAAAACAAGGATTTTCACATTTATAAATACCCAACACTGGGTATTTCCTTACCTATATGTTCCACCTACCTTTGCATCTCTAAACAAACGATAATTTTATGATAAAGCAAAGATTATTAACGACTCTCCTCATGGGAGGTTGCATCACTGCCAGTGCATGGGCACAGGCTGACAAAGGTGAGACATCAGTAGATAAAACTGTGGACTTAAATCCTGTAGTAGTAACCGGAACCGGTACACATCAAAGGTTGAAAAATACACCGGCACCAGTATCCGTTATCACTGCCAACGAAATAAAACGTGCCGGTATCACGGACTTTCAGCAGGCCATGACGATGATGGTGCCTTCCCTCTCCTTCTCTCCGAACGCCATGGGTTCGTACCTGATGATGAACGGCCTTTCCAATAAATACGTATTGATACTTATCAACGGAAGGAAAGTGACGGGTGACATCAGTGGCAATATCGATATCAGCCAGATAGACATGAGCCGTGTAAAACGTATCGAAGTGCTGAACGGAGCTGCCTCTTCACTCTATGGCTCGGACGCCATCGCAGGTGTAATCAACATCATCACCAACCAGCCTAAAGAAGAAGTTTCATTCACCACCAACAGCCGATATACACGCAAGAACCAATTCTCCCAGGGCCTCAACCTGGACATTGCCAAAGGAAAGCTTGCTTCGTACACCGCCTACAAGTACGACCACTCGGACGGCTGGCAAAACAGCGGCCTGACAGTGGATAAGAACGATGACATAGTCGAAACCCTCGACCAGCTTTCCATCGGCTACAGCATGAATAACTTCTCCCAGCAATTCACCTATGACGCCACGGATAAGCTTTCCTTCTATGCCAACGGCGGATATTATTGGCGCATGACCGACCGCCCCATAAAACGTGAGGGCATGGCGGGCGGTAACGATTATAATACGCACTATGAAGGTTACAACTGGGGCACAGGAGCCAAATACAAACTTAACAACCGCTCCTCCATCCAACTGGATTATGTAGGCAACAACTATACCTCACGCTATAAATATATGCTGGCGACCGGCGACTATCAGGCAGGCGACTACGCATTCACCAAAAGACAAAAGTTCCATGATGCCGAACTGAAAGGTATCTTCGGTTTCACCACCAACAGCACCACCGTTTTCGGAATAGACTACCGTCAGGACATACTTGTCCGCCCCGATGCCGATGTTGATAAAGGAGTATACACCCTATCAGGCTACGGGCAGCATGAAGTAAAGCTGTGGAATCACTTCACAGGTATCGTAGGTGCACGCTATGACTATCATGAACAGGCAGGCGGACGCTTCACACCGAAAGTGGCAGCCATGTATAACATTGGCAACTTCAACGTACGTGCCACATACGCAGCCGGATTCCGTGCGCCCGGTCTGGACGAATTATATTACAGTATGTTCAAGAAGATGGGTAGCAAATACACCATCTCTATAGGTGATGAAGACCTGAAACCTGAACACAGCAACTATTACTCCGTCAATATGGAGTACCGTACCAATCGTTTCAGTGCTTCCGTCACCGGTTATCTGAATTATCTGACGGATATGGTTTCTTCTAAAGTAACAGCGTTCAATGACCTGCCCGCCGACCAGCGACAACTGTTGAAGAACGAGTTCCCGGAACTGGCGGACCTGTCATCGACCAAGAATGTCAATCTGAAAGAATATATCAACTTTGAAAAGGCTACTGTCCGTGGTTTTGAAGTCAGCCTCTCCGGCAACCCGTTCGCCGGTTTCACGCTGAATGGTAACTATACTTATGCTTATGCCCGTGGCAAAGGCGAAGAAGGCTGGCAGAATATCCAACGCAGCATCCGTCACACGGCAACCGTCAGCGGAAACTACGTGCACTCGTGGGGAGACTACACCATGAATCTCAACCTGAACGCCCGTCTGCAAAGCAAATGCTACTATCCGGGAGATGCCGATGGCGATGCTCCAGGCTATGGCATATGGAACATCAACACACGCCACTCCTTCGATTGTTTCAGTGGTTTCTTCCTGGAACCGGGTATCGGTGTCGAAAATATCTTCAATAAAAGAGACATGCGCCCTTTGACGAAGAACTTCACCCTGTACTCACCGGGACGTATGTTGGTGGTGAGCTTGACTTTAAAACTTAAGAATTAGTACATAACCTGTTATTCATTAAGAAAGAATACATAATCCATTATTTTTATGAAGCATTTTTTCATCACTCTTTGTTTACTGAGCATATCTCTCTTTTCCTCTGCACAGGAGGAGAAGACTGCCCTTCTCATTACTCATTACGGAAGTTCGGACCCTGATACACGTGCACTGACACTGGATGTAGTCACCCGTGAGGCAAAAGAAAAGTTTCCGCAGTTCGAAGTGCGCGAAGCGTATATCTCTCCTATCATCCGGCGCAGGCTGGAGAAACAGGGAGTTTATAAAGACAGTCCCGTGGATGCATTGCTGAAGCTGAAAAGCGAAGGATATTCGTGCGTACTGATACAAAGCACCACGCTGATTGAAGGCAGTGAAATGACTTCCGTCCGCCGGGATGCAGAGAGCGTGAAGCCGTTCTTTAAAGAGATAAAGGTGGGTAACCCGCTACTCTATACGGTAGAGGATTGCGAAAAGGTGATTAATATCCTGACGCAAGAACAGCCCGGGAAGAAAGAAGATGTCATCTATGTGGGGCATGGCAACCAACTGCCCAGTACGGCAACTTACGCCATGCTGGATTATATGATGAAAGCACACGGGCTGAAAAACTTCCACGTCAGCACCATCGAAGGATACCCCACGCTGGAATCAGCATTGGCACAGTTGAAGGAAACCCGTCCGAAGCAAGTGACGCTTGTACCGTTGTTGCTGGTATGCGGTAATCATACGAAGGAAGACATCGTAGGAGTGTGGCAACCGGAACTGGAAAAAGCAGGCTATCAAGTGAACGTGCGCATGCAAGGACTGGGCGAGCTACCCGCTATCCGGAAGCTCTATATGGAGCACATAGAGGCATTGTTGAAATAGCTACACCCTTTCCTCCTCAGGGCTACACCCTTTGCTTCGGATGGCTACACCATTCCGGGTAAAGGGTGTAGCCCTTTTTTGTCCTCCTTTTTACACCCTTTTATACCCGAAGTTTAAAGAATAGAACGTATCTTTGCATTGTAGAAATAAAAGCGATATGAAACAGCCTAAGATAATAGTTGCCGGCATCGGTCCGGGCAGCGAACAAGACATCACGCCCGCAGTTCTGAATGCGGTTCAAGAGGCAGATGTAGTAGTGGGATATAAATATTATTTCCAGTTTATCCAACCTTATCTCCACCCCGGAACAGAATGTATAGACACCGGCATGAAGCGGGAACGCACCCGTGCAGAGCAGGCTTTTGAACTGGCGGAACAAGGAAAGACGGTTTGCGTCATCAGTTCCGGCGATGCGGGAATTTATGGCATGACACCACTGATTTATGAGATGAAGCGAGAACGGAATAGTGCGGTGGAAGTGATCGCTTTGCCGGGTATCAGTGCTTTCCAGAAAGCGGCCTCGCTGCTGGGTGCTCCCGTGGGACATGACTTCTGCGTAATTTCCCTTTCTGACCTGATGACTCCGTGGGAACGCATCGAACGGCGCATCCGTGCGGCGGCAATGGCTGATTTCGTAACGGCTGTTTACAACCCGAAAAGTGAAGGGCGCTACTGGCAACTTTATCGCCTGAAAGAAATATTCCTGGCTGAAGGACGTGCTCCGGAAACACCGGTGGGCTATGTGCGCCAGGCAGGACGCGAAGAAGAGGAAGTACACCTGACAACACTTGGCGATTTCAATCCCGAAGAAGTGGATATGTTTACTGTGGTGTTGATTGGCAATTCACAGTCTTATGCATGGGGAGATAAGTTCATCACGCCACGAGGATATTATAATCGCCCGGATATGGACAGCCAACCGACCAAGGGAATCGGTCAGGACATCATGATACAGAGTTTCCGTACCATCGAGTCGGAATTGAAGAATAAGGATATCCCGCTCGGCCATAAATGGGCATTACTGCATGCCATCCATACAACGGCGGATTTTGACATGGAGAATCTGCTTTATACGGACGACGGCGCGGTGGAGAAACTTTATCAGAAGATAGTGGAAGGAGAACTGAAAACGATTGTTACGGATGTGACGATGGCTGCCAGTGGAATTCGTAAAGGTGCCTTGCAACGACTGGGTGTAGAGCTGAAATGCTATCTCACCAACGAGCGGGTGGCGGCTATGGCTGCGGATAAAGGAATTACCCGTACACAGGCAGGCATACGCCTGGCGGTGGAAGAGCATCCGGACGCATTGTTCGTATTTGGAAATGCGCCGACAGCGTTGATGGAACTTTGCGATCTGGTACGGAAAGGAAAAGCTGTACCGGGCGGTATAATTGCTGCCCCCGTAGGTTTCGTACATGTGCAGGAATCTAAACATATGGTGAAGCCGTTTATTGAAATTCCGAAGCTGATTGTGGAAGGACGTAAAGGTGGTAGCAATCTGGCAGCAACTCTGGTGAATGCGATACTTTGTTATAATGATGCGGAACAATTGAGACCGGGGCGGGATGTATAAATGATAACCATGAAACGAAAGTTTATAATCATAGGCATGGACGACAAACGGGCACCTTTCTTCCCGCCCGAAGTGCTGCAACATATACGTGAAGGAAAAATATTCTCCGGTGGTTTGCGCCATCGGGAGATTGTAGGGACACTGCTTCCGGAAGGTGCGGAATGGATTTCCATTACCGTGCCGTTGGATAATGTGTTTGTTCAATATGAAAAAGTGTTTGCTTCCGATACGCCAATCATCGTTTTCGCCTCCGGCGACCCATTGTTTTTCGGCTTTGCCAACACCGTAAAACGAAAATTGCCTGATGCGGAAATACAGCTCTATCCGGCTTTCAACTCTTTGCAGGCATTAGCACACAAGTTGGTAATGCCTTACGATGACATGCGTACCGTCTCCCTGACCGGGCGTCCGTGGCAAGAGTTTGACCGTGCCCTGATAGAGCGCACTCCCAAAATCGGAATACTGACCGACCGTGAACATACACCTGCCACCATTGCCGCCCGAATGCTGGAATACGGTTACAACTACTACACCATGTACGTTGGCGAGCACCTCGGCAATCCCGAAAAAGAACGTATCCGGCAACTGGACCTTAAAGAAGCCTCAGAAGAGGCTTTTGAGCACCCCAATAATTTACTGCTATATGCGAACCTCACTCATCAGACCATACAAACCTCACTCGTCAGACTTGACGAACCTCCTTCGTCAGAGCGTGCAAGCCTCCCTCATTCCGGAGAAATTCCGCCCCGCCCCTTCGGCCTCCCCGACGAACAATTCGCCCACCTCGACGGACGCGCCCGTATGATAACCAAATCTCCTATCCGCCTGCTTACCTTGCAAGCTTTGGAACTCAATCGTCGCCGTGTCTTCTGGGACATTGGATTCTGCACAGGTTCCGTCTCCATCGAAGCCCGTCTGCAATTTCCGCACCTCACGGTCGTCTCATTCGAGATACGCCCCGAAGGTGAAGAACTGATGCGCACCAACTCCCGCCGTTTCGGTGCACCGGGAATCACGGCAATCATCGGAGACTTCCTGCAAACTGAACTGAAAGACCTTCCCCGCCCCGATGCCGTCTTCATCGGGGGACATGGCGGGCAATTAGAAGAAATACTGATACGCCTCAAGGAAGTGTTGCAACCCGACGGCTGTATCGTCTTCAACTCCGTATCCCCCAATAGCAGGGAATTGTTCCGCAAAGGAACAGAAACCGCAGGAATGTTTCTGCACCCCTCCCTGCACATTACACTCAATGAATATAACCCAATAGAAATAATGAAAGCAATCTTATGAATAGAAATAATGAAAGCACCCCTATGCAGGTAGCTATTATGCTGATTTCCGAAAACAGCCTGCCCATTGCGCGGACGCTGAGTAATGAATTTCCCGACTCCGAGATAATCACCACCACTCCCGCCCCCGATTGTACGTATGTTTCTTCTTACGAAGAATTCATGGCCCTGACTTTCCACCGTTACGATGTTTTTATCTTCATCGGTGCCATGGGCATCTGTGTCCGCAGCATCGCCCCCCACGTGAAAGATAAGCATACCGACCCCGCCGTAATTTGCGTGGACAGCACTGGCCGCTATGCCGTTTCCGTCCTCTCAGGACACATCGGCAAAGCCAACGAAATGACAGAAAGCATCGCCCACATTCTCGGTGCCGAACCCGTCATCACCACCCAAAGCGACCGTACCGGACTCTGGGCTCTGGATACTCTGGGTGATAAATACGACTGGGCTACTATTCCCGGTGAAACGGAAGACGGTATGATGAACAATATCATCAGCCTTTTCGTGAAGAAAGTCCCCACCGCCCTCTTCCTCGAAGTCCGCGACGCAGGAACGGATTATCTGGAAAAGACTTGTCCCCCGCACGTGGATATTCACTACGGGCGGTTTGGAGACATAGAGCTCAGCGAGTATGAACTGGTGATACTTGTCACCCCTTTTCTGCACAACACCCAGGAGACACCCGCCCTGTTCTTCGTCCCCCAAGTGCTGCATGTCGGCATCGGACTGGCGCATCAGGCAGGTCCGGTGCAAGACATCATCCAGAAAATCTTCTACAGGATGATTGACAGCTGCATCATGCCCCGTGCCGTGAAGTGCATCGCTACCATCAACGAGAAACGCGACGAACCGGTCATCCAAGAACTGGCACGCGCTTACCAAATACATTATTACAGTGCGGACGAGCTGAAAGAAGTCTCCGTCCCCAATCCCAGCCCCGTGGTAGAGAAACACATGGGCACGCCCAGCGTCTCCGAAGCCGCCGCTTCCCTTTCCGCTAATGGTGGAGAACTGCTGCTGTACAAACTAAAAGGCGAAAACTACACCATGGCCATAGCCATTGAAAAAGGTGTACTCCGCCAGGGTCACATCGAAATCGTCGGTGCCGGACCAGGCGACCCCGACCTCATCTCCGTGCGTGGCCGCCAAATGCTGGAAAAAGCGGACCTGATTCTTTATGCAGGCAGTCTTGTCCCCCGCGAACTGACGTTTTGCGCCAAGCCGGGTGCCACGGTGCGCAGTTCGGCATCTATGGACTTGGAAGAACAGTTTGCCCTGATGAAAGAGTTTTACGACCGCGGACAGCTGGTAGTCCGCCTGCATACGGGCGATCCCTGCATCTATGGTGCTATCCAGGAACAGATGAACTTCTTCGACCGATACGGCATGCATTATCACATCACTCCGGGCATCTCGTCATTCCAGGCCGCGGCCGCGGCCTTACAATCACAGTTCACCATCCCCGAGAAAGTACAAACCATCATCCTCACCCGAGGCGAAGGACGCACGCCCATGCCCGAGAAAGAGAAACTCAACCTGCTGGCACGTTCGCAAAGCACCATGTGCATCTTCCTCAGTGCGGGTGTGATCGATCAGGTTCAACAGGAATTACTTGAACATTATCCTCCCACTACCCCCGTTGCCGCTTGTTATCATCTGACGTGGAAAGACGAACGCATCTATCGTGGCGAGCTGAAGGATCTGGCACAAATCGTAAAGGAGAACAACCTGACACTGACCACCATGATTGTCGTAGGCGACGCCATCGACAACCGTGAAGGATTATCACGCCTGTACTCACACCAATTTAAACATCTATTCCGTAAGTAAAATGATACTGATATTAGGAGGAACAACCGAAGGAAGGAAGGTCGTCGGCATTGCCGAAGAAGCCGGAAAACCTTAT
>OGIE01002980.1_pt1 | contig 19432 bp, 14 predicted proteins | sample 1571581 | NCBI WGS metagenome assembly OGIE01 (sample SAMEA2582021, study PRJEB24529) | metagenome | biome: Human gut stool | place: China | collected 2011
ACATCTTACGTCGTGAAGCAAGGTGTTCGCCTAGTCGATCTGACTTAATTCTTTTTCGGTTCTTCCGCTATTGCAGGTACGATCAACATCATTACAAAAGAGCCTTTGAGGAATTCCGCACAGATCGCCCATTCATTAACGATGATTGGCGGCGACCGTCCGGATAATAACACGACAATCAATGCATCGCTGGTGACAGATGATCATAAGGCGGGCATCTATATGTTCGGACAGAACCGCTATCGCGGGGCTTACGACCATGATGGCGACGGCTTTACCGAACTGGGAAAACTGAATGCCCGTACGCTTGGTTTCCGTTCTTATCTGAAGACGAGCACTTATTCGAAGTTGACTTTCGAATATCATAATATCAATGAATACCGTCGTGGCGGTAACTTATTGGATCTGCCTCCTCATGAAGCGGATATAGCCGAGCAAACGGAGCATAATATCAATGGGGGCGGGTTGAAGTTCGATCTCTTCTCGAAAGATTATAAGCATCGTTTGAATGTATATACTTCTGCCCAACATACGCAAAGAAGCAGTTATTACGGTGCCGATAAGAATCCGAATGCTTATGGCAGCACGACGGATATGACTTTTGTGGGTGGCGCTCAGTATTCGTATGAATGGGATAAATGCCTGTTTATGCCTGCCGAATTTACCGGTGGTGCTGAATATAACTACGATGATTTGCAGGATAAGATGCTGGGTTATCACCGTACGATCGAGCAGACAGTGCATATCGGAAGTGTTTTCCTGCAGAACGAATGGAAGAATGAGAAATGGAGTTTTCTTGTCGGGGCGCGTATGGATAAGCATAACCTGATCGATCATGCTATATTCAGTCCGCGTGCCAATGTGCGTTTTAATCCGATCAGCGATGTGAATCTGCGTATGTCCTATTCAAGCGGTTTCCGTGCTCCGCAGGCGTTTGATGAAGATTTGCATATTACGGCTGTAGGTGGTGATGTGGCTATTATTCAGATATCTCCCGACCTGAAAGAGGAAAACTCGCAGAGTGTGAGTCTTTCTGCCGATTTTTATCGTCGTTTCGGTCCGGTCCAGACTAACTTCCTTGTAGAAGGTTTTTATACGGATTTACGAAATGTATTCATCCTGGAAGAGATAGGACGTGACAATGATAACAACCTGCTGATGGAACGCCGTAACGGGAAAGGGGCTCGTGTAATGGGGATTAACCTGGAAGCAAAGGCGGTATATTCATGGATGCAGATACAGGCAGGTGCAACTATCCAGCGCAGCCGTTATAAAGAGCCGGAAAGTTGGAGCGAGAATGAGAATCTGGAACCTCAGAAAAAGATGTTCCGTTCGCCGGATGTGTATGGCTACTTCACTTCCTCATTTACTCCGGTGAAAAGATTTACGGCTTCGTTGACCGGTACTTATACCGGGAGCATGCTGGTTCAGCATCTGGCTGGTTATATTCCGGAAGACCGGGAAGAGAAGACAAAAGATTTCTTTGACCTGAATGTGAAGGTAGCATACGATTTCCCTCTTTACCAGTCTGTTACTTTGCAGGTAAATGCAGGTGTTCAGAATATCTTTAATTCCTATCAGGATGATTTTGATAAATACGAGAAACGTGATGCCGGATATATCTATGGTCCGGGTATTCCGCGCAGTTATTTTATCGGATGTAAGATCAGTTATTGATAGGCTGATATAAAAATATTCGGGAAAGCCCGGTAGAAGTTCCTTGCTTTTACCGGGCTTTATGTTTACTTTAGCGTCAATTTAATAAATCTATATAACATGAATTTAAGTGATCCTAAGGATTGTTTGTATTGCACGAACAATCAGACATTACACGATCTGATGATCGAAATAGCTCCTTTATCCGTATCCAGACTGTTTCTTTTCAGGGAACAAACATATTATGGGCGTTGCCTGGTTTCTTATAAGGACCATGTGCATGATCTGAATATGTTGAGCGATGAGGAAAGAAATGCGTTTATGGCAGATGTGGTAAAGGTAACACGTGCCATGCAGAAGGTATTCAATCCGCAAAAAATAAATTACGGTGCTTATTCCGATAAACTTTCACATCTTCATTTCCATCTGGCTCCCAAATATGAGGACGGCCCTGACTTCGGAGGTACGTTCACTATGAATCCGCAGAAGGTTTATTTGTCGGATAAGGAGTATGAAGGCATGATTGCGAAGTTAAAGGAAGCTTTGGGATAAAAATAAAAACAAAAGGAAAGCTGCCGGGCTTTCCTTTGTTGTTTATTTTAGTTGTTTGATAAAGCTTTCTGGATTCTGGCTGTTAGGCCAAATGCTAACAATGTAGATTGTCTTTTTTTCTACATAGTAAAGGATTTTATGGTTTCTATGTTCGACAAAGGAACGATAATTTCTTTTACATGTTTCGGTTTCCGGTTCATAAGATCCCATATTGGGATTTAATGCCAGCAAGTCTACGGTTTCTAAAATCCCATTAATGAATTTATCTGCAGCTCTAAGTCCCATTTCTTTTTTGTACCAGGCATAAATTGTTCGAGCTTGTTTTCTTGCTGTGCGTTTCCATGCAATAACTAAAGATTCCTCCATGAAGCGACAGCTTTTCGCATTTCATCTTGTGTGTAATAGACCGAATCTTCCTCTGCCAACCTAAGACTTTCCATCTTTTCTTCATGGGATAACGGGTGCATGGCACTTTCTATCTCTTCATCGGTAACGAAGTCGATATCGTCAACAGTTACCCTACGGGATATTTTAGATTTGTTGGATGCAATCCGCTTGACATACTTCTTTACTCTCTCGATACTTTCTGTGTCAAGGTTGATAATTTCGTTGAACAGTTCCAGGCGTTCACCCTGTAATTCCATTGCTTTCATATATTTACTCCTTTCGGTTTTGATAAAGTACAAATGTATTTATTTTTTTAATAAAGACAATGAAATAAACTTTTTTCTTTCAGGAGGCTGCGGTCACACGGCAATTATACTTGGTGAAGCGTGACCTTACGGAGCGGAGAGCATTCCGCTCCGGTATAACTGTGGCGATATCCATGTAACCAGAGCCATGTCGCTCCCGGATGATCTAACCTTTCAAACTTTTATTTATTGTATCTATGTAGTTAAGTATTTCGTCCCGTCCTTCTTTTTTCTCGGAAGAAGAGAAAAGCATCGGAGGGAGTTCTTCCCATGTTTCAAGTAACTTTTCCTGATAAGCTTTCAGATTTTCCTGTAAGCGTCCTTTGCTGATCTTGTCGATCTTTGTGAAGATGATAGAGAAAGGGATGCCGTTTTCACCCAACCATTCCATAAATTCCAGGTCTATCTTTTGTGCTTCATGGCGGCAGTCGATCAAGACAAACAGGTTTGTGAGTTGTTCACGTTCCAGGATATAATCTTCGATGATCCGTTGGATATTCTCCCTGCCTTCTTTTCCGCGCTGGGCAAAACCATAACCCGGCAGGTCAACCAGAAACCAGTTGTTGTTGATTATAAAATGATTGATAAGCAAAGTCTTTCCCGGCTTCTGTGAAGTCATAGCCAATCCTTTCTTGCCTGTCAACATATTGATAAGGGAGGATTTGCCAACATTGCTTCGCCCGATAAAGGCATACTCCGGAAAGTTACCTGCGGGGCATTTCTTTACGTCTGTGTTACTGATAACAAATTCTGCACTTTTGATTTCCATATTCTTACGCTTTTATTGTTTTGTGTTTGACTGAGGCCGCCCATAATCCGAAGAATGTGATTGCTCCGTTCAGCATCAGCATTTCATAACCGAAGGCATAGCCTGTATGTTGTTTCACCAGATAATCCGTTGCAAAGCAGATCAGCGGTGAAAAGATACATATATAAGGAACATATTTGTCACGCGGATGTTTTTTTGTGAATAATCCAAAGACAAATAATCCCAGTAAAGGACCGTAAGTATAGGAAGCAATCATATAGATGGCATCGATCACACTACGGCTGTTTACGGCCTTAAAGATAAGGATAATTATGGCAAATAAGACAGAGATGAGCAAATGGCTCATCAGGCGGGTGCGCTTAGCCTTGGTTGCTTCTTCCTTTTCCACTCCGAGGATGTCGACACAGAAAGAGGTGGTCAATGCCGTCAATGCTGAATCGGCACTGCTGAAAGCCGCCGCTATGATACCGATCGTAAAGAAGATCAGAATGGAATGTCCCAATATGCCGGAAGTACAAAACATAGGCAGGATATCGTCATTTAATACCGGCAATTCGATATTCTTTTGTGAGGCAAGGCTTAGTAACAATACACCGAGGGCAAGGAACAGGAAGTTCACCGGCGTAAAGGCAAAACCGTACGTGTACATATTTTTTTGTGCATCTTTCAGACTTTTGCAGGACAAGTTCTTTTGCATCATATCCTGATCGAGTCCGGTCATGACGATGGTGATAAAGATTCCGCTGAAAAACTGTTTCACGAAATGTTGCGTACTGTGCCAATCCTCGAATTCAAAAATACGGAAATGAGGATTCTCTGTCAATGTCCGCACCATGCCTCCCATATCTAGTTCCATGGCATCTTTTACTTTCCATATAATAACGACCAGCATAGCGACCAGGCAAAGAGCCTGGAGTGTATCTGTCCAGATGATCGTCTTTATGCCGCTTCGGTACGTGTATAGCCATACCAGGAAAATACTGATAATGACGGTTACCCAAAAAGGAATATTCCAGGTGCTGAATACGTAATGCTGCAAGATCAGGACTACCAGATAAAGTCGTGCTGCTGCCCCGACGATCTTTGAAAGCAGAAAGAAGGAAGCCCCTGTTTTGTAACTTCTTCGTCCGATACGGTCTCCGAGGTAGGAGTAGATCGATGTCAGTTGTAGTTTGTAATAGAGCGGTAACAATACTTTAGCTATTAATATATATCCGAAGAAAAAGCCGAAAACCGTTTGCATATAAGTCATATCTATGCTCCGTACCATTCCCGGGACCGAGACGAAAGTCACGCCTGAAAGCGATGTCCCGATCATCCCGATGGAAACGATATACCACGGTGATTTACGGTTGCCCAGGAAGAACGCATCATTGCTTGTGCTTTTTCTACCTGTGATCCAGGCGATCAGCAACAATATGCCAAAATAAACGGCAATTATAGAGAGGATGATATAGCTATTCATTAACCGGTATTTAATTAAGTAGAGCAGGGAAGTTTAATCCCTGTCGAACGTTCGGGGACAAAGATAACAACATTTTACAAAAATGTAATATCATGTAAACTTCTTCTTAATATACGCATTGTTCCTTTGCGGTCGTAAAAAAACAAAGAAAAATAAAATGGAAATAAATAAAAGACGCTTTTCTGTTTTTAACTCGCTTTTAATCGCTGGCTTTTTGACTGTTTTTCCACTCGAAAATTTATCAGCACAACAGGCTGTCCTGATTCATTCTCATAATGATTACCGTCAGCGGGTTCCTTTTTATCAGGCCTATTCGCAGCAGTTATACTCAATCGAAGCGGATGTGTACGCAGTAGAGGAAACCGGAGAACTTCTGGTTGCACATGATCCGGAAGAATTGGGTACGGCATCTACACTGGATGAATTATATATAGAGCCTATACTCTCTTTATATAAACGAAATAACGGACGTCCCTGGAAAAACTCCGATAATAGACTGCAATTACTGATTGAACTCAAAACACCGGAAAAACCGACTCTCGATTGTCTGGTTTCCAAGTTGAATAAATATCCGGAAGTTTTTGATCCGGCTGTTAATCCGGCAGCAGTTCGTATTGTAATTACCGGAAACTGTCCGGCTCCGTCTGATTTTTCCAAATATCCGTCTTATATCTATTTCGATGGACAAGTCGGTGTTGACTATACCCCGGAACAATTGGAACGAGTCGGGATAATCAGCGATGCTTTCGGTCGCTATTCTGTATGGAATGGAAAAGGAGCCATGATTGCTCCGGAAAAGAAACTGGTCGCAAACGTGATAGAAAAGGTTCATGCTTTGGGAAAACCGATTCGTTTTTGGGGAGCTCCGGATGGTATCACAGCGTGGAATACATTCCATAATATGGGAGTGGATATCATTAATACGGATAAACCGGAAGCTTGCTCCGATTTCTTTCACAATTTTGAAAGTAAGAATTTCTCGATTATTTCTGATACGCTCAATTTAAGTGAAGAAGTTACCCGAACCGACAGGCTGGATAAAACCACCGCCGGTTTCCGGGGCTTCGGTAAAAAGAACAGGATGCTGACAAAGCCAGTGGAAATTTACACGCCGACTTACCTGAATGACGGTACTGAAAAACCGATTAAAAATGTGATCCTTTTGATTGGTGATGGAATGGGACTGGCTCAGATTTGTGCTGCCCAGACGGTAAATAAAGGTCTTTCTTTTCTGCAATGTAAATATGTAGGGTTACAGCAGACCAATGCGAAAGACCAGTACACCACAGATTCGGCGGGTGCCGGAAGTTCGATTGCTACAGGACAATCTAATTGTAACCGTTATATCAGCATGAGTGAAGATGGTGAGGTATATGCTTCTCTGTCGGAAGTATTGGCTTCTGACGGATTTGCCTGTGGAGTCGTTACATTAGGCAATATTGCAGATGCAACTCCTGCTGCTTTTTACGGTCATGCAACGGAGCGTGACAATACGGATGAAATAACCGATTGGCTTCTGAAAGGTACTCTGACTTTATTGAACGGCAGTGGAATGAATGTACTTACCAAAAGGAAAGATAGCCGTAATTTGGTTGAAGAGTTGAGACCTCAATATAATATAACGACTACTATAGATGATATTAACGAGGTCAAAGGAAAGGTTATCTGTATAGATGAACGGATGGGGCAGGCTACAACCGAGGAGTCGCTACCATTGCTTGCCGAGGCAACTCATGCTGCTATCGATAAACTGAAAGAAACGAATGAAAAAGGTTTTTTTCTGATGGTGGAAGGTGCTAAAGTTGATTATGCCGGGCACGCCAATTCTTTACCTGGCTCTGTTATGGAGACACTTAGTTTTGATAAAGCAGTAGCTGAAGCAATGAAATTTGCCGACAGTAATGGAGAAACGTTGGTTATTGTGACAGCCGACCATGAGACCGGTGGGCTGACTTTGGTTGATGGAGATCGTGAGTCTGGACATATTACAGCTCGTTATATGACTGATGATCATACACCGATAATGGTTCCTGTTTTCGCCTATGGTCCCGGAGCTTCACATTTCTGTGGAATTTATCCCAATACTGAAATCTTTCATAAAATATTAAATAGCATAAAACAAATACATTAATTAAAATCATTGAACATGAGATTGTTGGTTACTTATTTTCTTCTCACGTTTTGTTGCGTGAGCGTGTTGTTTGCGCAACAAATCAGCGTGAGAGGAGTGGTTTTTGATGCAAAAACATCGGAACCTATCATTGGAGCAACTGTTGTACAGACTGGAACTGCCAATGGAGCACTCACGAATATCGATGGGGAATATCAGTTGGAAGTCCCTGCGGATGCAGAATTGCAAATCAGTTATCTGGGATATAAACCTTTTACAACTAAAGTGAGCGGTCGTTCGCAAATCAATGTTTCACTGGAAGATGACCTGGTGAATCTGGAAGAGGTGGTTGTAATCGGTTACGGACAGGAATCCCGTAAATCGAATCTTTCTGTTGCCGTATCCAAAAAAGATATCGGAGATGATGTAAAGAGCCGTTCGACAAGTGTGATCGGAGCTTTACAGGGACAGATAGCCGGTGTGACGATCGCTAATAATAGCGGCGATCCGATGTCGTCACCTTCTGTAACGATTCGCGGAAAAGGTTCGCGTGACGGAGAAGCACCTTTATATGTAGTAGATGGTGTATCCGGCGCTCCTTTCAATATGGAAGATGTGGAATCCATCACGATCCTGAAGGATGCGGCTTCTGCTGCTATTTATGGAACGAATGTCGGTTCGGGTGGTGTGATCCTTGTAACGACTAAAAAGGCGAAGGAGGGTAAAATTACTGTTTCTGCTCGTGCCAGTTATGGCGTTCAGTCGGCTTGGCGAAAACCGAAAGTGCTGACTGCCGAAGAATATGTGAAAGTACGTACCGATGCAGCCAATGTGGACGGAGTTTCGATACCGGCCGGTATCGATCCCGATATTTATCCTTATGGGCAGCAAACTCATACGAACTGGATCGATGAAATATTTCGTACTGGTAAGATACAACGATATGCTCTTTCCTTGAATGGAGGTAGTGAATCTTTGAAATCTTATCTTTCCGCTGAATATAACAAGACAGAGGGTACTTTACTTAATACCTATGCGGAAAACCTGGGGGTAAAAGCAAATATCGATTTCAAGATTAATAAATGGGTATCTCTTTCCGAACGTGTGAACTATGTATATACAAACGGACGGGGCGACATAAATACTTCCAGTCATACGGGGGTCACAGCTTCAGCCATGTTTATGCCTCCTTCCGCTACTGTTTATGAAATGGACCAGGATGGTAATTATGTTTTGGATGATTATGGGAAAAGAAAATTTGGAGGGACAGTCCCTTTGTGGGCAAAAGACCTGGGAGTAGCCGGAACTTTCGGAGAAGTAGTGAATCCTGTGGCAACCCTGATGCGTTTAAACCAGAATCGCCCGAATCAGCAACTGTTTTCAACGACAAGCCTGGTGATAGATCCTATCGAGCATTTGAAGATTCGTTCAGAGTTTTCAGCCGGGACAAAAAATAATTATTATGAAAATTTTAGCGTCCGTGTACTTGAGATCGGTAAAACAAATGATGAGAACTCACGGAATCTGATGTATTCACGTACAAATAACTGGTTGTGGGAAACGGTCGCAACGTATGATCAGATGTTCGGTAAGCATCAGGTGAATGTGATGGGTGGTTATTCAATGAGTTATAACTCTTACAGAGATGCGAATGTAACTGTATATAATTTCCCCGACGAGGATGAATATTCACAAAATCTGGTAAACGGTACGGATTGGACAAAGACAAAACCAAGTGAAAGCCGTACGCAGGAATCGCAGGTATCTGTATATGCCCGTGGCTCTTATTCTTATGATGACCGTTATTTCCTGACTGCGAGTATCCGCCGTGATGCTTCATCAAAATTGTATTACAAGAATAATTCCGGTATTTTTCCCGCAGTGTCCGGTGCCTGGAAGATCTCTTCCGAGAAGTTTTTGAAGGATAATCCGGTGATTTCATTGTTGAAGCTACGTGCTAGCTGGGGGCAGATAGGTAATGTAGCCGGTGTGCGTAACTACTCTTATATGTCTAACTTGTCACAGACCGGTGATTATACATATTTGGGGAATAGCCACCAAAACCCGATTCTGGGACTGGGATTGACGACATTTCCTAATCCTGATTTAAAATGGGAGACTTCAGAACAAACAGACTTAGGATTCGATATTGAATTTTTAGAAGGAAAACTGGCTTTCGGGGCTGATTATTTTATTAAGAATACAAAGGACTTAATCGAGGAAGTTCCGCTTGCATCTGTCGGTGGCGTGTCGGTTGCTCCGCTGGGAAATGTAGGTAAAGTGCAGAATAGTGGAGTTGAGTTTACATTAGGTTATGGAGATACATCAAAGGGAGGTTTTTCTTATCATGTGGATGCGAATTTTTCTTTTCTCAGTTCGGAGGTAAAGGATTTGGGAGATCGTGATTTCTTTGCTCATGGATTGACTATCCGTGCTATGCAACCGTTACGTTCCAAAGTCGGACAACCCTGGTATTCTTATTATGTAGTAAAGACAGATGGTATTTTTCAATCACAAGCGGAAATAGATGCCTATACTCATACAGACCAGAATGGAAATATCACGAAGATACAGCCGAATGCAAAACCTGGTGATCAAAAATTCGTAGACCTGAATGGAGCTGGAATCATCAATGATAATGACCGCGAATATATGGGTAGTTACACTCCGAAGTTTACATATGGTTTGAATGCATCTTTCGGTTATAAGAATTTCGATTTGAACATAGCCCTGCAAGGTGTTGCCGGAAATAAAATATTCAACGGAGTCAAGGTAATGACCTATGCTGCCGGCCAGGGTTGGAATATGTCTGCCGACGTTTTGGATTCATGGGGGTATAATCATAATTCGGATATCCCTTTGATCAGTATGTCGGATACGAACGGGAATTACAGTACGGTTTCTGACTTTTTCCTGGAAAACGGTAGTTACCTTCGTGTAAAAAATATTACGCTTGGTTATACTTTACCTAAAAGTTTGTTCGGAAATGCACCCGGAGCACCCAATCTGCGTGTGTATGCAAGTGGTGAAAACCTGTTGACTTTCACTAAATATTCAGGAATGGACCCGGAAGTGGGTAATTACGGAGTAGATGGCGGTACATATCCTGTATCCCGTGTAGTTTCTTTTGGATTGAATCTTACATTTTAAGCATATAAACGAATCAAAGTATGAAAACAGTATTGAAAATAGGAATTCTTTGTCTGGCATTGGCCGGATTAACATCTTGTGAGGATTTCCTTACCTATAATAAATATGGAGAACCTTCCAGCGACCGTTTCTGGATGACGGAGAATGATGCGCTTCGTGCAGCTGACGGACTTTATTTCTGGACCGGGGAAGCCGGTGTTGTCGGGCGTGGCTTTATGCATTATTACAATTGTAGTGATGATGTGGTAACAGGACGTACACAAGCCGGTTGTGCTGCCATGAAGAATTTTACGGCGGATTATAGCCGTGATGTCGTGGATAACTGGCCGAAAATGTACCAGTTGATCAAACGTTGTAACGATATTATTTTAAATGTTCCCGATATGAATATCAGTGAAGATACAAAGGATAAAGTATTGGGACAAGCTTATTTTTTCCGTGCCTGGGCTTACTTCTGGATCGCTCCTTATTACGGGGATAATGGAGAAAACGGAGGTATACCTATTGTAGAGCCGGGTCTGGCAGTAGATGAACTGGATGTACCCCGTGTTAAGAGTGTACGCGATAACTATGCTTATTGCATAGAAGATTTTGAAAAGGCAGCCGCATTATTGCCTGACTTTAAAGAATGGGGAGAGGCTGATTACGGCCGTCCGCATAAAACTGCTTGTTGGGCATATATTGCTAAAGTTGCTTTGTTCGATGCTCAGTATGATGCATCTTCTTATGCAACCACTATTGAATATTGTGATAAGGTTATCAACTCAGGAAAGAACCGCCTGTTGGATAATTTCGCCGATGTATTCAAGATCGAGAATAATTACAGTGATGAATATATTTTCTCTTCTCCGTCTTCGGAAGTGGCCGGTTCTTTCCTTCCCGGCGCATTGTTGGAGAATAAAGGTTGGGGGCAATATAACGGTTGGGGGTATTTTACTCCGACAATCGAATTGGTCGAAGCTTTCGAAGTAGGTGATAAACGTCTGCCTGCCACTATTCTTCAACCAGGTGACAAGTTCTTTTTCCTGGGACAGGAAAAGGTATATTACTCCAATGAAAGTTTATCCGGTATGCAGTTCAATAAATATATGGATCCGTTCAAGGCAGCAGATGCTATCGGTACGACTGTCAATCCGAACGGTGATAATCCGACAACAAGTCTGAATATACCGTTGATTCGTTATGCCGAAGTGTTGCTAATGAAGGCCGAAGCTTTGATTTGGCAAGGTCAGAACGGAGATGCCCCTTTGAATGAAGTACGTAAACGTGCCGGTTTGTCTCCTAAGCAGAATGCAACGAAGGAAGATTTGATGAATGAACGCCGTTGTGAGTTGGCCGGAGAGTTTTCGAATCGTATGTTGGATCTGATCCGTTGGGGTGTTGCGAAGAATTATGTGGAGAAACCTTTACATGGATATAGTGTTAAAGCTAAAATCCCGGTTCCTCAGTCGAAAGACGATTTAGAGATAACAGAAATAGAAGCCTGGCCGTCCCGTACATTCAATGCATCGGTCAATCATGTATTCCCTATACCAACAAATGAGATATCAAAGAGTAAGAATCTGATACAGAACAAAGGTTATTAATAATTTTATCGGCATTTTTCCCCATTTTGTGGGGAAAATACCCTTATTAATCTATTTTGCTTGGTTACTTGTAGAGTTATTTATTCCTTTGTAATCAGTTAGAGCTCGTGAGAGTAAAGACAACCGGCTACCACTAGGAGCCGGAAAGATAGGTAAACACAAAAAAGGCCGCTATCGTGAGATTAGCGACCTTTTTAGATTTTAATATGTTTGTATCTGAATGCTTGTGGAAAGGAACTAATATCTTTTCTCAATTTTAGCTCCCCGGAAATAATGTGACAATATCTCCGTATAAGAATAGCCCTGTTCGCCCATAACTGCTGCGCCGATCTGGCAAAGCCCTACGCCATGTCCCCAACCGGCACCCGTCAGTACGAAACGCTGCGGGATGTTGAGGCGCATATTTTCCTTATCAACAACGAAAGCAGAACTATACAGATGGGTTTCCGATAAGGTCCGCCGTATTTCCAACTCCTTGCCGATCGTATAAATACGGCGTGTACCTATGATCTGTAACTTTTCGATACGTCCGGAACTCCCTCTTTCCAATGGGATCAGATCTTGTATCTCGCCGAAGTCGATACCACTTTTGCGGTGGATCAGTCCGGCAAGTTCCTCCTGTGTATAAGTCACTTTCCAACGATAGAAATTAGTTGTTTCCTGATCATAATTGTTCAGCACCTGGCTCAATATCTTTTGATCTGTCGTATTGCAAAAAGCATCGGGCGAATTGCGTATCCACATTTCTGCTTCGACCGGATCGGTCAGGTCAGGAAAAGCGCTCTCCTTGCTGTCGCGAACGGCTGTCAGATAGGAGTGGGGCACAGGCTCCCAGCAATGTTCGAATTGCTCGGTTACGCCTCCGCAGCATTTGGAAAAGCGGGTATCGCAAATCGATTCGCCATCGGTCAGTATTTCGCCGCGTGTTTCGTGGATCACCTCTTCCACTATCGGAGTGGAGGCGCGGGTGATGCCCTGGTAACGTTGGCAATGATCATCGGCACAGACATCGAACATACCATGATCTTCGCGGTCGTACCAACGGATCAGTTGGTCACGGTCGCGTTCACAACTTTTGTATTTCTCCGGTGCTTTTCCCAGGCGGAACGTCTTTTCAATCTGTGCCAGCAACCAACTGCGGGAGATCACGGCATGCGCTTTCAACAACTCTTTTGAAGCTGTGGCACTCATTTCCGACGAGATCACACTGGTGAGATATTCTTCAACATCGATGCTGTTGATCACCACAATACCTTCATTCCCTGCTACCAGGTTCAATGCACCTTTGAATCGTTGGTCTTCTTGTCTTTGCCAGTGAAAATCAACTCCGATCGTAACAGCTTTCAGGTCGAATGAAGAATCAGGCGAAGCCGGTTCAAAGAAAAGCTCCTTATACAGCTTACCGTTGTATACTATATTCCCGTTTACGAACAACGCCCGTTGTTCTCCCGTCAGAAAAGAACTGCTCTCGGTGTGGATATATTCTCCGTTGAATACGAATGAGAGTGCCTTTTCCGTCATAATCCCAACATTAACTAACGGTGCATCCATTATTTATATTATTCTTTTTTCGCTTTCATCGAGCTTATCGCCAGATAAGCCATTAATGCAATATACATAAGAACAGCTAAAGGCTCGGCAAAGTTTCCTTCCAGCCATTTTTCATTTACCAGGTTAATGCCACCGAAACGCAATGCTGCGCTGACAACACCCATTAAAGCTCCACCGGCAATGAATCCGGAAGCAAGCAATGTACCCTTTTCAAGACGAGCAGTATTCAATGCCTTGTCTTTGCTGCGGCTTCCAACATACCAGCTGATAGCACCACCGATCAACAAGGGGGTATTCAATTCCATCGGAATGAACATACCTAATGCGAAAGCCAATGCCGGGATTTTGCAGAAATTCAGGATGATAGCCAATACGGCTCCGATTCCGTACAGTATCCAGGGTGCTCCCGAACCACTCATCAGAGGTTCGATAACAGCTGCCATCGCATTTGCCTGCGGAGCTGCCAGCTGTCCGGTGGTAAACCCGTATGTCTGGTTCAGGATAAGGATAACACCGCCAACGGTTGCAGCAGAAACCAGTGTACCGAGGAATTTCCAGGTTTGTTGTTTTGCCGGTGTACTTCCGAGCCAGTAACCGATTTTCAGGTCAGTAATGAAGCCTCCCGCCATAGAAAGTGCCGTACATACAACACCTCCGATGATCAGAGCCGAGACCATACCGGCTGTTCCTTTCAGTCCGGCAGCAACCAGAATGATCGACGATAAGATCAGTGTCATCAATGTCATACCAGATACCGGATTGGTTCCGACAATCGCAATCGCATTGGCGGCAACGGTTGTGAACAGAAAAGCGATGATCCCGACGATCAACAGACCGATCAGGGCATAATACCAGTTATCCAGCACACCGAAATGGAAGAACAAATAGGTAACGATCAGTGTCGCAAAGATACCGATCGAGATGATCTTCATGGATAAATCTTTTTGTGTGCGTACCGTTTCTGTGTCGGCTTCCGTATTTTTCCCTTTCAGTTCTTTGGCTGCCAATCCCACGGCTCCGCGGATAATTCCCCAGGAATTGATAATACCGATTACTCCGGCTGTAGCAATACCCCCGATACCGATATGGCGGGCATAAGTGGTAAATATCTGTTCTGCACTCATGCTTCCGACTGTTGCGGTGATCGCATCATTGCCTAGTGTCAGTACATCTGCGCCGAAAAAGGCGGACATCAACGGAATGATCACCAACCAAACCAGGAATGAACCGGCACAGATAATCATTGAATATTTTAAACCGATAATATAACCTAACCCCAGTACGGCTGCACCTGTATTTACTTTCAGAACGACTTTAGCCTTGTCCGCCAGCATTTCACCGGCACTGACGATCCGTGTACTTATCGTTTCGCTCCACCATCCGAATGTGGCGATGATAAAATCATATAAACCTCCGATCAGTCCGGCCAGGATAAGCGGCTTGGCCTGGCTTCCGCCTTTTTCACCTGAAACGAGCACTTGTGTCGTTGCTGTAGCTTCCGGGAACGGGTATTTACCGTGCATGTCTGAAACAAAATATTTCCGGAAAGGAATCAACAACAGAATGCCGAGGATACCACCCAACAGCGAGCTCATAAATACTTCAAAAAAGTTGATGGTGATTTCCGGATATTTATCCTGCAGGATATATAAAGCAGGAAGGGTAAAGATCGCCCCGGCTACGATCACGCCGCTACAAGCTCCGATAGACTGGATAATAACATTTTCCCCTAATGCATTTTTTCGTTTAAAGCCGCTCGACAGTCCGACGGCAATGATAGCGATCGGGATGGCTGCTTCAAAGACCTGTCCGACTTTCAGTCCCAGATAAGCTGCAGCCGCACTGAATATCACGGCCATCACAAGTCCCCAAAACACAGACCAGGGTGTCACTTCTTTGTACTGTTTATTGGGTGACATGATAGGGTTATATACTTCTCCTTCTTTGAGTTCTCTGTAGGCATTTTCCGGTAGCCCGCTTACCTTTTCTTCATCTTCCTTCTTCACGGTGACTATTATTTTTAGTTAGATTTAATCTCAAATGTGTTTTTCTGTATCTATAGCGTTACAAAACTACGTTATTTTTTTTATAGAACAATGATTAGGGTGGTAAGAATGGAGGGCTCGAGGTTTATATGAAAGCTGTGTGTGTGGCGTATTTCTTTTATCGGTTGATTATGAATTTATTACAGTTTCCTCGTAATTCCCGGGTAAGGAAACTGTAATTCCCTGCGGAGGGAACTGCAATTTCCTCCGCAGGGAACCAGAATTTCTTCCGGAGGAAACTACAGTGTCCTCCTGGGGAAATGATGAAATTATTCTTTTTCGTTTTTCTTATGCAGGCTTCTCAGTTCAAAAGAAAGCATTACGCGGAAGATACCAATGATAAGCAGCGCGTAAGCGATCATATAAACGAGTGTAAAGACTCCTAATCCCGGCTGCCAGATAATGGCGATGCTACAGATAATAGCCAGAATTCCGAAAGCCATATACCAACCCCAGTTTCCGGTTCCGAACCGTTTCAGGTCCATTGCATAACCTGTAGAAGAGAAACCTCTGAACATTAACCAGAATGCGAGGATAAACGGAAGGACGGTCATGCTCAGCCCAGGGCTTGCCATCAGGTAAATACCCAGTATGAGGTCGATGATACCACCGGCCAGATACCAGCCCCAGCTGGAAATATGTTTCCGGTTGGATACGGCAAAAAGGATTTCAAGTGTTCCGCTCACAAACATGGCAACGCTGAATAAGATACTTAACGCAACATAACTAGCCATCGGCGTGAACATCAGGCATATTGCAATCAGGATATATAATAATCCCAGTAGAAGTGAAACCCACCAGTTTTTTACGGCGGAACTAATTCTTTCGTCAAATGTGTTCATATCAATTTGTTATTAAAATTATTTCTACTGTAACAAAAGGCAGGAATGAAAGGTTGTAAAAATCTTCTTTTATATACATTATGGTCAGTTCTCTCTTAAATTGTCTTCTTCCCTTTAAACACATCGGAAAGAGGTCTTTGCCGAATAAGGACAAATCGAATATTTTGTATACATTTGTACTCTATTTTAATAATTAAAAAGTCTGAACCTAATGAAAGGAATTGTATTGGCCGGAGGTTCCGGAACCCGTTTGTATCCGATTACAAAAGGTGTATCTAAGCAATTATTGCCGATTTATGATAAACCGATGATCTATTACCCTATCTCTGTCCTGATGTTGGCCGGGATACGGGAGATATTGATTATTTCGACCCCGCAGGATCTGCCGGGATTCCGTCGACTGCTGGGGGACGGTTCGGATTATGGTGTGCATTTCGAGTATGCCGAACAACCTTCACCCGACGGGCTGGCACAAGCTTTTATTATAGGGAATAAATTTATTGGAAATGATTCGGTTTGCCTGGTGTTGGGCGACAATATCTTTTATGGACAAAGTTTTACGGCTATGTTAAAAGAGGCCGTTAACAATGTGGAGAACGAACAAAAAGCAACTGTGTTCGGTTACTACGTCAACGATCCGGAACGCTATGGTGTAGCCGAATTCGATAAAGAAGGGAATGTGCTGAGTATTGAAGAAAAGCCTCAGTCTCCTAAGTCGAATTATGCTGTTGTCGGACTCTATTTTTATCCGAATAAAGTGGTTGAGGTGGCAACGCAGATTAAGCCCTCGGCACGTGGAGAATTGGAGATCACGACTGTGAATCAGGAGTTCCTTAAAGACGGGGAACTGAAAGTCCAGTTGTTAGGACGTGGTTTTGCCTGGCTCGACACCGGTACACACGATTCTTTGTCGGAAGCTTCGACTTTTGTGGAAGTGATAGAGAAGCGTCAGGGCTTGAAAGTGGCCTGCCTGGAAGAAATTGCTTATCGGAAAGGTTGGATAGATGACGGAAAACTAAAAGAAGTGGCCACTCCAATGATTAAAAATCAATATGGTCAGTATTTATTGAAATTAGTAAAGGAATGAATAAGGACAGCAAAATATTTGTAGCAGGACATCGGGGGCTGGTTGGATCGGCTATCCTGAAAAACCTGAAGCAGAAAGGATATACAAACTTTATTTTGCGTACCCATGCCGAACTGGATTTGACAGACCAGTGTGCGGTGAATGAGTTCTTTGCAACCGAGAAACCGGAATATGTATTCTTGTCGGCCGCCCATGTGGGAGGAATTATGGCAAATAGCTTGTATCGTGCAGATTTTATTTATATCAATCTGATGATACAGAATAATGTGATCCATGCTTCTTATATTAATAATGTAAAGAAATTGTTGTTTCTGGGAAGTACTTGTATCTATCCTCGCGAAGCTCCGCAACCGATGCCTGAGGATTGTTTGCTGACATCTCCGCTGGAATATACCAACGAACCTTATGCCATAGCAAAGATTGCAGGTATAAAGATGTGCGAAAGTTATAATCTGCAATATGGCACGAATTATATTGCCGTGATGCCAACCAACCTGTATGGTCCGAACGATAATTTCAATCTGGAAACTTCTCATGTACTTCCGGCTATGATTCGCAAAATTCATCTAGCCAAATGTCTTCATGCAAATGATTGGGATGCTTTGCGAAAGGATTTGAATGCGCGTCCGGTAGAAGGAATCTCGGGTGATGCTCCGGAGAAGGATATTCTGGCTGTTCTTGGGAAATATGGTATTTCTCAAGGAAAAGTACAACTTTGGGGAACAGGAAAGCCGCTTCGTGAATTCTTGTGGAGCGAAGAAATGGCCGATGCTTCAGTATACATTATGGAACATATTAATTTTTCTGATGTGCGTCCGGAAGGCAATGAAGTGCGCAATACCCATATAAATATAGGTACGGGTAAAGAATTATCCATCAGGGAAGTTGCAAAACTGATTCAGGATAAGATCGGTTTTCAGGGTGAACTCGCTTTTGATGTATCCAAACCCGACGGAACATTGCGAAAATTGACAGATGTAAGTAAACTGCATGCTTTGGGATGGCATCATCAAATAGAGATAGCCGATGGCGTGGAAATTTTATATAATTGGTATTTAAACAAACAATAATAAACTTAGTATAATGAGTAAAGTTGCTTTAATAACAGGCATAACGGGGCAGGATGGAGCTTATTTGGCGGAATATCTTGTCAAAAAAGGATATACGGTACATGGCATCAAACGTCGTTCCTCTATGTTTAATACGGATCGTATCGACCATCTGTATCAGGATCCTCATGTAGAGAACCGGAATCTGATTCTCCATTATGGTGATCTGACCGATAGCCTGAATCTGACTCGTATAATAGGTGAGGTACAACCTGATGAGATATATAATCTGGCGGCTATGAGCCATGTGAAAGTTAGTTTTGATACACCGGAATATACTGCAAATGCCGATGGGCTCGGGGTTTTGCGTATCCTGGAAGCCGTACGGCTCTTGAACCTGATCCCTAAAACGCGTATTTATCAGGCTTCAACATCCGAATTGTACGGATTGGTTCAGGAAGTGCCTCAGAAAGAAACAACTCCTTTTTATCCCAGAAGTCCTTATGCTGTAGCTAAATTGTATGGTTACTGGATTACGGTCAATTACAGGGAAGCCTATAAGATGCATGCGTCCAACGGGATTTTGTTTAACCATGAATCTCCGCTTCGCGGGGAAACTTTTGTTACCCGTAAAGTGACCCGTGCTGTTTCGCGTATCGCTTTGGGTATGCAGGAAAAAGTTTATATGGGAAATTTATCTTCCAAACGAGACTGGGGGCATGCTAAGGATTATGTTCGTGCGATGTATGCCATTCTTCAGCAGGATGAACCGTCTGATTATGTAATAGCTACCGGAATAACGACGACTATTCGTGATTTTATCCGTAAAGCCTTTAATGAAATAGGTGTAGAAATTATTTTCAAAGGAGAAAATGTTA